>Ga0194054_10000047_pt1 | contig 55586 bp, 57 predicted proteins | sample SepL2210m_MetaG_FD_163628 | JGI IMG/M metagenome (GOLD analysis project Ga0194054, IMG submission 163628) | Anoxic zone freshwater microbial communities from boreal shield lake in IISD Experimental Lakes Area, Ontario, Canada - Sep2016-L227-10m | ecosystem: Environmental > Aquatic > Freshwater... | reverse complement strand
CACCTCCGTAGGGCCGGTGACAGTCACTCATCCGGACGTGATCCGCTACTTCATGAGCATTCCTGAAGCGGTGGGGCTCATTCTCCAAAGCGCCACTTTGGCGGAAGAGGGGGATGTGTTTGTCCTCGATATGGGGGAGCCCATTCGGATCCAGGACCTTGCGCGGCAAATGATCGAGCTGTGCGGGTTCGTTCCCGATGAGGAAATCAAAATAGAATTCATAGGTTTGCGTCCCGGCGAGAAGCTCTTCGAGGAGACAATCCACAAAGGGGAAAACATTGTCGCGACCTCCCATCCGAAAATCCATAGGCTGATCAATGACCTGAGGGCCAGGGAAACCTTGGAAGCTTTGAAGGGCATCCAGGAAGCGAAGCTCTATTCCGCCAGCAGCGAGGAGATTAAAAACTGGCTCGCGCAGCAGATCCCAGAATATAAAGTCTGGGAAAATTGATCTGGAATCCAATAAATCGAATTGGATGGTGAACTTTCAATCCACAGAAACAAAGTCCGTGCCGGACCGCATTGAAAATATCTGGGGAGCATCGACGCCCAAGTGGATGTTCAGGTCTGTGTGGGGCGTCGTCCTGGCGGGTTATCTTCTTTTCGCCGCACGATTTGCTTTTGTCGGCCTGAACTTTCACGGCTTGCCGTCTCAGCCGGGATACCTCTGGTTTTGGGGGCTCGCCGGCATTGCGTTCGCAACAGGCTGGTTTCAAACCGGACGTGCCGGGTTGATTTACGCTGCCGCCTTCCCGGTTTTGCTGACCGTGAACAGCTTGGATTTTCTGCCGTTCACGCAACTACCAAGCCATTGCCTGAATTTCCTTGCTGTCGGTTGGTTGCTTCGCATTTTGGTTTTCCGCAAGGAACACGAACAAGCCGTTTTTTCATCCTGCCGGTGGTCTGACTTTCTCGTGGGCTGCCTGGGGGCGGCCTTCGTTTTGGCAACGCTATACGGGCTCGTGCAGCCCAATTGGAGGAACAGTCTTTCGATAGCTTTCAGTATTTTCGGTTGGAATCGGATCACCGACGAGTTCGAGGCCCTGTGGATGGGACAAAATCTGCTGTTCGGAGTTGTTTGCTACATGATCCTGAGGCATGCCGTCGAGCGTCAGGGATTGCAGGCCGCTCACAGGGTTATCCTCTTTCAGATTTTCTGTGTGGCCGCAGCGTGGCTTGCAAATTTGCTACATTGGAAAATCTCCGGGTTGCCGGAAACCACCACGATCAATTACTTCCCCTTTCTCATCAAACACGATGCGGCCGCGTTCGGGCTTCTGGGTTTCGGATACGTGGTGGGACTTGCGTTTTTCTCAAACTCGAAATGCACCGCAAAGAGTTGCCTCGCCTGTTGCTGTCCCGTTCTCTTCGCTTTTACCTTTTTTTCCGGCTCCAAGGCGGCATGGTTCATCATGCCGGTTGTGTTGGCGGGCGCGTTGATGGGTTGGAACTGGAAAAAGGGGCTCGTGCTGAGTTTAGTTTTCGCCGCGCTATTTGTGACGGTCGGCCGCTTGGCAAATGCCGGACTTTTCACCCAGCACATTGCAGGAAACATGTCGGAAATCAATTCCGATATCGGTGAAAACCTGAACCTCACCTACCGCCTGCAAATGTATGAGGATGCGCTTCGAATCTGGGCTGCCCATCCGCTTGCCGGGGCGGGGGTGGGGGCCTTCGGCTCTCTCGCACCTTTGATCCGTTGCGAACTCCTTTCCGATGCGGCTGGCTCCGGGCCTTGGTTGTCGGTTTTTGACTACCGCGTGTCCCCGTTTTTTTTCGCACATAGCGACTATCTGGATCTTCTCTATTCGTTGGGCGTTGCCGGGGTTTCCGTGTTCGTTTGTTTCCTCATTTTCCTGCTGTTAGTAAATGCGTTTCGAATATTCGACAGCAAATCATCTGAACTAAACATTTGGGCGGGTCTGTTTTTTGCCTTGTTGGGCTTCGGGTTGTTCAGCCTGATTGACTCCAGGCTCTGCCAATTTAACAGTGCTATTCCCTTTTGGACATTTGCCGCAGTAGCCGTGTCGGTCGGCACATCTGCAGTGCCCATACAAAAACGGATTTCGCTCTGGGGGCTCTGGCCGGTCCTTGCGCCGCTTGCCATTCTGCTTGTCGCACCTTTTCAGCTTGCCAGCGGCGAATTCGCGCGGAACCGCGACTTCGGCACCTGGAACTTTCGGATGAAGGACGCGGAGGGGTATTATCTTCTCGCAAAAGAGGCGAGGTTTTTCGTGCCCGCATCAGACGGCATCACAGCTCTGGCGTTCCGCCTGCCCAAGGACGCGCCGAAGGAAATGATGGAGATCCGGATCGCCATCAATGGCGCGCAGCCTCATAAACTTATGGTGAGGAAATCGGACGAAACAGTCATCCCGCTTGATGTGGCTGCAGGCGGCGGAGGCCTGACTCAGGTGACCGTGGTCTGCGAGGCGTGGTGCGGTCGGGGCGCGCTGGGTTCGCCGTTAGGAGTAAAACCTTATGCCCTGGCCATGCGGAAAATCCAGGCCTCAACGGATTGGAAATCCCGCCCGGAATGAAGCCGATCACTTTCTGCGTCGAATACTTCGATCCTCCCGATCCAATCCGGAAAGAGGAGATCCAAGGAACCCTGCGCCACAATCTGGCATTGGATGTCTTCCAGCAGGTTGTCATTTTCAGCGATGTCGAAATCCCGGAATTTGCCCGCATGGACAAAGTAGGCGTGAGGAAATTGGGCAAACGTTTTGTGTATGCGGATTTCCTAAGGTGCGCCGGGGACGCGGGGCGGGTTTACCTCCTGGCCAATGCCGACATCCAATTCGAAAAGGGAGTTGGCTTCTTGCAATGTGTTCCGAAAAACCAGCTCTGGGCACTCACGCGATGGGAGAGGGACGGCGAGTTGTCGAAAGGGGGGCGTCAGAGCCAGGATGTCTGGGCTCTCCGGGGAGGCGAGTGGGAAGAAGAATTGATGAGGCACTGCGACATTCAACTCGGATGGCCGGGCTGCGAAAACTCCTTTGCCGGACGAATTCATGAGGCCGGGCTCAGCGTCAAAAACTATTGCCACGACATCCGCTGCGTTCACATTCATTCGTCCACGACGAGAAACTATGGAGAAAAGAATCGAATCCAGAGGCCCTACTGCCTTCCTGATCCGCGCCATATCCCGCTGTGGATCAGATTAATGGCGCTGCTTCGGATCTGAGAGCGATGCCCGATATATCACCATTATCCGCACGGGGGCGCGCACGAAAACAGAGCGCGTGGCTGCCAGAATGATCGAAATCTGCTACTGCATTGACCGTAACGCCGAGGCGTGTGGCTTTGTCTCGCTGCATTCCCTTCTCCGCAGGGTGTCCGAAAAGACCTCGGTGATGATTTGCTACGACCGCGAGGAAAATATTCCCGGTGCGGACTGGGGAAGGCGGCTTTCCTCGTTCGGGTTCGATTTCGAACTGCGCCACCAGGGGATCGACAATTCCATTTTCAAAAAATGCCGCTCCACCTTTGGAAGCTATGCCGCCTATCTTCTGCTGGGTGCAGCTGACCATGCGGCCACGGAAAAACTGCTATGCCTCGATGCGGACTGCATTTTTACGGATGACATCAAGTGCCTTTACCACACGGATCTGGAGGGGAAGGATGTCGGGCTCCTGAGCTACGGGGACTGCAGCATGCGGGATCCGAACGAAACAAAGATTCTCAAAACGCACGGAAAAACTGCATCAAATCTCTATTACGGAACACAAGTCGTTTTGTTTGACACCGAGAAGCATCGCCAGTCCCGGCGACTGGAGCGGTATCAAAGGATCGCGACAGGGGATCCGTTTCTATTAATGCTCTGGGATCAAACGGTGATCAATTGCGCATTCGTCGATGACGAGGTCAAAGACCTGAAGCCTGCCTTTGGGGAGTGGAACCAGCAGGCGCCGCGAGACGGGAGCGCGCCCGTTTTCGCGCCCGGGATGATCCATTATGCGGGCACGCCAAAGCCCTGGGACCTTTTCGGGGAGTTCTTCCATCCCTGCCACCAGCAATGGCGGGAAGCCGCGGCTGCCGCCGGTTTGCGCGGGGTCGCGCTCAAGAACTATATTTCGCGAACCGCGATCAAGAGGGCGCTCAACGCCAGAAATCAATACGCCGTGTGGTTCAAAAAACCATCTCCTTGAGATGCCGGATTCCGCACGACCTGCCGCCATGGAAAACAAGCCGGATTTCAAGGGCTCGCCGACCCACCAACTGGCCAGCCAACTCGTTGTTCAAACGCCTTCCTCCGGCTTGCGCCGAATTCGATTCGGGAACAGCGGCGATGGAGGCTATGTTCTTCTGGATGCGGGGCTGGACCAGGTTGAGGCTTTCTATTCCTATGGAATTAGTGATGACTATTCGTTTGATCTGGATTTCGGGACGGCCACCGGCGCCCGGGGACGGCTCTATGACCCGACCGTTGATTATCCGCCAGAGATCGCGCCGCGGCTGAGCTTTCAAAAGCTCGGCCTCGCATGCAACCACGGAACAATCACCGAGCACATTGAATCCAACGGCGACAGGGGAAAGAGGATGGTGCTCAAGGTGGATACGGAGGGGCATGAATGGATCTGGCTGCAAGAAACAACACAGGAGGAGCTGTGCCAATTCGATCAGATCGTCATTGAACTGCATGGGCTGTGCAGCGAATCGAGGCATCAGGAGTTCGCGGAGTCCCTCGAGAAGCTAAACCGATCATTTTATCTATTCCATGTCCATGCCAACAACTTGTCCGGCCTGCGAGAAATCCAGGGATGCCTGATCCCGGATCTTCTGGAGTGCAGCTTTGTGAGGCGGGACATTTGCGAGTGCCGCGCCAACACCACCGTCATTTTTCCGATTTCCCGCATCGATTTTTGCAGTATTGAATCCTATGCGGACTGGCCGTTGGATTACTGGCCGTTCATCTCGGGCCAGCCGCCCGAGACAGAAATCCGAGCCCGCGAAAGCGCTCTTCGGCAGGCGATCAACCACCATGAGATCACCCGGCTTCGGAGGGCGCTCAAACACGCGACGTTTGAATTGGATTGCCATAATAAATCGGCGGCATCCAGGCTTGCCGCTCTCCTGCGGAACGCGCTGCTGAAAGCCAGGAATGAGTTATCGTAGAAAAAGCAGTGGGATTTCACGCAAAGGGCGCAACGCACGCTAAGAAAGATACGCAAAGGATTGGATAGAAAACGTGTCCCCCTGATGGTGGGTGCTGTATTTTTCATTAGTTTCTTTCTTTGTGTCCATTGCGTCCTTTGCGCGACTTCCTCTCATGATGATAGCTGTTCTCACATGCGCCCATGTCGGCCTCCTGGATGTCTTGCTGAATTTCAGGCATGCGGCATTTCGTCTGGCATACCGGGACCGGATGATCCGCCGTCGGCAGTATATGGAGTCCGTTCAGCGGTTTCTCACTTTTCGGGCATGCTTCGATAAAATCTATATTGTCGAGTGCGTGAGCCGTCAGGCCCCGCTCTATCTCGAGCGCGGAAACGGCGTCGAGTGCGCTATCTCGAGAAATTCTCTCGACTCAACAAACAAGGGAGTCAACGAGTTCATCAACGTCGCGAATTTCTTAAAGAAAGCCAATCTGGACGGGTCGCAGATGGTCGTGAAAATGACCGGGCGATATCTCCTGGAGCGGGGCAGCTTCCTGGAATTCTGCGGCAAATCATCTGCCGACGCGGTGGTTCGCGCCGACTCCGACGTTTGGGGCGACAAGGGCAAGGGCGTGCACACGTGTCTTTTTGCCGCCCGCCTGCATTTGATAGTCGGATTTGCGGCCTGGCTTCTGGAGGGGGATCGATTCAAAACATTTGGCGCGACCCCGATTGAATGGATTTTCGGCGACTACCTGAAAAACAGCTGTTATAGCTGGATCAACTACGCGGAGAAGCTTCACGTGCAAGCGCGATACTCTGAACTGTCCAGGCCGGTCCCACTATGAATTCCCTGACAAAATACATTACGCCCGCGACGTTTACCCGTCCGGACATCATTGTCCCCAGCACAACGTTCGGACACACGCCGTTTTTCTTCTGGCTGATCTCCGTCCTGCAACCCCGGAATATCGTCGAGCTGGGGTCGTTCAACGGGTATTCCTTTTTTGTTTTTTGCCAGGCGGCGGCAGCTCTTGCAGAAGAATCCCGGTGCCATGCGGTCGATACCTGGGAAGGCGATTCAAATATGGGGGCTTACGGCCCCGAAGTTTATGAGCGCGTCAAGGAGACTGCTGCCAGGTACTTCGGGAAGCAGGATCACGAGCTCCTTCGCATGACCTTTGACGAGGCCGCCAGGCGCTTTGATGAGGGGTCAGTTGATCTGCTGTTTATAGATGGCTGCCATACTTACGAGGCGGTGAAAAATGATTTTGATACGTGGAAGAGCAAAATGTCCTCCCGTGGAGTGATCCTGTTCCACGACACTGCGGAAGAGGCCCCGGGATTTGGCGTCAAGCGGTTTTGGGCGCAAATCAAGGATCTCAGGCCGAGCCTTGAGTTTTATCACGAGCACGGGCTTGGAGTTCTATTATGGGGAGAGAGCGTCCCCGGCATCCTCCTCGAGCTTGCGCGGGAACCGGATATTGTCCTCCAGCAGGTTCGGGATGCCAGCGAGGCGCTGGGCGAGAAATACCGGATCCAGTGGCAGCTCGAGGTCACGCAGCACCAGAAAGAGAAGCGCGAGAGGGATATCGGCAATATGAGAGGCAGCCTGAGCTGGAAGTTGACATCCCCGCTGCGGTATCTGGATTCGCTGGTCCGCCGAAATGGCATCCCGGGAAACAAAAATCACTAAGCGCGGAGCGCTTCCTGCATGAAATCAGCCATTCGATTTGCGGCCAGCCTTCTGCGGCTGCCCGGTTTTCAAAAGACCGTCCGTCCGCCCACACGCAAAGCCCTCGATTTATCGGCCGATCGTGAAATCCAGGTTGGCAAGAGCCATGTTTCGGTGGGCAGGTTTTCCTACGATTACGAATCCATGAAAATCCTTCAATGGGGTGAGGGGAGCCGCTTGAAGATAGGCCGTTTTTGTTCGCTCGCGCACGGGATCACCATCATGCTCGGAGGAAATCACCGGACCGATTGGGCCACCACTTTTCCGTTCGGGCATATATTCAGGAACGAGCTGGGGGATCCCGGCATTTTCGGGCATCCCGCATCGAAAGGTGATGTCGTCATCGGCAATGATGTCTGGATAGCCTACCGCGCAACAATCCTCTCCGGCGTGAACATTGGAGACGGGGCCGTGGTAGCCGCCAATTCGACGGTGGTCCGGGATGTCAATCCCTACGAGGTCGTTGGCGGCAACCCGGCCCGGCACATCAAACACAGGTTTTCTGAAGAGATCCGCAATGCGCTGCTTGAGTTGCAATGGTGGAATCTGCCGGTGGAATCCATCCGTCGTATTGCTCCCGGACTTTCGGCCGCTCCAACGATGGAATCCCTGACGAAGCTGGTCTCTGAATATTCCGCATGCCGTCGTCAATGAACCTAGAAAAGCAGTTCAAATAGCCACAAAAAGGCACTAAAACGCACAAAAACAGAAAGATATGATCACATTATTCCATGCCGAAACACTCGACCGCTGGGTGAATGGAAATCGCGATTTGAATCGCATGCAACGTGCTGGTCTTGTGACTCTTTGTGCCTTTTTGTGGCCAATTCATCTGCCGGATTTAGCATGAACGGAACTCTTCATGCGGCGATGGATAGCAGTTGCGATATTGTTGCAACCCTGCGTGTTTTTATTAAAAGCGGACTCTATCGTCGCAGCCACAACCTGTTCCAAGTTGCGGTCCATAAGCGCACAAAACTCACGCTAGGCCGCGGGTTTACCGTGGAAGGAAAGGCGTCCTTGCATCTGGGAGATGACGGCGGGCACTATCCGCGACACACCGCCTCGTCACTCAGGGTCGGCGACGGCGCCAAGCTCATCCTTGAGGGGAACCACCGGATTCTGTCGGGACATCAAATGGATATAGGCCCCGGCGCCGAAATACGATTCGGGGGTGGCTATATCAACCATGACGCCAGGATCTCGTGCCAGCACCGGCTGACTATCGGGCGCGGAACGATCATCGGCGAGGACGCCTGCATCATGGATTCCGACTCGCACGTTTTGGCCGGCAGCGCGAGTCCGCGGGGCATTGAGATCGGGGAGCATGTCTGGGTTGGCGCGCGCGTCCTGATCCTGAAAAACTCGGTTCTCCACGACGGGGTCGTCGTTGCCGCCGGCGCGGTTGTCTCCGGAGAATTTCCGCCGGGATCGCTCATCGCCGGGGTTCCGGCCAGGGTCGTCAGAGAAAATGTCGAGTGGCGCTGAAGATTTTCGCGCAGTCAAACTGTTAGATCTACATAAATTGTGCTGTATATAAATAAAATCTTTGGTGAAAAACTCAGGCGTTTGACTCGCGGGTTTGGCGGGGTATTTTCATCCGGTGGATCGCATCGCCCGATCGGCGAGGAACCATTTCTTATCGACCCCTACCAGACGGCCCAATATATCGCCGGGGCCATCGATCAACGAAAGCCGTTTTTCGCCGGCCGGCTTGGTTGGCTGGAGGCGGCGGCCTATGCCAGCTTTTCCACGGACGGACACGTTGAAAACGATCTGCTCATGCGGCTGCGGACCAACGCGGGTGTTTTTCCGGCTTCCATGGAGCAGTTCCAGCTATTCTTTGAGAGATACAAAGACGGGCTTGGGAGCGTCGATCTTCTCGCCCTGATCAACGACAGCATTCAAAGAAAAATCATCTATGACAACCCGTCGGAACGCCGGATCCTTTGCGCCGTGAGCTCATTGGAATCCTATTTGCACCCCTACCCATGGAGCCAGCATCTGGCCGGACGCAGGGTGCTGGTGGTCCACCCATTTGCAGTGTCGATCCAAAGCCAATACGACAATCACCGGGAAGCGCTCTTCACCAATCCCAACGTGCTGCCCGAATTTGAACTGAAGACGCTGAGGCCGCCGCAAACAGTCACCACGAATGACAGCGGATTTGAATCATGGGCCGGGGCACTGGCCGACCTGGAAAAAAAGGTGGCCGGGGAAGAGTTTGATGTGGCGGTTATCGGTTGCGGAGCCTACGGTTTTCCGCTGGGAGCTTTTGTTAAGTCGTTGGGCAAAGTCGCCATTCATATTGGCGGTGCCACGCAGTTGCTTTTCGGAATTTTTGGAAAGCGCTGGAACGAATGGCCCGTCTTCAGATCCGTCATGACCGATGCCTGGCGGCCGCCACTGGAATCGGAAAGGCCACCCGGATGGGAGAAGATCGAGGATGGATGTTACTGGTGATGCCGCGCGGGGCGATGGTGCCGGACAACTGGAGGTCAGAGGGCTATGACTGTTGCCGGTAGCGATTCCGATTTGCGGGTTCATGACGTTTTTGCGCGCAGGCGTCACATCTCCGAGTTGGACGGAATACGCGGCTTAGCCATTCTGGCCGTCATGCTTTTTCACGCCCGCGTGCCTCCGTTCGAGGGAGGATTCGCGGGGGTCGAAGTCTTCTTTGTACTGAGTGGTTTTCTCATCACCAGCCTTCTTTTTGTCGAGCATGAATCCATTAATCGGATTAGTTTAGGTTGCTTTTATGCGCGGCGTGCACTACGCCTTACACCGGCCTTGCTCTTGCTGATTGTGGTTTTTTGCATTTGGAGCTGGGGTTGGCTGCCGCTCTGGCAGGCCAAGAGTAACACGATCGACTCGGCCATCGCCTTCTCCTATCTGACAAACTGGGGCCTGGCGCTGTCGCTTCGCCCCCCCAGTATGGTCGGACACACATGGTCTCTTTCCATCGAAGAGCAGTTTTACCTGTTTTGGGCGCCGGCGCTCGCGCTGGCATTTAAGTGTTTAGGAAGGTCCCGGGGGCTGCTCGTGCTTGCCTTGTCGATTGCGGCCTTTTCGTGGGCATGGAGGATTGCGCTCCTCAGCATGGGGGAGCCATTCGTTCGCGTTTACAGCGGTCTGGACACCCGTCTGGATGGATTGATGCTGGGCGCTGCGACGGCCCTTGCGGTCAGCCTTGGGATCGCCGGAAGCCTGCTGCGGCGTCCTAGTGCGGGCACCGCGTTGAAGTTCCTCTCGCCCGTATGCCTCGCTGCACTTTTTGCCATGTGCGTGTTTGCCAGGTGGCAGGAACCTTGGCTTTACCGGTATGGGTTGGTCGCCATCGAGCTGTGCACTGTGGTGGTTATTCTGGATGTCATCTATACCCAAGGGAGCCCGGTTGCGGCAATGTTGAGAAACAGTGCCCTTGTGTGGATTGGAACGATTTCCTACGGGTTGTATATTTGGCACTACCCCATCTATCAATGCCTGCTTTTCATCGTGAAATGGGATCCGATTAAAACCTTCCTTCTCGGGTCACCGATCGTGTTTGTCGTTGCCGCTCTCTCCTACTATTTGGTGGAGCGCCCCATTCTGAGGTTCAAGAAGCACTTTGTCCCGAAGTGATTTTCTGCGACAAGGAATGACACCGCTCATCATCATCCACTACGGACCCGCCCGCTATGTAAGGTGGACCCTTGAGACTGCGCGACGGTCAAATCCCGACAAGCGAATTATTTTATTAGGGGACAGCAGCAACCGGCAGCTTGTTCCCGGCGGCGTTGATTTCTATGACTTCGAATCCTCTGCTGGGAAGAATGAGGAGGAGGAATTTCAGCGCATCTTCCAGGTTGTCAAGGGCGCGAGACATCGTTTTAGCAAGATTCACGGCGTCGAATTCTGGCTGAAGTTTGTCTTCCGGCGCTGGTTTTTGATTCGATCCTTTTTGGAAAGTCAAAAGATTGATGCGTTCTGGACCTTCGACAGCGACACCCTGTTCCTCGCGAACCTGACGGCAAGAGAAATCCGCTTTGCCGACGTGGAGGCGATGACCCAGTGCCGGGATCAATGCCTGAATGGCTGGGTTGGTTCAAGGGATTTGGTTGTTCGCTACACGCAATCCATCCTCGATCAATTCGGCGACATAGCTTTTCTCGACGCGCAGCGTGACAGGCTGAATGTGCATGCCGGACTGGCATTCAATGAGATGGATGCCTTCATGGAGTTTCGCCGCCGCGATAGCCTGAGGGTCCTCTATGGGGAAAAGCCGGTGGATAATGAAATCTTTGACGACGCGCTGGCTTTTGGAAATACCTTTGAAGTGGCTCGGGGGAAAGTTCTTGGAAGGACCCCCATCAAGCGGATTTGGACCGATGGAAATTCGATTTTCGCCAGGCAAAAGGAGTCCGGGAAATTCGTCCGCCTTCTCACCTGCAACATGAGCTGGATGCCGGACTATATGTGGAAGAGGATTATCGCCGCCACGCGAGGGGGCGGGGCAGAGACCCGGGGGACGGGAGTAGAGGACAGTATAAGGGAAGAAAACCTCCGAGAGATATCGCTCAGGGAACCGGTGGTGGATTGCATTCTCAATCAAGCGAAGCTCGCTGTTTTCAAGATGAGGCGTGCTTTACTGAGGAGTCCCTAGGCTGAAATACATAAACCTTAACCACAGAGAACGCAAAGATCGCAAAAAACAGACGCATTTCTTTGTGTTCTCTACTGCTCCTTGTGGTTCCATCTTCATTGTTTTTGTAGTTCAAGCTGCCGTTCTGTCAGCATGAAAAGAGAGTCATAACTTTCTGTTTTTGTGGTAATAACTCTGCAGTAAAAATATGCGAAATAGACTCCAGCAGGCACTCTCTTTGGTTTTCCCGAAAAAGCGCGCCGTTATCCGGCGCGAACATGCGGGCAAGCCGCGCGGATGCGTGGCGATTTCATACATCACATGGCCGTTCGTCGAAGGCTTCGATTCGCCAAAGGCCCGTGGGCATACGAATGCCTATGAGGTGATTGTCATGGCAGAATCGTTTTTGGATCTCGGATTCCGGGTCGAGATCATCGATTGGGATGATGCTTCTCATGCGCCGCCGTCCGACTGCCGGATTGCGATTGATATTCATGGAAATCTGGAGCGCTGGCAAAGCGCACTTCCTTCCGGCTGCAGGCGGATCCTGCATGCGACCGGTCCGCATTGGTTATTTTGGAACCATGCGGAACTGGCCCGCCTGCAATCGGTACAGGCCAGAAATGGGATCGCGCTAAAACCCCGCAGGCAGGTCGAGCCTTCACAGGGAGTGGAGGTCGCGGACGAAGTGGTTGTTCTTGGAAATGAATTCACCAGACAGACATTTGTATTCGGAGGCAAGCCGGTGACCCGAGTCCCGATTTCCTCCGCCTACGAATTTTCCTGGCCGGCAGGCCGGGATTTTGAACAGGCGAGCAAAAGGTTCCTGTGGGTGGGAAGCTATGGAATGGTGCACAAAGGACTCGATCTCGCCCTCGATGCCTTTGCCGGAATGCCCGATCTCGAATTGACAGTGTGCGGGAGGCCCGAAAAGGAGGACGATTTTTATCGTTTTTATGAGAGGCAACTGCTCAAGACGCCAAACGTCCGGCTGCACGGATGGCTTGATATGGCGGCGCCAGACTTTGCAGAGATCGCCCGCACGCACGCGGCGGTGATCTATCCCTCGAGCGCCGAGGGGGGCGCGGGAAGCGTGATCCACTGCATGCATGCGGGGATGCTGCCAATTTGCACGACGGAGGCTTCGATTGACCTTGGGGATTTTGGGGTTCATGTCGAATCCGGGACAGTGGAAGCCGTGCAAAAGGCCTGCCGCGCCGTGGCTGATATGCCCGGAAGCGAGTTGGAGGCGCGGGCGAGGGGGGCGTATGAGCATGTCAGGGCGGTTCATACGCGGGAGAGCTTCCGGGAGAATTACAGAAAGCTCGCAAAGCGAATTGCGGAGGGGATTTCAAATTGACATCTGATGCGTCAGACGGTATCATCAAACATCATGAGAACAACATTGGACATTGAGAATCCGGTGCTCGAGGAGTTGCGCGAGTTCGGTCGTGCCGAGGGGAGATCCCTCGGACAAGCCGCCTCGGAATTGCTGGCGGAGGCCCTGCACGGCCGGAAAAAGCTTTGCAAGCCAGTTGGGAGACTCGCTTGGAAATCCCATCCCATGGGGGCTCGGGTGGACCTTGCAGACAAAGACGCTGTTTTTGCTCTCCTTGACCGGAAATGAGCAGTTCCTTGGATGCCAACGTGCTGATCTACGCATCGGACGAGAGCTCGACGCATTACCGGCAGGCTATCGATTTTCTTGGCGAGTGTGTTGAGGGTTCCGACCTGCTCTGCCTCAGTTGGATTACGATCATGGCTTATCAGCGGATATCCACTCATCCGTCAATTTTCAAGAATCCGCTGAGCCCGGCGGTGGCGTGGGGCAACATCAGCCGTCTTCTCGAGCGCCCGCGGGTGCGCGTGATCGGCGAGTTGTCTGGATTTGTCCGCGAATACGAGGAAGTGACGAGATCTTTTCCAGTGCGCGGCAATCATGTGCCGGACGCGCACTTGGCAACAATTCTTCGACAAAATGGGGTGAAGACGATCTATACCGCCGATGCGGACTTCAGGAAGTTTCCGTTTCTTGAGGTGGTGGATCCGTTTGCCGTATAAACAGTTTACCTTCCGTTTTTGCGACTCCTTTTTGAGGCGATAAATTCTGAAAATCTGGGAAGGCAGTTCAACCACGGATTTCACGGATTTACACGGATAGCCAACCCCTTATGAAACGGGAGTCAGCAGCAGCCTCATTTTTTGTGACTCCATTCGCCTTTTTGGAGTTCATCCGCAAAAAAGTATGTTTACGAAATCTCCGGAAGGGATAAAAAATAGCCATGCCGCCTGCGGCGGGTAGTAGCTCGATTGATTGCCTATCCTTCTTCTATGCACAGAATTTGCGGAAGAACCTTTGTGGCTATGAAATCTTTTCAATCGCAGTTGATCCGTTCTTCAGCCGGGAAGTGGCTGCTCGGGCGCGCTGCGGAATTTTACGATTCCCGGATTTGCACCTTGGACAATGTCCGGCGTCAGGCTCTAGTCGGGCGCGATGCTAATAAGTATCCGCTCAGGTTTTCGGTCGGGATCCCCCATTTCAACCGGGGGGCGCAGATTTTCCGGCCGCTGTTCAACCTGCTCTGCCATCCGGCAGTCGAAGAGATCGTGATCGTGGACGACGGCTCCTCGCTTACGGAATTCGCCGCATTGGAGCGGACGGTGGAGGCGGTTGACGCAGGCGGGCGGGTGAAAATCCATCGCCGGGAGCAGAATCTGGGGGCGCTGCGCACGAAGCTGGAATGTGTGGAGCGGGCGGGATCCGACTGGGTGTTGATCCTCGACAGCGACAACACGGCATTCAGGCGCTATCTGGATGCGCTGGCATCACAAACGGCATTGAAGACGGACACCTTTTACTGCGCCTCCTGGGCCTTCCCGCTCTTTCCGTTTTACGAGCTCGTCGGGCGGGCGATTGACTTTGATGTTGCGGCGGAGCTGACGGCGACGAAAATTCTCCGCCGAGTTTATATTATCAACGACGGGAACTATCTGGTGCACCGCGAATCCTATGTCCGATCTGTCTCGGCCATCGGCAGAGTCGCCAGCGACGTGGCCGATGTGATGGTGGTGAACTATCATTGGCTCTCCCAGGGCGGGCTCCTTCAGATTTTTCCCGGGACAACCTATTATCACCGGGTCCACAAAGGCAGTTTTTGGAACCTCACACAAGATGAGTCACGACAACGTGTCGTTGAGCTCTTTGCCCGTTTCGAGAGGGGCTTGAAATGGGATGAAGAGGTCGCCTGTTCCTTGAAACAGCATTTATAGCCCCCCTTCTGCTTATGAGAAATCTTGTCAACCGTGGGCTGGAAAAGCTCGGCTACCGTATTTTCCGAACCACCGAGATGCACCCATTGGATACCGTGATTCGCCGTAGGCTGCACCCGGATTTCTTTTTTGTCCAAGTGGGTGCGAACGACGGAAAGCAATTCGATCCCATCAGAAGTTATGTCAGGTATTATCAATGGAAAGGGATTTTGCTCGAGCCAGTGGCCGATTATTTCGCCGAGCTGAAAGAAAACTACGCGGATTGTCCAAACCTGAAACTGATCAATGCCGCAATTGCCGATCACGAGGGCACGGTCACTATTTACCGGGTGAACCCGCTCGACAAGAGCCTGCCCAAATGGAAACAGGGGATAGCCTCATTGCACGAGGGTCACCATCTTCGCAGCGGGACTTCCGATGATGTGATGACCGCCGAGCAGGTTCCCTGCCTACCCCTCATGTCCCTGCTGGATCGCCACAATATCTCTTCTATTGACCTGCTGCAAATTGACGCGGAGGGCTGTGATCTGGCCATCATCAAAAGCTTGGATCTCACCAGAATCCTCCCAAAAATCCTCCACTTCGAGCATCGCTTGGGTGACAAGGTTCATTCCCAAAAGGACTTTTCGGAGGCCATGGGCATGCTCGTCGCCAACGGATACCACCTGTTCGTTAATCAGACGGATTGTCTTGCCTATCTGTGAGATTCGCGGCCGGTTGGTTTTTTGCGAAATAAATCCGCCTCTGGTTTGTTGCCAGTCGGTTCTTGTTGGTCACCGGAGGATGAAGAACGTGATTTTCAAGTGAGGCTCGGGAAAATGAGAATTGCCCGACCGTGGCCACAACAAACCCCGCCTGTTCCAGGCGGTTGGGGAAATCGTCGCCATACATGCGGACGTGGTCTTTCTGACCGAATCTCCTCTCGCGCTCCGGTTCGGATTTTACCGATGGGTCTTCCTCGGTTTGTGACGGGGAATCCATTTGCGGAACGGTGAGAATGGCGACACCTCCCGGTTTGAGAGTCCGGTGGATTTCACGAAAAGCGGCTGCGTCATCCGGCACATGTTCGAGCACATCGCAGGCGATCAGGACATCATAGCTGGCGTCTGCAACCTGCGGCATGGCGCTGATGTCGAGTTTGAGATCGCAATCGCCGCGGTCGAAGTCGGCGGTGGTATAGCGGGAGGCTGCCCGGCGGATCCTCTCGCGCAACTGGCGCTCCGGAGCAAAGTGCAGGATCGTTTTGCCGTCGAGCAGGGATTTTTCATCGAGATCAGGCACCGTGCAGAAGCCATCGAGCGCTGCCGCGAGCATCCGGTGCCGGACCTGGCTGCCACACTCCGGGCAGATTGTCCCCGGGTGCCAGTTGTCATCGGAAAAAGCACGTCCCTCCCACCCGCAGACATTGCACTTTGTCCCACGGCCCTGCAGGCGCTTCAGCAGGGATCTTTTTTTTAGCGCGCTCTGGCGGTCGTGCCACCAGCGGCCCAAGCGGCAGCGGATCGAGAGTGGAATGAGAAAACGCATGAGGTTCTGGAAAGAAAATGGCCACAAAGTGGCGCGAAAAGACACGAAAAAATCAGGTTCATCCGAAAATTCTGTGCATAGAGAAAGATCGGCAACGCATCGAGCCGCCTGCGGCGGGATATTCACACGAGAAAGTTTACCACTCATGCACACTCATCTGGCCGGGCCAACTCGATTTCCGTTCGCGGGGCATGAGGCTCATCGAACGCGCGCCGAAGGATGTGCTGGAGGACGTCCTGTCCCTCATTGATGCCTCGGTATTCTGAATGGCACGACTTGCAGGCATCAATCCGGATGGTCCCTTCAAGATCTACGGTTGCAAAACCATTTGGTGACTTTGGGAGGATGCATCTGCTTGCCAGTGGGAAACCCTCTTGTGTCTGCCGGAGTGTTCTGATGGGTTTTTTATCATGGGGATTTTGATAGCTGATTCCTGGCGGGAGTGGTGTGATGCCGTGTATTGGTGCGATGCGGGGCCACATGGAAACATGACGTTCCGGGCGGGGGATGTTGTCTTTTGCAAGATCGACGAGGTGCTGCGCTTTTTTGAGCAGCTCCGATTGACTCGGAAAAGGATCGTCCTCGTGACCGGCGAAGGGGATCTGCCGTGCGATGAGTTCCGTCAAAAGTTTCTTCCGGCGAATGTAATGCAGTGGTTTGCGAAGAATGTCACGGAATCGCACCCGCGAACGACTGCGTATCCGCTGGGTCTCGGCTCGCCGCGATCGGGCGCAACCTTGCGGGCGGAGGAAATATCCGGCCTGCGTGCAGCGGGGATGCCCCGCGACCGCTGGCTTTACGTCAATTTCCGGCCGGACACAAACCCGGCGGTCCGGCAGCCGCCGTTTGAATTTTTCCGGGACCATCCGGGCGCTGGCGATTGGATCACGTTCCAACCCCCTTCCGAGCGCGGAAGCAATCGCAAGTTCGCGGAAGCGCTCGTCCGGCATCGGTTCGTCCTGTGTCCTCCGGGAAACGGGGTGGACACCCACCGAATGTGGGAAGCCCTGCTTGCAGGGGCCATCCCCGTGGTCCTCCGATCTCTGGTGATGGAGCCGTTCTCGGAACTGCCGATTCTTTTTGTGGATGATTTGCGCGACGTAACCAAGGGGTTGCTGGAGGCGGCTCTCCAGAAGTATCCGCCCCCTCCGGCCATTCCTCCCTTGATGACTTCGGAATTCTGGCGAGAAAGAATCCGGGAGGCCGCATCAGAACTGGCGGAAAAACCAGTAATGGGGTGGGGAGAGTGGACCGGTGAATCTCTCGCTTACGGCACGGGGATGATAAAAAGAAGACTGAAACAGGAGGCATGAACGAGTCGAGGTTCTTGCGGATGAGACGCAGCAAGCGATTCAGAAATTCTGACGTGGCATGGGCATCTTGCCCATGCGATAAATCTAATATGACATGGGCAGGATACCCATGCCACAAAGCTTTGTTTCTTCAACCGCCGACCTGCGAATGTCAGCCCGCATGAGCGAGACGAGCATCATTATCCCGGCCTTCAACTGCGCTGTGTGGATCCGAGCGGCGATCGAAAGTTGTCTGGCCCAGACGCGGCGGCCGGCGGAGATCATTATTGTTGATGACGGGAGCACGGACGGAACGGGCTCGGTCTGCGCGGATTTCGGGGAAAGCGTCCGGTATGTCAAAGTGGCCAACGGCGGGGTTTCCCGCGCGCGGAATATCGGAGCCAAAGTCGCGTCCGGGAAATGGTTCCTGTTTTTGGATGCGGACGACATCCTGATGCCGCAGGCCACGGAGTGGCTTGTGGATCGGGCGGAAAAATGTGATGCGGGGGTTGCCTACGGAATGGTGATCGAGCGCGCCGCGCCCGGTGGACTGTCGCGCTTGAACGGGTATGATTTCGCGGCGGGCGATCCGCCATTTCCCGCGATGCAAACGCTGAAGCGCGGGGCGGTCGCGACGCCGGGGTCCGCGGTCGTGCGTGCGGATCTCCACCGGAAAGCCGGCGGATTTGTTTCCGGCTACGAGCCGCTGGAAGACCGGGATTACTGGGCGAAATGCGGGTGCCTGTCGCGGGTGGCTTTCTGTGATTCCGTGGTTCTTGACAAAACCTGGCGGCCCGCTTCCCACGGCTCCCAGCACGCCAAACGGATCTTCCGCGGCCAGCGCGCGCAGCGGGATTTGCGCGGATGGCTCGCGAGCCGGAAACTTTCGACGGATTGGATGCCGAGCGATGTGCAATTTTTGAAATGGGCGCTCGACGAGGCGGTCTGGCGGCGCTGCCCGGAAATCATCCCGCCGCTCAGGAGGCTCGCCCGGACAGCTGGCGTCCGGCATGGGAGGTCGTGGCTGTATAGCCTGGTCGCTCGGGGACCGAAGCCGGATTGGCTCGGGGTTGAGCCCGAAGTGCTCGAGGAATAGCCACGAAGTGAAAGTATTGAAGTGAAAGTATTTGACACGAGCTGTGCTCTGTGCTACACGAAACATGTGAAAACGATCTCATTGACAGAATCCGCCTACCAGCGGTTGCTCTCTTGGAAAACCGGCGGAACATTCTCCGAGGTGGTCGAGCGAATGGTTCCCTGCAAGGGGACTCTCGGGGCGGCGGTGGAGGCTGCGCAGACACTTCCGGCACTCTCCGATGCCGATTTTGAGGATTTGGAGCGGATGGTCCATTCGACCCGCCACAGGCTCTCGACCACATGGAGCTGATTGCCGACACAACGGTTCTGATTGACCTCTGGCGGTTCAGGACGAAGCGGTCACGCATTGCAGATCTGGTGGAGAAAGTCGGGACTGCTTCCCTCGTGGTTCCTTGGATCACGCAGGCAGAGTTTTCCAGAGGCGCACTTTTTAAGGGCGTTGCATTATCCGACCTGACACCATTCTACAGTGGTTTTTTGCTCCAAGCTTTCGATCAACAGACGATGGATCGGTATTGCGAACTTTGGGTGGAAATGGCAAAGGGAGGAAAGGCGCCGGATTATCCGGATCTGTGGATTGCCGCGTGCGCCAGCGTCCGGGGAGTCGCCCTCGTCACCAGAAATCCGAAACATTTCAAGAATATTCCGCATATCCAATTGGTGAGTTATGAGTTATGTGTCCCATGAGCGCCTTTCTCCAACCCGCCGCAGGCGGAGGAATCGCAGCAAGATCTTTGTGCCTTTTTGTGGCAATAAATTGAAATTCTCCATTGCTTAAAAATAAAACATGGGTTAAAATATATTCCATGACAACAACAGTTACCTCGAAAAATATGATTTCCATACCCGTGGAGATTGCAAGAAAATATGGAGTGAAGCCTGGTTTCACTTTTGACTGGAGGCCATCTTCGAAGCCGGATGAGATTTCCGTGAGGGTCGTGCCCGATCGTGCGGCGCTTTCGCGGCGGCTGAAAGGTGCTGGAAAGAAATACTCGCCCGAAAGGGACTCTGTTGCGGAGTTGGTTGTAGAGAGGGAGGATGAGCCATCGTGACGTTTTGCCTGGATACGTCCGCCTTGCTGGCGCATTACCGGGATGAGGCCGGAGGTGATCGGGTTCAGGAAATCATGGATGGAGACCGGGTTTTTGTGGTCAGCATTACGATCACCGAATTCTCGCGAAGGATGCTGGCGCTCGGCTCCCCCGTTGATGAGATCGAGAGGGTTCTTTCGGATTACCGGCTCATGTTTTCCAGCGTTGCCACGATTGATGAAAAAGCCGCCGTCCGGGCTTTTGAAATCAGCTCCCGGGCGTCTGGGCGAATTCCTTTAGCCGACACGCTTATTGCTGCGGCTGCCTCTTTGAGCGGGTCGGTGCTGGTTCACCGGGATCCGCATTTTTCGACCATTCCCGCCGAACTGCTGGCCCAGGAAATGTTGTAGAAATGTTTTTCAGCGTCATCACGCCGAGCTGGAACCAGGGGAAATTCCTGCGCGCCTGCATCGGGTCGGTCTTGAGCCAGGGCGACCCGGATTTCGAGCACCTGATTTTTGACAATTGCTCGACCGATGAAACTGCCGCTGTTGCCGCAGAGTTTCCTCATGTGAGATTTGTGTCGGAGCCGGACCGCGGGCAGTCGCATGCTGTCAACAAAGGCCTGGCGGCCGCGCGGGGCGAGATTATCTGCTGGCTGAACTCCGATGACGAATATGCGCCGGGTGCGTTTGCTATGTTGAGCGAGGCGTTTTCCGATCCGGCGGTGAATGTTGTTTTCGGGGATGTGAGGCAGATTGCATACGACGGGCGCGGTGAAGAAGTGGCCCGCGGAAAGTTTGATTCCCGCCTCGATCTCATCCGCTGGTGGAGTTCCCGAGTGAAGCTCCACCAGCCGGCGGTTTTTTTCCGGAGGGAGGCGGCGGCGGAAGCAGGGCCGCTGCGCGAAGACCTTCATCTCGCGATGGACTATGAGTTGTGGTGGAGGATGTCGGAACGATTTGATTTTCGTTACATCCCACAAGTTTTGGCCATCCAGCACCGCCAGCCGGATTCCAAAACGATCCGGTCGTGGGCCACGGCGCTCGTCGAGCGCGAGAGGATTTTCTCCCCTTATTACAGTCTGATTGACGACGGAGATCTTCCGGCATTGATGCGGGAGAAGCGCCGGGAGCTGGGGCGGAGTTATCTTCTCCAGGCTTACGTTCTCGCGCCAACTCGCCGCATTGATGCGGTGTGCATGCTGGCCAAATCTTTTGTCGAGTGGCCGCAAGGGATTCGGGAGATGCGCTGGCCGGGTGTTTTCAGGCAGATGCTAACATGGTTTCCATCCTGATCAGCACATATGACCGCCACGAGGCGCTCGCCAGGTGGACCGCTGCAAGAATCAGGCTCCTGTGGCCCGGGCATCCTCCGGTGTTTTTTTCCGGGCTGACATCGCGTGAAGAGAGGTGCCTTGGGTTCGAAGGGGATTCAGGGGATTGGATGAATGTGAATTTGCAGGCGGTGCGGCAGTTGATCGATCGTGGGTTTCAGCGGGCCTACCTGATCCTCGACGACCATCCGCCGATGGGAGCGTGCCATGCTGGCTACCTTAATGCCCGCCTGCCTGAACTCTCGGCCAACCTCCAGGCGGCATATATCGGGCTTCTCGGATACGGGCAGCACCGCCACCGGGAAGGAAAAATCCTTGGCGCTGAAGAAGACTTCCTCGAGCATTCCCTGCCGGCCTATCGTTGGAAGTTCTCGCTCCATCCCGGACTCTGGAACCTCATAGACTTGAAAACGCTGTTGGAATGCCGGATGGAGACGTATCCGCCCGGGCAGCGAACCCCGTGGAATTTTGAGCGCCACCGCGATGTGCCGGGCGATTCCCGAGTGGATTCCATCGCCGCAAGGAGCTTTCGGGTCCGGGGCTCATCCTGCCTCGCCCAGGACGCGGGCGCACGCGCGACGCTGGTTTTGGAATCCGCGCTCCGTCTCGTGGCGGACACGGAACTCTTTGCGGCGAAGCTTGCCGGAGGGAAAGCCGCGAGGGATTCCGCCGAAATCCGACGGTTCTGGTTGTTCGGGCATTACCTCGGCCCGTATCCGATTTTCTGGAGCGGTTGCATGCGGCAGGGAAACCTCCACACGGATTTTGAAAAATGGGTCGTCCGGTTCGGCCCCCGCGAACTGAGATCGTCCTGGAGGGAGGCCAAGGAAAAATATTTTTCGGAATGAGTTCCCTTCGCCAAGCTGTACGTGCATTCCTGCGCTTTGTCGGGCGATGCGTGGTCGCGCCACTGGTCATCGCTGCGGGGCGGCGTCCGGAGGGGCCGGAAATTCCGGTGTCGGTCCACCTTCTCGTCTCCTCCAAGACCTGGCGCATGGGAGTGCTGTCGGCGTTGAGCCTGGAATATTTTTCCGGGAGACGCTGGAAACTTTTCATCCATGAGGACGGGTCGGTGGACGCGCGGTCGCGCGAGCGAATCGAGGCCCGGCTTCCGGGGGTGCGTTTTGTGACCAGACAAGAGGCCGACAAAGCCGCAGCCCAGCTCCTGAAGAACCACCCCGCCTGCCTCCGCAACCGAAGCCGCCACAACCTCTTTCTCAAGTTTTTCGATCCGATGGCTTTCGCCCCGGGCGACAAATTTCTGATCCTAGACGCGGATTTGTTTTTTTACCGCCGACCGGAGTTCCTTCTCCGATGGGCTGAAGGCCCTGAGCGGGCCTGCTACTACAACCGGGATGTCAAGGAGGTCTATTGCCTGCCGCGGGAGACAATCGAAAAAGTGATCGGAGTCCGGCTTTGGGAATGTTTCAACAGCGGGTTGCTCTGCATCTGCCGGGAGGCGCTGGATCTTGATCTCGGCGAACGCCTGCTTTCGGCTCTCGAAACTACCGCGCATCATCCGCAATTTTTTGAGCAAACCCTTTACGCACTGTGCGCCTCCGCATTCAATCGCGGCGGGCCGCTTCCCGAGCAATATGAGATCACATGGAATATTTTCCGCCGACGGGATTCGGTGTGCCGGCATTATGTCGGGCCTGCAAAGTTCGACCACCTTTACCTCGAGGGCCCGGCCAATCTTTTGTTCCTGATGGTGCTGCCTCTGACTGTGCGCCGCATTTTCTCTACGATTGGATTTCGTTGAAATGGCCGTTCTCCCCGGCGTTTCGACCGTGTATTCTCTTGCCTGACACCTGCTAGTTTTCCAATTTACCCACATGGCTTATCTCCGACATTCCCTGATCCGCCCGGTGCATCCGGGGTTCTGGATCAAGACTGCCCTCCACCTGCTCACTCCCGGCGGATTTGGATACATCCGCAAGCTGCGGCAGATGCAGGACGCGCGGTATGTGCATGAGCGCGACAAGCACGAGGTTCGCAAGAAGCACCACGGCGAGGGCGGGTGGAAGGCGGAGAAGGACGGCGATATCCTCAAGCGCGATTACGCCAGCTACGAGGAATACCTGACCCACCAGAAGCAGAAGCTCAACGAGATGCTCAAGCTCAAGGGAGGGTTCAGCAACTGGGACATCTGCGAATACCGGCTGAAGTTTTACTCCCGGTTCAAGCATCTGCAGGGGCTGGTCGCGCGCGATGCTTCGATCATCTGTTGCGGAGCCCGCCAGGGCACCGAGGTCGAGGTTCTGCGGGATCTCGGCTTTACCAACGCCTTCGGAATTGATCTCAACCCGGGTCCCGACAACCGGATCGTCCGGCAGGGGGATTTCATGAAGATTGATGTGCCGGAGAATTCTCTCGACCTACTCTACACAAATTGCGTGGACCACGCCTTCGACCTCGAGGCGATGATGGCCGAGCATGCCCGCGTCTTGAAGCCCGACGGGTTCCTTCTTTACGACATGGGGATCAACATGGAGGAGGGCAAAGGAGGGCCGTTCGAGGCGGTTTCGTGGGATCGGACGGAAGACCTTGTCGTCCGCCTGCTTGGAAAATTCCAGAAGCTCGTCCGCGCCGAACGCGACGACAATTTCGGCGGCCAGTGGCTTTGGGTTCTTGTGCAGAAGAAAATTTTGTCCTCTTTGCATGTTAATCGCTGAACAATGGGCTGACTGCGGAGTCGTCTATGCGGCGGCGGGGGCGAAGTATGTGCGGGAGTGTCTGAGTTCACTGGAAAGCCTGCGGAGGGTGTGTGCGTGGGTTTCGGTGACGATTTTCACGGATGATGTGAGAGGGTTCCCGTTGGGTGAGTTGGAGTACTGTGAAGTGAGAAAGCTGACGGATGCGGCGGATGGGTTCGGGTTTAAGATTGCAGCCATGAGGGGGTCGCCGTATGGGCGGTCTTTATTTTTGGATACGGACACACGCGTGCTCGGGAATCCCGAAATCCTGTTTGCGCTTTTGGATCGCTTCGATTTGGCGGTAGCGATGGAGACTTATCGGGCGGCAGCGGTGGATGGAGTGCCAGAGGGGTTTCCGGAGTTTAATACGGGGGTGGTGGTATTTCGGCGTGCGGAAGTGGTGACCTCATTTTTATCGGATTGGGAGAAATGCTATTCCCGCCGAAGGAGCGAAAAAGTGCCGCCGAAGCATGACCAGCCGTCCTTTCGTGAAGTTCTCTATTCTTCGGATGTGCGGTTGGTGCCGCTTCCTTCAGAGTGGAATTTTTGTGTCACGCACCCGGCGATTCTCAATGCCGGGGCATTGATCCAGATTTTGCACTCGCATGAACCAGAGCGAAGTGAGCAGAGGGTCTTGCGAAAGGTGGCTGAGCAAAGCCGGGTGTTTCTTCCGGGGGTGGGTGAGTTGAAGCCGTCGCGGGTGACGGTTTTTGATCGGCGGTGGAATTTTTGGTTTCGCGGGGTGTTGTGGCCGCTTCGTTTTTTAGGTTTGTTTTTTGGGAAAAAATAGAGGAGATGGACGAGGGAGAGCGACGCGTGATCGGGATTGTGCTGGTGCGCAACGAGGATCGATTCGTTCGCCAGGCCGTACGGAACGCATGGGAATTCTGCGATAGGATTCTGCTGGTTGACCACCAATCGGCCGATGCGACCTCACGGATTCTTCGCGAGCTCGCTGCGGAGCCCGACGGGAAAGCCGCCTTCCACTCGATTGCTCATCCTCGCGAATCGCATGAGCTTCTCAAGCAGTTTGTGGGGACCGATACCTGGGTGTTCGGGGTGGACGGCGACGAGATTTACGATCCCCGAGGGCTCCAGGCCTTCCGCGCGAGGCTGCTGGCCGGGGAGTTCGACAAGCATTGGATGGTCCTCGGAAACGTGTTGCACTGCGACCGCCTCGATCCCGTCGCCGGCGTGGCGTCGGGGTTCGCGGCGCCGCCCTCGCGGAGCATCACCAAGCTCTACAACTTTTCCGCGATTCGATCGTGGGAGGGAGAGACCCCGGAGCGCCTGCACGGCGGAACGCCGGTGTTTCGCGAGGGTTTCAGCGGCGAGGACAAGCGGCGGCTGGAGCTGGAATACGAGTGGGACGAATCCCCGCTGCGGTGCCTGCATGCCTGCTTCGTTTCCAGAAGCAGCCTGGACAGCGGCGTCGAGTCGCGGGAGAATATCATGGAAACATATTGCGGCGGCTGGACGAATTTTCTCAAACGCTGGGGCAGGCGGATGCTCGGCTGCCAAGAAACATCGGACTGGAAGCGCGAGCGGTATTCGCGCGGCGGCCGGGTCGAGGTTTCCACAAGACCATTTTTTCCCGAGCCATGATTTTCCAAAATTCCCCCGTGGCAACCGTGGCGATCAACCTCCGTCCCCGCGCCGGTTCGTGGGGCGGGGCGAACCAGTGGGCCGCGCAGGTCGTGCGGTGTTTCGAGTATCACCATTGGAAGGTGCGTTTTGATCTCCGGCAGGTGCCCGACATCGTGCTGATGACCCACACCGGGCTCTCGTTGCACACGACGTTCGGGGCGGACGATGTCGCCCGGATGAAGGAAAAGGCCCCCGGTGTTCCCTGCCTGCACCGGATCAACGACAACGATATCCGGAAAGAAACATCCGAAATGGACGCGGCGCTCGCGTGCGCGAACCGCGTGGCCGACCACACGGTTTTCGTTTCCAGTTGGCTGCGCGACCACCATGCAGCGAAGTGGTTTGATCCTGCCCGCCGGCACTCCGTGATCGTGCCCGGTGCCGACCCGCGGTTTTTTCATCCGGTGGGCGGAAGAAAACGGAAGCCCGGCGAGCCCTGCCGCCTGGTGACGCACCACTGGTCCGACAACTGGAACAAGGGATTCGACGTCTATCGGGATATCGACGCGCTGGCGGCAGGGCCGTTGAAAGGAACGGTCGATCTGAGGGTCATCGGGCGCTGGCCGAAGGAAATTGTTTGGCAGTCCGCCCGGACGTTCGCGCCGACGAGCGGCGGGCGGCTCGCCGGGCTCCTGCGTGATTGTGACGCGTATGTGAGCGCGTCGCGGTTCGAGCCGGGCGCGATGCATGTGGCGGAGGGGCTCCAGTGCGGGCTGCCGTTGCTTTATCACAAAGATTCCGGAGGAACCGTCGGGCAGGGACTGCTCTACGGGATGGAGATCGGCGATGACCTCGAAGCCACTCTGCGGGAGTTTGCCGGACGTTTGCCCGGGCTGCGGAAGCGGCTTCTCGCCTCACCGCCATCGGGAGCAGCGATGGCAAACTCCTACCTGCAGCTCGCGCAGAGCCTGATCGTCGATGCGTAAGGTCCATTACACGCAGGGCGACGGGGCCGGCTGGGCGCTCGATGAAGACCTGCGCCAGATCCGCTCTTCGCTGGGCGGGCTCGTCCGGGAGACAGGCGCTGCGGGAGCGGAAATCATCCATGCTCCGTTCTGGCAGAACCTTTCGATGGTCGCTCCGCCGGTTTTGAAAAACGCGTTTGTGATCGCGCATGCGGACAACCCCCCGTTTTTCTACGTCAAGCAGGAGGAGTTCGCATGGGGGCAGCGGGTCGTGGACATGTGGATCGCGCGATCGCGCGATGCGCTCTCACAGTTCCAACAGCTCTCGCTTCCTGCGGAATACATCCCCTACACGATTGACGCCGGGCTGTTTTTTCCGATCGCCGACAAGGCGGCCTTGCGGCGCGAGTTCGGGTTGCCGCAGGACGCCTACGTGATCGCGAATTTCCACCGGGACACGGAGGGGGCCGATCTCGCGACCCCGAAGTTTCAGAAATGTCCCGAGATGATGGCGGCGGTCTTTGGCGCTTTGAAAGAGCAGGGGGTTCGCTTTCATGTCCTGCTTGCGGGGCCGAGGCGGCATTGGATCCGACGCCGGCTCGAGCGCGACGGGATCCCGTTTACTTTCGTGGGCAAGCAAGATGTCGAAGGAGATGATTTCGGGGCGAACATCCTGGGCCGCGAGGTTCTCAACAAACTCTACAACGCGTCGGATTTGTATCTCATCCCATCGCGGTGGGAGGGCGGGCCGCAATCAGTGATGGAGGCTGCGGCCTGCCGTTGCAAGATCCTCAGCATCCCGCTCGGCGTCGCCGCGGATCTTCTCGAGCCGGAGTCGTTCTTTCGGACGCCCGGCGAGGCGGTCCGGATCATCGGCGAGGATATCAAGACGGGGAGCCTCGACAGAACGGTCGATCCACAGTTTCTCCGCTGGCAGAGTTCGCATACCACGGAGAGGCTCGGGAAATGCCTCCGCGAATTGTATGCCGGACTCGGCGAACGCCCGGAGTTCCGGGCGAAAATCCGGCTGAAACGCCCGCCCGGCCTGGTGGCGGCGGGGTGTCAATTCCGGCACGGAATCCGGCGGAGGTTAGGCAGGGAAAGGCTTCCCTCGCGGATTTTCTGGAATCACCAGGAAGGCTCTGATGAGGCGCTTGACCGCGTGATGCGGTGCGTTCGTGTGCTGTTGGAATTCTGGAAAGTCGAGGTCTGCGACGATCGTTTCTCACCGGTGGAGATCGCCGGGTGCGGGCAGTCACCGGGCACCGCGCCGTGCATCCAATTTGTGGTTCCCGGCATGAAGGCTCCCGCATCGTCCGAAAACACCGTGCTGGTCGCTCCCTCTGTCCAAGATGTTTTGAACTTGCGTGGCCTCGGGCAAACGGCGGTCGTGATCCCATTCCAGGATTCGTTTCCCGATGAAACCGGGGAGGGGCCGCTCGTGGTCGAGGGGAGCAACGAATCCCTGAGGGTCTGGGGAGCACTTGCGGCGGGGCGGCCGGTCGTTTACCCGGATGATTCCGCCTATTTTGAGCAGGTGTTCCATGCCGGGGTGGGGTTCGGACGGGCGCGCGACAGGGCCTCCGCCATCGCGATTGCCTCGCAGGATCTTGCCCGCTTTGCGGAATTCATCAGGATCCCCACGGACAAAGAATCTGCATCCGCTTTGAAAAAACTGATCGTCCAGCGATATGAAAAATTCTGACGGAAAGAAGCGATGCCTGGTGATCGGCGGTGCCGGGTTCATCGGGCGGCATGTGACCCGCCGCCTGTGCGAGTCCGGGCGCGAGGTGGTCGTGCTGGGCCGTCGCGCGAAGGCGGACCGCGACCTTCACCCGGACTGCCGGTATGTGAGCGGGGACTACGGGGATCGCAAAATTTTGCGCGGGCTTCTGGAACCCGGCTGCGAGGTCATTGATCTTGCGTATTCCACGGTGCCGAAGACGAGCTTCGAGGATCCGGTTTTCGATCTGCTGTCGAACCTTCCCGCGAGCGTGGGGCTTTTTCAGGAGGCCCTTGCCGCAGGGGCGAGCCGCGTCGTCGTCGTATCATCCGGCGGAACCGTCTATGGCCCGGCCGAGCGTTTGCCGATTGACGAGGGCCATCCGACGATGCCGGTCAGCCCCTACGGCATCACGAAGCTGACCACCGACCGCTACGCGATGATGTTCCATCACACGGCCGGGCTGCCGGTTATCGTCGTGCGCCCGGCGAACGCCTACGGGGAGGATCAGCGGGCGGGAACTGGACAGGGGTTCATCGCCACGGCCGTGGCGGCCGCGCTCGGCGGCCGCGAGATCGAGATCTTCGGGCCCGAAGGAAGCGTGCGCGACTACATCCATGTGAGTGATGTCGCCGCCGGAATTGTCTCCGCCATCGATCGCGGGTCCGAAGGCCAAATCTATAACGTGGGAACCGGTATCGGGACATCGAACGCCGAGATCGTCCGGATCATTGGGGAGCTTTTCGCGAAGGAAGGCGGGAGCGTCCGAACCAAAGTGCTGCCGGTGCGCCGGTTCGATGTCGCGGCGAATATCCTCGCTTCGACAAAGCTGGCGACATGTTCGGGATGGCAACCGCGGATTTCTCTGGAGGCGGGCTTGGCCCGGATCTGGCAGGCTTCGAGAAATCGACATGGATCAGGCAGCACTTTGGAGAGGCCGTCTATTACGAACGGCTGAATACGTCGGGGGCGTTGCGGTTGAAGCGGAATGAGGATGGGAATAAAAAGTGGAAATATGAAAACGGAAGGCTCAGGGAGCGGAGTGTCGGCCATGAAGAGGCGAAAATGCACGAGAAAAACAAGCCTGAAGCCCGCCGTTTTTGTGACGCCTTGCGCCTCTTTGAGGCCAACTCATTGCTGGTTTAGGAAAACCAATGAATAAAATTATTGGCAGCATCGCTTTTTACGAAAGCGGATTTTATCAGGCCAAGCCTGGAGAATTGGCTTACCGGCGCACTTTGGCGTATTATTTGAACCTGATCATTCCCGAGTCTGCAGACCTTTTGGAAATCGGCTGCGGGAACGGACATCTTCTGGAACTGCTCGCGAGCGGAACGAAGACAGGGATCGACGCGTCGGAAAGGCAACTTTCGGAGGCCAGGCAAAACTGTCCGGATGCCGCGCTACATTCCGGCGATGCGTGCGCGCTCGATCTGGGGGCAAACTTTGATGTGGTGTTGGTTTCTGACACGCTCAACCATTGCGCGGATGCGCAGGCTCTTCTCGAGGCAGCGCGCAGGTTTGCTCATCCCGGGGGAAGACTTGTCATCACGACCTACAATACGCTTTGGCGTCCCGTGCTCTCGCTGCTTTGCAAATGCGGGCTCCGTTCGCCCCAGCCCGAATCGAACTGGCTGTCGCGTGGCGATGTGCGCAACTTGGCGGAACTCGCGGGCTGGGAGGTCATCAAGTCGGAGAGCCGCATCCTTCTCCCCGCGCAGGTTCCGGTTCTCGCACGGCTTCTGAATCGTTGGGTTGCCCCGCTGCTCCCGCATTTTTGCCTGGTGAACATTATGGTGGCGCGCAAGGCTGAAAAAATGGCGGGCGAGCCGTCGGTGTCGATCGTGATCCCCGCGAGAAACGAAGCGGGCAACATCCCCGCTGCAATCGAAAGGATTCCGATCATGGCCCGCGACATGGAATACATCTTTGTCGAAGGGCATTCGACGGATGAGACATGGGCTGAGATCCAAAAAATCCAGGCCGCGCATCCCGATAAGAAAATCAAAATTGCCCGCCAGCCAGGCAGAGGGAAAGGCGATGCCGTCCGGCTCGGGTTTTCGATGGCCGGCGGGGACATCCTGATGATCCTGGATGCCGACCTCACAATGCCTCCAGAGGATCTCCCGAAATTTTATCGTGCACTGGCGGATGGGCGCTGCGAGTTCGCCAACGGCTGCCGGCTCATCTATCCGATGGAGCAGCGTGCGATGAGGTTCCTCAACCTTTGCGCCAACAAGCTCTTTGGGGTTCTGTTTTCCTGGCTGCTGGGCCAGCAGGTGAAGGACACCCTGTGCGGCACCAAGGTCTTGAGCCGCTCGAACTACGAAGCGATCGCGAAAAACCGGAGCTATTTCGGGGAGTTTGATCCGTTTGGTGATTTTGATCTCCTGTTTGGCGCGGACAAGCTGAACTTGAAAATCCGGGACATCCCCGTGCGCTACCGTGAGCGCACATACGGCGAGACCAACATCCACAGGTTCCGCCACGGGCTGCTTCTCTTCCGGATGGTCGGATTCGCCGCCAGAAAATTAAAATTTGTTTAGGGAAACCATGTTGAAGAAGATCCCTGTTTCTGTCTGGAGATTCGTATCCGCGAGCATCCTGCTTCTGGCCGCTGTCCTGACATTCCCCGGGTCGTTCGGGATTACGAGGACCGAACAGATCATGAGCATGGAAAAGCGCGACGGCTTTTTGCTCACTGCGGAATTACCACAGGGGATCAAGCACCAGCGCGGGCGCGAGTTCTTATTCCCGGATTACCCGGTTGTCTTCGAAGACGGAAAAGCTCTCGGGCGTCCGAGGGCGTCTGCCAAGGGAATCGCAAACGCGGGGAGGGGGAGGTATGAGTTGAGCGGTTCGCGAATTCGTTTTTCGACATCCGACGGTGGGGCTGTTGCGGGGAGGGTTTACACGGTTTGTTCCCCGATCTGGTCGCTTCGCGAACCCCTGCTGCTCGGGGTCTGGTTTCTTGCACTGCTAGCCTGCGCCGCCACACTCCGTCTGGCGATGCCGGGCGGGGAAGCTCGCTTGATTCGAAGTCCGCGCATCGCATTTGCGTTGCTGACTTTTTTCTTAACTCTTGTTGCGGGCTTTTTTTGCTTCAAGTCTGTTATTTCCGACCAAATGTTTCTGGGGATTTTCGTCCCTGCCATCTGGTCCGCCTTGATGGGAGTGAGTGCGCTACAAAAGCATGTGGCGGGTCGGGTCGGGCTGATCATTCTGGCATTGCTGCCCGCAGGGGCCGGATATTTCTACTACGGGTTCAACGCGGCATCTCATGGTTCTTTTCTTGTCGGGGGAATCATTCCCCGCAGCGATGCCATGGTGCATTTTCTGCAGGCCGCTGAAATCGCGGTTCAGGGAACCACTCAAGTTCTTTTCAACGGGCGTTTTCTTTATCCCGCATTTTACGCGGTGATGTTGGATATCTCGCGGCTCAACGTCCTCGTTGCAAACCTGCTGGTTTCCTCGATGGTGATGCTGGGGCTCGCGTTCACCTGCCCGCTGGTGGTCAGGAGGATCGGGGTTGCTGGCACCGCGATTTACTGCCTGCTTTTCTGGCTTTATTTTCGGGCCCATGGATGCGGGTTGCTGATGACAGAAAACTTGGGTTTGTTGCTCGGGGTGCTCGGGTTCGGGTTTCTTCTTTTCTCTGTCGATCGCGATAAAATTCGGCCGGTTTTCGCGGCGATCCTTTTTATCGGGCTCGGATCTGCGGCGCGCCCCGGCGCGCTTTTTGTTCTTCCGGCATTGGCGCTTTATGCGGGGATCCGGGTATGGCTGGCGCGGTCGGGACGAACAAGGTTACTTGCGGCTTCCGGAGGGCTGGTTTTGGGGCTTCTGCTGATCGCCGGGTGTTTTTCTGCGAACCAAATAGTGATGAAATCGCTGTCGCGCGGGGAAGGAAAAACTTTCGGAAATTTCGCATTCACTCTTCACGGACTGCTGAACGAAACCAAGTGGAGCACAAGTGCCGAGCAGTTCGGGTGGGATGCCGCTCTGGTGATGGAGCACAATGTCAGGCAAATCAAGACGTCGCCCGGCTGTTTGGCTCGCGGGATCGGAAGGGCCTATGGAGAAATGTTCAAGAAAGGTTTTTTGTTCCGCTTCGGCGAGGAGCGGAGGGTTGCGTCCGCCGGCATGGTGATGTTTTTGTTGGCGTCGCTTGCCTGCTGGCTGTGGGGGCCTCTGCGTGCCGATGCGCTGTGGATTCTTCTTGCTGGCGCGGGGATTGTTATGTCCGTCCCGTTCGCGCCTCCCTGGGATGCCGGAGAGCGTCCCTACGCCGCCACCCTGCCGGTTCAGGTCTTTTTAGCGGCGGCCGGAGCTGCCATGGCGCTCGATTTTGTGCGCAAGCTGGCGGAAAGGCAGGATCCGGTGGAGCGCAACGGGAGTTTCTTGAAGCGTCAGGACATGGGCAGGACGCCCATGTTGCGGTTGGTGGCAGCATCGGCTTTCAGCCGATGGGTTGCTTTCTGGTCCGCCTTTAAAAAAGCACCTGACGAATCCAGCGGGAAGTTGGGAGTTTCGGGCGGCACCTCGCTCATCGCCCTTGCGGTCTTATGCTTTATCCTGGTTCTGCCAGCCCCATTGATCCTGAAGCTGACCGGCTACAGGCATCCCTTGCCCGCCGGGAAAGAGGTTTTCCTGCCCGGTTCGCTTCTCGTGGTCACCGAAGAAGGAAACGTGCATTCCGGCATCGTTTCGAGGGGACAATTTCTCGACCGGCTCTCGGATCTTCAGGCCGTCTATCCTGACGAGGGGAAAAACTATATATCCGGGCCCGGGGATTTCCTGCTGGCGATCAACTGGAGCAACCTGGAGACATTTGTGCGCCCGTTATCCGGGAATCCCGGCGGCAACCCCGCCGATCCGCAATAATGTCTTTACTCGTGCCATGGCAGGTCAGGCAGGCCGTCCGGGATTTCCTGGAGTGGCCGGAACGGAGAAAGCTGGCGCCGCTGCGGCGGAAGATCCGGCGGCATGGCGGCGGAGTCCCGGTTGTCGGGTTCGGTTCCGTGTTGGACGACGGGCGTGCGGTGCATGGCGGCGCGGTCAAGCTGCTGCATTTGCGGGACGCGTTGCCGTCCGGCGAGGAGGCGTTCGATGTGCTGTATGCGGTGAGTAGCAGCCTCCCGCTCGCAGCTTTCGATCTTTTCAGAATCTGCACGGACCGCGGGATCAAAATTGTCTGGAATCAAAATGGGGTTGCGTATCCGGGATGGGCGGGCCGGGAGAGCGAGCGGTTCAATGCGCCGATGCGGCGGTTGCGGGATGCGGCCGATTTCGTTGTCTATCAAAGCGAATTTTGCAAAATCTCGGCCTCAAATTTTCTCGGCCCGTGTGACATGCGATCGGAGATCCTTTACAATCCGGTGGACGCATCGGTTTTTGCTCCCGGCCCGAAGAGGGAAGCCGCATCCGTGCGACTGCTGGCAGCGGGAACCCATGGGACGCGTGATCGTGTCACCTGCGTCCTCGACGCGCTTGCCGAGCTTCGGGCGGGCGGGATCGAGGCGGAGCTCACCGTTGCCGGTCAGTTCCAGTGGCCGCGCGGCGAAGAGGACTTTGTGGCCCAAGTTTCCAGGCTGGGACTGGAGAAATTCGTGCGTCGGATCGAGCGGTTTTCGCAGGCTGACGCCCCGGCTCTCTATCGCGGCCACCACATCCTGCTTCATCCAAAATACATGGATCCCTGCCCGACGGTTGTCCTGGAGGCGATGGCGAGCGGACTGCCGGTCGTCGGTTCGCGATCCGGCGGAATGCCAGAAATCGTGCCGCCGGACTGCGGGGTGCTCGTTGATGCCCCACAGGGTTGGGACACACGGCATACGCCGTCTGGAAGCGAACTCGCCACAGCTGTCGCAGGGCTCCTGCCGAACCTGCCCGCCGCCGCAGCCGCCGCGCGCAGGAATGCAGAAGAAAGGTTTGATGTCGGGAAATGGATCGAGGCGCACGGGCGGATTTTTCAAGGGGTGAGCTTGACATCTGAAAAAAGCGCTCCAAATTTGTAGCACAATGAAAACGGCCACTGTCCGGGACCTCCGAAACCACTATACCGGACTCCTTCGCTGGATTGCGGCGGGAGAGGAAATTGTCATCACGCGGCGGGGGAAGCCTTTGGCGAGGTTGATTCCGGAGAAGCCGGGTTCCAAACATGTCAATTGGGCCGATAGCGAAGCGGTGGCCCGCGATCGCCGCGGCGAGCGTGTCCTCACCGCCAAGGAATCTCTTCAATTGATCAAAGAGGCGGGAGGGCATTGGTGATCTGCTGCGACACGAGCTTCCTTTACTCGCTTTACGGAGGCGATGCCCACACGCCGAGGGCGCTCGCGTTCTTGCGGCGCATCAACAACTCCGTCTCCATTTCGGAACTGAACCGTTTTGAGCTGGCGAATGCGTTGCGGTTGGCTTCCTTTCGCAAACTCATTTCGATGGCCCAACGCGATCTGTTTCTTGCGCAATCTGAACGGGATATCTTGAGGGGCCTGCTCGCCGTCCAAATCATCAACCTCGCCGACGTCCTCGCCGAAGCAGGTCGGATTTCTGAAGCCCACACTCCAGCCGGCGGGCACCGGGGGTTCGATATCCTTCACGTTGCGGCGGCGAAGAAAATCGGCGCGACCGATTTTTTGACGTTCGACCAGAACCAGCGGAAGCTTGCCCGGGCTGTCGGGTTGAAGGTGCCTCTATGAACGCGGCCCGGCAATTCCTCACGCGGAGACGCGGTGAGCGCGGAGAAAAAGGATGAACGACAATCCGCTCAACCGATTCGACAAGATCGGGATGTTCCGGCTCATCGCGGACAAGATCGAGCGGGATCCTGCGCTGCTGCAAATCGCGCTCGGCAATATCGCACGATGGATCGCCAAGGGCGCGGACCAGCAGCACCGGCTCCGCCAGTGGGAGGGGATGATCCGCCAGGCTCAGGCCTCGAAATCCGGCATGGAGGTTTTGCTGGCTGCGCTGCGGGAGGACAGTGAGCAGGCCGCGCAATTGCGGGAGTTTGCGCCGTTTGATGGAGTGCTCACGACAATGGAACGCCGACCATATATTTTACAATGCGCCTTCCAGCACTAAAGCATCTGGTCGAGTCTGTGCGCTCACTCGGACAGAGCCGCAAAGTAATTGTTCTGGGGTCGGCTTCGCTTCTCGCCTCATTTCCCGAACTTGGAGAAATGGAACTTCTCGAAAGCACATACGATGGCGACCTTTTGCTGGAGCCAATCAATAAGGAAATAGCGGGCTATTTGGTGGAGGCAGTCGGGCAGGGAAGCCTTTTTCGAGCCGAGCACGGCTACCATGCCGACATCCTCCACCCGACGATTGTGGAAGGCCTGCCGCTGGGATGGGAGGAGCGGCTTGTGGCCATGGAAGGATTCGAGAATGTCTTTGCACTCGATCCCTATGACCTCGCAGCGGTCAAAGTTGTCGTGGGGAGAGAAAAAGATATGGCGCTGGTGCGCGGGCTTCTCGGGCTCGGGAAAATCACAGCCGACAACCTGCGCGAGCGCCTTCACGCGATGCCGCTCGGAGAAAAGGAAATGTTCCGGGCAGGGAGAAACTTTTCCGATTTGCTCGAACAGTGAGCGGCCTGTTTTTCAGCGAGAGGTTTCCGGCATGAATTCCACTCCGCGCATCTCGGTGCTGATGACGGTTTTCAACGGCGGAAGATTTCTGGCGGAATCGGTCGAAAGCATCCTGGCACAGACGTTCCGCGATTTTGAATTTGTGATTGTGGATGACACATCCACGGACGGAAGCGTTGCCGTCCTGGAATCCTACGCTTCGCGCGACCCGCGGATCCGGCTGATTTTGCGGAAGGAAAATTCCGGCCAGACCGCCTGCCTCAATCAGGGGCTCGAAGAATGCCGCGCGGACTGGGTCGCGCGGCAGGATGCGGACGACATTTCCCATCCGCAGAGGCTTGCTGCCCAGTTGCAGGCTGTTGAAAACAATCCGTCTTTGGTTCTTCTCGGTGTCAACGGCAGGATCATCGGCGAAGCCGGCGAATTTTGCGGGATGATTCATGTGCCGGCTCACGATGCCGGGATCCGATGGGCGCTGCCGTTCCGGAATCCGTTTATCCACACCGGGGTTTTGTTCCGGCGGTGCCACCCCGACGGAGCGCCGATCCGGTATGATTCGGAGTTCACGATCTGTCAGGACTGGGAACTCTGGGCGCGATTGGCCGGCGATGGCCAGGTCGCCAATCTGAAGGATCGCCTCGTGTTCTACCGGCATCGGGCAGGCTCGCTCTCGAATCAATTTTCCACGAGGACTCGCGAGGAAAACCGGCTCGTAGTCGCAGAGATCTGGAGGAGGCACTTTCCAGCGCGTCCGCTCACGTCTGAAGAGGCGACCCTTCTCGAGGCTTTCCGCGAAGGGCTTCTGCCGGAGCATTGGAAAAAATTCAAAACGTTTTATGACGGTGCCCGGAGAGCCTGGCTGGCTGGAGGCCCTGGCAGGAATCGCGACAGGCAGACGGAAGCGGTCCATTTCCTACAGGCGGCCGGGGCACTTGCAGGACACGGGCGGTCTGCTGCGGGCGACGCGATCGTGCAGGCGTTTTTTTCGGACCCGGCCTGGACGCTGACAACTTTATTCCAGCGCCTGTTTCCTGCTACTGGCTTCGGGTGAACGCGCTACGAGCGAATTTTTTTATCCAGGAAATAAATCCCCCGCTTCAACTGTCGGAGGACCGCCTGTTGGAGCGGGGGTTTCTTTTTCCAGGCATCCCTGCGGGTAGGAAGCTCCGAGGAACACAGCTCCTGCCAGAGCAATCTCACGGCATCCCGGGAACGCATCGCCGCCTGGGCGCTTCCGGCATCCACGATGGCTTTTCGCGATGCCGGGTTTTTTTTGAGCCGACAAACATGCGAGATGCAATCGTCGACGGATCGGGCAACGAGGTAGTCGGCACCTTCATGCCCCTCTGCGGAAAACGCCGAGTCGCGCCCCCCGATCAAGGGCACTCCCGCGAGCCAGGCGTTGTAGAGCTTTGTGGCCGGCTTGTTCAAATGGCGGGCACGGGAAAAATCTCGCACGGCCAGGACAGCGTCCACGTCCGAGTAATCGTGCCACCGGGTGTTTTCGTGGATTTCGAATCGCACGCCGGCCCGGGATTCGAGTTCCCTCGCGAAGGCCGGAGAGGAAAGCTCGCCGGCCAGGTTGGATGGATCGCCGAAGAACGCGATCGTATCGAAGCGGGTTCCCCGCGCCGGGTCGCGCGGGACGAGGTTCGGCTGCGGCCAGTGGGGCATAAAAATCGAGCCCGGCAAGCGGCGGGCGTGGGCCGCATTTTGCACGATTTGCACATGCGCGCCGGGGTGGGGGAGAAAGTCCGCCGTCACTGCGGCGATGAACTGGCTGTGCTGCGGCAGGAAGCCGTCCGGCAAAAAGTTGCTCAGCGTGACGATGATTCCCGAGGCGGGCAGTTCGTGAACCATCTCGATGTCGGCCTGCCCGCACAACTCCGCCCATGTCTGGAAAATCCAACTCTGGGCGCTTGCGGATTTGCCGCCGCCGAGAAGATCCGGGATCCGGCCCTCCATCCACGAGGCCTGGCGTTCAGGGCTGGGCAAATGGCCCTTGGGCAGGTAAAAGTGAATGCGCACGAATCAATCCGGTAAATGATTTCCTACATTCTGCAAGACTGGTCCGCGAACCGGGGGAGCCCGAAAGGCCGGTTTGTAATGGCGTTTTTCCGCTCGTGCCAGCTGGCGCGGCGGTTGCCGGGCGGGCTGTGGTTGGTTGGTTCCCCGCTCCTGGCGGGTTATGTTTTTTTCGTTCATTGGGTGATGGGCATCGAGCTGGACTACAAAACAGCGATCGGGCCCGGGCTGGCGCTGCGGCATGGCACCGGGTTGGTCGTCCACAGCGGTGCGGTCATCGGCGCAGGGTGCCTGCTCCGCAACGGGGTGACCATCGGCGAAAGGCGTCCTGACGGACGATGTCCGGTCGTTGGGGACAGCGTGGAGTTCGGGGCCAATGCGGTCGTGATCGGACCCGTGCGCATCGGAAGTTCTTCGGTGATCGGCGCGGGGGCCGTTGTCCTCCATGATGTCGAGCCCTCCACCGTTGTGGCGGGCAATCCCGCTGCCATGGTGCGCCGACTTGAGAGCCCGTGAAATTGCTTTTCTTATCGAGTTGCGCACACCTGATCCTGGACGAATCTTCGACGCGCACGTCCGGCGGAGCCGAGCTGCAGGTGGCGCTGTTGGCGCGGGAACTCGCCGCGCGCGGGCATGACGTCGTGCTCGCTGGCGGGGACATCGGGCAGCCGGACGGGGTGACCCTCCAAGGTGTGCGGACACGGAACGCCGGGAAATTTCACACCGGGCGTCTCGGCGAAATGATCGGGGCGATCCCGCACGTGATCCGCGTGCTGCGCGAGGAGCGGCCGGACTGGGTGATCGTCCAGGGATGGACGGCATGGCTGTTCGTTCTCTGGGTGCTCAGGCCGTTTCTCCGGTACCGCCTGGATTTCACATGCGCGCTCGACAGCGAGGTGAACGGTGCCTACCGGCGGGAGCATCCGTTTTTCGGGGCACTCTTCGAGTTTGCCATGCGCCGGTGCGACGCCCGGCATGCGATCACGCGCGACCAAAAAGAGCGCTTTGAAAACCGAGGCATGGATTGCACGCTTTACCGCTATCTGGTTTTTCCACGCAAACATCCGCCGTCCGGCGACAAGGATGTGGATTTTCTTTGGGTCTCGCGCTGCCAGGCGATCAAGCGGCCGCGCCTTTTCATTGAGCTGGCCCACGCGATCCCCTCGGCTTCCTTCGAGATGATTTGTCCGGCAGAGGATCGTGCGCTCTGGGAGGAAATCTCCCGCCTGGCTGCCGGTTGCCCGAACCTCCGGCTCATCGAGAGCGTCCCCTATCACGAGATCCAAGCGCACTACGATCGGGCCAGGATCTTCGTCAACACCTCGGAGTGGGAGGGTTGGCCGAACAGCTTTATACAAGCCGGACTCGGAAAAACCGCCTTGCTTTCGCTTCAGGTCAACCCGGACGGAATATTCGGAAAATTTTTGCCGGGCCATGAAGCCGGAGGCGATTTTCAGGCGTTTGTCGGATTCGCGCGCGCCATGATTTCCGATCCTGTCGCGCTCGCCCGGATGCAGGAAGGCTGCTCGCGGTTTGTCGCCGAAATGCACGACAACGTGAAGGAGACAGGCGTCTTTCTTTCAGCCTTGCAGCGAGCCTGCACGAAATGAGCGGATCTTTGCGATGACGGGAAGGTCGCGCCCGATCTCCGGGTCTCCCTCGGGGCCGCCCGGTCCGGAGGTGTAGTAGAAGATGCTGCCCAGAAGCGCCCGCTTCCTTTCGGGGCCGCGTGCCGCCCGGAAAAGCATCCGGAGCAAAAAAACATAGCAGCTTCGCAGCAGGGGGAGGCGTCGCAAGAGCGTTTCAAAAACCCCGAAGCAAAGTCCCGGGATCGCGTTGCGCCGCAAAAATATCCGCCGCGATCCTGCCAGGGAATAGAATGCCCGCCAGATCCGGAAGCGCGCGTCGGGCCCAAGGAAAAGCCAGGGCTTTTTTCCGGTCGTGAAATGGATCGCTCCCACGGGGGCATGCGCGGGGATTTCCTCCCGCTGCCAGTTCCAAAAGTCCGGCAGCAAACCAATCCGCCCGCGGAGCAGGTAGTTGAGCACGGTCTGGTCATGCCATTGGCATTGGTCGCCGGCCTCGGCAGCGAGAGCCATCGCCCGCGCCCCGACATTTTCCTTCAGCCACTGGCGCAGATCGATGGCCATCACCCCGGTGTTGAAGTACGGGCTTTCTTCATCCGGCAGGGGCCATGGGCAATCGTCGCGCAACAAGCGGATCTTCCGATCCTTCGCCGCCAGGACGAGATTTCCTCCCATCTCCATGTTCCAGAGATCCTCGAGACATCCGGTGATGACGACATCCGCATCGAGATAAATCACCTTGTCCGCGCTGACCAGTTCGCCGATGACAAGCCGTGCGTAATACATGCGCGAGTTCCCGATCCCGGCCCGAAAACCTGCAAACCGCGTCTCGTTCACCGGACAAAAACGGATCTGGCAGTCCGGATGGATCCGTTTCGCCGCCGCGCAAAGCCTGACGGATGATTTTTTCGAGAGCCCGCCATCAAGGACATGAACCGTCACCGGCCGGCTTGGCGGGAGAGAAAACAACGCGCTGGTGACCAGCACAAGCAACCCTGGAGCAAATCCCTCGTCCGCACCTGTTACGATATGGATCACAGACAGGGATTACTCGGAGACATCGACCGCCTCGGGAGTGACCGGGTCGGAGGCTTTATCTTTTCGCACAAAAACCTCACTGCGGAAGTAGCGTCCGAAAAGCACGTAGTTTTCCTGGAGCCATTGGTAGGGTTCCGGGGCCCAGTTGCGGAAGCGGGAAAATTCGCTCCGATTGATGGGGCGCTGGTCGATGACGACGACTGCCGGGGAAGATTCGGACATCAGCTTGAGAAAGAATTTTATGAATCCTTCGTCCGCCGTCGAGTTGTCCACATACAGGTTGTGGAGCGGTGACGGCCGGTCGGTCATGAAGTTGATGGTCGGGGAGTAGGGAAGGCACAGTACATATTCACCCGCAGAGGAGTGCCGCAGCACGGCATCCCGCAGCTTGGGCAGCCAGACCGCCTCGCGGTCTCGCACGTTGACGTTCACTCCATTGAGTGCGCGGAATGCGTGTGAGGCCTTTTTTTTTGCCGCGATCGAGCCGGAGGATTCCTTGGGGAACGCGTGGGAGAAGTAGATCGCGCCCGCTGCCATGCAGAGCGCGGCAAACGCCGCAGCAGCATATCGCGCGGCCGGGGCTTTCAAGAGCCGGGGCAGCGCCAGTTGTGCGGCGAGCCAAACAAACAGCGCGAGCGCGGCCAGGAACGGCACCATCATTTCCGAAAGGTGCGGGGTGTCGGGACGAAAGAAAAAGAACTGCGGGAAAAGCGCGAGCGCACACCCGAGAACGGTCAGCGGGTAGAGAAGCCGTTCCTTGGCATCCGGGTCGCGGCGTATCAATGCGGCAAGCAGGCCCAGCCCGCCCGCAAGGATCGCGATCGCAGAGATCAGGATCGGAAGATATGTGCTGGCCGCGAAGGATTTGTTGGTCCACTTCCGGCCGAAGAGCGTATCCGAGAGGGGCACTCGCGTGAGCGCGCCGCGGTCTTCCCAGGAGTGGGCGTGCGGGGCAGGGACGGAGGAGATGGGAGGAATGGGAGGAATGGGTGCGGTGGGTGCGGTGGGTGCGGCTGGCTTTTTGTTTTCGGCGAGGGCGGCGATTTCCTGGCGGAATTCCGAGAGGATCATTTCGAGCCAGCCGGTGTATTGTTCTAAAAATGCGCGGTCGTATCCGCGGGCTTTCGCGTCGTTCCACACTGGCAGGTGAACAGCACATGCGAGCAAGAGCCCGCACGCGGCTCCGGCCGCTGCCAGGCCGGCGCGCTGGAAGAATTTGTCGTGTTCACCGAAGGGATAAAGCACCGCCAGGCCCAGATAGATCGCCGTGCAGAAGACTCCGAGATCGATGCGGAAGAGAAACGTGACCCCGAGCCCGGCACCGGCGGCCAGCATCCAGGCGAGCGAACTCGCAGATGATTTTCTCCGCAGGACAAACGCGCGGGTCAGCAGGAGCGCGTTCAGGATTCCGAGGAATGGCATGTAATTCCGGAACTGCATTCCCGGCACCATGATCACCATCACGGCCGGGATGGCCGAATACCACGCATTGCGAGTGTAGCCGTGGACGACGAAGTAGGTCAGGAGGCCGGAGGCCGTGCAGAACGCGAAGAAATACCAGCGGAGCACGAGGTAGTTCGGGCCGGTGAGATCGAACAGCCACGCGACCGGAAAGAACCACATCACGTTATATCCGAGAAACGTGTCCACGATCGGCCGTTGGCCGGACATCAGGCGCATGGCCACGACCCCGGCCGTGCCCCCCTCGCCGCCGAGGTTCAGCCCGGCGTTCGCATAGAGCGAATAGTAGAGGATGGCAAACCCCGCAAGAATCCACGGGATGACGCGATCCGCGCGCGGGCATTGTCGAATCAAATCCGCAAACCGGCGGGCCTCATGCGTTGCGGGCGGAGTCTGGTGTTGCGAGGAAACCATATCTTGCCGTGCGTCCTGTCCTCAGTGGGGAAGGCGGGATGGGATGGCGCGCCGAAGCGGGAGCATTTTGAAAACCTGCGCAGCGAGCCAGAGGCCAAGGACAGAAGTCGCGAGAGCCTTCGCCCACAAATTGGTGAACTGGAAGATCGGCAATCCATAATTCTCGGAGCCGAGGAGCGCGGCCAGCGCGGTCAGCCATGCCGCCGGGCCCAGGCGGCGGAAGATGATCCCCTCGACGGCGGCCCACACAGCAACAAAAGCGCCGAGGATGACGTAGGAGTTTGTTTCGGTGCGCGGGTTGAAGAGCATGAGATAAATCGTCGAGAGGAAGAGCACTGTGAACGCGGCGCGCAGGGCATCGGCGCCTTTGGCGGCTCGCCAGCAGAGCCCGAGCGTGAGGATCCCGGCCAGCGCGCGGACGGCGAGCTGGATCGCCGCAGGAAGATCCCAGCCGAACACCCGGAGCATTCCGGCGAAGTCGCACCAGGAATTTCCGGTGGGCTTTCCGGCCTGCTGAAGGTTGTGCAGGAATGCCCCGTATTCTCCAAAGGCATACGCCGGGTTGGGATGGGCAAGCGGCGCGATCGCTGCGGCGGCAAGGGCGAAGACCAAAGGAATCCTCAGCTTCGGATAGATCGCCCCGCAAAGCAGGAGCGGAGCCAGCGCGATCGGCTTGAAAACCAATGTCAGAGCCAAAAAGACGGCTGCCGTCCACCACTTTTCTCTTCCGAGAGCCAGCGCGGTGAGAAGGAACAGCGCGGCGAGCGGCATGTTGATCTGGCCGTTCCGCGCGCTGGCGAAGGTCGATGGCAGGACGAGCACGGTGGCGATCAAAAAGACCGCCTCTTTTTTGTCCGGGGCCAGCCGCGAAGCCGCCGCCCAGAGCGCCCATGCCAGCGAGGCGAGACAGGTCAGCCGCCAGAGCGGCTCGCCGATCCGATCGGGCAACATCTCGTAGGGGGTATAAAAAACCGCGAACTGCGGGAGGTAGAGGTATCCGTTTTTCTTGCGGTAAAGCGTCTTTCCTTCCCACCAGTTGTTCGTCGCGCGCTGGTATTCCAACGTGGCGGAACGGCCGGAGGGATCAACGGCAACGATCGTCGCGATGACTCCGGCATAGACGGCCCAGATGAGCAGAGCCGCCCGCAGGCACCGCACGGCAGAAAGGGAGCGGACAAAATCCCAAAGCTTCTCCCACTTGGCACGCATCGCGTGATGCGGGGCGACCGGCTACCAGCGGAAGTGGGCGAACGCACGGTTGGCCTGGGCCATCTTGTGCATGTCGTCACGCTTCTTGATCGCGTTTCCCTGTCCGGCCGCCGCATCTTTGAGTTCGTAGGCCAGCGCGTTTTCCATCGGAACCCCCTTGCGGTTGCCGGCGAAGGTGACGATCCAACGCATTGCGAGCGCGATCTGGCGGTCGGCGGGAACCTCCATCGGAACCTGATAGGTGGCACCGCCCACGCGGCGGGATTTCACCTCGAGGCGGGGCTTCACGTTTTCGATCGCCTTGTTCAGCGTCTCCAGGGGATCCACCGTGTCGCTGCCTTCGCGGCTCTTGTCGATCGCCGTGTAAACGATGCGCTCGGCGATGGACTTCTTCCCCCGGCGCATGATTGCGCTGATCAGGCGGGCAACGACCGGACTCGCGTAGCGGGCGTCTTTTTTAACTTCTTTGTGGATGACTCGGCGTCTGCGGGACATAGGTTTTTATAATGAGAAATGCGAAATTTTGAATGTGCAATTGTTACTTTTTCTTGGCTTTGGCCGCGCCCTTGCCCTTGGCATCTTCCTGGCCGGGCTTCGGTCGCTTGGCGCCGTATTTCGAGCGGCTGCGACGGCGTCCATCCACCCCAAGGCTGTCGAGAGTTCCCCGGACGATGTGATAGCGCACGCCGGGGAGATCTTTGACGCGGCCTCCGCGGACGAGGACGATCGAGTGTTCCTGAAGGTTGTGCCCCTCGCCCGGGATGTAAGCGATCACTTCCTGGCCGTTCGTCAGGCGCACCTTGGCGACTTTGCGAAGCGCGGAGTTCGGCTTTTTCGGCGTGCGGGTCATCACCTGCACACAAACGCCGCGGCGCTGCGGGCAGTTCACCAGAGCGGGCGATTTCGATTTGACCGTGATCTTGCGGCGTCCTTTGCGGACCAGTTGGTTGATTGTGGGCATTGGGTAATTCTTTTTGTCGGGCCGCCGGATTCCATGAGGCAATGAAAATCACACAGGGTGCAGATTCGGAATGCCCCGACGCCATGCGGGAGGTGAGAGACTAATAAGCCGGCACAGGGGCGCAAGACAAAAATCGCAAAAAAAATCACTGGCTGGGTGCATTATCGAAAAAGAGCAAAACACAGGGGGGCGGGTGCCCCGCGCGTTGAGAGACGGAGCCTCGTAGAGAAATCCGTGTCGCACACGGGCGGGGGTGCCCATGCTCCCTTGGAAGAGCTCTGCGATTGCACCAGTCGGAGCATGTCCACTGGAGTCGCGGCGCGTCCATGGTTGCAAGGATGCGGGGGACAAGGTAGCAGGGAGACATGAGTATTTATTTGGACAACAACGCCACCACGCGGGTCGCGCCGGAAGTATTGGAAGCGATGCTGCCGTGGCTGGGGGAACAGGGGTATGGAAATCCGTCGAGCGCGTATGGGCTCGGGCGCGCGGCGGCGGCGGCGCTGGAGGTTGCGCGCGGGCAGGTGGCCGCGCTGGCAGGATGCCGCGAGGAGGAGATGATTTTCACGAGCTGCGGGACGGAATCTCTCAACACGGCCGTGCAGGCGGCTCTGGCGCTGGATCCGGACAAGCGGCACATCGTGACGACGACGGTCGAGCACTCGGCGACGATCAAGCTTTGCGAGCATCTGGCGCAGCGGGGATACGAGATCACCTGGCTGCCGGTGGATGCGTCCGGCCAGCTCGATTTGGATCGACTTGCGGCGGCGATCCGTCCGGACACGGCGCTGGTGACGCTGCTCTGGGCGAACAACGAGACCGGCGTGCTTTTCCCGATCCATGAAATTGCAGCCATCGTGGAGAAGAAAAAAATTCTATTGCATGTGGATGCGGTGCAGGCGTACGGGAAGCTTCCGCTTTCGCTCGGCGATGCGGGGATCCATTTTCTCTCGATGTCCGGGCACAAGGTTCATGCGCCCAAGGGGGTCGGGGCGCTTTATGTGAACCGGCGGATCCGGTTCACGCCGCTCCTGCGCGGGAGCCAGGAGAGCGGGCGGCGGGGCGGGACGCAGAACGTGGCCTCGATCGCGGGGTTTGGAAAAGCCGCCGAGATGGCGTCCGAACACCTCGGGAGCCGGCAGGTGATGGAATGGCGCGACGCATTTGAAGAGCACATGCTCGCGGACGTTCCCGGGACCGCGGTGAACGGCGACCGGAAGCGCAGGCTCCCGAATACCACAAATATTTTTTTTGAGGGGATCGAGAGCGAGGGGGCGTTGCTTCTGCTCGATGCGGACGGTCTTTGCTGTTCGGCGGGATCCGCCTGCACGAGCGGATCGGTGCATCCCTCGCACGTGTTGAAGGCGATGGGGCTTTCGAACGAGCGCGCCCGGGCGAGCCTGAGGTTTTCGTTCGGGCGCTTCAATTCGGCGTCCGACATCCAGCGCGCGTGCGAGCTTGTCCCGGCGGCCGTCGAAAAGCTTCGCGCGCTCTCGCCCGCAGGGAGCCCGGTGAAGACGGCCTGAAAAATCCGGGTTGTCAAACCGGCCGTCCTGCTTACGTTGAACCGGATGTTTCGACTTTTGATTTTTGCCGTGATCGCCGCGGGGATTGCGGAGGGCGCGCCTGTGGCGAAGAGCCTTGTGAGGATTGAGGCGACCTTTCAGGAGCCGACCTACAAGGCACCGTGGAATCCCGGGGAGGTCTCGGGCGGGGTCGGAGCCGGGTTTGTGATCTCCGGAAACCGGATCATGACGAACGCCCATGTGGTGAGCAACGCGAAGTTTCTGACGGTCTCGAAGGAGGGCGACCCGCGGCCATATCCCGCGAAGGTTTTGTACGTCGCGCACGACTGCGATCTGGCGGTGCTGACCGTCGAGGAGCCGGGATTTTTCAAAGGCACGGACGCGCTGGAGTTCGGCGGCATCCCGGAGATCGAGTCCACGGTCTCGGTTTACGGGTATCCGATCGGCGGATCCCGCCTGTCGGTCACGCAGGGGATCGTCTCGCGGATCGACTTCCAGACGTATTCGCATTCCGGGATGGACTCGCATCTGACGATCCAGATTGACGCAGCGATCAACCCCGGCAACAGCGGCGGCCCGGTGCTCCAGGGCGGCAAAGTCGTGGGCGTCGCCTTCCAAGGATACAGCGGGGACGTGGCGCAGAATGTCGGCTACATGATCCCGACGCCGGTCGCGAAACGGTTTTTGAAGGATATCGGGGACGGGCACTACGACCGGTATGTGGATCTGGCGCTGAGCTACAAAGCCCTCTTCAATCCGGCCGCGCGGCGGGCGCTGGGGCTGAAGGACAACGACCGCGGGGTGCTGGTCGGGAGCGTTTACGAGGGAGGTTCTTCCGAGGGCATCGTGAAGCCGGGCGACGTGCTTATGGCGATTGACGGGCTGCCGATCTCGAGCGATGCGACCATCCCGATGGACAAGGATTCTGTCCAGCTCGCGGAGGTGGTCGAGCGAAAATTCAAAGGCGACACGGTGACGCTCGACGTCCTGCGCGACAGCAAGCCGCTCCAGCTCCAGATCCCTTTGAATGGCCCGTGGCCGTTCACGCTGCACGGCAACGCTTACGACGAAGACCCGCGTTTCATCCTCTTCGCGGGGCTGCTTTTCCAGCCGGTGGATCAGAACTGGATGACGGAATACCAGCCGGACGACCTCCGGCTGCGCTATATGTTCGACTTTTTTATCGAGGACAAAATCTACAGGGAGCACCCGGAAATCATTGTCCTGAGCGGGATACTTGCCGACCCGGTCAATGCCTACGCGGCGGATTTCCGCAACGGGATCCTTGATGAGATCAACGGGCGGAAGATCCTGAAGCTGGCGGATGCGGCCGAGGAATTCGCCAAGCCTGCGGAGTATTATGTGATCAAGATGGCGGGGAGCGGGCGTCCGATTGTCCTCGAGCGCAAAGCGGTCGAGGACGCCCGCCAGAGGATCCTCTCGCGATACGGGGTGACCAAGGAGCAGAACCTATGATCGTTCGCATCCTGCCCCTCTTTCTCGCGCTTTGCCTGCCGGCTGCTGCGGGAGTCATTCCCCAGCCGAAAAACAAACCGGATCCCGCGTCGAAAATCCTTTCCGTCGTGCGGGTGAATGCGACCAGCCAGGTCTATGACTTCGTGCGGCCGTGGGCGAAAAAGCCTCCGGTCACGAAGCGCGGGCTCGGAACGCTGCTCGAGGGCGGGAGGCTCCTCGTGACGGCCGAACTCGTCGCGAACCACACGTTCATCGAGCTGGAAAAAGCGGCCACCGCAGAGAAGTCGTCGGCCGAGGTCGAGCGCGTGGACTACGAGTGCAACCTGGCCATTTTGAAACCTGCGGATCCGGCATTTCTCGAAGGGATGAAGCCGTTCGCGCTCGACAGCGGGGCCCGCGTGGGGGATCGGGCGACGATCCTCCAGCTCGAGCCCAACGGCGAAATCGCCCAGACCCTGGGAACGGTCACCTCGATTTCCGTCGGGGGATATCCACTCGACAACATGGGGCTTCTGCTTTTCCGGCTCAGCGCGCCCATGCAGCAGCGCGACGGCAGCTTCACCCTGCCGGCTGTGCGCGACGGGAAGCTGCTCGGGCTCCTGATGAGGTATGATGCCCGCAGCCAGACCGCCGACATCATTTCCACGCCGGTCATCGCGCACTTTTTGAAGGAGGCCGCGAAGCCATCCTACGGCGGGTTCGCGCGGGCCGGGCTTGCGTTCGCGAGCACGCGCGACCCGCAGCTCCGGCGCTACATCGGCTTGAATGAGGCCGGAGGGGTCTATGTCACAGAGGTCATGAAGGGCGGGGCCGCCGAAAAGGCCGGGCTCAAAAAAGCCGACGTCATCCTCGCGGTGGACGGGCATGCGGTGGATCAGGATGGCAACTACGAGGATCCCGGCTGGGGGAGGATCGCATTCAGCCACCTCTCGAATACGATCTTCCATCCGGGCGACACCGTGCCATTCCGGGTTTTCCGCGAAGGCAACATTCTGGAGATCCCGGTGAAGCTCGAGGCCCGCGACCGGTCGAAGATTATCAGCGAGTCGTATGTGGTGGACCGTGCGCCGCGCTATGTCATCCTGGGCGGAGTCGTCTTCATGGAGCTGTCGCGCCCGTATCTGCAGGAATGGGGAGGAGAGTGGATGAAGAACGCGCCCCAGCGGCTTGTCTTCCTCGATGCCTTCCAAAACGAACTGCCGAAGGACCGCGGGAAAATTGTTTTCATTTCGCAGATCCTCCCGACTCCCGACACGCTCGGCTACGACGAACTCGACAATTTGGTCGTCGCGAGAGTGAACGGCAAAGAAATCCGCTGCCTGGATGATGTGGTGACCGCCGCAAAATCTCCTGTGGACGGGTTTCAAAAGATCGAGCTCGACGAGGATCCCGGCCTGATTTTCCTTGATGCGGCCGCGATCGAGGCGAACCGCGACGTGCTGATGCGCAAATACTCGCTGCCCGCGCTGCAGCGGCTGTGATGCGAATTCTCTTCGCGCCGTTCGGAAGTGAGGGTGACGTCAACCCGCTGCTCTGGCTGGCAGGGCTGCTGACGGCGCGCGGGCACCGGGTGGAATTTCTTCTCACCCCGCACTACGGGCACCTCGCGGACCGGCATGGGTTCGCATGGCATCCGATGGGAACCGAGGCGGATTTTTTGCGGACGGCAAACAATCCGGCGATTTGGAAGCCCGGCATCGGAACCTGGCTGGTGGCGCGGGCGATGAGCGGGTCGCTGCCCGCCTACCAAAAGGCATTTGAATCCTCGGGCGGGGATTTTGATCTTGTCGTGACTTCGTCATTCGGCCTTGCGGCGGCCGCGCTGGCCGAGGCCCGCGGGATCCCGCGCCTCATGCTCCACCTGCAACCGATGTGCCTGCGGAGCCATTGCGATCTTCCGGCGTTTCCGGGCGGCGCCGGCTTGTCCCGCGCCCCGGCAGTTTTTCTGGACGCGGTATTTTTTTGCGTGGATGCGATTCTCAATCGAACCCTCCTGCCGCCGCTGAACCGGTTTCGAGCAGGCCTCGGCCTCTCCCGGCTCCGCGATTTTTACCGCGATGCGCTGATGCGTGCCGACGGGCTCGCGCTCCTCGCGCCCGAATGGTTCGCGCCGCCGCAGCCAGACTGGCCGAAGGGGCTCCGGCAGTTCGATTTTCCTCTGGGTGGGAAAGGCCCGCTTCCGCAGGATCTCCTCGCGTGGCTCGGCTCCGGGGCGCCTCCGGTTTTGTGGACGCACGGCTCGGCGAATGTCCATCTCGCAAAATTCCATCGTCTGGCCCGCGAAGTCACCCGACAGATCGGCGGGCGTGCATTGCTGGTCGGAAAAGTGCCGCCGGGTTTCTCCCTGCCGGACGGAATGTTTTTTTATCCGCATGTCGCGTTCGAGGACGTCTTCCCCCGGTGCCGCGCGGTCGTGCACCACGGCGGGATCGGCACGACGTCGAAAGCCTTCGCGGCGGGAATTCCGCAGCTCGTGATTCCCCTTGCCCACGACCAGCACGACAATGCCGCGCGAGTCGAACGGCTCGGTGCCGGGCTCGAAGGCCGGCCCCGCGATGCCTCCCGCAAATTGAGCTTTCTTTTCACGTCCTCAGAAATCGCAAGGGGAGTCGAAAAATGCCGTCTGCTCGCCGCGCGGTCTCCGTCCCGTTCGGCCCTGCTCGCCGATTGGGCGGAGGAACTCGCCGCTGATCGAAAAATGGGATTGAATGAATTCTGGAAAAGTTCCGAAGTGATGGGCCATGGCTAAACCAAACCAAATGCGGCCGTCGGAATTGATGGGTTGCTGGATTTCTCCAGGGCTCTTCGCGGCATTCGAGGCCGAGGAAACATCGGCCCACCGCCTGTTCACGTCGAAGAATGCCTGGGTGGAACGGCTCGGTCGCGATGTTTTGATTTCGTTCAAAGCCGATGCCGCGCGCGACGAGGCGCTTGCGGGGCTTCGCGAATGGGAGCCGCGCGCCGGGTTCCAGAGCGATCGGATTTTCTCGCGGTTCCTGCCCCGGCAGAATGCGGAGCGTGTCGCTCCGGTGCTCATGGCCGGCGATCCGGCGGCTTCGCTTCACTCCGTGGTGACCGAGCGCGGCGTCCGCTACGGGATCGACTTCGGGGCCGGGTATTCGGCCGGACTCTTCATCGACCAGCGGGCTAATCGGGCTCATGTGCAAAACCTCGCGCCCGGGCGGATGCTCAACACGTTCGCCTACACCTGCTCGTTTTCTGTCGTGGCCGCGCTGGCCGGCGCGCAGACGCTGAGCATCGATCTTTCCAAAAAATCGCTCGACCGCGGGCGGAGGAATTTCGAGCTGAACAATCTGCCGATCGACGGTCACCGGTTCCTGGCCGACGACGTGCTCGACGTCCTGCCGCGCCTGGAGCGGCGTGGAGAAAAGTTCGATCTCATCATTCTCGATCCGCCGACATTTTCACTCGGCAATCGTGGCCGCCGCTGGCAGGTGGAAGAGCAGATCGAGGATCTGCTGCGCGCCGCGCTGGAACTGGCGGCTCCCAAGGCCTCGCTCTTGATTTCCACCAACTGCACCAAGCTCGATCTCCCCGCTCTGGAGCGAATGGCCCGCTTTGCGTTGAAGACCGCGAGGCTCGGCGGCGACATCTCCCGCGAACCCCCGCTGCCGGATTTCCCGCCCGGCGAAGGCGCGCAGACGCTGTGGCTGACGCTGAGGTAAAAGCGGTGCTCTGTGTCGCGGCGCTCTGTGAGCGTCGCAAGAATTCAGGAAGACGAAAAATGCGACGGTCACAGGCCGCCGCTACATCTTTCTATGACGCGCGAGTTCCGCGCTTGAGCCCACGGTGCGGTGGGGATATTCTCCAACCTTATGAGCAAACCCGCCTGCCCGATGTGTGAGATGACCGATGTTCTGGAGCATCCCGATAAATGGGAGTGCATGACCTGCGGACATGAGTGGGAGCGCGGCCCGGAACCGGACAAAGCCCGCGTCGTCAAAGACGCCCACGGGAACGTGCTCGCCGACGGCGATTGCATCATCCTGATCAAGGATCTGCCGTTGAAGGGCTCGCAGGTGCTCAAAGGCGGAACAAAATCGAAACCCATCCGCCTCGTGGATGGCGACCATGAGATTGATTGCAAGGTGGACGGAATCGCCGTCGGGCTCAAGGCGTGCTTCGTAAAAAAGGCCGCCGTGTAGCGGCGCTCTGTGAGCGTCACAAAAATTCGGGGGAAAATGTGACGGGCGCAGACCGTCGCTGCAACTTCAACGCTGGCGTATATGTGGGATCTCTCCCGGTTTGAGATCCAGCGCTTCCATGATTTTCAGAGCGGCGAAGGCGTCGTTTGCGGCGTAGCCAAGTTGCCGGGGCGTGAGTTCGGCGGCCGCCCAATTGCTGGTGGTGATGGATTTGGATTTGGGAAAGCTTAGGTTGAGAACGGCTCCCATGGCTGCGCGCACGCCGATCTGCCCTTTGTAGCCCCTTTTACGAAAAATGTGATCCAGGTCGAGAATGGAGCCGGGTTTGACACCCAGCCGGTTGCGGATTTGCCCGTGATCGTTCTTCAGCCCGAAGCCCACTTTCAGCACGTGTTCGGATGCGATGAGGCCGGCGACCACTTTCAGGGAGTCCGGCCGATGAAGCTGGAAGATGAACGCTTTGTCCGTGAGGGCAAACTGGACGACATGCGGCCCGCCGCTTTTCTCGCCGACCCGGAAGATCGGCTTGGCCTCGGTGTCAAACCCGGCGACCCCTGCGGCAAGGATTTCGTCGGCTGCCGCCTCGCACTCAGCTTTCGTTTTGGGAACATGGATGCGATCCGGTGGAAGACCGGCGAAAGGCCGCAGAAGAGCGGTCTCTGCTTTTGTTGGCGCGACCGGCCTGCCCTGCGAACGGGCGGGTTTATGCGAAGAACTCACAGGCTTGCCGAGCAGTCGCGCGATCGACCGGGAAAGCCAGGATGACTTGGGCGGACGTTGTTTTTTTTCGTTGGGTTTCAAGCCGGTCACTCGGATTTGAGGGAAGCCATATCAATCGAGAAACGATACTTCACATCGGCTTTGAGCAACCGTTCGTAGGCTTCGTTGACCTTCTGAATCGGGATCACTTCGACATCGGCCGTGATGTTGTGCTGGCCGCAGAAGTCGAGCATCTCCTGGGTCTCGGCGATTCCTCCGATGAGCGATCCCGAGAGATTGCGTCGCCCCATCAACAGGCTGAATGCCGAAACCTCCAGATGTTTTTCCGGCGCACCGACGAGGGTGACCGTGCCGTCGGGACGGAGCAGATTGAGGTAGGCGTTGATGTCGTGATGGGCGGAAACGGCGTCGAGGATCAAGTCAAAACTCCCGGAGTGGGTTTGCATCGCATTCGCATCGCGGGAAACAACGACTTCGTCGGCGCCGAGGCGCAACGCATCCTCCTTCTTGTTCGGTGAAGTGGTGAAAACCACGACGTGGGCACCGAACGCATGGGCGAACTTCACGCCCATATGGCCCAGCCCGCCAAGACCGACCACTCCCACTTTCTTGCCTTTGGTGACGCCCCAGTGGCGCATCGGCGAATAGGTCGTGATCCCCGCACAGAGGAGCGGCGCGGCCCCGGCGAGATCGAGATTGGACGGGACACGCAGGACGAACCGTTCGTCCACAACGATGCTTTCGGAGTAGCCGCCGTAGGTGACAGGGCCGGCCTTGTGCTTGTCCGGCGAGTTGAAGGTGAGGGTCATGTTCGGGCAAAACTGCTCCTGGCCAGCGTTGCACTGCGGGCACGTGCCGTCCGAGTCCACCATGCAGCCCACGGCGGCGAGGTCGCCCGCCTGATATTTGGTGACAGCGGCGCCGACCTTGGTGACACGTCCGACAATCTCATGGCCGGGGACAATCGGATAGACCGTGGGCATGACGCCGCTCCACTCGTTGCGGACTTGGTGGACATCGGAATGGCAGACGCCGCAGAAGAGAATTTCGATCTCCACGTCGCGCTCGGTTGGATTCCGGCGGTTGATCTTGCTGGAGGCCAGCGGCAAAGTCGCGCTGGAGGCCGAATAGGCTTTCGTGTGGTTCATCAGGATGTCTTTCTTTTGGTTTAACTCTTGAGTGAAGCCTACACCAAGAAGGCTCGGCTGTCATCGCTCGAAATTAACCGTCATTTTCTTCCGATCCAAGGGATCCGAGAACTCCGTATCTGAGATGGCAGCACTAGGCCTTCGCGTAAACCTCCGCCCCCTTCTCGACAAACTCTTTCGATTTCTCCGCCATTCCGGCTTTCAGCGCCTCTTCTTCCGCGATGCCCTGCTCGGCGGCATATTTTCGGACGTCCTCGGTGATTTTCATACTGCAGAAATGCGGGCCGCACATCGAGCAGAAGTGGGCGGTCTTCGCACCTTCCTGAGGCAGCGTCTCATCGTGGAATTCGCGGGCGGTTTCGGGGTCGAGGCCGAGGTGGAACTGGTCCTCCCAGCGGAATTCGAAGCGGGCCTTGCTGAGCGCGTTGTCGCGGTATTGGGCGCCTGGATGGCCCTTGGCGAGGTCGGCGGCGTGGGCGGCGATTTTGTAGGCGATGACGCCGTCCTTGACGTCTTTTTTATTCGGGAGGCCGAGGTGTTCTTTCGGCGTGACGTAGCAGAGCATCGCGCAGCCGAACCATCCGATCATGGCGGCACCGATGCCGCTGGTGATGTGGTCGTAGCCGGGCGCGATGTCGGTGGTGAGCGGCCCGAGCGTGTAGAACGGGGCCTCGTGGCACCATTCGAGCTGCTTCGCCATGTTTTCCTCGATCATGTGCAACGGCACATGTCCGGGGCCCTCGTTCATGACTTGCACGCCCTTGGCCCAGGCGCGCTCGGTGAGTTCGCCCTGGGCCTTGAGCTCGGCGAACTGCGCCTCGTCGTTGGCATCCGCGATCGAGCCCGGGCGGAGCCCGTCGCCAATGCTGAAGCAGACATCGTAGGCGGCCATGATGTCGCAGATGTCGTCCCAGTGTGTGTAAAGAAAGTTTTCCTTGTGGTGGGCGAGGCACCATTTCGCCATGATGCTGCCGCCGCGCGAGACGATGCCGGTCATGCGCGAGGCGGTGAGCGGGATGAACCGCAGGAGGACGCCCGCGTGGATCGTGAAATAATCCACCCCCTGCCCGGCCTGCTCGATCAACGTGTCGCGGAAGATTTCCCATGTGAGATCCTCGGCCCGGCCGCTCACTTTTTCCAAGGCCTGGTAGATCGGAACCGTGCCGATCGGGACCGGCGAGTTGCGCAGGATCCACTCGCGGGTCAGGTGGATGTTTTTTCCCGTCGAGAGATCCATGACCGTGTCGGCGCCCCACTTTGTCGCCCACCGCATTTTTTCGACCTCCTCCTCGATGCTTGAGGCGACCGCGCTGTTGCCGATGTTCGCGTTGATCTTCACGAGGAAATTGCGGCCGATGATCATCGGCTCGAGCTCCGGGTGGTTGATGTTCGCCGGGATGATCGCGCGTCCAGCGGCGACTTCACTGCGGACAAATTCCGGGGTGATGACCTCCGGGATCCGCTGGGGAAAGCGGCGGATGACGGAGGGGATGAAGTCGTTGCGCTCGAGCGGCGCGTGTTGTAGCGGCGCTCTATGAGCGTCGGAAGAAGTGCGACGGTCATAGAGCGCCGCTGCATGCTGCTTGTTCAAATCGTTGCGGACGATGTCGGAGGAGAGATCCGCGACTTTTGCGCGGTCCATGTTTTCGCGGATCGCGATGAACTCCATTTCGGGCGTGATGATTCCCTGCCTGGCATACCAGAGCTGGGTGACCGGGTGGTTTGCGGAAGCCCGGAGAGGCTTCCGAAATGCGAAATGCGAAATGGGGAATGCGGAACGGCTAAGAGGGGAAGGCTCCGGGCCAAGGTCGCCGGTGGCGTGGATCGTTTGGTCGTCGTGTTCCGCGACATCGTCGCGCTCGCGGATCCACTCCGCGCGGAGAGCCGGCAACCCCTTCTCGACCGAACCCTGAAAATCCGGGTCGCCCCACGGGCCGGAACAGTCATAAACGCGCACCGGCGGATTTTCTATCAGGCGGCCGCTGAAATCCCTTGTCGGCGAAAGCGCGATTTCGCGCATGGGAACCCGAACGCGCGGATCGGCCGGCCCGCGCACGTAAACGCGGAAGGATTTCCGGGGGGGGCTGGCAGCGGCTTGTTCGGCACTCATTGTTCAGGTGAAGAGATCCTTGAGCCGCTCGTAGAATCCTTTGTGGATCGGGCTGTTGTCCGCCCCGCAGAGCCCGGCGAATTTTTCGAGGGCGTCGCGCTGGTCGTGATCGAGCCGGGTCGGGACTTCGACCTGGACGCGGGTGAGGATGTCGCCGCGCGAGACGCTCTGGAG
>Ga0194054_10000045_pt1 | contig 57641 bp, 51 predicted proteins | sample SepL2210m_MetaG_FD_163628 | JGI IMG/M metagenome (GOLD analysis project Ga0194054, IMG submission 163628) | Anoxic zone freshwater microbial communities from boreal shield lake in IISD Experimental Lakes Area, Ontario, Canada - Sep2016-L227-10m | ecosystem: Environmental > Aquatic > Freshwater... | reverse complement strand
GAAAACTTGCCTGCAGCCATTTCTTGAATCAGGTCGCGATGAGTGGCACTAATAACCCTGACATTGACCTTGATGGTCTTCTCGCTCCCGACCTGTTCAAAGCGGCCTTCTTGCAGCACCCGGAGCAACTTAACCTGCATGGCGGGCGAAATATCACCAATTTCATCGAGGAAAATGGTGCCCCCGTCCGCCAGCTCAAAACGCCCTTTCTTATCGCGAATAGCCCCTGTGAAAGCGCCCTTTACATGCCCGAACAACTCGCTTTCAAGCAAGCCTTCCGGCAAGGCCCCGCAATTCACGGGTACAAACATTTTATTCGCACGAGGCCCTTCATTGTGAAGCGCGACCGCAATCAGTTCCTTACCCGTCCCACTTTCGCCCTGCACAAGAATCGGTGCCGAGGATTCCGCTAACTCGGGTATGATATCGTAGAGCGCCTGCATCTTGGGGTCACGCCCGATAATGCCGCTAAACTGTTCAATCTCACCCAAACGACGGGCCAACTGCACCTCAAGTGTTAAATCCCGAAAACAAGCTAATAATCCCAACGGATGGCCTTGATCATTCTTCATGACATTAAGATTCATATGAATCCGCCGTCGTTCACCTGTACGGGTAACGATCTCGAGATCTTTGCTGGCGGGATATTCCGGCAGAGCGTTCCCCTCACAAAACGAACACTTCGCGCCGCATAACCCACTGGGCAAGGCTTCGTGACAGTCACGATTCAACAAGTCTTCACGCTTATACCCGGTGATCCGCTCTGCTGCCGCATTGAAATAAAATATCCGCCGATTCAAATCATGAGCAATCACACCCTCGGAGATATTATCCAATATCAGATCATATTCATGTTTTGAGGCAAGAAAGGCCGACAGATATCCCCTCGCATAAAAATCGTCTACCAAGCGCTTGATCATATCACGCGTCTCACGGAATGCCTGCAAGCGCCATTCCACATCCCCCTTCAAGGAGGCTGGCTCCGGGATATTCCAAAGCAGTTTCTGGGGATTTCCCGGCAACATCCGACCTGCTTCAGCGGCCTCTTCAGATAAAGCCACCATCACATCAAAAGCACAATTACCCAGATCAGCCACCCGCATGCCAACCGAACCGTCACCCGAAAGATGTACCTCTGACAAAACCCGCCACACCAACGGGTCGACCGTACCGGAAAGCACACCGGCATAACGGGCAACAACATTTTTCCGACAAATTGCATTGGCAAAGGCCGCCGCCATGGCGCCACAACTGGCATCAGATCCCCCCACAAACAAAAGTTGATCCACCTTCTCAGTCATAACTCAGGCTTTCTACTTATGCATTTCCCGGGACATGCCAGCCCGCGATTCCACCCATTCGACAATCCGCTCGCCCACCTCCCGCTTCGTCATCAGTGGCAGCGGCAGGCGATCCGTTGTCGTGATCAATACGACTCGATTCGTTTCCACATCAAATCCGGCATCCGACTGGGTCACGTCATTGGCCACAATCAGATCAAGCCCCTTGGCCGCCAACTTTCGACGCGCCTCGGATTCAACCTCTGTGGTTTCGGCAGCAAACCCGACCACTACCCGGCCCCCTTTTCGCGGCCTGATCGTCAGCAGGATATCCGCCGTCGGCTCAAGCATCAGCTCCATCCGGGCATTCTGCTTCTTCATCTTCTGCTGACTCACAACAGCGGGCCGCCAATCTGAAACAGCCGCCGCCATAATGAGCGCATCACATGCCTCAAAATGACTTTCAACGGCAGGTAACATGTCTGCCGCCGACACAACAGGCACCACCTTAACACCCGCAGGGGCCGTTAGCGCTACCGGCCCACTGATCAGGACCACCTCATGACCGCGCGCACAAGCCGCCGCGGCAATCGCGTAGCCCATTTTCCCGGAGGATCGATTGCTGATATATCGCACCGGATCCATGAACTCACGGGTCGGCCCTGCTGTGACTAATATTCTCATAACCTCAGCGCGCGTCAAATTCGCGAATCTTCTCCCGCACAGTGGCTTCCGCCTCGTTATAGATTTCCTGAATCATGGAATCATGAAAGCAATAGACGCGATCTTCAAAAGCGGTGGTCTTGATGCGATCAAACAGACGTTGGCGGGCGACATCAATATCCTTGCCGTAAATATGGAATGAATCCGCCTGCCAGTTGAGCCGACCCAACTTCACCGTCTTCCCGGCCCGGCGCGAAATTTCGGCGGCAATGACGTCCCTGTTAAACAGGGTCAAGCCGAACATGTTCATGAAGTTGGCGCCCCAGGCGTCATTACTCCTGAACCGGATGTTGCAATTCAGCCACCAGACCCCGTCCTTGTCCTCAAGTATTCGATACCAGAGCGACTGCAAACAAGGCGGATCATAGCAGTCCAAATCCACATGCGGCATCCAGGTAATCATCTGGGCCTGCCGGGTGAACGGCTGCTTCACCAGCTTATTCACAACAGCATCAATCTGATTGATTTTAAAGAAACCGGCCTCTACCGATTCATAACTCCGTAATTCCTTGATGGCGCCGTAATTTGCCAGGCGTCCATGGTAGGTGTACTCCCAGCGCGTATCGGCCGCATCATTCATGTTTTTCACCCAATGATCCTTGGCCCCCTGCAATTCCATGACGTATTCCCGCAAATCCTCAATCCCCCCGGGGAAAGCCTTGTGGATCATGGGGTCGGCTAAGGGATCAAGCACCGTGATGTTCATGGTGGAGTCGAGGCTGGCAGGGTCCCCCGGTTTATCGTACTGGGTGCGGAACCGTGTTCCGCCCTCATTCAACGCACACAAGGCCTTTTCATAGGCTTCAGCCAGGGATTTCCCAGACACATGGAGAACCGGAATATTTTCCATTCTTACGACTCCTTTAATGAATTACTCAATCTCTCAGAATCAGCCCGGATTATGGCGAGTCTTTTCGAAATGAAAAGCTCTTTCAGGACTTTGACTGCCGGCAGGCTTTCCCCTACACTCTTACCCATGAAGGTGGTGCATATAATCCCCGGTACAGCCGATGTGTTCTATTGCCAGAATTGCATGCGTGACAAGGAACTGATCCTGGAGCTCAGAGCCCTGGGGCATGAGGTTGTTCTGGTTCCAATGTATCTGCCTCTTTTCTCCGAAGGCGAAGCATTGGGCTCCGCTGAAGTACCCATCTTTTACGGCGCCGTTGGCGTCTATCTCGCCCAGCATTTTCCGACCCTGAACAACGCCCCGCGCTGGCTGAAAGACCTGCTGGATTCACGCCAATTGCTCAGATGGGTGGCTAAAAAATCCGCCACCACCCGCGCCAGCGGACTCGAAACCATGACCCTATCTGTCTTACGCGGGGAAAAAGGCGGTCAGAAGGCGGAACTGGATCACCTGATGTCCTGGCTGCTCCATCACGCCAAGCCGGACATCGTGCACCTATCCAATGCCCTCCTGCTGGGCTTGGCGGGCCGTATTAAACGGGAACTGGGTATTCCCGTGATTTGCACCCTTCAGGACGAGGATTCCTGGATCGATTCCATGGAACCAGGCGCCGCTGCCGAAGCCTGGCAAATCATGTCAGAAAAAGCCCGTGATATTGCCGCCTTCATTCCCGTCAGCAGTTACTACAACCACCTCATGCAAACACGCCTGAAGGGAGTACCGTCCGACCGCTTCCACCAGATTCCTATTGGAATCTCCCCGGACGAATACGGGCCGGCACTCACTCCCCCGCAAAATCCGACCATCGGCTTCCTTTCCAAAATGACAGAGTCACTGGGCCTGGATGTCCTGGTAGACGCCTATATCGAACTCAAAAGGGAGCCCGCCCTGAGGACTCTCAAGTTTAAAATTATGGGCGGCCAGACACCTGATGACACTCCGTTCCTTCAACGCTTGCGCCATAAACTCAACGCCCAGGGAATGCTGGGCGATGTGGAGTTTTGTGAGGGACTAACCAGAGAGCGCCGTCTTGAATTTCTCCAATCGCTTTCTGTGCTGTCAGTCCCCATGCCGCACCCCGAGGCGTTCGGCATGTTTATACTGGAAGCACTGGCTTGCGCCGTTCCCGTGGTTCAACCTCGAATCGGAGCCTTCCCGGAAATTATTACGGCAACAGGGGGCGGCCTCTGTTACGACCCCGCTGATCCGACCGGATTGACCATGGCACTAAAAAGCCTGCTCCAGGATCCCAAGGCAGCACAACGACTGGGGCGTAATGGATGCGATAATGTTCGCAAGGAATTTAATATCAAAGGAATGGCCACCCGGATCCTGGCCGTGTATCATAAATGTATTCAATAACACCAATAGTCCTGTTGCTAGCCAACCTAGCCTGCCGGGCAGCAGACTTGCCGGTGACCTCCAACTGGCCGACCTACCACGGTGAGGCTAGCCTGCAAGGGATCTCCTCAACCTCCATTCTGCCCCCGCTAACCATCGGCTGGCGATTTAAGATCGGCGCACCTGTGACCCAGCCCCCCACCATCTACAATGGAGCCATCTACGCAGTCTCCTCCCGCGGCGAACTGATCGCCCTGGGCCTGGATGGCGTGAAGCGCTGGACAGCCAGCCTGCCCCAAACATCTCAGCAGGAGTCTTTTTCAACGCCCCCGCTCTGTGTCGAAAACATCGTTCTCGCAGGGACAGACAAAGGAGCCCTTTATGCGTTTGAGGCCGCAACCGGTTCTCAAAAATGGAAAACAAAAATCGGCGAGGACCTTTATGGAGCGCTCAACTGGCTGGAACCAGAAGGATCCAATAGCGTCTCCGTATTGGCGCTCTCACGCAATACTGGCAGCCTGCTCCGTCTGGATTTGGCAACAGGGCGGATGATATGGTCCTCCAAGCCTGCCGGCCGCTCCGATTGCTCACCCGCTGTTGGTCATGGCATTATTGTGTTTGGCGCCTGTGATTCCGCCCTGCACTTCATCTCTGTCTCAACAGGCACAACACTGGCCAAAACGGAATTCACGGAACACGGCCCCATGGCAGGCGGAACGGCCTTGGAGGGGATTCGGGCCTATACCGGGGCGCGTGACGGCTCTGTCTTTTGCGTCAATACCACCACCTTCACGCCTCTTTGGACCAGACAGGTGGCAAGTAACGAAATATTCACAACCCCCGCCGTCACACCCAATCGGATCCTGGCCGGCTCCAGTGATGGCTTCATGTATTGCCTCAACCGGGAAGATGGCGCAAAAGTCTGGAGCACGCTCACTCCCGGAAATCCCACTTCTCCTGTAGTCGCTGGCAATACCGTCATCGTAACCTCAGACGGCCTGCTGTCATTGTTGAATCTGGAAGATGGCAAAACTTTATGGTCAGACAAACCCTGCGACGTCCTGACCTCTCCGGCAATATCAGCCAATAAAATTATTGTCGGGACCGATGATGGGTACATTATCCTCTATCAACCAAAATGAATACGCCACACCCGCTCTTGACCCTCGAGAAAATCAATAAAACCTATCCTTCGCCAGCCGAGGGGGGACTGCAGGTGCTCAGAGACATTAACCTGACTGTAATAGCGGGAGAAACCATCGCTATTATTGGTCCCTCCGGCTCCGGGAAAAGCACCCTACTGAACATCATCGGCACACTGGACACCCCCACTTCAGGCCATGTACGGTTAGAAGGTATCGAACTCAATTCCCTCCCCATCCGGGGGCAGGCAAGGATCCGAAATGAAAAAATCGGAATGATCTTCCAGATGCACCATCTGCTGAAGCAGTGCCATGTGTTGGAAAATGTCCTGATCCCGGCGCTGGTGAACCCCCATCCGGCGGGAGCGGAGCAACGGGCTCGAAGTCTTCTGGACAAGGTCGGCTTGTCCCATCGTCTCACTCACCGGCCCGGCCAATTGTCCGTCGGCGAGCAACTCAGGGTCGCAGTGGCAAGAGCCATGATCAATCGGCCGCACCTGCTTCTGGCGGATGAACCCACAGGCTCACTCAACCATTCCGGCGCCGAACATCTCGCAGATCTGATGCTCACCTTGAACCAGCAGGAGGGCACGGCCCTTATCGTCGTCACCCACTCCCTGTCTCTGGCCAACCGGATGGATAAGGTTTATGAACTTCTCGACGGCCAACTGGTAGCAAAATAACATGACGCTTTTCAAACTCACTTTGCGCAGTACGATCTTCTACCATCGAGCGCATGCCCTGGTACTGGCGGGCACCCTTCTTGCGTCCGCCATCTTTGTCGGATCCCTGCTCATTGGCGACTCGATTAAATTCAGTCTCACACAGTCGGCCCTGCTCCGCCTTGGCAATATTCAGTGGGCACTGGAAAGTCGAGGCCGCTTCTTCTCGGACGCCCTCGCGCCCCGCATACAACACGAAACCGGTGCCAGAGTCGCTCCCGCATTACTCTTCCGTGGAATCGCCCTGAGCTCAAAAGGTACCGGAACTGAGCCGCTGCAAATTAATAACATTCAATTACTGGGGGTGCAGGAGTCATTCTGGACCTTCGCCATAGGCCCAAAACCCACCCTTACGAAGGATGTGATTGCGATCAATGAAACGCTGGCTGCCGCCCTTCAAGTCCAGTGCGGAGACCAAATTTCCATCCGCTTCAGCAAACCGTCCCTGATGTCCAAAGACGCCCCGCTCTCATCCCAGGAAAAGAATGACACCCTCCGGGCAACCTTTACCGTTGAAGTCATTGTCAGCAACAGTCAAATGGGCCGTTTTAATCTTGCCGCAAATCAGCAAGTTCCCTGCACTGCTTTCGTCAGCCTGCCATGGCTTCAACAAACCGCAGGCTTGAATCATCAGGCCAATCTCTTGCTGGCAGGGAGTCCGGATAGCCACGCCACATCTGGCATGCCCCCGAATGGAAAGACTCTGAACCGGGCCATACGTAAAGTCTGGCAGCTTACAGATGCCGGCTTAACACTAAAAACCACCGCTGGCGAAGGTGTGATTCAGCTCGAATGTAACCGGGTGCTTATGGATCCGCCCATCGGCCTTGCATTGGCGAGTCTTAGTAATACGGTCGGCGCCTTGACGTATCTCGTCAACTCCATCGCCCGTACGGATGTCCCCCTCCGGGCAACCCCTTACTCTTTCGTGATTGCCCTTTCTCCTTCCGCAGATCCATCACTTGGGCTGGTGCCGCCTGAAATGAAAGATGATGAGATCATCATCAACCGCTGGCTCGCCGATCAATTGACCGTTCAACCCGGTGATTTTGTAAAGTTATCTTATTACGAACTGGATGCCGGAAACAAATTCATCGAAACAAACCGGCCGTTCAAGATTTGCCGCGTAGTTGAGATGCGTGACTTACAAGAAGAAAAAGAGCTAAGTCCTGATTTTCCGGGACTGACCGATGCCGGAAAATGTACTGACTGGGATATCGGGATGCCGCTTCAAAAGGATAAGATGGAGGACCCCGCAAACGAAACTTATTGGAACGAATTTCGTGCCACCCCGAAAGCATTGATTACCTTAAAAGCAGGCCAGGAAATGTGGGCTAACCACTTTGGCAACCTTACAGCGGCTCGCTTCCATGCCCATCGTGATGGAGGCAAGGCCATTGCAGAGACTGTTTTAAAGCACCTAAACCCTTCGGATCTGGGCCTCGCTTTTCTACCCGTCCGCCAAACCGCACTTAAGGCGGCGGACGAGTCCATGGATTTCGGGCAACTATTCCTGGGAATGAGTTTTTTCCTGATTGTCGCCAGCCTGATGCTGACAGGGCTGTTATTTGCATTTGGGATCCAGCAGCGCGCTGAGGAAACCGGGCTCATGCTGGCCGTTGGTTTTCAGCCAAGACAAATTCGTAAATTATGGATCCAGGAATGCACCCTGATTGCCGCCACAGGAACGATGGCAGGGGCTTTACTTGGGACCTATTATACCCGGGTGATGATCTGGGGCCTGAGCCACTTCTGGCAGGGAGCCGTGGCGCAGGCAGAAATCCAGTACCATGCCACTCCTGCGACCACAGCCATTGGAGCCTTAATGAGTTTCATCTTTGCCATGGGGTCACTCATCTTTGCTATTCGACGACAAACCCATAAATCAGCGGCAGAACTGCTTTCAGGGGAGGCCCCCTCAGACGACCAACAGGCCCCCAGTCGGAAATGGATCCCTTGTGTCAGCCTCGCCATTGCCTTGGGACTCGTCGGGCATGGAGCCTTGGGTGATACCCAGAACCTGGCCGCATATTTTTTCGCTTCAGGATGTATGCTCCTGTTTTCAATCCTTGGACTTGCCCGCCTCCTCCTGGTCCGGCTGGCGAAGGCCGGAGGCCGCCTCACTCCCCTGATGCTGGGTATACGCAATGCGGGACGTCAGCCCGCACGCAGCCTGACGGTCGCCAGCCTGCTGGCCTGTGGCTCCTTTTTGGTCATTGCCATAACCGCCATGCAGGAGGACATCGGACACGACGCCATACACCGTGACTCCGGAACGGGGGGCTTTGCACTATTCGGCGATTCGACATTTCCGATTCAAGCCGACCTGAACACCCCGGAAGGGCGAAAAAAGTTTAAACTCGACCAGCATCCTGATTTAAAAACCACCCAGATTGTCTCCATGAAAGTCCGGGAAGGCGATGATGCCAGTTGCCTGAATCTCAACCGCGCCCAAATCCCAACGCTGATCGGCGTTGAGCCGGGCGAATTTACAAAACGGAAAGCGTTTCAATCCCTGGATACGGAAAGCAGTTTTTGGACTCTCCTGGATATGCCCGACACCAACGGCACCATTCCCGGATTGGTGGGCGATACCAATACTGCTGAGTGGGGTTTAAAAAAGAAAACGGGGACAAACGGCGATATCCTGACTTTTCGTGATGAACGCGGAGAAACATTCCGCGTCAAACTTATCGGCACTCTGCCCATGCGCCTATCGGTCTTTCAAGGCTCCATCCTGATTTCCGCCCAGGCTTTTGCCACACACTTCCCCTCCGAAAGTGGAACCCGCCTGTTCTTGATTGACACTCCCCGTGGCCATGAATCTCAAGCCAGAAACGCGCTCTCAAGCACATTGGGGAAATGGGGGATGAATATTACCTCGACCACCGACCGACTGAAATCTTTTTACGCCGTGGAATCGGCCTATATGGCCGTGTTTCTGGTACTTGGGGGACTGGGCATGCTTTTGGGGAGTGCGGGAATAACGATTGTTATTCTACGCAATATTCAAGAACGCCGTAATGAACTAGCCTTGTTATCCGCCACAGGATATTCCTATGGGCAGATCCTCATGGTTGTGCTGGTGGAACAGGCGTTCATTCTAGGAATAGGCCTTACAGCAGGTATTGCGGCCTCATTGATGGCAATGTGGCCGGCACTCCGGGCGCCGGGGGTTCACCCTCCCTGGGGAACCCTGACACTTCTTATCTGCGGAATGCTTCTCTTCCAGATCTTATGGATCTTGCTGGCAACCCGACTAGCACTTCGCGCCCCCCTGCTAAGCGCCTTACGCAATCAATAAAGCACGGATTGCAGGGCCTTTAAAAGATCCTTGGGATGATTGGTGGACAAATGCAGCTTCACACATTTGGCAACGACCGGATTCACGCCCTCCACCTTGGCGCCATAAAGAACAACTGAAAGGCCACTCAGACTGGGCATCACGTCAATGAGTCGCGCAACGGCAGAACCGTTAAGCCGGGGAAGCACATCCTTCATCACCACGACATCCGGTGTAAGCGTCACCGCCTTATCCAAAACATCCGGTCCGTTTTCCACATTCACTACATTATAACCCGCCGCAACAAATACATCCGTCATGCCCTGCGCCAACAAGGGCTCATCCTCTGCCAAAAGCACCGTAAGCTTCTGCCCGGAGCTGCGGGCGGGCTGCTTTTGGTGAGTCGCCAATATTTTACGGATGGTGCGCAACAACTTGTTTTCATCACAAGGCTTCGTGAGAAAACCCGCCACGGCTACAGAGTCAAAAAAGTTTTCAAGCATCGAACGGGCCGTCAGCACCAGTACCGGATAGAGGGGCTTACCTTCGCCCGAGGTAATCTGCCGGAGAAAACCGAGCCCCCCCATCCCGGGCATACTGATATCCAGCACAATCAGATCCGGCCGGGTCTCCTCCAGTTTCCTGAGGGCGTCTTCACCGCTACTTGCCGTGACAACATCAAAGCGCTCACTGACAAGATAGTCCGCAAGGGAGATCAATAAATGAGGCTCATCATCAACCAATAGAATTCGCTGCGCTGTTTTAGTCATTTCGATCTGCTCCTTGTATTTCAAAAATCCAACCGTTTCCGTCCCACCACCAACTCTTCCACACACATCCACAATTCCTCTTTGCTGACGGTGGGGGTGAGTCGTGGAATTTCAAATCCGTCCAATATTTCCCTTTTCACAACCGGAGGTTCCTCATCCGTTATTGAAAAAACGGGAACACGTGCCAATGCCTCGTTGCCCTTCACCATCGATATCACTACGCCCCCGTCCATACCCCCATGCATCCATTCCAGGATAATAAGATCCGGCCGCTCTCCCTTCAACGCTGAAGCCAGCGAACCATCAGAAAGTTTGCCAGCCGTCACACAATAACCATACTCCTCCAACCACGCCGTGACCGAGCCCATCATGGCATCATCTTCATAGGCCAGTATGGCCGAAGGGGCAGGTACCACGGGGAGGAACAGGGACACTTGGGTCCCTTTACCATACCCCACAGGCGGACTGGTCACATCAATCATCCCCCCATGCCGCACAAGCAGATCCTGACAGATGGCCAAGCCTAATCCCGCGCCACTCACATACTCCCCCACTCGGAAAAAACGCTCGGTGATACGGGGAAGATACTTCGCCTCAATGCCGATGCCGCTGTCAATCACCTCAACAACGTGCTGCCCCCCTTCTTTTCCATCGGAGCAAAGTTGCACTTTGATAAAGCCGTTGGTCGTATTGTATTTTATGGCATTTTTTACGACATTAAAAATGACCCGCTCCATTTTCTGGGGATCACATGCGGCAAACCCGGTTCCCTCCGCCCTCACTTCCAGACTCAACCCCTGCTCCTCGATCTGCATTCGCAGCGCTTCGACAGTTCGGGTCAGGAAACGGCTGAAATTCACCTTTACCAGATTCAAGCGAAGTGTATTCGATTCGATACGGCTCATGTCCAGAATATCATCAACGGTTCTCTGTAACCGCTGGCAATCCTCCCGAATCATGTTCAGATAGCCCTTGCCCTGCTCTGACATCGGCCCGGCAATACCTTTGAACATATTGCCCGCCATATAGTTAATGGAAGAAAGCGGGGTTTTCAGCTCATGCGACACATTTGAAACAAACTGCGATTTCGCCCGGTCATGTTTTTGCAGTTGTTCGATGGCGAGATTCAACTCTGCTGCAATACGCGTTCTTTCGGCAATCTCAAGGCTCAGTTCTTCATTGATCCGGGTACGTTTACGCACCTCCTCCGCCAGGGAGTCATGCGCCGCTTGCAAGGCATCTTCCGCCTCCTTACGAGCACTTATATCCCTGATGAAAAAGCATAAATATGCCTTTCCGGAAAGATTGATCTTACACGTGGAGATTTCAGACGGGATCACCGTTCCGTCCTGTCGTACACATTCAGCCTGAATGAGGGTGAACCGGTCGTTCTGCAGATTCTCGCCAATGGTTGCAAGAACCTCTTCGGTCATCCCCTGCACAATATCCGTGATCATCCCCTGCTTGAACTGATCTTGCGAATAATAGAACGATTGCGTCGCCCGGACATTCGCATCCACAATTTTCCCGTTAAGCTCCGTGATGAAGGCCGAATCATAGACATTCTGAAACAGCTCACTGAGATCCGAATTCCGAACAGCAATCTCCCCGAACGTCATTCGCTGTCGGGGGCTATCCGCGACCTGAGTCCTGGGGACGCCACGCGTCTGCCGGCCGGCATGACCTGCAGACGGAATATCAATCCGCATCGTCTTCGATAATTGATTATGAGCAGCCATACCACGACGCGATCAGACTCTTTTGATTTAGCCAAACAGAACTCTCATCAACGCGTCCCCCTGCATCGCTCCAAGTTTGCCGCGCAGGCAATCCACCTCATTGAACTCCGTGACACCATCAGGGGGCACGCCAGGACTGAGCACCGAGACAGGAACTGGAGTACGGGTATGCTTTCCCAGACAGATTGGCACCGGATGATCCGGCAAGACGGCGTAATTGGCCTCCGGCCCCACAGCCGCCATCACCGGGCAAATGATTCGAGCGTCAAAATCCTCTATGGCCTTAATCTTAAGCGCCAGGTTCTGTTCATGAGACACTTCATCAATCGCCTCAAGATGCAGGTATACAAAATCATGGGTCTTGATGGCTTCCACCGCCGCCGCCGCTTTTCCCTCATAATTGGTATCAATATACCCCGTCGCGCCCGGAACCGGCACCACGTCCAACCCCAAGCAGCGCCCTAGGCCGGTGATCACATCCACCGCCGAAATCACAGCTCCCGTGATCCCGTATTTGTCCTTAAGCGATTTCAGAGCCCCCGCACGCCCACCGCTCCAAGGCCATATGCCATTGGCCATCGCCAGACCTGCAGTCAGCTGTCGCTGATTGATGGGATGATTGGTCAACACCGCCGTGGCCTCCTGCATCAGTCGTCTTAACACCTCTGCCGTGACCTCACCTTCCGCGCTCAAAGCGCGCGGCAAATGTTCAGCAATCCGCTGCCCGTGATTATCATCCGGCTTATCCGTTTTAACCTGTGCGCTGAACTCAGAGCCAGAGCAAATCAAAATGTTGCGATAGCTCAGCCCCGTATAAAATCGGATCTTACTGCTACCCAATTGCTCATTCAGGGCCTGGATGAGCAGGGCAGCGTCGGGAGAACCTATGCGCCCCCCTGAAAAGTCGCGAAGCACCCCCTCCTCCACAGTGGTCAGATTAACACGGAATGCGACATCACTGGGCACCAGGGGAATCCCCCGCCCCGCCGCCTCCAAAGCACCACGACCGCAATATTCCGTGGGCAGATCACACCCCATGACCGACATGTTGGCGACTTCACTACTGGTGGGAAACCCTTCCGGTAAGGTCAAGAGAGTGCCCGAGCGCCCCTCCCTCGCAATGCGATCCATACCCGGCGTGTGGGCGACCTGCAAAGGAGTTTTTCCACCCAACTCCGCCATCGGTTCATCAGCCATGCCGTCACCTAGAAAAATAATCGTCTTCCCTTTACTCATAATTACCGCAGCAGGCTAAGGAATTCAGAACGGGTCGATGAATCGTTGTGGAAACTACCCAGCACGGAAGAAGTCGTCATAACAGAATCCTGTTTCTCGACTCCCCTCATAATCATGCAGAGATGGCGGCATTCCATGACCACCCCGACCCCCTCCGGCTTAATATAATCCATAATATCCTCGGCAATTTGCGCGGTCAGCCGTTCCTGGATCTGCAAGCGGCGTGCATGGCAATCTACGATACGCGCCAACTTACTGACCCCCAACACCTTCTTACGGGGGATATAGCCAATGTGGCACCGCCCGAAAAAAGGCAGCATATGATGCTCACAGAGACTGTAAACCTCGATGTTTTTGAGCAACACCATATTGTTGGCCTCAACCGTGAAAACGGCACCATTAACAATATGTTTAACAGACATCCTGTACCCGGACGTCAGAAATTCATAGGATGACGCCACACGTTCCGGGGTCTTGATCAAGCCTTCCCGAGTGGGATCTTCACCAATCTCCTTCAACAACTCCTTGATCAAACTCGCCACACGTTTCTTATTCATGACAGTCCTTCATTTTCATTCCTTACCCGCGTAATCTCCACTTCACTACAGTGCGCAAACCGGAGCGCCCCCAGCTTTTGAATCAGGACGTCCACTTGCTGCACCAGGGGCGATTGCTGGGACAGTTCGGCTATCCGTTGCGCCAGCCGCTCGATGAGCTTAAAGGATTTTGATTCACTTTCCGCCAGAATGGCCTTTTTCAAAATACTGTAATCCACGGTGTGCCGCAAATCATCCGTCCGGCCAGCCCGCCGCAAGTCGACATGAAGGGTCACCGTAATCAGAAGCTCCTGAGGCAGGCGACGTTCCAGCGACGTCACCCCCACCCTGCTCCGTACACGAAGATCTCGGATTCGAATTTTATCAAGAGACATTTACATCTTCCCCGCTACGCCACCTTTGCCGAGGCCAATACCTCACGAATCACACTCAATAACCGCGAAGGCGAGTGCGGTTTTGGAAGGAAGGGAAATCCCCGATCTTGAATCGTCTGCCAGCGCGAACGCTCATCGGTATAGCCGCTGGTGATCAGCACGCCCAACTTTGGATTACGTTCCAGCGCACTCTCAATCAATTCAACACCGTTCCCATCCGGCAGCACAACATCACTGAACACCAGGTCAAAAGAAGACCCATCCTGACGAAGCGCAGCGTCCCCATCCGCGAAGGTGCCCACCGCGACCACCTGATATCCCGCCGACAAAAGGACGCGTGACGTAAGCACACGCACTTCAGGCTCATCCTCGATCAACAAAATACGTTCACCTTTTCCCGTCACACTGACAGGCGCGTCCACACTCGATATCAACTTGTCTCCTTCCCGAACCGGTAGATAAAAGGTAAAGGTTGATCCCTTCCCCACTTGGCTTTTAACAGTCATCCAGCCATCATGCTGCTTGGCAATCCCGTAGGCTACCGAAAGGCCAAGGCCACTCCCATGGCCGACACCTTTCGTGCTGAAAAACGGCTCAAAAACATGCTGCAGAATTTCACTATCCATTCCCATCCCGGTATCCGCCACTGAAACGCAAACAAAATTCCCCGGTCGCGCCCCGGGCATTGCAGCCGCCTGTGCCGCCATCAACGTCACCTCATCCGCTATGATGGCGAGGCGCCCGCCCGACGGCATGGCATCTCTCGCATTAACAACCAGGTTCAAAATTAGCTGCTCCAACTGACTGGCGTCGGCATAGACTGAAGGGAGTTGCGCAGGACACTGAATGCTCAGACTGACATCTTCGCCCAACAGATGCTTGATCAGGGCGTGCACATTTTCAATCACACTATTCATCCCCAAAATAGCGGGCAACGCCATCTGCCTCCGGCTGAACACCAGCAATTGACGTGTTAACATGGCGGCCCGTTGGGCGGCCTGATAGACATTCTCAACCCCCTCGGTAACGAATTCAGGATTAGAGCTATTACGCATGATCACTTCGGCATACCCGATAATCACCTGCAGAATATTATTAAAGTCATGAGCCACCCCACCAGCCAACTGGCCAATTGCCTCCATTTTCTGCGACAGAATCACCTGTTCCTGAAGGCGCTTATGCTCACTGATATCCACCACGCTCTCGATTAACTGCTGGCGCCCATTAATTGCCACCTGCCGCACAGTCTTGAGAACCGGAATCTGCGTACCGTCCGCCCTGAGCAAATGGTGTTCCGAATGATCAATCAATTGTCCAAAATCCGTAATGGGGCACTGCCCCTTGACCGCTGGGCAGACAAAATTATGGCACAGACTACCCACAATCTGATGGGCCGGCAACCCCACCATCCGGGCCAGTTCGCTATTGACCTCCAGGATGATGTGACTTTCCGGATCAACAATCATGACTCCGGTTTGGACAGACTCCAGAATGACCCGCAACCGGGCCTCACTTACCCGGAGTGCTTCGTCGGCACGGTCGCGGTCGCGCTGGACTCGCCGGTACTCACGCCGATTCACCGCATCCTTCAGGGCGCGCTGGACTACCGGCACCAGGCGCGCCAGCCGATCCTTTAAAACATAATCCTGCGCGCCAGCCTTCAACGTCTCAACCGCGCATTCCTCACCAATGGCCCCTGACACAATAATAAAGGGGACATCCTGCTTCCAGGTTTTGAATTCCGCCAAGGCATCAAGCCCGCTAAACCGGGGCATTTTATAGTCGACCAGGATAAGATCCCATTCCCAGTGCAGCAACGCACGCATGGACTCCAAAGTGTCCACCCGTTCATAAACCAGGGCATATCCCGCGCGACGTAATTCCCGCACAATCATCTCGGCATCTTCCGCCGAATCCTCGACGATAAGCAACCTCAACAAGGAAGCAGGATCTTGGTCACACTTTTTAATGTTATCCGGCATAAGCTTCCCTTCAAAAATCTGCCGCTTATTCACAGCGAAACAAACTGCGCGTTTACATTGCGACTATACAACTTATGAACAAAGAGTAAAGCAAAAGGCAAAATGATATTCATTCTATTTCGCCACTTCACGGAGGAATGCATTACCGGTATAGGGCCGTTTGCGGGCGATCAGTCAGGGTATTATAATGCCGCATGGCCAAACGCCACCAAGGCGAAAGACTCGACTCAGGCATCCGCCACACGTGATCATGCAAATCGGCCACAGCCTGCACATTCATTAACACCGCCATCTGCTCACGGCGATTCAAGGCCGCCGGCCCTTTAGCCAGCAGACGGACTTGAAGTTCATGAAGATCACGCGTGACATACTGCCCCACCTTGGGCTTATGACGCAGCAGGGAACTGTGCGCGGCATTCAAATAGGGGTCGAGCACCACCTGCATAATTCCATAATGCGGGGCCAGCCAGTCTGGCGGATCCATCCTGTGTCGGATGGCTCTTAAATTTTTATCCAGATGGCGCACCACTGCCGATGGTTTTGTTTCGATCGGAATCGTAAATAACTTCATCTGGCGTAACCGTTTCCCCAATCCGGGTGCACTCAACATCGCGGAAATCGGAATCGAACCCATCAGGCCAAAGGTCACCGGACTTAGCCACCAGAAGAAAATCGGATTGATTAAAAAGGCTATCAAAGCCCACGTCACCCCGATCACTGTATGTCCCATATGCGCCGTGATAATAGCCTCCCAGTCAATGCCGGCTGAGGCATCCCGGGACTGAGGATTCCAAGGAACATCGCGCCCGCTGAGAATCTCAACCACAAACCGGGAATTGAACATCATCTGAACGGGTGCCATCAGCGCCGAAAGCGTGTGTTCCGTCAGGAACCCCAGCACAATCCGCCAACCGCCCCCGAACTTCTCGCGACTCTCCTTGTTCTTAAAGACCAACAAGACGGCCAGCATTTTCGGAACTGTCAGCATCCCCAGCGTCACAAAGAACAGCAATAAGGCCAAGCGCCCGCCACCAATATCCAAAAACGATGAGAAGCCGACATCGGAATCAAAAGTGATAATGGTCCCCCCTGCCCAAAACACCCACGCCGAGAAAGAGCCCAAAATAAGAAAAATCAACCACAACGGAGAGGCCACATACGAGAGGATGCCGAGGAATAAATGCAGGCGGTTGATGGGATGCAACCCCTTGGCGGTGATCAACCATGCGTGCTGCAAGTTACCTCGACACCACCTCCGGTCGCGGCTGGCATGATCCAATGGCGTCGGCGGCAGATTTTCAAAACTGCCCCCAACCTCATAATCCATCCAGACTTCATAGTTGGCCCGCCGCATCAGGGCGGCCTCTACGTAATCGTGACTCATAAAGCGGGTATTAGCACCCGCCGTCAACATGGGAAGGGCGCAATGCTCCATAAAAGGCGCCACCCGGATAATGGCGTTATGCCCCCAGAAATTGCCGCAGCCCGCCTGCCAGTAATTCAAACCCGCCTGAAAAATCGGACCATAAAGCGTCCCGGCAAACTGCATGAGCCGCGCAAAAAAGGTTCGCCCCTGAATGGGCGCGGGCACCGTCTGAATAATGCCAGCCTGCGGATTCACCTCCATCAATTGAACCAGCCGGGCCAGGGTATTGGCTTCCATCAGGCTATCGGCATCCAGCACCACCATATACCGGTACTTCCGCCCCCAGCGCCGCAAAAAGTCACTGATATTTCCACTTTTTCGATTCAATCCAAGCCGCCGCTTGCGATAGAAAATGCGACCAAAACCCTTCACCTGCTTACATAGATCTATCCAGGCGACTTCTTCCTCAATCCACTTGTTGGGATTATTGGAATCGCTCAAAATAAAGATGTCAAAGCGGCTGATATACCCGGACCGGACCAGATCCAGATAAATGGTTCGCAACCCCTCATAGACCCGACTGACATCTTCGTTGTAGATGGGGATCGCAATCGCAGTCGCTGGCATTTCATCAGGCCGGGGCATGGCATCAGGAATGGTTCGCGAAATACTAAAGGGATCTTTTTTTCCCAGCAGAATGAAAAACCCATAAACGGCCTGCACGAATCCCAGCGTCACCATTCCAAACAGCGGCACAAAGAAAAACAGCACCGCCATCTCGATGCCGCTCAAGCCGCCCCGCCAGAGAATATCAGCCAGCACCCAGGTCGCAATACCCGTCAACACCACCACGGTGGTAAAGAAAAACGCCTGACGCAAACCGGAACGACGTAACCCAGGGATTGGCATGGAAGTGGATTCACTCATTAGTTTTATCAATTAACTCCGGGTATACCAGAAAAGCACCACCAAAAAAATGGCAAATACAGTCCACAGAAACAAGGTCCGCAACATGGGAAGCCGATCAAAGGTATCCATCGCCGAACCCGCCCATCCTTGAATCAACCCACGATCCATCGCTCGCGGCACCATACTGCTGACCTCCAACTCAGGCCCGGTCTTCACTAATCGGGCGTGCAGGGTGTCGGCAAAACCCGGGGGTTCCTGCTGCGGGTTCAAAAAGGCATTGGGCCATCGCATCGGAGCATCACACAGATAAAGGGACAAAAACCCCTCAGCCATCGAATAGGGCCTTTCATTTTCACGAGGAGGAAGCAACCCGGTCATCCAGCGATTAATCAAATCACGCGCCTCATCAATCGCCAATGTGGCCAACGGAATATCGAGATTGCTTGATCGCCGATTTAACGCCCGTTGCAATATGAGTGCCGTCAGACGGGCCCGATGCAACCGGCTGGCCACGCGACAGGCACGCAGATAGTTCTCAACTTTTCCGAATGCTTCATCCCATGCCAGCGCATCATCGGGATTCCACGCCGGTAAGGTTATGGCATCCAGAGATAAGTCCATGTTTCGGTGCAAGGGGCTCCATCCTTTCGAATCACTGCACGGAGTTCCACCGGCGCAGATGCCTTTTCAGGCGTAACATCAAACGCCACACGCCACGTCCGGTCATAGGGGTTAAACTCATCCGAGACCCCCGAGAGCTGCCCCCCTCCTGCATTCACTACGACTTCGGGCTTTACCGACGCGCCATCCCGGGCCAATGACGGCCACACAAAATCTAGGACAAACTTGCGCGCATTGGACTGGTTTAAGGTGAGACCGGAGCGCATTGACACAAGGCGACCCAGCGCGGGGATATTCTGATTCTCCTCATACCAGGTCAAATCATAGGCGAATTCGGCCGATTCCCCCGGCTTTAACGCCTTGGCGGGCTGCCAATATGCAACAATGTTATCATGGAACTCCGACCAGGTTCCGATTTCCACCAGGCGTACAGCACCTTCACCCCATGCGCCCACCGGCTTGACCCAGGCGGACGGACGGCGATGGTACATCGTCTCCAAATCCTCGTAGCAGGCAAAATTCCGTTCCCGCTGAATGAGCCCGAACCCTTTTGGATTAGTGTCTGTAAACGCACTCAACCGCAGTGGCCCCGTATTCTCAAGCGTCCGCCATAACCACTCGTTTTTTCCCGTCAGGATCGACAGTCCATCCGAATCATGCACTTCCGGACGGAACTCATCAAACCGCCGGGCATTGTTTTTGCCAAACCAGTACATACTCGTCAGGGGAGCAATCCCATAGTTAACCAGATTGGTGCGGGCAAACAGGGCGACACGCATGTGAATGATCGTCTCAACTCCGGGTTCAATCAGGAATGATACGGCACCGGCCACGCTGGGACCATCTAGCAGACCAAAGAGCTGAATGGAACGCCCTTCCTTATCAGGGCGGACAACCCAGAAATCCTGGAAACGCGGAAACTCTTCCGGCCGGTCCGAGGCGCAGTTAATCACCACCGTCCGCGCCGAGAGCCCGTAGATCAACCCCTTGGGCAAGGCCCGAAAATACGTGGCTCCTTGAAAAACAATCAACTCATCCAGATATTCAGTTGTATTGAGTGGATAATGAATGCGGAACCCCGAATACTTGATACCCCTCAGATCAAACCAACTCAGGTCGTTCTTCCCATAATCAAACAGGTCGCGATCAAACGGGAAATCCTTAACGTTTTCCCCGTCCACCAGATGCATGTCAATCTGATCTTTCTGTCCTCCACCAGGATGGAAGAACTGAAGCTGGAAAGGAAGATGTTCCCGCCGCCATACAGATTCTTTTACATTAAAGCGGATGTCACGCGTCTGGTCATAGGAAAGCGTCTCAAGGGTTTTGGAGAGCGGCACGCGCGTATCTTTATAGGGTGCCAAAGCGAGATCTCTTGCCATCTCTTTGATGCGCTCGAACGTCGGTGCCGGACCTCGCGTCGCAGCCCCCCCATCCGTTAACTGAAAAATCCAAAGAATGGCCCCGACAGCAAGGAACTTGGTGATTCGTTGATTCATAAGTGATTGCAATTAATGAACAGCTTATTAACCTTCCTCATAACGACCTCAATACCTATTAATCATTACCCGACAAACCTTTACCCTGCAAGGGAAAAGGCTGTTTGCTATCTTCCGGCTATTTGTTAGTGTTCTTAGATCTGGTGCCAAGTGAAACCATTTTCTGCCAAAACTCGTAAAGATATTCAGGATCCACTCCAATTGGATTTCCTGACTGCTGTCCAGCCCCCTACTCCTCCCATGAAACCTATTGAATCCAGCCCTGATGGGACACTCCCGTTACCTCTGTTGACCGTCCCTGCCGCCGATGTCTTTGAATCTGATCCGTTTTTTAATCCACTTCCTCCTGCCCCGGATGACTCAGATAGGGAGAGCGCTGAGCCAGTCGCCGCCCCTTCCACAGCTGAGGAACGGCTGCTTGAAACCATCGTGGGCGAGCCCCCCGAAACCAAAGCCCCCCTGGAACTCCAGACTCTAAAAACCCGCCTCTCTGCGCTTGCAGTTGAGCTTGCAGCCGCTCAGGAACAAAATTCCCGGGCCAATCAGCTTCGCAGCCAAACAGAAGTCCGTTTTGCAGAAGCCGAAAAACAGTGGACGGAAAAATTGAACCAGCTCCGCCATATGCTTGACGAAGTCGAAGATACGCGTGATGAAGTATTCCGGAAACGGGTATCAAAATCTCTGTTCACCGGGACCGTGATTACCGCAATTGTCGCCGTCATTTTTGCGTATCTGATTGGATCCAGACAGTCCGCACCCCCTCCGGCAATCGCCGAAAATGTGCCCACACCTAAAGTCTTTGAACCCCATCCGGAACCCGCCATCGACAACCAACAACCCAACAACTCAGAACCAATTCCCCCCCCGCCGCCTGCCCCGCCCCTTATCATTGCACCCATAGAACCGGAGGTGCCCGTTACGCCCCGCCCACCGAAACCAATCGTTCGCGCCCCTGAGAAGAAAACCATCTGGCCATCCCTTTCAGGAAGTCGATGGAGCACCACTACCTCGCCGAACGAACTGAAGGTGGTTTTTCATTATGGGACTTTTTCCCATGGCGTCGATCTCTCAAACACGGCTCAGCAGGATCTGAAAGCCATCGCCTCAAATCTCAAGGGGAAATCGTTCCGGATTGAAGTCGAAGGCCACACAGATTCCACCAAGGTCAGCAAGGCGAAAGCGTATGGCCATGACAACCATGCAGTCGGCCTGGCAAGGGCAAAAGCGGTCGCCGGATATCTGACCGGCTCATGCGGGCTCCTCGCGTCCATGGTCACCACGTCATCGGCGGGTGAATCCAATCCCCCCTACCCCAACACAACGGCGGCGAACAAGCAGAAAAACCGCACCGTAATCCTCAAAATCACGGCGCGATAAATCAACGCTTTATGCGTTCAACGGCTTTGAGTTTGTCCCCCACAAACTCCAGTTTTAGCACAGGATAATCCTCATACCAACCCCGATTGACCCACATGGTGTCATAGGAACGGTTCAACCGTCCTGCGCGATCGCGGTACCAGTAACCGGTATTCAAGGGTTCATAGCTGCTGATATATCGGGAGCCCGTGTAAGTCCAGATTTCGGCTTCACCGGATTCCACGGTTCGTATCGTTACCTGTCGGGGGAGACCGAGCGCCAAGCGGACCATATCCCTGCTGAACCCGATTCCAATTTCACCCTTCTGAATCTTCACCTGAATTTCCGGCGCAAAGGCCGCAAACGTTTGGGGCTCTTTTTTAATCCGGCTCGCGGGCGTGCTGACACATCCCGACACCAACACCATAAGGCCCATCGCTGACAAGATACTGATCCTGAGTTTCATATAATCACGTCCTGCCTTTCTATGCTGACTCGCTACCATAACCACATCAAGGGCACATGACAGGCGGCCCAAACCATATACCGCCACATGGACTGGAACCGGTTCCCCCGGCTCAACACGGTGAAATAGATCCCCTTGGCCAGGGTATTCACCATGACCGCCAATAACAACGCCTGTATCATCAGGCGCCCGGACAAGGTTCCCTGGACCAGAGACAAAACGAAGGGATCCACATCCACAACCCCGGAAAAGACGCCCAACCCCAGTACCCCCGCCTGTCCAAAATACTCTTTTGCGAGGGCCACGCCCACCTTGATCACCACAAACATCAACGCGAAACCGACAGCCACCCGGATCTCAACGGGATTCTGAATGGACGGGAACTCACCCGGCGCCTCTCCCCCCGTGGTTCCCTTACGCACCGTCAGGGCCAATAGCAACCCCACAACACACAAGACCTCCATCCGCCAATCCAGCCGCAATGAAAATCCACTGCCAAAAACGGCGATCAGCACCAGCAAGCGCAAATACATGACACTACTCGCCAGCAAACTCGCCTGGAGTGCCGCCCCCGCAAATGCCGGCACCTCGCGTGCCAAGCGCCCCGTCGCCACGCTTACCGCCGTACTGGAGGCAATCCCGCCCAGTAACCCGGAGAGGGGTAACCCCAGCCGCGCTCCCCATTTTTTCGAAAGAATGTACCCCGCAAATCCGATTGCCGATACCATGACGACAATCTGCCAGATACGGGCCGGATTAAGGTGATATCGCGTGTAGTCTTCATTCGGCAGGGCCGGGTAAATCACCAATGCCAGAAGCAGAAATTTCAAGGTGGCCAGGAACTCGTTCCGATTCAAGCGGGCCACATAGCTTTCCAGGGCGGACTTCTCAGAAAGCAGGATGGTGTTCACGACCCCTAACGCAATCGGGAACCTGACATCGGCCAACAGGGAAAGCGCCCCGATCATGTAAGTCACCAATACAGAGACTTCACTGGTCGCCCCAAACCGACCCGCTTTAATCTTCTGGATATACGCCACCACCGCCAACGTCGTGACGGCGATGAGGCCCGCTGGCAGCATGAACGGAAGTCCATTGGAAAAAAACCAGGCACAGGCAAACCCGAACAGACTGACTATCGGGAACGTCCGAACCCCACCAAAGAAAAACGGGGTATGCTCTTTGCGACCGGTCTCACGCTCCAACCCGACCAGAAAGCCCATGGCCAGCGCCACGATAAACCGGAGCCCGAGAGTCCATTCGAAGGGAATGTTCATACCGACGGAGTTTCGAGTTCGCCCGCAAACACATAGACAGCAGGCCCCAGAAGTGTGACCTCCTGAGCGCCATCAGCGGTCAGTGTATAATTCACTTCCAGCACATCACCCCCGGCACACGTGATCTTCACCGGCGGCTTCACCCACCCCATACGCCCGGCAATCAGGCCGGAAGCCACGATGCCGGTCCCACACGCCAAAGTCTCTGCCTCCACGCCACGCTCATAGGTTCGGATGCGCAACGCATCGGGACCCGTCACATGAATAAAATTCGCATTGGTCCCCTTGGGCGCAAAATCCTGATGATAGCGGATGGCGGCCCCAGTCCTGGCAACATCTTCCTTATCCAGATCCTCCAACGGCATCACCACATGGGGCACGCCGCTATTCACAAAACCATAGGGCCGCTTTACCCCGTCAATATCCAGCACCTGGTTCAAGCGCCAATCTCTGGGTATGGTCATCCCCAACCGGACTTGATCCCCTACCATCTTGGCAAAAATGACCCCTGCACCGGTTTCAAATGACATGGACGACGACGCCACCTTAAGATCATAAGCCAACCGGGCCACACAGCGCGCCCCGTTGCCACACATATCCACTTCACTCCCATCGGGATTGAAAAACCGCATGGTGAAGTCAGCTTTCTTCGAAGGCTGAATCAGAATGATCCCTTCACAACCCACTCCCGTACGTCGCGTTCCAATGGATGCAAGCCAAGTTCCATTTGTTGTCGGAGCCGTCAGCTTGCGATCATCAATCAGAACAAAATCATTTCCAGCTCCATGCATTTTCCAGAACGGAATCTTCATTTTTAAACTTCCTCTCTTTCCATACGCCCATCAGGTCTGTCAGTATTTTTGAGGACTCCCTCAGCACCAGATCTTTGTCCGCCCCCTTGGCGACCACCCCTTCGCCATCCGATTCATTCTCCCCCAGCGCCTCGTCCTGAGCCTTGTCCAAATTTTTCTCTTCCTGGGCCAAAGCCACACGATCCTTGAGGTTTAACGAGATCCCCGAAATCAACTGATGATTCTTAATTCGCTCGATCACATCATGCTGGGCCGCAAACCGGTGGTCCTTGCTGCGCCGTGTCTCAGAGGCCAGCCGCAGTTTCGGAATAATCTCCGAAAGATCAGTCACCGGATTGTAGCGCGCCATACTGATCACCGTCCAGGGCATCGCATGGGGTAGATATTCTTCACCCACCTCCAGAACATCCAGCACGGAAGGAATATGAATATCAGGCACAACCCCTTTTAACTGGGTTGAACCACCCGCCACCCGGTAGAAGGAATGAGTCGTCACCTTAATCGAGCCAAGTGCCGCTTTACGTTCTTCCAGGGGCTGCCACGATTGAACCGTCCCCTTCCCATGCGTCTTCGAGTCACCGACAATAACGGCACGTCCGTAATCCTGCAGGGCCGCCGCCAGAATCTCGGACGCCGAGGCACTCCGGCGGTTCACCAACACCACCAGGGGCCCGCGGTACAACACATCCGGATCAGGGTCCTGAAGCACCTGTACTCCCCGACTTTCCCGAACCTGGACAACGGGACCGGAAGTAAAGAATAATCCCGTCATCTCAACAGCCTCGGCCAATGAGCCGCCACCATTATTACGCAAATCCAACACGAGCCCATCGATATTTTTGGCCTTCATATCGGTAATGATGCGCGCGATATCACGGGTGGAACTTTTAAATTCAGCCCCCCCGCTGACCCGGTTCTTCATGTCGGCATAAAACGCCGGTAACCGGATCACCCCGACCAGATTCGTCGAACCCTCATCGCCAATGACCGTGACCATCTCTCCCTTGGCTTCCTGGTCTTCCAACTTCACCTCATCGCGCACCAGGGTAATCTTTGTGGTTCTGGCCCCGGTGATATCCGATGCGGGAATGACCGTCAGCGTCACCTTACTCCCCTTCTTACCGCGAATAATTCCCACCGCCTTGTACAGGGGCCAGTGCAGGATATCCTGGGTCTCCCCCTTATCCTGGGCCACCCCAATGATCTTATCACCAGGTTTGAGGCGGCCATCACGGGCTGCCGGGCCACCGGGGATCACCTTCTCGATTTTCGCCGCACCATCCTCACTCTGCAGCAAAGCCCCGATGCCACCCAACGACAACTTCATCCCAATTTCAAAATCATCACTGGAACTCGGCGTCATGTATTCCGAATGCGGATCGTAGGCTTGCGTAAAGGATGTAAAGTAGCGCTGGAGCACAAACTCCGCATCGCTGTCCTCGAGCACCATCAGGAACTGCTTGTAACGTTTCCTGAAGAAGACTTCGGGGCTCAACTGCGCATCCGCATCCGAGGCCCGGGCCACAGCCGCCCCATTGGTTGCCAGCACCTCGCCCTTGGCCGTGCCGGAATCCGCCTTGGCCACCGCATTCGTCTTCTCGCTGTCCGCCAACTCCTTGGCGACCAGACGCGCCACATACTCATTTTTTACTTTTTTGCGCCAGAGTTCATTCCACGCTGCTTCATCCGCCGGCCAGGGAACATCCTTCCGTTTCCAGGTATAGGTTTCCCGGGTGGTGCAATCAAAGCCTTTCCCGATAAGCGAATCGGCGTATTCCACCCGGTTGCGCACACGCTCCTTGAACCGCTCAAAAATCCTGAACGCCAACGAGACATCGCCCTGGTGCAGGCGTTCGACTTGTGACGCCGCTTCCTTTGTAAATTCCTCAATATCAGATGCCAGAAAAAAGGTGCGATCATAATCCAGCATGGCGAGATACAGCGTCATGGCATTGGTCGCAATGCCGATATCCAGCGGCTGATGGGATAAATGCAACTGGGGCATCACCTTTTCAAAGGATTTCGCCACCTCCGCCGCCTGCACGCCCGGTTCCATGAGTTTCGAAGCCGCACAAGCCGGTATGGCATACCACCACACCCAGCCCACCAGGCCCGCCAAACTGAGCATGATCACTCCCCCAACAACTGCTACTCCACGTTTTATCGTCATGAAACACCTGTCTCCTTAACATCCACCACACAACCATCTTTCATATGAATGATACGATCGCATCGCTTTGCAACCTCATCATTATGCGTCACCAAAATCAAAGTATGCCGCCGCTCCTGCGTCATGGCGAACAGGCATTTCAAAATCGATTCACCCGTCACGCTGTCCAAATTCCCGGTAGGCTCATCGGCCAGCACCAATTCCGGCTCATTCATCAACGCCCGGGCCAGCGCCACACGCTGCTGCTCGCCCCCGGAAAGCTCCAACGGCGTATGCCCCATCCGGTCGGAGAGTCCCACCGTCTCCAACAAGGCCTCGGCACGTTGCCGGTGTGCGGCACGCTGTCGTCGCATCTTCCAGAACGCCATGGTGGGTAGCAGCACATTTTCAAGCACATCCAATTCCGGCAGCAGGTGGTAGGATTGAAATACAAACCCGATATGCCGGGCCCGGATCAACGTTCTTTCACGTGGAGTCATCCCGTACAACGTCTGCTCTTTAAACCAAACCGTCCCCTCCGTGGGTTGATCCAATCCGCCCAGGGCGTGCAGCAGCGTACTTTTTCCAGCGCCGCTCGGACCGATGATGGCGACCGTTTCGCCGGGCTGTACCGACACCGAGACCTTCTTCAACACCGTCAGGGGTCGTCCGCCCATGAGGTAGGTCTTGGTGATCGCATCCGTTTTGACTATGGGTTGCTCATTCATGCCGCAATGCCTCAACAGGATCAAGCCGCGCCGCCCGCCACGCTGGAATCAGGCCCGCCAGGGTACAAATCAATACCACTGAACCCGCCACCACAATGACGTCCAACGGCGCGGTCCGCGCAGGAATTTCACTCAGGCGGTAGAGTTCTTTGGGAAACAACTCCAGATTGAAAGTATCGGACAACCACCGGAGCAAATCATTCCGGTAATGCAGGATCAACAGGGCCGCCCCCACTCCGGATAAGGTTCCCACCATGCCTTCGATCCAGCCCTGCCAGAAGAATATCCGCATAATGCTGCCCGAGGGAAAACCTATCGCCTTGAGCAAGCCGATCTCGCGGGTCTTCTGAACCGTCACGGTGATCAGCGTATTGGTAATCCCGAATGCCGCCACAATGGTGATGAAAATCAACAGGAAGAACATCATGTTTTTCTCAACCCGGAGCGCACTGAAGATCTGCCGGTTTTGCTCCATCCAGGTGGTCACATAATAGTCCGGCCCCAACTGGCTGCGAATCTGCCGGGCCACTTCCTGGGCGCGATAGGGATCCTTCGCCATCAGCCGTACGGCCCCGACCCCGCTTTCATACCCGAACAGGGTCCGCGCCTTCTCGGTTGAGCAGAACACAAACCCGGAATCATACTCCCACATCCCCACACTAAAGATTCCGGCCACCCGGAACTCTTCAGGCAGGGTGATTTCATCCTTGTTGACGAAACTGGCGGGGGAATTAATCAGCAGTTTATCGCCCACCCCCACCCCGATGCGCCGGGCGAGATCAATTCCGATCACCACATCCTGCCCCTTCACACTGAACAGTCCCTGGGTGACACTGGCGGGAATCTGACTGACGGCACCTTCACGGGCGGGATCAATACCGCGCAATACGGGCGTGTAGATGCTGCGCCCATGCTGAACCACCACCTGCCCCTCCGTGGAGGGAGCCACCCCGGCGACGCCTTCCAGACGGGCCAGCTGCTTCATCACATCCTCTTCCTCGGTCACGCCACCCTGGGCCGTCACGGTCAGATGGGCATTGAACCCGAGGATTTTCTCGCGCCACATGTCATCAAACCCGGTCATCACGGATAACACAATAATCAGGACAGCCACCCCGAGCAATACCCCCAAGACCGAAATGATCGTGACCACCGAGAAATAGGTCCGCTTCGGCTTCAGGTACTTGAGTGCTAGAAATAGGGAAAAGGGCATCATACTGAAATCTCAAATCTCATATTTCAGATTTCAAATCTTCTTTGGGCTTCAACTGGGGGAATAGAATCACATCACGAATCGCTTCACTTCCCGTCAACGTCATGACCAGGCGATCTATCCCGATGCCCATCCCGCCGGCGGGCGGCATTCCATGCTCCAGCGCTGCAAGGAAATCTTCATCCACTTTCTGGGCGTCTTCCCCGGCCTGCGCCTCGAAGCGGCGTCGCTGCTCGAGGGGATCGTTCAACTCCGAGTACCCCGGCGCAATCTCCTTGCCGCCAATCACCAATTCAAACACATCCACAACCGAGGGGTCATCCTCACAGCGCTTGGCAAGGGGCACCAACTCCGCGGGGAGGCGGGTCACAAAGGTGGGATTCTGCAGGGTTTTCTCGATCAGCTTGGAATAGACTTCCTGGGTAATCTCATCGACGCCCCAGGCCGGATCCACATACAAGGCATGTTCCTCGGCCTTGAGCCGCATGGCCTGTTTATCCAGCGAGAACCAATCAGCCCCCATACGCTCCATCACGAGATCACGATACGGCACCTCGCGCCAGGGGCGTACAAGATCGATGGGCGCTTCGGCACTCCCCACGATCAGGGTACCCATCACCGTCTGGGCGACTTGCGTAATCAGCTCCTCAACCAGGTCCTTCATGCCCCGCATGTCGGAATAGGCCTCATAAACCTCCATCATCGTAAATTCGGGATTGTGGGTCCGGGACAGTCCCTCATTCCGGAAATTGCGATTGAGCTCAAACACCTTGTCGAAGCCGCCCACCAGCAGCCGCTTGAGATAGAGCTCGGGCGCGATACGCAGATACATTTTGCAATCCAAGGCATCATAGTGCGTGGCGAAGGGCTTGGCCGTCGCCCCCCCGGGCTGCGGCTGCATCATGGGTGTTTCCACCTCCTGAAATTGGCGCGCACACAGCTGGTTCCGGATTTCACGGACAATCTGAATACGTTTGTTGAAAACTTCGCGCACGCCGGGGTTCGCGATCAAGTCGAGATACCGTTGGCGATAACGCTGGTCAGTATCTTTCAAGCCATGCCATTTTTCAGGGAGTGGCAACAAGGCCTTGGATAACATGGTCCAGTTCGCAATTTTAAGGGTCGGCTCACCTGTACGGGTGGTGAACAAGGAACCCTCCACCCCTACATGATCCCCGAGATCCAGCAATTTAAACGCGTCAAAGGCGTCATCCCCGATCGTGTTTTTTTGCGCATAAATCTGAAAGCGATCAGACCCATCCCGAAGATCCGCGAAAATGCTTTTTCCCATATCACGAAAGGTAGTGATGCGTCCGGCGATGGCAACCTGCTTATTCTCCTCGAATCCGGCGCGGATTTCCGCAAGCCGGCCTGTACGCTTAAAGGCCCGGCCAAAGGGTGCAATCCCCTTGCCAACCAAAGCCCCCATATTTAATTTTCTCTGCTCGACAAACTCATTATCAACATGTTCCGACATGACTATCACTCCCTGCTTTCAATCTTCTCAACGACCTTGGGGTCATTTTTTTCTTTCATAACAGACGGTGCCGGCATCTCTACGCCCTTTTCGTCTTCCCCTTCAAAAAGCGAATCGATCTTGTGCGCCCCCGGGGGTGGCACAAATTCAAAGGTGTCAGCCGGCAACACCCCATCCACCACCCAGCCGGTAAACCTGTTCAACACCACCATTTTCATTCCCTTGGGGGGAGATACCTCACCACTCATTCCGGAAAAACTCTTTGCCATATCACTCAGCACCTGAATCACGACGGGCTTGGGCCCGGAACTCACCCATAAATCCCAGTCAAATTGCTCCTGCACGAACCGCACATGCTCACAATCCACCCCGTCAACGCGTTCTTTGCCGACATAGGTGGCCGAGGACACTCCATCCATGATGGCGGCGTAGATGTCGTTCACCAGCAGATTATCCACAAACAGCATATTGCCCGCCATCGGGCCAACCCCTTCAGCTAACTGCTCGACAAGTTTGGGCGCCTCCCGTTCCTCAAACCGGTTCAAACTCAACGCATAAATATACAGCTTTTTCCCGTTACACACCACCGTATTGCCGGTCATCCCCTTGACATAACGTAACGCAAGCCGGTTGGGCTTTTCAGCGGCAAGCTCATACACGGCGGAAATCTCCTGCTTCATCCCCTCCATCTCCGTATTGACCTGGAGCGAAACCGAACATTTGAATGATTTTGCGCCCTGCAGATAGGCCGCCATCCCCATCAACACTTTCCCCACCTGCGGATCAGGGACGAGCGCCTCAGAGGCTGCCATATTGGTCGCCACCAAGGTATTGGTGGTTACCGTCAGGTTGTTGGTGGATGCCGTAGCGACGACCACCGCATTGGTTGGCACCGCATTGGTCTCGCCGGAAACCATCGCAACAGCAGCCGTCAAGGCGGCCATGGACAACATGATCATGATGCTATTCTTCATATTCCCTCGTCATTCTTTGTCCTGCAAAAAAGGCAGATAGATTGCCCCGGGACTTTCGACAAAATCTTTTAAACACAGGCGGAGTCCTTCACCCGACATGGGGACATATTTCCCTACAGCCGTCGCCAGCACGACCTGGCGGGAATCCACAATCCGTCCGCCCGCCTCGACCAGTCGCGCCTTGGCCCTGGTAATCCAGCCTTCCACACGAATGGATTGCCCCACCAGAATCGGTTGTTGTAAACGCACAGTCAGTTCCGCTGCCACACAAGCCCGCTTAAAAGTCAATATAGCGGCCCACGTCATCACCTCATCCAGCAGCGTCATCGAGATGCCGCCATGGACCAGGTGCCGATACCCCAGATCCGCCGCGCGGGTCACATGGGTCAGCACGACACGATCGCCCTCAACACAGGAATGCCCGCGCAACCCATGCGGATTATCCTCCCCGCAAACAAAACAGGTCTTCGTCCAGGGCAGGGTTCCTTCTGTATACTCCCAATTACTCATGCCTCAAAACAACTCCGCAAACTTGACCACACCCAATGACGCCAGCATCCGGCCGGCGCCACGGCGCTGGAGCGCATTAAATAATTCCACCTGCCGGTTATAAATCCCTTTCAGCAACTCAATCCGCATGTCCTGGACCTTAATCTGATCACGCAATGCCGCCAGCATACCGAGCGTCTCGGCCGAGGCCTCCGTATCAAGTTGCGCAAAGACCCGCCCAATGGCGGCGGATAGCCTGGCCTCCGCCTGCGAACACTCCGGAACCCCCTCCACATTGGCCGCCAAATCACAGGCGTTTCCCAGCACATCCAACACCGGAGCGACACTCGTTGGAATGGCCGCGACAATATAGGGAATCATTTCCCGTCTTGCCAACAGCGCCTCCCTGAACTCCAGCCAGGCGTCCCGCATCTGCCCTCTTGCCACCTGCAAAAGACGGTACCCCTGAGCCGCCCACAGAGCACCGCCCAGGATCACCATCGTCAAGATTATCAGCAGAACCGGACGCATATCGTTTGCCCTGAATCTTATTTCAACAGCACATCGCCCTTGATATCAAATCCCTTAGGCAGCCGTGCCGCCAGGGTTTCGGCATTATAGGCATATACCGGATCAATCTCAATTTTTACAGTCACGCGCCCTGCAGCATCACGCGGAACCTTCACCCCGCAACGGGTCAGCCAGCCGGCAAATTTTTCAATCATGGCCGCCCGGGACGATTCCGGGGAGTCATTCCCTTCGGCGTTTTTCACGGGAGCAAACTCGTCTTGCCGCAGAAACTCCAATATCAACGACTCTTTCGCGTCGGGGAGCGCATCGAAGATGAACTTTTCAAACTTGTACGCATTGGGCTTCTCCGGCTTAACCGTGCTGCCCGCCTCGTCGCAGAAGGCCACCTTCTTATGGGCCTGATGTAGCGGAAGCCCCGCAGAGGTCTCGCGCACAAGGAAGTCCAGGGAGAAAATATGGATGGCCACACTGCCGAATTTCAACACCAGCTCCCCGTCGGGCTGCCGGGCGTTTTTCTGGCCCTCGGTCAACTCGATATATTCCACCACTGAACAAACCCCGTTACGGATGACCGTAACCCCCAACCCTTCGCCCGCATCACGCTTGGCACATACCTTCAGGGACATGTCCGCCTTGCGTTGAATGTGTAGACCCACAAAAACCGGATCCGCAATATCCACCAGCGGATTATCCACCTGGAAATAATAGAGTGTTGTCAGCTTGCGCGCCTTCATGTCGGCCAGCATGCCCCGCCGTTCCAGGGCCGACAGTATTCCGCCATGCCCATCCGGCGCCGCAAACAGCTTATCCGGCGCCTCCAGCACGATTTGACCGTTCGGGAGAAATGCAGGAAGGGTGCCCTGGATAAAAAACTTCACCCGCTCGGGGTTCAGTCCGAAATATCGATTGGCCTCAAAAAAGACCCGGGTATCCTCATCATTCCCTTCGCTCGTCATGATGTAAAAGGGAATCGCGGCCTGATAATGCTGCTCCAAGGCAAGAATTTTACGGGAGTGAATCTCGAACAGCGAAGCCTGCGTCAACGGTGCCAGGCGATAGGTCCCCTTCGGACCATCATAGCCCAAACGGGTTCCTTGCCCGCCCGCCACCAGAATGACCCCGACCTGTCCAGCCTGGAGGGCTTTCTCACCCACAGTACGGGGCGCAGCCACCTGGTCCGGTTTGAGCGAAACCACCGGCGCAGGCAGGGTATCGCCCGTCGTAGCCGCCGCTTCCCCGCCCGCTTTCAAAAGCCCCTGAATACGGACAATGGTCTTGAAATCCAACGCCTCAATCTGGCTCAATAATGACTTCTGCTGAGCCTCATTCAACCGCTCCCAGAACTTCAGTACATGCCCCTGCCCGTATTGGTCCAAAACCTGCCCTGCTTCCTGATAGATCATTTATCCTCCTGATGCTTAATCAAATTTTACACTCGACTCATTTTTGACTGTAACGGCGGCTGATTTGTCGTAACTCCGCCTGCTCCTCGGGCGTCAACCCCTCCGGCCGCACCAACAGATTATCCGCCAATTCCGCAGCCTTGCGGGACTCGCCCTTTTTCTCATACGTGACAGCCATATGGTATTGCGCCGACAGGGCTTCAGGTGTCAAGGCCAGAGCTTTCCTGAACATCTCTTCCGCTTCCGCTAACTTTCCGCGCTTCATCAGAACCACCCCCAGCGTATCCCAGGCCGTCCCCATTTTCTCATTCGCCTTCAGGGCCGCGCGAACCAGGGCTTCCGCCTCATCCAACTGTCCCTTTTCCTGCAGAACCCAGGCCAGATCATTCATCGTCCCGGGATCACTCTTGCGGGCCAGACTTTTCCGCAATGAGTTCTCCGCTTGTGTGTATTCCTTGCGTTCAAGCTGCATGGAGGCCAGAACCTGATTGGCGAAAGGATGGCCGGGATCCAACAGCAACAGGGATCGGATATGGCCGCCCGCCCAATCACGACGTCCCTCCTGAACATCCAGCCGCAACAGCAGATCCAGCAAGAGAGGCGTGCTGGGCCGGATGGCCAGTGCCTGATCCAAATAGGTCCGGGCCTCGACAATGCGTGAACGACGCAGGGCGATCTGGGCCAGCACAACCGTGGTGATGAAATCCTGCCCCTTTGCCCGGGTGAGCTTGCGCTCACATTCATCCAGCCCCTTCTCATCGTTCTCCATCATAAATACCCCGGCCAGCAAGGCCCAGGCCGAAGTCAGATTGGGATTCAAGTCCACCAACTCCTGCAGAATAATCCGGGCTTTACCGGGTTCGCCCGCCGCCAGATGCATCACGGCATATTCCATCGCGATCCGATCCTTGGGGACTCCCGCCTTTTGCGCCCGATCCAACAGCATCCCCGCCTCATCAAACCTGCTCTTCTGCGCCGCCATGCGCGCCAACGAAAGCAGAACCCCTTTATTGTTAGGATCCTTATCGATCAGTTGCCGCAGAATTTCCTCACCCTCCGCCGACTGATCCTGCGCCAGATACGCCATGGCCAACCCCTGGCTCAATTGATCCTTGCGGTCCGGGGCCAATTCAATCGCCCGTTTATATCCGGCGACCGCCATGCCGGGCTGTCCGGAAAAGGCCCAGCTCATCCCCAGATTTGCATAGGCCTCTGGCATCCGCACATATCCGTAAATCCGGGAGAGGGACCAGATCTGGAATTTCTGCTTAAGGTTTTTAAGGAACACCTTGAACTCCGCCCTGACCTTGTCCGCATCCGCTGCCGCATAACCCCGATCCAGCATAGTCATTTGATTCAACAGGGCACTGATATTCCCCTCATCAAGCTCCCGGGCTTTGACATAGGATTCATAGGCCTGCTTGCGCTGCCCGAGATCTTCCAGCACCACGCCCAGGTTATTGGCCACCATACTGAGATGCCGCAGCACATTCGCCGCAGGATAGGCCAGCAGGGGATCTTTTTGAGTTAGCCCCGCCAGTTCTTTGATGAAGGGCTGACTCCAGAATTCCTGATGCCGCTTCCACAGCGCTTCCGCATCGACTTCCGTCATCGCGTGCACGCCGTTGAAAAGAACACAGTCGGGAACCGGCTGCAGGGACGCCGCAAGCCACAGGTCCGGGAAACTCATGAACGAGACCTGCCGGGCAAAATTAGTTTCAGAGTCCATCCATTCCCGGATGAAGGCCAGCCCATCCACTTCGGCCAGACTTTTCAGCCGCACGTTATCAAAGGATCGGGCCACATGCCGCATATACAACGCGCTGCTCCCCTGCTGGAGATTCAGCAGCTGCAGGGGAAGCCCCTGCTCCTTGGCCGCCAATTGAATATTACTATCGAGAATTCCATCGGTCACCAGCCAGGTCCGCGTCGTCATCGCCTTGACCACCGCATGGGCGTACTGATTCAGGACTCCGGCCGGGCGGGCGTCTGCGTTGGGAAAATTCAGGACTCCCGCACCAATCGCCACGGACAGAAGCAGGGCGCCCGGAACAATTCCGCCATATTCCCGGAACCACAGTTTGCCCCGCTCGTCCTCCTCTGCATTCTGAAAGAACAAACGCGGAAACTGAATCCAATAGGCGGCAAGATACCCATAGCAGAAGGCCAACAGAACATAGGGCGTCACTAACACCCGCCAGGATCCCAAAATACGCCAGGGCGAAAAGGGGACATTAAACATGACCGCAATCACCACGGCGGTGAGAATCAGGTGCAGCCAATACAAGCCCCAGTCCCGCTCCTCGTTCAACCCGCGCCGCGCGACCAGCAATACCGCCAGCCACGGCACAATGCCCACAATAATGACCAGGAGCCAACCGATTTGGGGCAAGCTGGAGGAGATCAATTGATATTGGCTTTTCAGAACATAGTAGAGCGCCTGCCAGAAGCCATGGCCCTGGCTCAACTGAAAGACATCGCTATTCCGCATAGTCCATGCCGCCGGAATATACATCAGCAGCCCCAACAGCACACAACCGGCAAGCACGAGCACTCGGCTCCACCGGAGCTCACCGTTCATCCAAAGGATAAAGAGAATGGCGGCCAGAACCAGAGGCGCGAACACGATCAGCGTCGCAAACTCCACGGCAAAGGCCCCGTATAAAAAGACAAACAACACGCCCGCCCACTGAGCGGAACGACGTGAAAAGGTCATCAGGAGCTTTGCCAGCACCATGAGCAAAAGCAAGTCAAACGCACCCGGATGGAAGCGATTGGCAACATACCAGAAGGGCATCGCGCCCATCAGCGCCACACTTGCCACCACTCCCGCCCAAAGGGAGGCGCGGTTGGCAACCCCCACATTCTGATCGGTGACCGGAATGACAGCCCACACGGCATCCGCCACAACCCGGAAAAAGAGAGCAATGACACCCGCCGCACAAACGGCACTCAAAAGGTTCAGACGGAAGATAAGAGAACCAAATGGCAGACCCGCAACCAGATTGACCACCCAACTCCAGATCAGATGCGAGGAATTTCCCAGAGGATTAAGCCCCAATTCTATTACCATCAGACTGGCGGATTCTCCTGGATATGCCCCCCGGCTCAACGTGATGACATATAACACCAACGCCAGAATCCCCAACAACGGGCCCAGCCCCACATATAGCTTATTTCGCGTGTTTGTCATAAGTCTCATAGTTTCGCCGATTTGCTCAAAAGAGGCAAGAGTGAAGCAGGGCAGATCGAAGTCAAGGCGGCGTAACAAAAAAAGGCGTGGCACGCTTACGTACCACGCCTTTTACATGTCTTATCTATTGGCCCGTGATTAGACCCGCTTCAGCAGCAATGAGGCGTTATGTCCGCCAAAGCCGAGGGAGTTGTTCAAGCAGGCGCGAATCTTGAAGTCACGTGCCTGGTTCGGGACGTAGTCCAGATCCAGCTCGGGATCCGGTGTTGTGTAATTCATGGTCGGCGGCACCACACCCTTTTGAATGGCCAAAGCGCAGATAATGGTTTCCAGCCCGCCTGCCGCACCGAGTAAATGACCGGTCACAGATTTTGTGGAACTGACCATGACCTTCTTGGACGCCTCACCGAACGCCACCTTCACCGCATCCGTCTCACTCTTATCACCCACAGGAGTACTGGTACCGTGCGCATTGATATAATCGATCATATCGGGAGTCAGACCGGCTTCATTCATGGCCTTCACCATCGCCCTGGCTCCACCTTCGCCACCCGGAGAGGGGGCGGTGATATGATTGGCATCGCAGGTGGCACCATAACCGCCGACTTCGGCGTAAATCTTGGCCCCACGCTTCTTGGCGTGCTCATATTCTTCCAAAACAACAATACCGGCGCCTTCGCCCATGACGAACCCATCGCGATCCTTGTCAAACGGCCGGCTCGCATGCGTCGGGTCATCGTTCCGCGTGCTCATGGCGCGCATCGCCGAGAAACCGGCAATACCCAGCGGACAAACAACGGCTTCGGTACCACCGGCCAGCATGATATCCGCATCACCGTACTGGATTTGACGCGCGGCTTCACCAATCGAGTGGGTGCCGCTGGCGCAAGCGGATACTACACAGAAATTCGGACCTTTCAGGCCATGTTCAATCGCAACCAACCCTGAGGCCATATTCACAATCATCATCGGGATCATAAAGGGAGAACTGCGATCCGGACCTCGGGTCAGCAACACGTTGTGCTGGTCTTCCATGGTGATCAAGCCCCCTACCCCCGAACCCACCATACAACCGGCCCGATAGAGATCTTCGGAAGCAAACTGAATGCCGGAATCATCAACGGCCATCTTGGCGGCCGCCACGGCATAATGACAGAAGGGGTCCATGCGGCGCTGTTCTTTTTTAGGAATGAACTTGTCAATTTCGAAGTCAACAACTTCACCAGCGATCTGAGTAGCCATGGCAGAAGCGTCGAATTTCGTGATGCGGCGAATGCCAGAAGCCCCTTCAATCAGCCTCTGCCAAAAGACATTGAGGTCTGACCCCAACGGCGACACCATACCCAAACCCGTAATAACCACTCTTCTTTTTTCCATAGCCTACTCCTTTAAAAATTCCTTCCGCCTCAAAATTCAAGACAAAAACGGGGAGATGTTGCCATCTCCCCGATTCTTCGTAACGTCAGAACTTAGGCCGTGATGCCCTTGCTCTTCAAGTACTCAATGACACCGCCAACGGTGGTCAACTTCTCGGCATCCTCATCCGGGATTTCAGCGCCGAATTCCTCTTCGAACGCCATCACGAGTTCGACTGTATCAAGGGAATCCGCACCCAAATCTTCAATAAATGATGCTTCGGGTGTGACTTGCTCGGCATTCACGCCCAACTGTTCAACGATGATATCTTTGACTTTATCTTCAAGTGCCATGTTCATTCTCCTTACTTTATTTACTTACTGCATCACCATTCCACCGCAGATCGGAAGAACCTGCCCTGTCATGTACGAGGACATATCGCTCGCCAGGAACAGAACCACGTTCGCCACATCCTCCGGCTGACCAAACCGTCCCATCGGGATGGCCCCCAACATTTTCGTCCGGACTTCTTCTGGCAACGCTTCGGTCATCTTTGTCTCGATGAACCCGGGCGCAACCGCATTAACCCGCACATTCCTAGCCGCCAGTTCTTTTGCCGCCGACTTGGTCAGGGCAATCACTCCAGCTTTTGAGGCTGCGTAATTACACTGCCCCGCATTGCCAATCAAGCCAATAATTGAGGCCACGTTGACAATCGCCCCCGTGCGCTGCTTCATCATGGGACGGGCAACCGCCTTGGTAAACAAAAATGTCCCCTTCAAATTGACGGTGAGAACGGCATCCCAGTCCTGCTCCGACATGCGGATCATCAGGGTATCCTTGGTAATCCCGGCGTTGTTGACGAGAATGTCGATCTTGCCGAATTCCTTCACAGCCCCGTTCACAGCGGCATCCACGGCGGCCGCATTACCCACATCAACCTCAAAACATTTCACTTTACGGCCCATCGCCTCGATCAAACCGACGGTTTCGGTCAACCATTCAGCCTTGAGGTCACAAAGGGCAACATCGCACCCCTCCCCGGCCAATTTCTTCGCAATCGCCTGCCCGATCCCACGTGCCGCGCCGGTCACTAACGCCACTTTACCTGTCATAGTCGCCATAGTCATGCTCCTGAACACCCTCTAAGGAAGAGGGCTTATAATCTTACGCTTTCAACACCGCCACGGCCTTTTCCAATGTCGGCACATCCTGAATGCTCACAGAGGACGCATCCTTATCAATCCGTTTGATCAGCCCGGCCAGAACCTTACCGGGGCCACATTCGATATATTCGGTCACGCCCATCGCCTTGAAGGTCTCAATACTGGCGACCCACTGAACCGAAGAGGTCACCTGCTGAAGCATCCGGGCTTTGATTTCTGCCGGGCCGCCGTGGGGCTTGCCCGTGACATTGGAAAGGACCGGAATCGTGGGGACCTGGAGTGCCATCCCGCCCAATACCTGCTCCAATTTACCGACCGCCGAGGCCATCAAGGGCGAATGGAAGGCCCCCGCCACCGGCAGAACGACCGTCTTTTTCGCTCCAGCTGCCTGAGCCAGCTTCTCGGCTTCAGCGATTTTATCCTTATCGCCAGACAACACAATTTGCTCAGTCGAATTGATGTTCGCCATCTGCACGCCGACCGCCTCACAAACCTTGGCCAGTTCCGCCATGGGGAGGCCCATCACGCTCACCATGCCGCCGGGACGTTCGGTGCAGGCTTCCTGCATGGCTTTTCCGCGAACCTGAAGAATTTTGACAGCCTCTTCAAAAGTAACCACACCCGCAGCCCAAAGCGCGGTCCACTCGCCCAGACTGAGCCCGGCTGTACCGGCCACCTGGAGTTCAGGATAAAGCTTCTTGAGGGCGGTGAAACAGGCGGCACTGGTCACAAAGATTGCCGGCTGACATTTATCCGACTTGGTGATTTCTTCAATCGGGCCTTCTGCGCAAAGCTTGGCGAGATCATAGCCGAGCACGGCGCTCGCGCGATCGAAAAGGTCTTTGCACTCGGGATAGGCCGCTGCCAGATCCTTACCCATGCCGACAAACTGAGCACCCTGTCCTGCAAATACTACCGCTCTTGTTTTCATCTTCATCTCCCTTGTTCGCGTCTCACGCCTTCACATCTCACATCTCACGTCTCACGTCTCACGTCTTACATCTTCACAACCATGGCGCCCCAGGTGAGCCCACCACCAAAGGCGACCAGAACCACATTGTCACCCTTCTTAATCCGCCCGCACTGCAGCGCTTCATCCAGCGCCACCGGGATCGAGGCCGAGGACATATTTCCATATTTATCGAGGTTGATGAAAAACTTCTCCGGGCCAACCTCCAAACGCGAACGGATGGCCTCCACGATACGCATATTGGCCTGATGCGGCACCACGCAGGCGATATCCGCCATGGTTAACCCGCTTTTCTCCAGGGCACGCCGGGCTGATTCCCCCATGGCGCGCACTGCATGTTTGAAGATTTCCTTGCCTTCCATCCGCATGTAATGCTTGCGACTCTCGACGGTCTCCGCGGAAGCAGGGGTTCGGCTGCCACCGGCCGGGAGATTCAACAAGCCGGTCAGGGCGCCATCGGACCCGGTTACGGTCGAGAGGATCCCCTCCCCCGTCTCGCGAACCTGCACCACCACGGCTCCAGCCCCATCACCAAACAAAACGCAGGTGGTACGATCCTGCCAATCCACGATCGTACTCATCTTTTCGGCCCCGATCACCAACGCGGTCTTAAACCGGCCGGTCAACAGGTATTGGCTCGCCGCATCCAGGGCGTAAAGAAAGCCGGTACAGGCCGCTTCCAGCCCGATACAGGTGGCGTTTTTGGCGCCAATCAAATTCTGGACAAAACAGGCGGTATTAGGGAAAGGCATGTCAGGCGTAATCGTTGCCACAATAATCAGATCGATCTCTTCGGGCTTGACCCCCGCCGACGCCATCGCGCGACGTGACGCCTCTGCCGCCAAATCCGAGGTGGCCTGATCCTCACGGGCAATGTGACGCTCCCGGATTCCGCTGCGGGTGACAATCCACTCATCCGTGGTATCAACCATTTTCTCCAAATCGGCATTTGTCAAAATGCGCTCGCCGACGTAGTGACCCGTTCCAATAATGGCAACATGACGTGTGGTGGTGGTACTCATGATTTATTATGTAACTTCCTTGCTTCTTCAATAATCCGGTCGTTTACATGATGTCCAACCGATTCACAGGCAACCCGCACAGCGTGATAGATAGCCGTACGCGAAGACGATCCGTGCGTGATGATACAGACCCCGTTCACACCCAACAGCGGCGCTCCGCCAAACATTTCAGGATCCATTTTTTTCTTGATGGACTTCAAGGCCCCACGCAACAACAGCGCGCCCAGAATTCGGATGGGGTTAGCCTTGAACTCTTTTTTCAACCAGGCCCCGATAGTGTGCGCCACACTCTCGCTCGTCTTCAACACAACATTGCCGACAAACCCATCGCACACCACGACATCCGTCTCGCCCAGAAACAGATCATGACCCTCGACGTTCCCCCTGAAATTAACCGGGGCGGCGCTCAGAAGCCGGAACGCCTCCTTGGTGGTCTCATTCCCTTTGGAATCCTCTCCACCAATACTCATCAGGCCGACAACAGGATTAGGCTGCCCCAGGATTTCCCGGGCATACACACTCCCCATGATTCCGAATTCGGCCAGAAGCTCCGGCGAACAATCCGTATTCGCACCAGCGTCAATCAGGACAATCGGACGCCCCATCGTCGGCATCACCGTCGCAATAGCCGGCCGCTGTATGCCCGCCAAGGTACGCAATTTCAGAGTAGCCGCCACCACCATCGCGCCGGTATTACCCGCCGAAACAGCAGCATCAACCTCCCCCGCATTGATCATGTCCATCATCCGACTGATGGAATTATCCTTTTTCTTGCGGATCGCTAAAGCAGGCGTCTCCTCCATGCCGATTATTTCGGAGGCATGACGGATCACCAGCTTCGGGGGAATAGGACCATAAGCCTTAAGCTCCTGACAGATTACCTCTTCCTGGCCAACCAGGACGAGGGACGTCAAGTCTTTCAGCTCCCGTGCCGCTAACACGGCACCGGCCACAATTTCTCTGGGGGCAAAATCGCCCCCCATCGCGTCAACGGCGATACGCATAGGCTTAGTCGGCCTGTACGCTCACAACTTGACGCCCGCGATAGTAGCCGCATGAACGGCATACCCGGTGCGGCTCTTGAGAAGCCCCACACTGCGGACAGTTTTTGATCGTCATCACACGAGCCTTGATACATGCCCGGCGCGTGCGAATCTTAGCTTTCGATTTTTTTCTTTTTGGAACTGCCATTTTTCACCTCAATATTGTCCAGACCGCTAAATGCCGTCCAACACTTTTCCTTAAGCGGCGTACACCCGCACTTCACCCGATTCAGGTTTGCTCCGCACACGGGACACAACCCGTGACACGATTCCTGACACAACGGATAATTTGGAAAGGCGAGGATAATAGTTTCGCGGACCTCATCCGTCAAGTCTAGCGTCTCATGAAGATTTGGGACCTCTTGTTCAAAGAAAAACGCCGGATCCGACACCTCCTCCACAAAGGAGTCGGCACATCGTGAACAAATGAATTTTACCTCGGTACTCACCTGCCCCGTGACAAGTAATTCATGCTCCAAACACTGAACATGCAACTCATAGTCGATCGGACCTGAAACCGGAGCAGACTTATCCTCTTTAAGCGCAACGACTTCTGCCGGAACCTGTCCCTCGACGTCCAGTCCGTCCTCGGGAATTCGCCATGGCTCAATTTTGATAGACATGATTACCCTTTCATCTTTTTCTCAAGAAATCGCTTCACGGGGGGGGGCACAAATGGAGTGACATCTCCGCCCCGTTCTGAAATTTCCCGCACCGTACTGGAACTGATATAGCTGAAAGTCTCCTTCGGCATCAGAAAAATCATCTCGATTTCAGGAGCCATCTTGCGATTGGCCAGCGCCATCTGAAATTCATATTCGAAGTCTGAAAACGCGCGCAACCCTCTTAACAGAACATGAATGTCTTTGGCACGGGCATAATTAACCAGCAATCCGTCAAATGCATCCACTTTCACATTTTTCATGCCTTTAACCGAAGCTTTCACCATCGCAATCCGCTCATCTGCACTGAAAACAGTCTTTTTGCGGGAATTCACACCCACCGCGACAATGACTTCTTGAAAAATATGGGAGGCCCGTTCAATCAAATCCAAATGGCCCAACGTCAAGGGGTCAAACGACCCGGGATATATGGCTGAATGTTTCATTATTTCCTCAATTTCTTATACATCGTCACCCGCGTTCCGCCATACACCTTCGAAGCTGTGATCTCCCAGGCATAGTGTCGGGCTTCAACTTCCTCGCGGGACTGCTCCATCACAAAAATTCCTTCTTCAGTTAAAAGCCCGCCGATTGACAGGATATTCAGCAACCGCGTCGCCCACCGGGCAGTCCCGGGCCGGTCATAAGGCGGATCGGCAAAAATGATATCATAAGATTGCGTGCCCTTTAACCCCTCAATAAAACGAAAAACATCGCTACGATTAGCCTTCCACTCCTGATCGGCCGTCTTCCCTGATTCTCCGCCACACAAGGTCTCGAGATTGGATTTCAATACAGGAAAAACCTGGGCCCCGCCCTCAACCCAGTCTATACGGGCAGCCCCCCGGCTCCAAGCCTCAAGGCCCACGGCACCGGTTCCGGCAAACAGATCAAGAAAAGAAGCCCCGGGAATCCGTTCCGCCAAAGAGGAAAATACCGCCTGCCGGACCATGTCCTGTGTCGGCCTTACCTCATCCCCCTTCGGCGACTTGATCAGTCGCCCCCGTAATATGCCTCCCGTAACTCTCATGTCTGGCACTATAGCCATTGATCCGCGGAGATGCAACAGCATCAGGGTTTCCCTCTTTATGACCTGCCCCACCACGTCATCACCCGGAATATCGGCCTCCTAACCCTCAACCAGGTAGGACCTTTGCCCTGAACCCGCGCGGACTCACACCATAATGCTTCCGGAAAAGACGCGAGAAGTAGTAGAGGTCCTCGTACCCCACCCGCTGGGCCACTTCCGATACCCTCAGGTTACGATCCTTCATCAGGTAGGCCGCCTGATGCATCCGCTGCCGGATGAGATAATCCTTGGCCGACGTTCCAAAATAACGCTTGAACTCCGTGCAGAAGTGCGGAACGGAGAGATTCACCCGCTTCGCCAGTTCCGGCAACTTTATCGGCCGTTCATATTCCGACTCGATGAAATGCCGCAACGCCAGGAACTGCGAGGGGATTCCCGGCACCTCCTCCCTCTGGGCCACCATCCGTGCCGTTTCCCTTAGCCAGTTCTCCAGAAAGTTACGCACGATCACCCCGTCCGGACGGGCATGGAGCGTCAACTCCTCGTGAATCGCCAGCAGATTCCTCTCCATGACAGCCGGATCAGGCACCACAAACGGACGGTTGCAAGGCAATCCCGTTTTCCGGAGCAGGGATCGGATGAACGTTCCATCGCAATGGATCCAGGTATGAGTGAAGGGGCGCGTCCGGTCACCGTAGTAGTGCCCTTGTCCGGAGGGCCAGATCATCATCGTGTTGCGGGGCTGGCCCACCGGTTTCCCGGCCACCCCCACCGTGATGTCTCCATAAAATAACATCAACAAGTAGTCTCCCGTTCCGGTCGGTCGGTCAATCATGCCGGGGGGCATGTGTTCCTGAATACCCATGCCCCGTATGGTCAGTTCCGCCGTCCGTAGAGGCGGGACTGGAAAAAAGTGTTTGATGCCTCTCATGATGTCACCATAAGAAAATACATCTTTTCCATAATTCTGCCTATTCCAATCAGTGCCCGCCCCGGACTAGGATCACTCCATCAAGAATACAGGAAAGGCATCCATGAATACGACTTTCAACGGACTCGGAATGAACCTCGGTAACCTCTCCCGCCTCTCGGCGGCACAATCCCGCTCGATTTCGGCGGAGAATCCCACCGGCGCCAAGGGCCAGGGGGGACGCCACGTTGACCCGGACCATGGATGCTCGCGTGATCTCGGCACCGGTTGGAAGGTGCGCCCCTGCACCAGCATCCAACCGGGAGAGACCCTGGTGCTGGCCGATGTAGATGGTCCCGGCGCCATCCAGCAGATCTGGATGACCCCGACCGGAAACTACCGTTTCACCATCCTCCGTTTCTACTGGGACGGAGAGACAACCCCTTCCGTCGAGGTTCCGGTTGGCGACTTCTTCGCCAGCACCTACACCAACTTCAACACCTTCCGTCCGATCGACTCCCTTCCCATCTGCGTCAATCCGGGCAACGCCTTCAACTGCTACTGGGAGATGCCCTTCCGCAAGCACTGCAAGATCACCATGGAGAACATCGGCTTCGAGGCCATGACCATTTTCTACCAGATCAACTACACCCTCACAGAGGTGCCTGCTGACGCGGCATACTTCCATGCCCAGTTCCGCCGCACCAACCCTCTGCCTTACAAGGAAGTTTATACCCTCCTTGACGGGGTGCAGGGCCAGGGTCACTACGTGGGCACCTACATGGCCTGGCAGGTGAACAACAACGGATGGTGGGGCGAAGGCGAGATCAAGTTCTACATGGATGGCGACCTGCCCGGCGGGGTTGCCGGCCGCAACATCAAGGAGCATGGCGGCGAGTGCTATCCCACGATCTGCGGCACCGGGACAGAGGACTACTTCTGCGGCTCATACAACTTCGAGAACAAGGGGACCAAGCAATACCAGGAATTCTCCACCGCCTATGCCGGCATGCCTCACGTGGTGCGCCCCGATGGAACCTACCAGTCGAACACGCGCTTCAGCCTCTACCGCTGGCACATCATGGATCCCGTGCGATTCCAGAAGGATCTGGGCGTGACCATCCAATCGCTCGGATGGCGGGCCGGCGGTCGCTACCTACCCAATCAGGACGACATGTCCTCCGTCGCCTTCTGGTACCAGAGCGAACCCCACGTCTCATTCCCGAAACTGCCGGAGCGCGACCAGTTGGAAATCATCTAAGGAGCCGGGGGAATATCGGCTTGCCTATTGGGGGCTCCCTGCCGGATCCGAAGATGTGTAGCGAGTGCGAAGGCCGACGGCGCGGTAGATGTCGCCGCGGAGGTCCCAGGGTTTGCCGGTCGCGGTGGCGGAGATGGCGCAGGTGTAGCCGATGCAGATCCGGTTGTGGAAATCGCAGAAACCCTCGCTGCCGCCCAGGCCGCCGCTGCTGAAGCGCGTTCCGGAGCGTTTCGGGCCGGAGAAGCGGTGTGCGGCCGTCCTGCGGTAGCAGGCCTTGTTCATGTTCTCGAAGTTGTAGTTCTCCTTGCCGTCGTAGACGGTGACAATGCGTTTCATCTCGCTCTCGGGCACGCCGAAGAAGAAGTCGCTGTCGCATTCCTGCTCTTCGGACACCTCCGCCCGATTCACCGATCCCGGGAGCCCCGTGCGGTGGCCGAGCATTTCAAAATAACCAATGCTCAACAGTTTGAGCAACGTGTCACAGCCACACCATGCACCCGGCCCGATTCTGCAACCTGAAGTCGCTCCTCCTTACCTTTACAAGGAATGGATGAAGTCGCGAAAGTGCAGGATGCGCTTGCTGTTGTCACGCTGGAACAGCAAATGTTCGAAATCTTTCTGCTTCTGTGCCAAATCGACCGATTGCAGTGACTTATCAACCGCCGCCTTCAGTTCAGCCAAGTCATGAATACCGCACCGTGCCGCTAGAAACGAATAGTCCGGAGGCGTCTGCGAGAGCAAAAAGATGACATCGTAATAATCGCGGCCCTTGCCCCGGTTCAACATGGCGGAGATCTTCATGGCACACAGCACCTCATCGGAAGGGACCGGGAAGGAAAAGAATAAACCACATCCCTTGATAAATCCGAGGGTCGACTCATACGGAATCCCCTGATCCTGAGATTCGAGTTTCAACATGAACCGCTCGTCCTTATGTCCGGAAAGTCCCAATTCAAACAACAACTGGGGAAAATGGAGACTGCGGCGGAAGGCCATCAATCTACTCTTATCCTTGTCGCGGGCCTCCACTTTGAACCCACTGCGGTTAAGGAACATGAGGACGTCATCGGTCATCCCGTCAAACTCTTTCTCGGAAAGATTCTTGCAATCAAAATCCAAATCCTCGGAAAACCGGTCAATCCCCTTGACCAGACGCAAATTCGTCTCCCCGATAAACGTCATTTTCCGAACATGATGCGTCGCGGAAAGATAGTCGAGAACCAGCAACTGAACATACTCTTTGAGGATATGTTTGATAAATATCGCATTCCCACTGAGGGTGGCCGGATAGAAATTCTTAATCTGGTCGATTGAAATCATAAGCCATACACCTTGAATAATAGTCGCCGGCGCTTTTCGAGTGCTGCAGAATGAAAGCGCGCCGCAAACGTTTCCCATTCAGCGCGATTCAAATCCTCGCGAAGAACATCCCCATCAAGTCGGAGGTTGGTAAGTTCCTGTTCCGTGTTGTAGAACGGATACAGGTAGAGCAGATCCAGCAACGCCTTTTCACGGGTGGCATACGCGGTCGCACGACCATCCGCAAGCGGCCGCAGGACATAACCGAACATCAGGTCATCCCGAACGCTCTTATACGAATATTCGCCAAAACTGTTCTTGAATAAAGCCGTCTTCAGTGAGGTCACACTGGTAATCTGGACAACGGATTCTGGAATCAACCCGTAAAATGCCAGCGCTGAGTGCAGGCTTATGTACGACGGATTGTAAATCTTCCCCGCAAAATACGCCGCGATATCCGGCTTGTCCCTGTACTCAGGAAATGCGTATACCCCCTGGCGCAAACGCACCAGATACCCTTTCTGTGTCCAGCGAACAAAGTTATTGCGGTCAAACCCCGGCCGCCACGCATACACCTGATGAATGCTAAAACAGCCGAGTTCGAACATCTTATTTCTGAATTCAATCCAACTCATATTATATTTCCTAAACGCACTAAATATAATGCATTACAGAAATATAACAACAAAAATCAAGCCATTTTCTTAACCGAAATCCCTCATATTTCTTGCTCATTGATTTACGTATCATCCCCAGAGCGGTCAGCTGGTTTGTTTCCGGTCATCCAGCAGCCGAATGACCGTGGATTACAACCCCAACGATCCAAATGGGTTTGAATTAAACGCAGGCCGTGAGGAGGGACGCGGGCCATTGTTCGATGGGCCACGCCGTTCACCGGGTTTGCCAGCCCCAGGAGAGCCGGTTCCGGAGCCGGACCGGCTGCCGCTCTTGGCGCTTAAGGCAATCCGCTTACGCTGGGCATCCACATCCTTGACCCACACCTTGATCCGATCCCCCGCCTGAACCACCTCGGCAGGATCAGTAATGTACCGGTCGGCCAATTCGGACACGTGCACCAAACCATCCTGATGCACACCCACATCCACAAACGCACCGAAAGCAGTCACATTGGTGACAATCCCCATCAACTCCATGCCCGGCTTGAGATCCTCGATGGTATTGACGTCATCCCGGAAACAGGGCGCCTCAAACGTCTCACGGGGATCACGCCCCGGCTTCTTCAGCTCCGCAATAATGTCCTTCAAGGTCGGCTCACCCACATCCGCACTCACATATTTGCGGATATCAATCTTGTCCGCCAGCGTGGCATTGCCAACCAACTCCTTCAGCTCGACACCGAGGTCTGCCGCCATCTTTTCAACCAGGGCATATCGCTCCGGATGAACCGCGGAGGCATCCAACAGATGGGCCCCACCCCGGATACGCAAAAACCCGGCCGCCTGTTCAAAGACCTTGGGCCCCAGGCTCGGGACCTTCAGCAGTGCCGCCCGACTGGTAAACGCACCATGCTTATCGCGATACGCGACAATCTTTTTGGCCAGACTGTTACCAACACCCGACACCCGGGCCAGCAGAAAAGCACTGGCCGTATTCATCTCAACCCCGACGTGATTCACGCAACTGACGACCACATCTTCCAGCTTTTGCGCCAACAGCGGCTGATGCACATCATGCTGGTACTGCCCCACCCCGATGGATTTGGGATCCAGCTTCACCAATTCCGCCAGCGGATCCTGAAGCCGGCGTCCAATCGAAATCGCCCCTCGCACGGTCAGATCGAGATCGGGGAACTCTTCACGCGCCACTTCGGAGGCACTGTAGATACTCGCACCCGACTCATTGACCTGAATCACCATGATATTCGAAATATTGGCCTTCTTCAGGGTCTCCCGGATAAAGGCCTCGGTTTCACGCCCGCCGGTGCCATTACCCACCGCGATGGCGGCCGGCTGCACTTTGGCGATCAGCTTGGCTAGATCAATCCGGGCTTCCATTCCGGAACGCTCCCCCTGACTCAAATACAACGTCGTATTCTCAAGGAATTTACCCGTGGCATCCAGGGCCGCCACTTTGCAGCCCGTCCGGATCCCCGGATCCACCGCGATCACCGCACGCCCACCCAGAGGCGAAGCCAGCAGCAGACTCCGCAGATTCTTGGCAAAGATTTCAACAGCCGCACGATCCGCCTTCATCTTCAGATCCACCGATACATCCGTCTCAACACTCGGCGCAATCAGGCGCTTGTAACTATCTTCAATCGCAGTGCGCAGGTGCACGGCAAATGGTGACCGCTCATTGACCTTCATGATTTCCCCGATCCGGCGCAGCACCGGTTCGGACTCGACGGTGAAGGAGCGCTTCAGTACCCCTTCGTTTTCGCCACGGCGAATCGCCAGATAGCGATGCGAGGGAATATCGACGGCTTTTTCCTTGAAGTCATAATACTGCTCGAACTTGGTCGGCTCCTGCGTCTTCTCCTTGACCGCCTCGGAAACAATCATGCCATTGGCGGCATAATACTGACGGCCCAGGGCGCGGATATCGGCATTTTCCGAGATCAGTTCAGCCACAATGTCACGGGCACCCGACAACGCGTCGGCCTCCGACTCCACCTTCTTTTCGGCATCAATAAAGGCTTTGGCTTCCTCATCGGGGTTACCGGACGCAGGTTGTGCCAGAATCATCAGCGCCAGGGGCTCCAATCCTTTTTCCCGGGCGATCATGGCGCGGGTACGGCGCTTCGGCTTGAAGGGCAGATAGAGATCTTCCAGCACGTTCTTGGTGGTACAGGCCAGGATCTTGGCCTTGAGTTCGTCGGTCAGCTTGCCCTGCTCCCCGATGGAGTCGAGAACGGTCTGGCGGCGCTCCTCCAGGTCCTTGTAATACTGGAGCCGCTCCTGAATCTTGCCGATCTGAACTTCATCCAGATTCTCCGTCACTTCCTTGCGGTAACGGGCAATAAAGGGAATGGTACTGCCCTCCCATAAAAGTTTGGCAACAGCCAGCACCTGCCGGGGCGAAATCGACAACTCCGTCGCCAACCGGGGAATTGACGAGGCATCCAACGCATCATTCTGATCAACTTCAGCAACCATATGTATCTCCTAATCTTATTCGTAATCGTAATCCCCTCCCGCAAGGAAGGGAGGGCAGACGCATCTAATTTTTGGAGTGCGGCGGCTTGACGCCGCTTTTTCAAGGCCTGGCTTGACAGGCCGCCCGTACGGCGCGTCAAGCCGCGCCTAAGAATAGCGGCGTCAAGCCGCCGCACTCCAAAACTTTGAGCTAAAATAAAGAACTAATTTTTACAATTTGACCACTGCCACACCGAACACGTCCAGCGTGAGGGTGTCTTTGGTAAGGGTTTTTGTGATCAATTCTTTCTTGCCGGCCGGCACTTTGACTGCTTGCGCCTGCTCGGTGTGATTGATCAGGAACAGATACTTGCGCCCACGGGCCTGTCGGATGGAGACTTCCACCCCTGGCGGCGGCGTGACAACAGGCCGGATCGCCGCATCCCGTAACACCTTTGTGATAAGAAGATCATAGAACGAATCTTCCTGCACCACCGTGCCGACATAATAGGCCGTCCCCTTCCCAAACTGATTCCGCGTCGCGGCCGCAAATGCCTTCATGTGCCAGGACTCGAAGCCAGCCAGCTTCTCGGCCGTACGCACCTTGGTCCAATCCGCATAATGCAGCGCATTGAATGTTCCCGCCATCCCGGCCAATCCCGTCACAACGCACGCCTCGTTTTCGGGCAACGCATCATATTCGGGAATCGAAATGCCCAGCGCCTCACTGAGCAAGCCCGGCAACGTCCGTTCGTGGCAGAGATTGGTCTCCGTTTTGACACCCGTGCGGCAATCCGTCAGGAATACGCCGCCCTTACTCACAAATTCACGAAGTGCCAGTGCGACTGAGTCGGGCATCACATACAGGTCAGGTGCCAGCACCACACGGTACTTGCTGAAGTCATCCGTCGGCTTGATCATATCCACATTCACACCGGCCCGGAACAGGGCGTTATAATAACGGTGCATGGCCTGGTGGTAATCATTCTTGGCAAACCCGGGCTGAATGCGCAGGGCCCAGATGCTTTCGTAATCGTAGATCATCGCCACATCCGACTTGACCGTGGTGTTTTCCAACTCCTTGGCCAGCCGATGAAATTCCTTGGCCGTCTGCGCGGCCTCGTCATAGCGGCGCAGAGGGACCCCGTCATGTCCCAGCAACCCATGCCAGTACTGTTCACGGCCTGCGGTGCAGGAACGCCAGCGGAACCAGATGGTGCCGTCGGCCCCACGGGAGAGTTGTTGATAGGCCACACCGCGGATCTCGCCAGGACGCGGATTGCGATTGAACGAGCCCCACCCGCCCGGTCCGGCGGTCTGTTCCATGATCCAGAAGTTTTTCTTTTTGAGCCCACGCATGACATCCGCCCCGGCGGCGGCTCCATAGTGAATCTCGGGTTTGCCCCAGATGGGATAGTTGTCCCAGGACACATGATCAAGATCTTCCGCCAGATCGTAATAATTCAGGTCGCTGAACAAGCCCATGCAATTATGGGTCACGAAATGTTTCGGACATTCTTCCCGCATGATCTTCACTTGATCCCGCTGGAAACTCACATTCTGCCAGGAGAAGAAACGCTGCCAGTCAAGACAGGCACTGGGATTGTGTGAACCATTATCCACGGGGATGGTGATTTCCTCCCACTCACGATACAAGTGCCCCCAGAAATGCGTCCCCCAGGCCTTGTTCAGCTCGTTCACATTCAGGTACTTGCGGCGCAGCCACTCCTGAAACGTCCGCCGGCAGGTATCACAATAACAGACAGGATGCCCGAACTCGTTATCCGTCTGCCAGCCGATGACATTCGGGGCATCGGCGAAGTGCCTGGTCATGGCGCTGGTGATGCGTTCCGAGAGCAGCCGGTAGGCCCCGGAGGAAAAGCAGTTGTTCTTGCGAACGCCCCAGACGATACGGGTCCCATCCTTTTGCATCGCCAGTGTCTCGGGATACTTGCGCGCGCACCAGGCAGGCATCACGGCAGTCGGGGTACAGAGAATGACAGAGATCCCGTGTTTCCGCAGCACGGCCATGGCCTCCTCGAGCCACCCGAACTCAAAGCGGCCCTCCTCAGGCTCCATGAACGCCCAGGCGAACTCGGCCAGGCGCACGACATTGAACCCTGCCTTCTTCATCAACCGCGCATCGACATCCCACCGTTTGCGCTCCCAATGTTCCGGATAATAATCAACACCAATGTACATGATCTTTTCTCCCTATTAATCCTAATCGTAATCTTAATCGTAATCTTAATCCTACGAGCCCTCATGAACGCCCAAACAAGATTACGATTAAGATTAAGATTACGATTAGGATCAAGAACAAGAGCCTTCCGGCTCACTCAAAATCGCCATTCGCAAAACGGGGACGCTACATTATTATCTGAATGACTTCAATGAGATCATTATGCTAAAAAGATGACCATGAATCCGGCCATTGAGATCAAAAACCTGAGTGTCTCCTTCCCCTCCCCTGCAGGCACGGTTCACGCGCTTCGGGACCTCTCGATCACCGTCGCGCCGGGGACGGTTTTCGGGTTTCTCGGCCCCAACGGAGCGGGCAAAACCACCACGATCCAGGTCCTGCTTGGCTTTCAGGATCCCGACCAGGGAACGGCGCGGCTTTTCGGACAAGCCGTCACCGAGACCATCGCCCGTGAAAAGATCGGCTATCTTGCCGAGAATCCGGATACCTACAATTTTCTCACCGGCCGTGAACTCCTGACCATGGCGGGGCGCTTGTTCAACCTGCCGCCTTCCGAGATCCGGGCGCGGGCCGGTCAACTCCTGACCGAAACCGGACTCGCCGCCGCCGCGGACCGCCGGATCGCCGGTTACTCCCGGGGCATGCGTCAACGGATCTGCATGGCCCAGGCGCTGATTAACGACCCCGAACTCCTGATTCTCGATGAGCCCACAGGCGGACTCGACCCCCTGGGCCGCATGGATATCCGCCGCATTATTGCCGAGCGCAAAAAAGCAGGGAAGACCGTTTTCTTCTCCTCCCACGAATTGTCCGAGGTTGAGTTGGCCTGCGACCGCGTCGCCATCCTCTCGCAAGGCGTCCTGCTCGCCGAAGGCCCGGTCAGTGACCTGGTCGCACCAGGAGAAAATCTGGAACGATTTTTCATCAAGGCAGTTACAAGCGGAGCCAAATGATTCCTAATCGTAATCTCTCCTCGACCTCCATAGCACACTACACAAGGTTTGTTTGGAGTGCGGCGGCTTGACGCGCCTCATCCAGTGTTGGTGTGGCCCGTCAAGCCGGGCTAAAGAAAAGCGGCGTCAAGCCGCCGCACTCCAAATTCGCATGCGAAAAAGGATGAAAAGTTATGAATAAATTGAGACAAATTATTACTTTGGCTGGTGTTGTCTGGCTTGAGATGGTGCGGCGGAAAGAACTCTCCGTGCTCCTGATTCTGCTGGCAACCCTTCTGGCGGGCTTGCTCTCGTTCGATGTGTTCGGGCTATCCCAAGTCACCGGCTACGTGAAAGACATGGGGCTTCTCGCCATTTGGGTCCTGGCCTGGATCCTTGCGGTCAACACCTCTGTCCGCCAACTCCCGCAGGAAGAACAGCGCGGGACGCTCTTTCCCCTGCTCGCCAAGCCCGTATCGCGCCTGACCTTGATCATCGGGAAATGGCTCGGCGTCTGGACCATTACCTGTTTGTCACTCCTGTGTTTCTATCTGACCGTCTGGCTGGCCGTCTGGATTAAAGGCGGGGCATTCCACGTTGCCACCCTGCTGCAAGCCATCCTGCTCCATGCCGCGGCCCTCGCCCTGATCAGTTCACTCGGGCTGGCGTTTTCCACCCGGCTGAACCGCGATGCCGCCACCGTAACGACCTATCTCATCACGGCGGCCGCCTTCCTGCTGTTGCCCCGCGTCCCCGCCATGTTGGTGGAGGCCAAAGGCGTCACCAGTTACGCCCTCTTCACGGTCTACTATCTCTTCCCGCATTTTGAACTATTCGACCTGCGCCGCCGCCTTGTCCATGACTGGGGTTCAGTTCACGGGATCGTGCTGGCAGAAATTCTTGTCTATGCCACCTTGATGACCATGGTCTTCCTGGCGCTCGCGTGGTTGGGATATCGCAAACGCCGGTTTTCGCGCGGGGACATCCTGTGACCTCCCGCACCTCAGCATGGGGAATCGTTCTGGTGCTCAGTGCGTGGGCACTCGCTTTTTCGCTGGCCGCCCACCTGACCTCACTGCACCTTGAGCCCGGCAGTTCGTCAGGCATAGCGGACTTGCTGCTGGGCGGGAGCCGGCAGGCATTGAGCCAGAATCTGTTCAATGAAGCGGATATGTATTTCCATAAGGGTGTTGCTCACAAGGAAGCGACCATCGACATTCCCGGCCCCTTTCATCGGTGGCAGGCCGACATCCTTCCCGTGCAACATGCCCATGCCGAAGGCGATGCCAGCGCGGAAATCCTCCCCTGGCTCAAACTTGCCACCGAGGCCGACCCCCATAATGTTGACGCGTTTCTGGTGTCCGCCTTCTGGGCTGGCACAGGGTTGCGTCGGCCGGATCTCGCCAAAGAGATCCTGAATGAGGCTCAGCGACTGAATCCCGGTGATTATCGCATCGCCCTCGAAAAAGGGAGACTGGCCATTACGACGCACCATTTCAACGACGCCATCCCTCTGCTTGATTCCGCGCTCACGCTCCACACCCACACCCCGGGCGACCCCGAGCACGCGGCGGATCTCGCCCTTGATCGGGCTGAAATCCTCACCTTCCTCGGCTTCCTCCATGAGGCCAAAGGCGATCGTGCCGAAGCGATCCAGAACTTTAAAGCCGTGCTGACGATATTCCCGGAACGCACCATGTTAAAGGAGCGGATCGACTTAATGGATGCAGGCAAACCCTCCTCGGACTCCGCCGAAAGCCTGCTGGAAAGAATTACACGGAAATCAGTGCATGATACGTGTGACGATGATGACCATGAGCATGAGCCACATTCTTAATCGCTATCTTAATCGTAATCCCCCTTCTCTTTCCCGACCACGCACGGTCATCCTTAAAACAAGTTTTCCTCACGCGAAGCCGCGAAGACACGAATAAGAAAAAAAGGTTTGATAACCCCAGATCTAAACAACCCCTTTCGCGACTTCGCGGCTTCGCGTGAGAATCTTACCCAGTGGCGCAAGAATTAATTGGGAACTATCCCGGGCGAATCCTTATTGACTTATATTCGCTGCTATATAGTTTTGCATATGACACGGCACTAACTATAAGTAACGAATTATTGACAGTGTAAGCCAATGGCGTATAGTAAAGAAATAGTTTTCACTGAAACACCAATATTTACGAAACAAATTATTAACCTATTGTCCGACGATGAATATCTAGGGCTCCAGCAGGCCTTGATCTTTAACCCCAGTGCAGGTGATGTAATTCGCAACAGCGGGGGGTTACGAAAAGTGCGCTGGCGCACGGCATCAAAAGGGAAACGCGGCGGAATACGGGTAATCTACTATTGGCTTGTCAGCGAAAATGAAATTTATTTGCTATTGGCATATGGGAAAACCCAGAAAGATGATTTGTCGGCAAGGGAATTAGGGATTCTGCGCGGGCTTGTCAGTAAGGTGGTAACATGAAAAAAGAGTTATTCAATGATTTGATCGATAGCCTTTCGCAGGCTGACCGAATTCGAAAGGGACAGTTATCACCCAGCCGGGTCCGGAAGTACACCCCGATGGATGTTAAACGAATTCGCAGCGGACTGCATGTATCCCAAAGTCAGTTTGCCCTGCTGATTGGAGTGAGCAAGGCCACACTTCAGAATTGGGAACAAGGCCGCCGGGAGCCTGATGGGCCAGCACGAGCTCTTCTATGCGTTGTGGAAAAGCAACCAAAGGCAGTTCTGGACGCCCTCCAGGCCTCATGATAATCCAAACATGATCCTGCCACCGCTTATCAGCGGCAGCTACGTAGCCGCGCCTGATTACGTAGCCGCGCCTGATAAGGCGTGGTTCTTCCAAGATCATGTCCAGATTATTCCAGAACCGTTAGTAACCCGAGCGAATCCGCTAAGACCACTACGAAACACGCGTGGGAATCTTCCCCAACGGCGCAAGGCCCGTCTGACAATGATTGGATCGGCTGCTGTCCCTGGAGTCCCCCAAAGGAACTGTGCCTGGCTAGCCGCAAGAGGTCGAGGCTTGATTCCTCCGCCCAAACATCATAATTTGAAAAATAAGAGGATAAAAAATCATGCCAACAATCTCGATGTTCTACGGAATTCTCGTACGGATGTTTTTTCGAGATGCGGAAAAGCACCATGCGCCACACATTCACGCCGATTACCAGGGCAGCGTGGCGGTCTATTCGATTCTTGATGGCACAGTACTTGCGGGCCAACTTCCCTCAAACAAACATAAACTAGTTGTCGCGTGGATCGAAATTCATCGCGAGGATTTGCTTGCTGACTGGGAACTTACCGTAAATGGAAAAAATCCATTCCAAATCAAGGGACTCGACCAATGATCATTGCTCACATCACACCGGAATCAAATTGGATATTGACCGTTATTTCGAACGATGGACGAATAGGAACGTTCGACATGAGGCCCTACCTGGAGTATGAAGCGTTCGAGCCTCTACGTGACATCAATGAGTTTACAAAGGTGTCTAACGGCGGATACTTCGTCGAATGGAATTGCGGGGCTGATTTGTCTGCTGACACGATCGAAATGAAATGGCAGATAATCACTAAATCGCCAAACCGTGCAGCGTAAGGAACAGGAACTGTCCCTGGCGGCCCCCAAAAAAAGAATTAACCACCCGCTTAGCCCGCCTTCGCAAAGCTACGGCGCGGCAAGCTAGAGTTGGGATGGGAGGGGAAAGGGAGAGGCACAGAGGGCGTGATGCGCGCGTTCATAACGGTCTCGGGCGTCCCCTCAGAAACGTATTCTTGGGAGTAAGACGAGAGAGCTGAGACGCTCGTATTGGGTTTGTCCGCCGGCATGTCCGCGCTATCTTGCTGGAGGGCGAGGCTTGTCGAGCCGTATCCATGAAAAGTCTCAATAAAGTCAGAACTGTTATGCCAGAGCGTCTTTATTCTGACTCCAAAAGCACAATAGTATGGGCACGGCTCGGACAAGCCTCGCCAAGTGTTTCCCGCCCCTGTTTCCAGGATATCTTGGAAGGAAGAGAGAGTGCCGGGGGTTATTATCCTAAAAAGAGCAGTTCAATCGCGCGGTAGCGCGACCGAACTGTTCATTCCCATGCAGGACAAGCCGTCAGGAGAGTTTCAAAAGGACCTGATCGCCCTGCATGACGGGCATAAGCACCTTTC
>Ga0194054_10000044_pt1 | contig 57677 bp, 49 predicted proteins | sample SepL2210m_MetaG_FD_163628 | JGI IMG/M metagenome (GOLD analysis project Ga0194054, IMG submission 163628) | Anoxic zone freshwater microbial communities from boreal shield lake in IISD Experimental Lakes Area, Ontario, Canada - Sep2016-L227-10m | ecosystem: Environmental > Aquatic > Freshwater... | reverse complement strand
ACGTAGCCCTGCTCCTTCGCGAGCTTGATCAACTCTCGGACTTTTTCCTGGATGGCTTTCTGGAGATCCTGCGGGGTCGGAGGGAGGACGGGTAGCGGCGGAACGGCAATTTTTTTCTTTTTGGCGGGCGCTTCGGGCTTGGCCTTGGGAGCCGGCGCCTTCTCCTTTGTTGCGGCCTTGGGTGTCGTGACTTTTGAGGGAGCCTTCTTCTCCTTGTGCCCGGGAGGCTTGGACGCCTTTGCCGCGGGCTTTTTTTTCTTTGCCGCGGCAGGGGCTTTTTTTACTGCCGGCTTCTTCGACGCAGCCTTGGGAGCCGGTTTTTTGGTTGCTTTCGGTTTCGATGCCAATCGGGCTTGGCTCTGGGACGATTTTGATTTGGTTTTCAAGCAGCTTTACCGGTGGTCCTTATCACTGAAAGGGCCGAGAAACATCCGCTATAAGGATTTTTAGGTCAAGGATTTGTTTTTGAATTTTCATTCTTTCTCCGGAGGGAAGTCCGGGTTGGGCGAGCCGGTTCTTGAGACCTTCGACATCTTGTAGCAACTTTTGGGCTTCCAGTCCTGCCCACGTTTCCATGGCTTTGGACAGTGGATCAGCCAGTGATCGCGTCAAATTGAGGCCCGAAAACGCACGCTCCTCCGCGCCCCCCAGCGTGCTCAGGAACCGGGTCATTGCCACCGGGTCACCGTCCACATAATCGGCCCGCGCAATTTTGTCCAGCAAGTCGCCATTGGGATCGAGGCTTGCGGCCGAGCCCTTCTTCCGAAGCCATTCCCGGACATCCAAACTGATGAGAGCCAGATGGCAAAGCATTCTCATTCCAGGGGAGAGAGTCAGATGCTCTAACTGGGCGGCAGGGGTTTCTTCGGCGTTTTCCTGATTTGAGGGCGCTTTCATGGCTGCGCGAATGGCCGCATGGGGGAGAGCAAGCCTCGTCGCCAGGCGGCCGAGGACCGATTCGCGCAGGGCGGCATCCTGAATCAAAGCCAGCGGCGGACCCAAGCGGCGCACCAATCGCGATTTGCCCGCCGGGTCAGAAAGCTCGCCTGACAATTCCGCCTGGTCGGTGGCATGGTCGAAAAAGTCCTTGGCGTGCGCGACCACCTCGAGAAATGCGCTGGCACCACTGCGCCGGATGAGCGAGTCCGGGTCTTCTCCCTTCGGAAGCTCGACCACCTTCACGGCGAGCCCCTGCCCGAGAAGCGCCGGCAGAGACCGCGAGGCCGCCTGCTGCCCGGCATTGTCGGAGTCGAAGCAAAGGAGGACGGTCTCGACAAACCGGCCCAGCAGCCTGGCCTGGTCGCTTGTGAAGGCCGTGCCCTGCGCGGCGATCACATTGCGCACCCCCGCCTCGAACGTGGAAATCAAATCCAACTGCCCCTCGCAGACGATCGCCTCCTTTTTGTCGATCAGGTCCCGCTTCGTCTTGTCGAGCCCGTAAAGAACTTTGCCCTTGGTGAAAAGCGGCGTCTCGGGCGAGTTGACGTATTTGGCGGTCTTGGCCTCGGGATCGAGAACCCTCCCGCTGAAGGCCACGACCTCGCCGTAGTCGTTCCGGATCGGGAACATCACCCGGTCGCGGAACCGGCAGTAAAGGTTTTCGGAGTCTCCTTCCTCTTTGGACGAGGCCAGCCCGCTCCGGAAGATTTCCTCCTGCGAAAATTTCCTCTCCCGCAGGAACAACAGCAGGGCGTCCCAGGAGTCCGGGGCATAGCCGAGCTGCCACGAGCGGGCGATCTCTCCGTTGATGCCGCGGGACTTGAGATAATCCCTAGCCACGCGGCCTGCGGGAGATGTGAGAAGGTTCTGATGGAACCATCCCGCTGCCTCAGCATGGAGTCCCAGCAACCGCTGCCTGAGCCCGCGCTGCTTGTCATCCTCCCCGCCGGCGTCCTCGATGATCGGCACGCCCGCCCGCTGCGCGAGTTTCCTCACTGCCGAGGGAAAATCCAGATGCTCGTATTCCATGACGAACCGCAGCACTCCGCCCCCGGCCCCGCAGCCGAAGCAGTGGTAGGATTGCCGCGCGGGGTTGACATTGAAAGACGGAGATTTTTCGCGGTGGAACGGGCACAGCGCCCGCAGCGCAGTGCCGGCCCGCTTGAGCGGAAAATACGACCCGATGACCTCGACAATATCATTTGCCTCGGCCACCCGCTGGATCGTTTCCTCGGATATCAGTCCCACGCGCAGAAATTACCTTGCGGCCCGGATCAGCGCGAGGGAGATTCGATGCCACCATGCGATTTCTTTTCCTGATCCTTGTCGCCATGGCGGCCCTGCCCCTGAAGGCGGCGGAACCGGCGATTGAAAAAGGGGCGGTTGTCGTGCTGCCGGTCGAAGGAGCAATTTCTGAAGCGCAGTTTTATTACCTGCGCCGTGTGCTGAAAAAGGCGGAGTCCACCGGGGCCTCGGCGTTGATTTTGAACATGGACACGCCCGGCGGGGCGCTCAAGGCCACCGAGCAGATCGTGCAGATGCTGATGAAGAGTTCGGTGCCGGTTTACACGTATGTCAACACGAACGCGGGCTCAGCCGGCGCACTCATCGCCCTCGGAACAAAAAAAGTCTTCATGGCGCCGATCAGCGCGATCGGAGCGGCGGCACCTGTCGTGAGTTCCGGCGAGGAGATCCCCGCCACGATGAACGCCAAGATCGTTTCTTACTACTCCGGATACTTCCGCAGCGTCGCGCAACTGAACGGCTACCATCCAGAGCTGGTGGACGGGTTCATGAACCTCGACAAGGAAGTCAAAGTCGGTAACGAGGTCATCAACCCCAAGGGCGCGCTCCTCACGCTGAGCGCGCAGGAAGCGGTGAAAGTCGTCGGTGACCGCCCGCTTCTAGCCTCGGGGATCGCCAAGGACATCGATGAAGTCTGCAAAGATGCGGGCCTGAACCCGAAGGCTATTGTAAAAATCCAGCCCTCGGGATTCGAAATCCTCGCGCAGTGGATCACGCTCCTCGCCCCGCTCCTGCTTCTCGGCGGAATCATCGGGGCCTACATCGAATTCAAATCCGCCGGCACCATCGTGCCGGGCATCCTGTCGGCGGTCTGCTTCCTGCTGTTTTTCACCGGCCACTATCTCGCGGGACTGACTGGACTCGAAGTCGCAGCTGTCTTTGTCGTGGGGCTGTTGCTGGTCCTCGTGGAGCTCCTATTTTTTCCCGGCGTCGCCATCGTGGCCGTGCTGGGCGCGGCGCTGATGGTCGGCGCGCTGTTCTTTGCCATGGTGGATTATTACCCGGATCAGCCGCTGAATTTTTCCTTCGCGCTCCTCGCGCGCCCGATGCTCAACCTCTCCCTCGCGATCATCGCTTCCGCATTTTCGATTGCCCTACTCGCGCGGTTTCTCCCGGATTTGCCGCTCTTCCGGCGCCTGTTTCTGTCCGCGCAATCCACCGCAGGGCCGTCGATCCCAACCGTCGCTGTCACGGAAAAATCCCCGGGCCTGACTGTTGGTGACACGGGAACCGCACGCACGATCCTCCGCCCGTCCGGCAAAGCCGTCTTCGGTGACGCCCTGGTCGATGTCATGACGCAGGGGCAGTTTATCGAGCAGGGCGCACCTGTCCGGATCTTCTCGATCTCGGGCGACGCGGTCGTGGTCGAACGCGCTTGAACGGAACTCCGCCGGCCGTCTTGGGACGACCGGCGGCAAAAACAATGGAAACAAAGCCCGGCGTCAGCCGAGCATGTCGGCGACCATCGCGCGCTCGTCGGCGAGCTCCTTGTTGGTTGCGGCGATTTTGGATTTCGCGAATGCGTCGAGCTCGAGGCCGGTGATGACTTCGTAGGCGCCCGGGGCGGTCGTCTTCACGGGGAGCCCGGCCCAGACTTCGGGGTCGAACCCGTAAAGGCCGTTCGATTTGACGGCGACCGAGTGGATGGCGCCGACGGTCGAGAGATCGCGAACGTGGTCCACCAGCGAGCTGGCGGCGGAGGCGGCGGAGGAAGCTCCGCGGGCCGCGATGATCGCAGCGCCGCGCTTGCCGACCGTCTCGCAGAACGGCCCCTGCAGCCAGGCATCATCCTTGATCACTTCCACGACGGGTTTTCCCGAGATCGTCGCGAGCCCGAAGGCCGGGAACATCGAAGGGCTGTGGTTGCCGAAAATGAAAATATCCTTCACGTCGGTGCTCTGGACGCCGGCCTTTTTGGCGAGCTGGGTCCGGGCGCGGTTCTGGTCGAGGCGGACCATCGCCGTGAACCGGTCGGGCGTGAGTCGGCGGGCCTTGCTGGCGGCGATCATGCAGTTCGTGTTCGCCGGATTGCCGACCACCGCGACGCGGGCGTTGTCCGCCGCGACTTCGTCGATGATCTTGCCCTGTGCGGTGAATATTTTCCCGTTGTCCTTGAGGAGGTCGGCGCGCTCCATGCCCGGCCCGCGCGGCTTCGCACCGACGAGCAAGCTCCAGTTGGCTCCCCCGAATCCAACTTTCGGGTCATCGGTGAGCACGATCCCCTGCAGCAGCGGAAACGCGCAGTCATCGAGTTCCATGGCCACTCCCTCGAGGGCTTTCATCACTTTTTCCACCGGCACTTCCAAGAGGTGGAGGATCACCGGCTGGTCGGGACCGAACATCGCGCCGGAGGCGATGCGGGGAAGAAGGGCGTATCCAATCTGACCGGCGGCGCCGGTCACGGCAACTTTGATGGGTGATTTCATATCATTAGAGAAACTAATATGCCTGTCCGCCCCGCCAAGCAAAATCTTCGGAGCCCGATCGTGATCGCCAGCCCGCTTTTTACCCGCCGCCGAGCGGGGCGACAACGGTGGCGGACGCGGGCGGGGTGAAGGAAAAGTCGATCGAGCCAAGGGGCAGGATCTTTTCGTTCGTGTAGGTGGTTTCCATGCGGTCGCCTTCTTTTCCGACCATGGTTGAGGAGCGGAGCTTGAGCGAGCCGTCGAGTTCCAGTGTGATGGATTGGAGCATGCGGCGGAGCGGGCCGGAGCGGGGGGTCAACTCGAGGCGAAACCCGCTGTCGAGGCGGGTTGCGACGACCTTGAAGTTCTCCGAGATCTTCCGGAACTGGAGAGCTTGCCCGAGGGCGGCAAAAAGCTGGCCGGGCCCGTGGCCTGCGAGCGGGTATTTTTCGACCTGCTGGAATTCGGGATAATACATCCAGAGAAATTTTCCGTCGCAGACGGTGAGGTTGATTGTCTTCCGGAGGAACCGCTCCGGCGGCTCGAAGGCGATCGTTCCTTTTTCGACGACCGGCTCGTTCCACATCGGGAGGGTCCGTTTTTCCACGAACTCCGCTTGAATCGCGTGCCCGGATCTCGAGTCGGCGAGCCGGGAAAGCAGTGCGGCAGTGTCCGCTTCGCCGAGCGGCTGGCAGAATGCGTTTGTGGAAAAAATGAGGATGGCGGCAAGGACGGGTTTCATGGAGAGAGGGGGACAAAGTGATACCACTGGAGCGGGTCCCGCTGGAAATCGCGGAGGAGGGTTTCGGCGACGCGGCGGGTGCAATCGGCCAGAGATTCGTCGCGGGGCAGGTTGCGATCGGCGATCACCAGCGGGTTTGTGGTTACCGCATAACGTCCGCCGGAAGTCCGCCGCACACTCGCGGAAAGAATGGGACAGCCGACCATCCAGGATAGAAGGGCCGGGGCCATGGAGAAGGGAATTTTTCCGCCCGGAAGGTCAATGTCGAGCGAGCGGCCACCGACCGGGCGGTCAACCAGCATAGCAGTGAGGCGCCCCTTCCCGATCGCCGTTGCCGCCCGGAGCGAGGAGAACGTGTCGCCGCCGAGCTCTATCGTCTCAGCACCCCAGCGCATGCGGTAGTCGGCGCGCCAGCTTGTCAGCGCGGAGGTGGGTTCGGCGTGGGTGACCACGCTGACGGGAATGCCTTTCATCCCGAGCACCAGTGCGCCGTATTCAAAAAATCCAAAATGCCCGGTGGCGAGCACGGCCCCGCATCCGGCGGGAATCTCGAGGGGGCCTTCGATATCGGCGAGCGCGGCAGCCTCCTCGGGAGACTTGTTGGCCAGCCAGAAATAATCCGCCAGAGTCTTCGCGAAATTTTCAAAAACCTTTGGGGCCGACCGGCCGGGTGAGGGATGCCCTAGAAGATTGAGGTTGCGCGCGACGACGGCGACGACTCCCGGCTGCGTCGCGCAGTAACACCGCGCCAAAAGCGCCGCTATGATCGAACTCCCGCCGCGCCCGGCAACTCCGGAGAGCGCGCGGAGAAAGGAAAAGGTGCCGCTCGTATATCCGAGACGGTAGGCGAGGCGTTCGGTGTGCGATTTTGTGGAAGCTGGCGTCATTCCACAGCGGCTCCGCAGGGGATGACACAGCGGAACCCGCGGGCCGAGATCTCGTCCAGGAGAAGGCTCAGGGTTTCCACGCTCCGCCGACCCGGGCCTTCGTGCATGAGCAGGATCGCCCCGGGTTCGAGGTGGCGCACGATCCGGTCAACGACCTCCCCGGGGTCGGCTCCGGGAATGCCGTCCAGGCCGGCCGCGGACCATCCCGCAACGCGAAGCCATGACCTCGCCGCGGCGGGATGAACGCAGGCATTCGTCAGCCCGGCCGGCGAGCGAAACCACGAGGGATCCACGCCGGCCGCAACCCGGATGGCATGACTGCAACGTGCGATTTCCGCACGGATGGCACAACAGGGCAGCGCCCAGAAAAGCCCCGACGGATGGGAATAAGAGTGGTTCTCGAGCGTGTGCCCGCCGGCAACGATCCGCCGGCAGAGCGCCCGGTTCCAATCGACTTTGTTGCCGATGACAAAGAACGAGGCGCGGGCTCCGGCGGCAGCAAGAAGCTCCAAGATGCGGGGAGTCTGCGCGGGGTCGGGGCCGTCGTCGATGGTCAGCCAGACTTCTTGCTTTTCCGTGCGGAACCGGTGGGCGACCGGCCCGTTGAGATCGCTGTTGCGCAGGAGCGTCGGGCCGACCCTCAGGATTTCATGGACGGTCCAGGCCGCGATCCGCGCCCGCCCGCGCAGGAGCACGGCCGCGGCGAGCGCGAGGTTCCGCGCCGCAAAAATCTGTTTTCGTGTTCTCAGTGGCATCGGAGTGAGAGAAGCCGTGGAATATGCAGAAACATCTCCAAACACAAGCGCACATGGACCCTGGTGAGAAGAAGATTGTCCCTGAGGTAACGAAAATGCGTCACCCCCCCCTCAGCGGGCGGCGGGTAACGGACGGGAACGGGAACATTGATGACCGGCACGCCGGCCCAGAGGAGCCTGACAGCTAGCACCGTGTCGAAATCAAACCGCCGGCCAGCCTTTGTCGAAGCGAGGATATTCAGAGCCGGTTTCAAGGGGTAAAGGCGGAATCCGAATAGCGAGTCCGCCGCACCGAGCCCCCAGGTTTCCAGCCGGGCAAAAAAGTTTCCGATCCGGCGGCCCCCGACCCGTTCGGCAGGTGCGTCGGGCCCAAAAACTGGAACTCCGGCGATGAGATGGCCGGGGTTCTCCGCGCAGAGTTTGAGGAACTGCGGGATCGCCTCCGCCGCGTGCTGGCCGTCCGCATCCATCACGATCGCATGAGAGAATCCCGCCTCGACCGCCTCGCGAAACGCCGCAAGCACCGCGCTGCCCTTTCCAGAATTTTTTCCCAAAGTGATCACGCGGTATCCGCCACCACCCAGGCTGCGGGCTGCTTCCGCGCTTCCGTCCGTGCTTCCGTCAATGACCGCCCAGACCGGATTACAAAATTGTCCAGCCGCGCGCATCGTGCGCGGCAGCTGATCCCCGCTGTTGTAGCTCGGGAGGATGACAAGGCACGATCCCATCAGAGATCGGATGGCGGGCTGTCCAATTCCGCGCGGAACCAAGCCTCGACCCGCCGGCTGAATTCGGGCGGAGACTCCGCCGGCCTCGGGAGAAAACGCTCGCCGGCCCGGAGGACAAATTGCAACGGCATCGCGGCGGGCGAGAAAAGAGACACTCCCTTCGCGAGATGGGTCCCCCGGTGTTCGATGACGACTGTCTGGACGGCCGCCTGCGAATGGGCGGCCACCATGGCAAACCCGTGCTTGAAGCGGTTCAGCGGCAGGTTGATCGTCCGCGTGCCTTCCGGAAAAATCAGGAGGTTCCCTCCGGAGCGGATTTTTTCGATCCCCTGCCGGACAAACGCCGGGCCGGAGTCGTTCGTGACATATCCGGCCAGAAGGGCGCTCCCGCACATCGCGGGATTTCTCAGCAGATCCGCGCGCATCACGCAGGCCGACGGGGGGAGGTGGGCGATCAGAAAAAGCGCGTCGAGCAGGGCCGGGTGATTCGAAACGATAACGGTTCCGCGCATGTCCTGCAGGGCCTCGAATCCCCGGACCTCGATCCGCAGCGTTCCGAGCGCCTTCATCCCGGCAATGTAAATCCGGAACAGCCCCCTCACCATTTTCTGCCCCTGCCGCGCCGGAATGCGCCGTCCAGCGACCGCATGCAAAATCCAGAAAGCTGGAGAGCCGACGATGCCGAGCAGAAAAAAAAGCGCGGTGGACAGCAGCTGCCGGATGTAGGAGCCGGGGCGGAAGGGCCCTGTCCTGCTCCGGCAGTGCGTCGCCTCATTCGTGCGGGAGCTGGCTCTCAGTGTTGCCATGGATAAGGCAGCCGTGATGTTTAGGAGGCCCCCCGGGAGGAGCGGCCGGATTGAACCAGCGCTCCGGTGACAAAGGCGACTGCATCCTCGTGAAGCGAGTCCCAGTCGGAAGGGAGGCCGGCGATGCGCGTCGTCCAATTCGCGTCGCCCACGGCACCGGGAATATTGAAGCGGTCCCCGAGCCCGAAGATGTCGGTGATCTGGTGCACGGCCATCCAGGAGTTGCAGGAAAACAGCCCGCCGATCAGCGCGTGGCGGATCTCCGGAGTGAATGGCTGCGGAACCTGAATGTCGTCCCGCCCGCAGAACTCCAATAGTTCCTTCATTGCGCGCACCGCAGCCTCGCGCTTTCCGGGCTCGGAACACTCCGCAAACAAATCGTTCCAGAGCTGGAGGATCGGCGGATGGTCATGCGTCGCAAATGTGGCGAGACTCAGCGCCTGGTAATCCTTGCCGGGAATCATCAGTCCATCGGGCGTCCGTTCCCACTGCGGGATTTTGAACCCCGGTATTTCCAGCGCGGCCAGCGCGGGGCGCACGTAGGGAGCTACCTCGCCGAGGTCTTCCGCGATAAGCCGGTGCGGACCGGTTTCCTCGAGAAAAATCCGGAAGAGCATGTCTCCCTGGATGCGGTTGCGCTCGCGGTTTTCCTCCGTGCTGTCGTCGTGCTCGACAAATCCGGGCAGCCGCCCACCGGTGAGTTCGGCGGCTTCCACGCGCGTGAGATCCGCGAACCGGCTGTTCTCCTCCGGTCGCCAGGGAAAGCTGTAGATCCGGAAAAAACCCAAGGCATGGTCCACGCGGAGGAAATGAAAAACCTCGCAGGCGGCACCGAGCCGCCGCCGCCACCAGGCAAAATTGTCGTGCGACATCGCCTGCCAGTCATACAGCGGGAACCCCCAGTTCTGGCCCCATTTTTCTGTGAAGGGATCGCTCTTGAAAATTTTTTCCGGCGGAGCTCCGCTCGACCTGGCGAGATCAAAGATCTCCGGGAAATTCCAAACGTCGGCGCTGAACACGCTCACCCCGACCGGAATGTCCCCCATGAGTGCGACACCGAGTTTGTCGCACGCCGCACGGACCGTCTTCCACTGCATTTTTGCGACCCACTGGACGTAGGAATAAAACCTCATCAGGTCGCGGAAGAGTTTTTTTTGCGGGGCGGGCAAGGCCTCCAGCCAGTCTTGCGCCGAGGCGGGGGTTTTGTGCTCCTGCGGCCACCCCGTTGTCACCTCGCTACCATTCCAGTCGGCAAGGGCGCGGAACAGGGTGTAGGGATACAGCCAGTCGCCCTCGTCGCGCTCAAACTTCGCATAGGCGCGGAGGCGGACCGGGTCAGCCTTGCGGCTTCGAAAGATCCGGAATGCGGCCTTGAGCAGGTCGTGTTTGAGCGCTTTGACCGCAGGGTAGTTTACGTTTCCTACGCGCAAAGATTCCACGTCGTGCTTGCTCGCGATCTCGTCAAACGTCTCGCGGGAAAGCTCCGGCAGCCACCTGGGCGTGGTGGTGATGGTCGATGGTTCATAGGCCATCGAGCTGATGATGTTATAGGGGCTATGGTCGCTGCCCGTCTCGTTCACCGGAAGAATCTGGACCAGACCGAAGCCCTTTTTCGCGGCCCATCCGACAAACTCCACGAGCGCCGCCGTGTCCCCGACTCCGAGATCTGCCTCTCCGCGCAACGCGCTGACCGGCGTCAGAATGCCCGCGATTTTTTTGTCGGGTGAGAATTCGGTCATATATCAGGAATGCGGGATTGCCTTGGTCGGTGCCGCAGGTTCTTTTCCCGCACAGATCCGGGAGAAGTCGTTTCAGCATCCGGACATTTATTGCCATCCGGCATTTCCATGTCGAGAAAACTCAGGGCTCCCGGATCTGCCGGAAGACGCAAAGGCATCACCATTGACCCCTGCACCGGCGCTGCTATAGTCAAAATTTACGACTATGAATTTGAACAACCTGACCTCTTTTGCAGCAGAACCTTCATCCGCAAAGAACATCTTGGCAAACGATGTGGAAATCACGGGAACGCTGAAGTTCGAAAACGAATTGATTTTTGACGGCAAGTTGGACGGCGAGATTGTCTCCGAAGGCGTCCTGACACTCGGAAAGAACGCCCAGGTCAAGGGCGAGGTGAAAACCAAAGCGGTCACCGTCCACGGCGTCGTCAACGGCAACATCTCGGTGAGCGAGCGGTGCGAGCTGAAGGCGAGCTCACAACTGAATGGCGACTTGAGGGCCATGCGCATCATCATCGAGGAAGGCGCGACGTTCATCGGCAAATCCGAAGTCACCTCCGCTAAGACACAGAGCGCAAGCGCGCGCCCGGTGACGCCCGTCGTTGAAACCGCGCGCAGCAAGACCGCCGAGGCAACGGCCTGATCCGCTGATGGCCCGTCTTCCCCAGAAGGCGCAATTCCGGTGTCCAGGTTGCGGATTTCTGCAGTTGGAGCCATCCGGGCTAATTTCGACATACTGCCAATCCTGCGGAGACTATTATGAGGTTCGGGTTTGTCCTAAACCGGCCCCGGTTCCGTTCGCCGCAACCCCCGACAGGCTGGCTGTTCACTGCTATCGGTGCGGGAAGCCCCACCCTGTTTCTCCCCATGCCATCAATACCATTTGCCCCTGCTGCAACTCCGCCATTGATTTGGTGGACATGATGATCGTCTCGGCAACCTCGCGACAGGTGGATATCCGGGGAAGGCTTACCATCGCCCCCTCGGGTAGCCTTAGCAGCTCTTGGATCATTTGCGGGTCAGCCGAGATCGAGGGGAGCATTGAGGGCATGCTCCGGTCCGAAGGCGGGGTTCACCTTGCAACCAACCGCGTCTGCGCCTGCCAGATCACAGCCGCTGCGATTTTCATCGAGAAGAAGGCGAGGGCTTGTTTCACGCTGCCGTTGGAGACAGGTTACCTTGAAGTGAGCGGACATCTCACGGGGATCGTCCACTGCCGGGGAATTGTCCATGTGCGCCGCGGCGGACGCTTGGAAGCCGAGGTCCACGCCCGATCGGTCAAGGTGGACAAAGGCGGGGCTCTTCTAGGAACCTGCCACGTTGACGGCGCCCAGCCGGACGAGCCCGGAAAACAGATTCCCTCAAACCACCGGGACGTCTTGTGGTCAGAACACCTGTGTCCGGCCTGCTGAACGGACAGATCACCAGAAGCTCTGCGGAACCTGGATTTTGTCTCCGGGCTTGAGCTTGAGGTCTTTCGTCGGGTCCTTGCGAACCTCTTTGATGTTGATCATGATAACCTTTCCGTCGCGCAGGAGTTTGACCTTGGATTGGTCGGCATACTCCGTGAACCCGCCGGCGGCAGTGATGGCGCCGAGGACCGTGAGATCGGCTGTGAACGGCACGCGCTGCTGGGACCTGACATCTCCGCCCACATCCACAAACCGCGCGGTATTGGGGACAGCAAGAGTGATCGACGGGTTGGTGTAGATCTGCTGGGATTTGTAAGAGGATTCAATCGCGCCCTGCAGTTGGGACTGGGTGGCACCTGCGGCGCGGACCTTGCCAATGTGTGGCATGTTGATGAATCCGTCGCCGTCGATGGTGTAAACGCCGGTGACCTGGCTCACTTCCTCAGGCGGAACCCCGCCCAAACGGATTTCAATCTGGTCTCCCGCACGAAGCACAGCATCCTGAGCGGACGCCGTGATAGCGAGGGCGAAGGCACAAAGGAATGCCAAGAGGGAGGCTTTAGTATGCATCTTCTTCTGTGTCGGGTTTGACCGGGGTCGATGAGGCGATCACCTGTTCTTTTTTCTTTCGGGCGGCCTTCTTCCTCTCGTTTTTTCCACCCTTGTGATAGTAGCTGTAATAGCTGGTGTAATACTCGTAGTGCTGATCGTGGCGCACATCCACGTTGTTGAGCACAACTCCCAGGATGGTGCCTCCGACATTGGCAACGGCCTGCTTGACCCGCTGGAGCATAGCGCGCGGAAAACGCCTGTGCTGCACAACGATAATCGTGAGATCCATGGCGCTGGAAAGGACGGAGGCATCACTCACCCCGAGAATGGGTGGGGAATCGAAAAAGATGATGTCAAAGCGACCTTTGACCTCCTCAATCAGTTCGACCATGCGCTGGGAGTTCAGGATACCAACCGCATCGTTCGGCAACTGGCCGCTCGTCATCAGGTAGAGGTTGTCGACTTTGGTGAGGTGGACGACCTCTTCCAGGTCCAGCTCCGTGGTCAGGTAATCGCTCAGCCCCGCTTCGTTCTCGATCCCGAACAGCCGGTGCTGGGAGGGACGGCGCAAGTCGGCATCCACGACAAGCGTCGTGTAGCCGCCATTGGCAAACGTGTAGGCCAAGTTGATAAGCGTCGTAGATTTTCCCTCGCCGGTCCCGCCGCTGATGATCGTGATCGTATTGGCATCCGGCGATTTGCGGTTGAACTCGATGTTCGTGCGCATGATCCGGTAGGCTTCCGCATCCGGATTGTCGTCGGCATCGTCGATAAGGAGGGTGATGTTCTTGGGGATGACCGCCAGGACCGGCACTTGGAGGAATGTCTCCACGTCCTCCATGGTCTTCACGCTGGTGTCGAGGTATTCGATGAAAAAGGCGAGGCCGACGCCGAAGACCAGACCGACCACCACGCCAAGCAGGATGTTGAGCATCACGCGGGGACGGGAAGGAGCGCTCGCAGGCTCGGCGCGCTCCCAGATGATCGCCGGGTTCTGTGGCATCTTGCGCTGCATCGTCTCCGTGGAAAGCCGCATCACGGCGGACTCGAGAACGGCCTTTGCCTGGATGTAGTTGTTTTTGGCCTCGTAGTAGCCGGCTGCGCGTGTTTTAGAGACTGATTGGGCATCCTTGGCCTCGGCAAGGCGGGCTTCAAGTTCTTTGAGGGAAGAGTTCGCGATGTTCAGGTTGGCTTCCAAGCTGGTCCGGAGAGAGCCGATCTGCTGTTGAAGTTGCTTGAACATCACTTCGTTTTTGGCGCGAAGCGATTTGACCGTGGGGTGGTTGACGCCCAATCCGCTCTGCAACATCCGGGCTTCTTCGGAGGAACCCTGCTGGTAGAGGGGCAAAATTTGGGAAATCGTAGGGTCCTGGATTTCGAGCGTCGTGATGCTGCGCATCACCTGGTCATCTGTCAGCTTGGCGATCTGGTCGTATTTGGCGCGAAGAGATGAGACCCTCAAGCGTTCCGTGCTGACCTGTTGCTCGACGGAAGCGTAAACCTCGTTGGCGGTATCCCTTGGGTCCGTCATCGTGTCCGGGCTGAAATCCGGGATTTTGTTTTCCGTCCGGATCCTGACGGCCTCGTTCCGCAAATCCTCGACCTTTTTCCGCTGCTTTTCCACCTCGTCCTGAAGTTGGGTCAGGGACCGCGCGACCATCTGCTGCTGGTCTTCAATCCTTTTCTTCTGGTATTCCTCGGCAATCCGGTTTGCGATTTCCGCCGCCTCTTGGCGATCGGTGCTCATGACGACGATCTGGATGAGCTCGGTATTCCGGATTTCCCGGACATCGATCATGTTGCGAAGCCGGAAATAGGCCTGCTCTTTGTTGGTAAATCCGTAGGCTCCCTTCCAACGCTGTTCCAGCCCGAGGGAGTCAATCACCGGATAAAGCATTTCCTTCCTCTGGATGATTTCGAACTGGGTGGTCAGAAACCGGGGATCGAAATTGCCTCCGCCGGAACGGTCAAAAACCTGCAGGAGCGTGTCGTTCTGCTGCACCTGCATCGTCACCGTGGAGGCATACTCCTTCGGCATGAAATAGGTCACGACCGCGGAAGTGAGCACCACAAGCAGGAAGACCAAGACAATGAGAGGGAGCCGGACTCGGATGACTCTCCAGTAGTCAAGGAAGTGAAGCTTGAGTTCACCGCTGTCGTTGTTGTTCATGTGGTTGCGAAAAGGTGTTTGAAAATTCTTGCAGCGGTGGGGGGGGAGTTAACCTAGCACAACGACCCCCTCATGCAAGGCTTGATGACATGCGCCATGCATCCGCTGGACGGCCGGCATCAAAAGTTGAAATTGGCTCCAACGAATCCGACGTTCCGGACGTATGCCATCGTGATGTTTTTCGGGCAGACCACGTCGGTAAGTTGATAGCCGGCGCTGAGCGAGATGTGGCGGTTGATTCTGAAGTTCAAACCCGCCGAGATATCGACGATCGTCTGGTTATAGGTGTTGATGACACCAGCCTGGTTGAAATAATCCTCTTCAAAATTGAGCCCGAGGTTGGCGGAGATCCTGGGGGTAAATGCATGGGCGAGCGCGAGGCCGGTCCGGAACGTCTGGCGCTGGGTGACGTTCGTCAGCCCGGAGGGCTCGGTTCCGTAGCGCGCATTCCATGAGAGCGTCGAGGCGGGGCCGAACTGGTAGGCCAGGTTGGTTTCCATGTAGGGGCCGAAATAGGTGGAATTGCCGTCCACCGGATTCTGGTTGAACCGCTGTTCGCAGCCGAACCGGGCGGTCCATTTGAAGCGCGGGTTGAAGACCTGGTCGAAACCGACGAGGGCGAAGTTCCCGAAGCTGTTCATTCCCGCGCCGCCGGTGTAGATGATGGGGTTGGCGCGATACTCGGCGACGATCGTTGTCTTGGGAAGGAGCAGCCAGTGGAACGACTGCTTGATGGTGGACGACCAGAACGACTGGGTGTCGTTCAACTGCTGCTGGATGTAATAGTTGGCATAGGCGCTGTAGCCGGTAACTGTGGAGAATTTTTCAGACCACTGGTAAGAACCCTCAAGGTTGGCGTTCGTATAGAAGTAGTCTCCGTTCACCCGGTTGGTGTTTCCGAGGAGGGACGTGTCCGGCTGGGACAGGTAGGCGATGGTCAAGTTGCCGCTGATGGTCAGTCTCGGGGTGAGGAGATAGACGAGCGCGAGCGTATATTGCCCGTTGAAGTCATACTTTTTGCCCGGACGGGTGTAATAATATGTCACTCCCCCGCCGAGGCTTGAAGTGAGTTGGAGTCTCGGCCCCCCGAACTGGTAATCCAACCCGGCCGCAAAATTTGTATAGAAACTCGAAGTCGGGTTTGTGTGCGTGGTGAAAACGTTGCTGTCGTAACCTTCCCGGAGCGAGAAGGAGTATCTGAACGGGGCGGCTTCAAACATGCCGATCGGGTTCAAGTTTGTTCCCTGTCCAGAACCCGTCCCCACGGCACCCGGCCGGTCTCCGATATTCGCGGCGTAGTCGGAAGGCGGCGGCGGCATAAAAAAGCTGGTGGGAACGCGATTCTGTTGTGCCCCCAAACTCCCCATTGCGTAAAGCGATGCCAGAGCAAACACCGTGAGTGTCGGAAAAAAACGATGGGTCTTCATAATGAGTAAATTGGCGTTTTAACGCCCGTGCGGGACTTGGCAACACATTTAGAGAAAAATGTTTGTCTCAAATCAATGTCGTGGATGCGCCAACTTTGCCTGGAGGCGCAGCGCTTGGAGCCGTTGGGCTGCAAATTTTGTCCCCGGCACGGCGAGACTGACCTCGTAGGCCCGGATCGCTTCATCGGTTTTTCCCGCTCCCTCAAGAAACAAGGCGTAATACTCATGGACGGCAGGATTCCCAGGGTCCAGGCGGATCGCTTCGATGTGTGACATCTCGGCGGACCGCATCTGCCGGAGGCTGGTGAGCGAGATGGCAAGCATGAGTTGATTCCACCTTTCATCGGGATCGTATTCGGTCGATCGGCGAAGGTGATAGGTGGAAAGGACGTAGTTTTCCCTTGGATTTTTCGACGACGGCGCTTCTTGGATCAGAGCCTCTCCCAATAGCCGGCGGAGGCGCGAATGCTGAGGCTCACTCGTCAAACCCCGGTCAGCCATATCGACGGCCAAGGCATAATCTCCTTGGATCAGCGCGTTCTCGGCACGAAGCGAATCCCACTCCGCCCCGGAATGCCGGAAGAGCATAAAAGCCAAATAAATTCCGCAAGCGCAAGAAGCAGTGCCGGCCATCCAGCGAGCCATCCGCATCTTTCCGGTGCGGCCCCATGGAGCAACGCCGGAATTGGCGAGAATGCCCGCGCAGGCAGCCGCGAGCAGGCTGTTTGCCGGGATCTGCATATTGAAATCAAAGAAGGAGTGGACGGCAAAGGCAGCCAAAGCGCACAAGGCTCCGATTCCGAAGGCGGCGGAGTTGCTTTGCGGCCTGCTGGCAACCGACATCCGCTGCCTCAACGCGTCCACGAACCCATGGAACCCCGTCCTCCAGTTCAAGAAAAAGGCGACCAGGACCAGAACGAGCCCGATGAACCCGAAGTCCGCCATCGTCTGCGCCCAGTCGTTGTGGGCGAACGTATCATCGGAATCCGAGGAATAATCGCGCAGCCGCCGGGAGAGCTGGTTAAATGAGCCCGCACCGGTCCCAGTGAGAGGTTCGAGTTGTGCCTGACGGAGAGCGGCGGGCCAGAGGTTGGTCCGATAGGTATCCTCGGTGATTCTGCTCATTCTCACTTGGGCGGCCATGCTCTGGGAAAAAAGGTAATATCCCCCGCCCAGGCCGGCTGCGAGAATGGCCAGTGTCACCAGGAGAATCACCAGTCTCCTGTCCCGGGCGCCGATGCCCAGGGCGACCAGGCTCAGGATAAGAAATACGACCATCCCCGCTCCCAGCCCGAGCATCCCGCCCCGGCTGAGGGTCAGGACCGTTCCCGTGACGCAGACGGCGGCCACATAGGCCAGAACAACTTTGACCCAAACGGCAGACCTCCCGAGGCACGCCATCCCCAGCGCGAGAAAAGTCATCCCGTTCAGGAACCACGACAGGTGGTTGCCGTTGAGGAAGAGCCCGTGCCCACGTGCGAGGGCTGTTGCTTCCGGCTTGCAATACCAGGAACGGATCTGCTCACTGAACCATGGCAACGGCCAGTAATAGCCGGGTTCGGAAAACTGGATGGCCGCGACAACAACTTGTCCCAGCGCGGCGAGCAACAGCAGCGACACGAAGACATGGCGCGAAGCCGGCGTCGTCACCACGCAGGCGCAGAGGCAGTAGACAACCATGCAGGCCGTGACGAGGAAGGTGTAGAAAACGGCGAGATCCTGCCCGGGAGTATTCAGTGTCCTCCACAGGAAATATCCGCCCGCAACGAGGGTGGCGGCCACAGCCTCCGGACGAGGCGGCACCGCCCGCTTCCAAAATACCGCGCACGCGCCCAGAATCCCGGCGACCGCCACGAGCGCGTAGCAAGGGAGGCTGAACACGGTCCTCATCAGCCCGCCGTAAAAAAATTGTGCCGCAATAATCGCAAAAGCGAGCAGGACAGCAACAAGGACGCGCATAGGAACCACACAATGCGCGACAATGCCACGCCTGCTCAACTCCGAATATCCGCGCTGTTGAAAAACAGTTTTCCGGATAGAAGGGAAACTAGGAAATGGAGCTGACAGAAAAATTCCTCGTGTCGGCGTGTGGCTGGCCGGTCTTCAAAGAGGCCCGGTCGATCCATGCGGCCGGGCGTGTCTCGGAGGCGACGTATGAGCCTCCGCTGCTGAAAGGAAAAGTGGTTTCGCAGGGGAAACCGTTCCTGGCCGGTTTGAAAATCCGCAGCGCGATCGATGTGGAAAACCTGTGCCCGTGCCGGGATTCGAGGGTCAGGGCCATCATCTGCGCGCACTCGGTGGCGGTCGGGCTCGAGGTCCTGCATCCCGCGGAAATGCGGACGGCACCAGCGGCAGCCCCTGTTTCGCGAGCGCAGAATCCCACGAAGGAGCAGCCGCGTGTCGTCCTCGCGATCGAGGGCTCGCTGCGGCACCTCGACGCGGAGATTTCTTTCGAGTATTCGCAGCTCGGCGTCGCCAATCACGAGGCCGAAGCCGCCGCGCTGCGCGAGCTGATCGCTTCCGGGTTTGAAGACTTTCGCGGAAAGGCGGCGCTCAAGGGCGAGGCTGCGGTCGTGAAGTTTTTTTCATCCACCCTTCCGCGCCTCCGGGAAAAATGGACGGTCCGCGAGGGCGATAGGTTCCAGCATGTCACGCGCGACATAGTCCGCATCGAACCACGCTTCGCCCTCAAGGAAAAAGACGACGGCTGGCTGGATTTCCACATCCACTTCACGGCCGGCAACGAGGCGCTGCTCTCGCATCAGGAAATCCAGAGGCTCCTGCAAAGCGGCACGCCCCAGCTCCGGCTCAAGGACGGGCGCGTGGCCGTGCCGGACGCGGATCTCGCCGCGGATCTCGAGGAGGTTCTCCGCGATGCCGAACCCCGACAGGAACGCGGGGTCTTTCGGGTGCCGGGATTCCAGCGCGCCTACCTCGAAGCCTGCATTGCCGGATGGACCGGCGCTGCCTGCGGCACCGCACAGGTCGCCCCGCTGAAGCCCGGCGCATTGCACGATCTTCTCCGCCCGTATCAGATCGACGGCGCGGGCTGGCTCCTCCTTCTGGCTCAAAAAAATTCCGGTGGTCTGCTCGCCGACGAGATGGGGCTGGGAAAAACCGTGCAGGCGCTCGCCATGATGGAGTCGCTGCCGGGTCCGCACATCGTCGTCTGCCCGTCATCGCTTGTCTGGAACTGGTGCCGCGAGGCTGCGAGGTTCGTCCCCGGCCTCAAAATCCTTGCGATCGAAGGAGCAGGACGCGAAGAGCTCTTCGGAAAAATCTCCTCCTCCGACATCGTCGTCACGAGCTACGCGCTGCTCCGTCGCGACATCGAGAAATACAAGGGCCGCCACTTTTCCACCGTCGTGCTCGACGAGGCGCAGCACATCAAAAACCCGGACAGCCAGAACGCCAAAGCCGCCTGCGCCCTGCAGGCGGACGCGCGCTTCATCCTCACCGGCACCCCGCTCGAAAATTCCCTCCGCGATCTCTGGTCGCTGTTCGATTTTCTTCTGCCCGGATATCTCGGAAGCCGGAAAGATTTTCAGGAACGCTACGAGAAGCCGCTCATCGAGGGCGAGCGCGGCCCGCTCTGGGACCGCCTCAACCGCCGGGTCCGCCCGTGGATGCTCCGCCGGAAAAAATCTGACCTCCTCCCCGAGCTTCCGGATAAAATCGAACAGGTTGTCGAGGTCGAGCTGACGCCCGCGCAGAAATCCGTTTACACCCAGCTCCAGATTGCGGCGCGCGCCGAGGTTGATGCCATGAAGGAATCCGGCGGTGCCGCCCGCATGCGTGTGCTCACCGCCCTGCTCCGCCTCCGCCAGGCGTGCTGCGATCTCCGCCTGCTCGACGGCGAAGCAGCGGGCTCCTCCGCCAAATTGGACGCGCTTCTTGAACTCGTCGGCGAGGCGGTGGACGGCGGGCACCGGGTGCTCGTCTTCAGCCAGTTCACCGCCATGCTCGACCTCATCGCCCCTGCTCTCGACGAAGCCGGTTTCGCATGGTGCCGGCTCGACGGCTCGACGAAAGACCGCGCGTCCGTCGTCGAAAAATTCCAGTCCGACCCCGCGATCCCGGTTTTCCTGATCAGCCTCAAAGCCGGCGGCACCGGACTCAACCTCACCGCCGCAGACACGGTCATCCACTTCGACCCGTGGTGGAACCCCGCCGTCGAGGCCCAGGCCACCGACCGCGCCCACCGGATCGGACAAACCAACGTCGTCACCTCGATCAAACTCATCGCCCGCGACACCGTCGAACACCGCGTCATCGCCATGCAGGAAAAAAAACGCGCCCTCATCTCCGGCCTCCTCGACGCCGAAACGCCGGCCCTCACCAGCGGAGATTGGGAGGAATTGCTGGATTGAACCTCACTCCGCATCGACCGTGTAGGTCCGGATCTTTTCGCTTTTGCCTTTGACGGCGATTTCGGCGACGGGCTTGAACGGGAACCGGCTGCGGGTGGCGACGTAGGTGTATTCGCTCACGAGGATGTCGACATCCGGGTAGTCGCGCGTGGACTGTTCGAGCCGGGAAGCGAGGTTGACCGCGTCTCCGATCGCCGTGTATTCCATCCGCTTTTTCGAGCCGATATTGCCGACGACCGCGAGTCCGGTGTTGATGCCGATCCCGATTTCGAGCAGGGAGATCGTCCGTTCGGCGGCATCCTCGGAGGCGGCCCATCCGGATTTCAGGGCGGCGAGGGCGGTGCGCATGTCGATCGCCGCCTGCACCGCGTGCTCCTCCTGGAAGTCGTCATCGCGCAGGGCACCGAACAACGCCATGAGGCCGTCGCCCATGAACTTGTTGAGGTGGCCGTGGTTTTTGAAAATCGCCTCGATCATCTCCTCGAAATATTTGTTCAGAAATGAGGCGATCTGCTCAGGGCTCGAGTGCTCGGAGAAGTTTGTGAATCCCCGCACGTCCGCGAAGAGGATGGTCACTTTTTTGCGCTGGCTGAAGAGCTCGGTGGATTTTCCCGCCTGGATGACTTCATGCACGATATCCTCGGAGACATAGCGGGCGAGTGCCGACTTAAGATCCTCGCGCTGCTGCAGGCCGAGCGACATTTGGTTCATCGCCTTCGCCACCTCGCCGAATTCGTCCTTGGAATCCAGGTGGAGCGTCTCTTGGAAGTTGCCTTGGGAAATTCGCTCCACAAACGCCCGGATTTTTCCGAGCGGAGAAGCGAGCCGCCGGGCGACCAGCTTGGAAAACAGCCAGGCGAAAACCACAGCTCCCGCCAGCGAGAGCGCCCCGCTCCAGAGCAGCCCGTGGAGATGCTTTAAAGTATCCGCCGCGCTGACATCGACGCCGACCGCCGCGACCGCATCGCCGCGCGCATCCCGGATCGGAGCGTTTGCGGTCAGCCACACACCCCACTGGTCGTGGAGGAAACGATCCTCGACCTGGTAGTCGTTGAGCCGGAATTTGTAATTCGCATTATCGACCTTGTAGATGTCGCCGACATTCGACTTGTCCTCGCCGCGTTCCTCGGAATCCACCACGAACTGGGCCTTGGCCGGATTGTCCGGATACTGGCGCATCGTGTAGAGGAATTTCACATAAATATCCTCGCGCCGGTTGGCGTTCCGGGCTTTCCGTAGTTTCTCCTCGATGCGCAGATAATTTTCCCCGGTTTGGTCCTCCCTCGTCTGGATTTTCTCATGCTCAGAGGCATCGACCATGGAGGCTGTGGTGGCGGCGATCGAGAGCACGTTCGTCTGCATGAGCCCGAAGACAAGGCTGCGGGCCGGAAGGTAGATGAATGTCGCCGCGAGAAGACTGCTCAGAAGGGCGACCACCAGCGAATAGAGGAAAACTTTTGTCTGGAAACGCATACGCGACCTGCCACGCCTTTTTATCATGTGTCGGATGCGCGGAAAGCCTTTTCGCGATTTGAAGCGTCGGCTCAGCCGGCAAACCCGCGGACCAGCACCGAACCAACCCCGATGGCTGCGGTGGAGGCGAGGACCAGCAGGGTTTTGCGGCGGAGTAGACGGTCGCCGAGAGAGGCGGCGAGAGTGGCTTTGAGGAGTGAGTTCGCCACCGCACCGAGCACGATGCCCTGCATGGCCAGAACAGCGGGGATCTGACCGTCGCGCAGCAGGTTCGAAAGCGATAGGGCGATCGCGTCCAGATCGGTCAGGCCCGAAATGAAGCTCGCGATAAGAAGCCCCGCGCCCCCGAACCAGGTCGATGCGATTTTTACGATCAAAACGACGACGGCGTAAAGGGCACCGAACTGGAGCGCGATCCTGAGACTGAGCGGATTCCGGTATTCGGTCGAAGTCAAAGTGTTGCCGGACCCCCGCCACAGATGCCATCCGGAAAATGCCGCTCCGGGCAAACTCATGAGAAAGAAATCGGGCAGGATCGCCAGAGCGAGCGGCGGGCTGATCGCGAGGACAAGGACCTCGACTCGCCAAAGCATGATCGTGCAGGCGATGATGAGGGCGAGGGTGCAGTCCTCCGCGAGCTCGGGGCGTTCGCGGCTCATTTTGCTCATACCAAGAGTCGTGGCCGTGCTCGAGGCCAGGCCTCCAGCAAACCCGGTCAGCGCCATCCCGCGCGAGGCTCCGAGCCACCTCACTGCGACGTAGCCGGCAAATCCGAGCCCGGAAACAATAACCACCATGAGCCAGATCGAGCGCGGGTTGAATGCCCCCAGCGGCCCGAGATCCCGGTCGGGCACCAGCGGCAGAACCGCCCCCGTGACCGCGAGAAACTGCAGGGCCATGCGGGCATCCTGCGGCGTGAAATTTTTCGAAATGCTATGCAGCGAAGGTTTCCCGGCCAGCAACAGAAGCATGGCCACCGTCAGCACCAGTGCGGCGCGGGCCTCGCCCGCGACGACAAGCCCGCCGAGGAGATACGTCAGCAGGCCGGTGGCGACGGTCGTGAACCCGGCTCCTGCCTTTTCCCGGCTCTGGAAATAAAGAAAGATCGCCAGCCACGCGGCAACGGCCCCGAGCCCGGCCACGAATAGATACGGCTGACCGTGCTTCGAGAGGTGGGCGCAGACGGTTCCAAGCAGCGCCCAGAGAGTGAAGGTCCGCAGCCCGGCGGGAACCCGCTGGCCAGGGTGCCCGACCTGCCGCTCCCACTGGCGCTCGAGGCCGATCAATGCGCCCAGCGATCCGCTAACAAGGAGACTGACCAACAAGTCGTTCATCCCGGGGAATTCACTCTCCCTGAAGGATCGCGCGAGCAGCGCGCGAATGCAAACCTTTAAGCCGCGTCCTGTTCCAAGGCTTGCGGAATCAGGAGAGCCGCGTAGTGTGGGAGGCGATGCCGCGAAGATCGATTGTCAAAATAGGCCTCCACAAACTCGGGGGCCGGGAGCTGTTGTTTATCTTGGGCCCGTGCGTGATGGAATCGGCCGCGTTCACCCGCCGGATGGCGAAAAAGCTGAAGGCGATTTGCGACGGCGAGGGGGCGGCGTTCGTGTTCAAGGCGTCGTATGACAAGGCCAACCGGACTTCGGGCAAATCCTTCCGCGGAACCACCGTGCGGGATGGCTGCGTGTTGCTTGGCGAAATCGGCGGGGAATTCGGGGTTCCCGTGACGACCGACGTCCACTCGCCCGCTGAAGCGGAAATCGCCGGCGAGACCGTCGATGTGCTCCAGATCCCCGCGTTTCTCTGCCGCCAGACCGACCTGATCGTCGCGGCTGGCTCGACCGGCCGGGTGGTCAACGTAAAGAAAGGCCAGTTTCTGGCCCCTTGGGACATGGCCAATGTCGCAAAAAAGCTCGATGCCACCGGTTGCAAGGCCTACTTTTTCACCGAGCGGGGAACAACGTTCGGCTATAATAACCTTGTCGCCGACATGCGATCCATTTATTGGATGCAGCGCTTGAATTGTCAGGTCGTTTTCGATGCCACCCATTCGGTCCAACGCCCGGGAGGAGCCGGGGAAACGACCGGCGGTGACGGCGAACTGGCCCCGATTTTGGCGCGCGCCGCGGTGGCCGCCGGATGTGACGGTTTGTTTATTGAGACACATGAAAATCCCGCAAAAGCCCTTTCTGACGGACCCAATCAAATCCCCCTGCGGGATCTTCCGCGGCTTCTTGCTCAACTCAGGACCCTTCGTGATGCGGTGGCGTAGCCTGATTCCTGCCTTGCTCTGCCTCGCCCTGCAACCGCTCCGGGGCGCGGACCCGGCTCATGAAGCCGCGAAAAGCGAGCCTGCGAAAAGCGATGCCGCTAAAAAGGCAGCCCCGGAAAAGAAACAGGCTGAGGAAGACGGGTTCGATGTTCCCGTGCCCTTGGGCATCCCCGTCAAGGGAATCAAAATCCCCCACCGCAACGAGGCCGGAAAACTGATCATGACGATCGAAGCGGAGGTCGCCACAAAGTTGGACGAGCAACACGTGGAGATGCAGAACATGAAGATCGAGTCCTTCGACGATGAAGGGAAGAAGATCAACATCGAACTGCCCCATTCGATCTTCAATCTGGAGACCCGGATGCTCACCGGAGACCAACATGCCCTGATCCACAGGGAGGATTTCGAAATCAACGGGGACTCCGTCGAGTTCAACACCAAAACCCGTTATGCGATCTTGCGCGGGAATATCCGAATGGTTATTCAATCCGCCAACCTAGAAAAATGACAAAAATCCACCCACTTATCGTTCTTCTGTTTCTGGGAGCCTGTGCCGCGAACGCGCAGCAGAGCCCTTCCATGAACGGGGGGAGCAAACCGGAAGCCAAACCGGCGGGCGCATTTTCCGGTCTGGGAAAAGACCGGCCTGCCGATGCCAAAACCGAGATCACCGCGACCAAAGAAGCCACCTTTGACAATGCGGCCAGCGTGGCGGAATTCACGGGAAACGTGATCGTGCGTGACCCGCAGTTCACGCTCAACTGTGACCGCTTGAAGGTAACCCTGAGCAAAGACCACAAGGGAATGCAGCAGGTCGAGGCGTTCGGCAACGTGGTGATCATCCAGGAAAACACCGAGAAAAGCGGACAGACGACCAAGGCGATCGGCAAGGCCGGGCTGGCGACCTATGTCCCCGCATCCGGCGAGGTGACACTCAAGGACTGGCCGTCGATTCAGTCGGGAATGAACAACCAGGTCGGGACCGAAAAAGGCACTATCATGATTCTCAACCGCAGCGGAAAATCCAAAACAGAGGGACCAAGCAAGACAGTGATCACCGACACGAGCGAAGCGGGGGCCACGAAATGAGCGACGAGTTCACAGACCGCAAACCTGTCCCCGAAGGAGCCCCGCTCCTCCGCACTGACGGGCTCGTGAAAATCTACAACGGTCGTTCCGTGGTCAACGGGGTGGACATCAATGTGAAAAAGGGAGAAATCGTCGGGCTTCTCGGCCCGAACGGAGCCGGCAAAACCACCACGTTTTACATGATCGTGGGGCTGATCCGGCCGAATGGCGGGCGCGTCTTTTTCCGGGATGCCGACGTGACCGACATGGCGATGTATCGCCGGGCGAGGCACGGGATGGGATACCTTCCTCAAGAAGAATCGATTTTCCGGAAGCTGACCGTCGAAGAAAACATCCTCGCGATCCTCGAGACGACCAAGGCCTCGAAGTCCGAAAGAAAGCAGCGCTGCGAGGAACTCCTGACCCGGTTTGGAATCGACCACATCGCCAAGAACCAGGCATTGACGCTCTCGGGGGGCGAAAAACGCCGCCTGACGATCGCCCGCTCGCTCGTCACCAATCCCGCCCTGCTCATGCTGGACGAGCCCTTCAGCGGGGTGGACCCGATTGCGGTGCATGACGTCCAGCAGATCGTGCAAGATCTCAGGGAGCAGGGGCTCGCGATCCTGATCACCGACCACAACGTCCGGGAAACTCTCAACATCGTCGACCGCGCCTACCTGATCTACGAAGGCCGAGTGGAGAGCCAGGGCAACAAGGATTTTCTTCTGAACGACCCGATCAGCCGGAAGCTCTATCTCGGCGAATCGTTCACGATGTAATCAGGATCTCCCCGGACCGCGATGCCGCACCAACCCTCCGCAAGACACTCCAACAACCGTGTGCCGCACATCACGGTCGGGCACTTTTACGCCAACCATGCCGAGAAGCTCGGGCTGCGGCTTGAGGGATCCTCGCGAGGGCTGAACCGCCTGATCCGCGAACCCACCATCAACCGTCCGGGCCTCGCGCTCTGCGGGTTTTACCGCTATTTTGCGGGCAAGCGAATCCAGGTTTTGGGGGCTGCCGAGCTAAGCTACCTGAAAAGCCTCCAGCCCGCCGAACTGCGCGAGCGCATGCGCTCGCTCTTCGCAAAAAACATGCCGTGCCTTGTGCTCGCCAGAAACGCGCCGGTGCCCGAAGCCATGCTCGATGCCGCCGGGGAGTTCGAGACGCCGGTCTTCCGCACCAGCATGATCACGATGAAGTTCATCAATGCGGCCACGATCTCGCTGGAGTTTGATTTTGCCCCATCCAGTTCCGAGCACGGCAGCATGGTGGACATCCTTGGCGTGGGGACGCTCATCCGCGGAGCCAGCGGGATCGGAAAAAGCGAATGCGTGCTCGGCCTCATCGAGCGCGGCTACAGTATCGTGAGCGATGACCTGACGCGGTTCCGTTCGATCGAGGGACGCGAACTCCTCGGGATGTCTGACAATCTCTCCCGCTTCCACATGGAGGTACGCGGGATCGGGATCATCAACATCGCCTCCATGTTCGGCGCCGGGGCCGTGCGCGCCGAGAAACGCCTCGATTTCGTCGTCACATTGAAAGATTGGCACGAGGTCGAGGATGTGGATAGGATCGGGCTGGACCGCGAAAACTACGAGATCCTCGGAATCAAGATCCCGCATGTCACGCTGCCGGTGAGGACCGGCCGCGACCTGGCACGCCTCGTGGAAGTCGCGGCCCTTGACCAGAAACTCAAAGAGATGGGGGAGAACAGCGCAGTTGAATTCAACCAAAGATTGCTGCATATGATCAGCGAACGCCGGAGCCGGTAATGGGAATCCTTTCAAAAAAAAAGCCGAATGAAGAGGCGCAACGCTGCACAGCGGATGTCATGATCGACAACCGGAACGGGCTTCACGCCCGGCCGGCTGCCATGTTTGTCAAAATTTCCAGCCGTTATCGCGCGGAAGTGTGGGTCGAGAAAGATGGCGAGCGCGTGAACGGAAAGAGCATCATGGGGCTCATGATGCTGGCCGCCGGAAAGGGCTCGCACCTGCAGGTGATCGCCGAGGGGACGGATGCCGACAAAGCGGTGGCGGAAATCAAAAATTTGGTCGAGACCCGCTTCGGAGAAGAGTAACTGCGGTATTTACGAAGTGAATATTTTGCGCTAGGAGTGGCTCCTTCATGGAGCCTCCGAATGCCATCGGCACAGAACAGAGATTCACGGGTATTCCCGTGGCGCCGGGCATCGCCCATTGCGCCGTCATGGTCCAATGGGAGGAGGACGAGGAAATCGCCCTCCGGAAAATCGATCCGCACGAGCTCCCGGAGGAGATCGCGCGTTTCGAGTCCGCGCTGATCGCCACCCGCGCGGAACTTCTGGAAATCCAGCAGCGGATTGCGAATGCGATCGGTTCCACTGATGCCAGTATCTTCGACGCGCATCTGCTGGTGGTCGAGGACCGCACCCTCATTGACGAAGTCCTCCGCAATCTGGATAGGGAACGGTGCAACGTGGAATACATCTTCCACCAGGTGGCCGAAAAATACTGCCGGACACTCGCGCAGATCGACGACCCCTACCTGCGCGAGCGGGTGGTCGATATCGAGGACGTGACAAGACGGGTCATCCGACACCTGCTGGGCAAGGCCCCCCGGAATCCCGCCACCCATGACCGCCAGCATATCATCGTTGCGCACAACCTGACGCCGTCGGACACCGCCCAGCTGAACCGGGAACTGGTGATGGGTTTCGCCACCGAGATCGGCAGCAAGACCTCGCACACCGCGATCATGGCCCGCTCGCTGGAAATCCCCGCGATCGTCGGCTTGCACGGGATTTGCCACCAACTGACGAGCGGGGACGATATTCTGCTCGACGGCTACTCCGGCACCCTGATCCTGAACCCGTCCCCGGAGACCCTGGCCGAATACGGAAGGATCGAATCCGCCAAGGAAGAGGTTGTCGAACGGCTCGAGCTCATTCGCGAAACCGCTTCGACCACGCTCGACGGCCGCCATATTGTCCTCTCCGCGAACATCGATCTTCCCCAGGAACTCGAGGATGTCGCAGCCAACGGGGCCGAGGGAATCGGGCTTTATCGGACCGAATTTTTGTATCTGAACCGCATGGAGCCGCCGGACGAAGAAGAGCAGTTCGAGCACTACCGGCTCGCCGCGGAACGGTCGCAGCCCAACGGGGTCATCATCCGGACTCTCGACATCGGCGGGGACAAAACCACCCAAAGCCTCCACCTGCCCGAGGAGCAGAATCCGTTCCTCGGCTGTCGGGCGATCCGGTTCTGCCTCCAGAACCCGGAAATTTTCAAGACCCAGCTCCGCGCGATCCTCCGCGCGGCGACCTTCGGGAGCGTGAAGATCATGTATCCGATGATTTCGGGCGTGGACGAGCTCCGCCAGGCGAACGCGATCCTCGAGGAGAGCAAGGCCGAGCTGGCCGCGCGCGGCGTGCCGTTCCACCCGTTCATCGAGGTGGGGATTATGATCGAAATCCCGAGCGCCGTTCTGGCCGCCGACCACCTCGCCCGCGAGGCGGCCTTCTTCAGCATCGGCACCAATGACCTGATCCAATACACGTTCGCGGTGGACCGCGTGAACGACCGGATTGCACACCTCTACAACCCGACCCATCCCGCGATTCTGAGGATGATCAAAATGGCGGTCGATGCCGCGCATGCGAACGGGATCTGGACCGGCGTCTGCGGGGAAATGGCGGGCGATGTCCTGCTCACCCCGCTGCTCATCGGGCTCGGCGTCGATGAGCTGAGCGCCACGAGTGCTGTCGTCCCCCGCGTGAAAAAAGCCGTCCAGTCGCTCGACGCCACGCAATGCGAAGCCCTCGTGCGGACCGCCCTCTCGATGGATGATTCCGCGGCCATCCAGCAGATGAGCCTGGACATGGCCCGCGACCGCTACGCCGAGATCGCCGATTGACGGTCCAGTTGCCCGCGGCGGAGCACCAGGGATTCCAGCCCGGCGTGAGCCTGCATGGAAAATGCGAACACGTCCGCCCGCGCACAGAAGCTCACATCCTCCGGTGCATGCAGCGGGCTGGCGGGATCGAGGAACATGGCGGCGGCGATGGATTCGTGGACGCGCTTGAGAAAAGGCCCGGCCGGCGGACTGTTTCCGCGAAGCAACTCCGCCATCCACTCCGCGCAGGCGAGGTCCTCGTCCGCGCTTCCGTAATGGACAGTGCCGGTGATGACAAATGCCACGCGTTTGGATCCGGATGCGCGCAGGGCGGCTACAGTCGCCGAGCCGACGAGGAAGCTTGCAGCCAGGAGCAGGCGGGCATCGTGGCAGCAGACAAGCCCGCGTGTTCCGGCGGTCGTTCGCTGGGCGGCGCGGCGTCCGGTGAACGGGAACGCTGCGGCATCAACCGGGGAATTGCCAAGGTCGAACCCCGGCACCGGCCGGCAATCGGTCTCGCCCATGAGCACAAGGTCCGGCTCGCGGGCGCGGCGGGCAAAGGCCTCCGCGACATCCAGCACGGGATAAATTTCGACGGCCCCGCGGTCGAGCGCGACCGCCGCCGTGCTGAACGCCCGCAGCACATCGATCACGACAACCGCGTCGGCATCCGGCGCATCCGATAAATCCCTTAAATCCTCAATACGTGTCTCCATCGTGCGCCGACACTCATATCCGCTCCCCCTGATCTCCGCCAATTTTCATTTTGCGATCCTTCAAGATTGAGTCGCGTTCGAAAATGCGCTCGGCGAAACTAGGGCTTTGGGGCACGGATTCATGCGGTCCTCCGCGCAGCATCAGGTTTCCGGGCAGGCTGCGCTCGGTTCCGGATCGCGTGCGGCGATGATTGGCGGCGGAGCCAGCCCATGCGCTCACCGGCGCTTATGCCCGCCGCCTCAAGCGACCAGGCCGGAGAATGGCACGGAATGGGCGGAAAAGTAAATAAATATTTAAATATCTGGCATTTGCGGCGGATATGGAGTTTATGACCTGCATCATGAAAAAAATATTTCTACTGGCCGCCCTTGCGGTTCTGGCGCTGGGAAACAACGAGGCGAGGGCAACGATCGCGATTGACCTGGTCGGTGTCGGCAACGCGGGGAATGCGGCGGACCCGTTGAACTCGGGGAGTGTGCCGGGAATCGGCGCGGTGGCCTACGACTACGCGATCGGGAAGTACGATGTGACGATCGGGCAATACACGGCATTCCTGAACGCGGTGGCGGCGACGGACACCTACGGGCTCTACAATTCGGCCATGGGGACGGATTTGAACGTGGCGGGGATCGCGCGGAGCGGGAGCAGCGGAAGCTACACGTATTCGGTGATGAACAACGCGGGGAGCAGCGCGAACCGCCCGATCACGTATGTGAGCTGGTTTGATGCGGCGCGGTTCTCGAACTGGATGGCCAACGGGCAGAAAACGGGAGCGCAGGTCGGCACGACGACGGAGAACGGGGCCTACACGCTCAACGGGGCGACGAGCGGGGTGGGGTTCGCGAGGAACACGACCAACCCGAACACCGCAGCAGCGGTGAACTGGTGGATTCCGAGCGAGAACGAGTGGTATAAGGCGGCGTATTACTCCCAGTCTCTGAACGGCGGGACTGGAGGCTACTGGCTCTACCCGACACAGAGCAACACGGCACCTGGAAACACCATCAATGGCACAGCGAACCAGGCGAACTACTACGTGGGAGGCTATGCCACGACGCAAAGTGCGAGCTACAGCGCGAGTCAGAATTATCTGACCGATGTAGGAGCGTTCGGCGGAAGCGGGAGCGCGTATGGGACGTATGACCAAGGCGGAAATGTGTTTGAGTGGAACGACACAGCCACCTCGGGTTCCGCGCTGGGGCAGCGGGGCGGCTCCTGGGGCAACGACGGGAGGTACCTGCAGTCGTCGCTCCGCGACGCCAGCGGTCCCGCGAGCGAGAACAGCGGCATTGGTTTCCGCGTGGCCGCCGTCCCCGAGCCATCGACAGCAGGTTTGTTGTTGCTCGCGGGAGCCGGGTGGATTGTGTGGAAGCGTCGAAAGATTACTCTTTGACCATTTGAAAACCCGCGAAGCATGCCGAAAAATATTTCTGCCGTGAGCGCGGGCATCCCTGGTGCAGATGACTGCGGGTTCCTGGGCTGGGGGAACCCTCAGTCGATGAACCGCCTGGTGATGTCGGTGTAGGCGTCGATGCGCCGGTCGCGGAGGAAGGGCCAGTGCGTGCGCTGGGTGTCCACGCTATCGAGGTCCGCCTCGACGACGAGGACTTCCTCGCGGTCGGCCGAGGCCTTCGCGAGGATCTGGCCGGATGGGTCGCAGGCGAAGCTCTGCCCCCAGAACTCGATGCCGTTGCCGCCGTCCGGGGCCTCGTGACCGACGCGGTTCGGGACGACAATGTAGCATCCGTTCGCGATCGCGTGCCCGCGCTGGACAGTCTCCCACGACGCATGCTGGCGGGCGCCGAATTCCGCTTTTTCCTTCGGATGCCAGCCGATCGCGGTCGGGTAGAAAATGATCTGCGCACCTTGGAGCGCGGTGAGGCGTGCGGCCTCCGGATACCATTGGTCCCAGCAGATGCAGACCCCGAGTTTGCCGAATTCTGTCTGCCATGACCGGAACCCGAGGTCGCCGGGCGTGAAGTAGAATTTCTCGTAGAAGAGCGGGTCGTCCGGGATGTGCATCTTGCGGTATTTCCCGAGAAATGTTCCATCGGCGTCGATGATGGCGGCGGTATTGTGGTAGAGCCCCGGCGCGCGGCGCTCGAAAAGGGATGCGATGATCACCACTCCGAGTTCTTTGGCCCACGACTGAAGTTGTCCCGTGCCTGCGGAAGGAATCTCCTCCGCGAGGTCAAAATACTTATGGTCCTCGACCTGGCAGAAATAGAGCGAGCGAAAGAGTTCCTGAAAGCAGACGATATTCGCGCCGCGGGATGCGGCCTCGCGTAGCCCGCGCTCGGCAGCGGCGGTGTTCGCGGCGATATCGGCCGTGCACGCGTTTTGCACGAGGCCGATTTTTACTGGTGGTTGCGCCATGTCCGGAATGGTGCCAGAATTCGCGCCAATGAAAACCACACTTTTCCTTCTGGGTTTGACATTTGCCGCGATCTCCGCGACGAACGCACTCGCCATGGACGACATCCGCATCATTGTAAAAACCAACAAGGGAGACATCGAAGCAACGCTATTCGCCTCGAAAGCTCCTCTCACCGTTGCCAACTACCTCAACCTCGCGAAGCACGGCTACTACGACGGCCTCACGTTTCACCGCGTGATCCCGAATTTCATGATTCAGGGCGGCGATCCGACCGGCACCGGCATGGGCGGTCCCGGCTACAAGTTCGAGGACGAGGTCAAAACCGGCCTCAAGCACGACAAGGCGGGGATTTTTTCGATGGCAAATGCCGGCCCCGGCACGAACGGCAGCCAGTTTTTCATCACCCACCTGCCGACTCCCCACCTCGACGGCAAGCACACGGTCTTCGGTGAAGTCACCAAGGGACAGAATGTCGTCAATGCGATCGCGCAGGGTGACAAAATCGTAAAGATCGAGGTCCTCGACTCCACCGACGCGCTCTTCGAAGCCCAGAAGGCCCGGATCGCCGAGTGGAACAAGTCGCTCAAATAGGACATCCCAAAACTTGATGCCCGGCCCAGATCGAGAGCGGGCAAGCGGATTCGCTTCCTACAGGAGGTTACAAGCGACCTCGTGTCGTGAATGGTGACCCGCCATTCATTCTGAACCCGAGGATTGATCCGGGCGCCAAGTCGCCAACCTCCGCACACGGGTCGCAATGCCCTCCCCGCAACTGCCGCGCATCCCAGCAGACAAACGTGTGAATTCCGGGGTGACCGTCAGGACGAGTGGAGCAAACAACTCGCCGAACTGACCAGAGATGCGCCAGTTCTACATTCGTGAAGGGGGCACGGGCGCTGTTCCGTCAGGCTTTCGCCTTGATGAGCGCCTTGTTCAAACGGCCCTTCCTGCGATCGGCCACGTTGCTGTGGATGATCCCGCGCTTCGCGGCTTTGTCGAGGGCGGAAGTCAGTTTCACAAACTCCGCGCGCGCGGCATCCGGCTTCCCCTCGGCGAGGGCAGCGCGGAACTTTTTCTGTTCGGTCTTGAGTCCGGTGATCACACCGGCGTTAATTTCGCGTCGGCGCACACTTTGCCGGGCGCTCTTTGCTGCAGATTTGGTATTGGCCATATATAGTTTTTGGTGCCAGAGGGGAGAATCGAACTCCCGACCAAGGGCTTATGAGTCCCCTGCTCTACCGCTGAGCTACCCTGGCGTGGGGAAGGGACAATATCGCTTTTCCGCCGGCGAACAAGGCTGATTTTTGTCGGGCACAACAGTGACCACGTCGCGAAAATCACTCGAAATAGACTTTCACTCATCCCGCTTGGGTGTTTTGCCGAGAGCGGTGGTTTCAATCAGCGTCCCGCTACCGCGGAGAGCAGATGGCTATTTTTCCGCCAAATCGTAGGGGATGGCCGGGAGCAATCCAAGGGACCAGCGCTTTTCCGTTTGCTCCTTGTCGGTGGGGGCTGGGGATCTTCCAGCGGTCAATTCGACGATGAGGTTGCCTTGCGAGCCGGGCTTCGCCTTCGTGAGGTCAGCGCGAAACGCGATGTCGACGCCGTCCTGGCTGGGGGAAACTTTCTCGATAGAGATGCCCTCGGGGGGATTTTTCAACTCCGCACGCACACGGTTTTTTTCAAGTGCAGGCGGGAGAAATACCTTTGCGCTTCCGGCGCTTTTGGGGAGGATTTTGACGATCTCCGCAGACATCTGCAGGGGTTTTTTGGGGGAACGGTCCGGCGGCGAATAAGCCAGAAGTTCGCGGGCGGGAACAAGATGGTGATAGATGAACGCTTGGAGTCTGTCATCGGCGGGAACCGCTTTTCGCGAGATCTGGGAGCCGGAGATCTCCGCCGTGCCGGTGATCTCCACGGGCTGCGGGGTCCCGGCCTTGGCGGTTTCGGGAAATGTGAGCGTGGCGGTCACGGAGTTGCACCCAGCCGGGATGCGCCCGCCTGAGAGCACAAAGCCTCCGGCACCCGCGGAAAGGTTGATCGGAGCGGAGAACCCGTCTTTGCGCATAGCATAAATCGTGACAGGAATGACAGCGCCCGGCGCACCGTTGATTCCAGAGGGAACAACCCGCAGGGCAAAATCCGGACGGGGATGGTCGATGCGAAGGCGGTAGGAATAATCCATGCCACCCTGCCTCTGAGCATCGCTCAAATGAACGAAAAACACGCCGTTTGAAGGCGGAGTGAAGTCGATCCGCGAGTCGGCATGGTGCGTGAGCAGGCCGCTTTCCTTGTCATCGAGATCGTCGTTGCAGGCGAGTTGTTTCCCGTCGGCATCGGTGATCCGGAGAAACGAATCCAAAGGCGAGTTGAGCCGCCGCGCGAAAACATCCACGACCACGGGCTCTCCCTTTTTGCACTTGATGGCAAAGACATCCCCATCGCCCGGATAATCGATCCGCCCGTTGATGATCGCCGGGAACGCGATCGGTTCAGCGTGTGCCTGATCGTTGTCGGGTTCGATCTCGGAGAGTTCTGGAATTCCGCCTCCCGCGAAGGTCACATCCGTCGTGGCAAACCCGTTGGCAAGCGGCAGGACCTTCTCGATTCCTTCGCCGGGCGGAGCGACGAGGGAAATCCGTTGGCGCGGAAGATTCCACCCGAACACCTCGACTTTGACATCCGAACCGGAATGCCCGCCCAGCGGGAAAATCCCCGTCACGAACGGGATCTTCCCCGCCGTGATCCGGTAAACAAAATCCTCACGGCCACGGTAGAGGGCGTCGTGGATCTGAAGCGTGTAGTCTCCGGTTTCCCGGACATCAAACGCCAGCACGGGATCGGGGGCGAAGCGGAACGATTGAGCGGACGCCAACGGTTTTCCAGCGGCATCCTGAATCGTCATCACGGCCTCGAACCAACCGGGAACAGCGTCGGCAAGATAGGGGATCAGATCACGCGCCTGTGCGACAAAGACAAGGTGTTCCCCGCGGATGGCATGAAAAACATAGCGGTCGGTCTGGCCCGGCAGGATTTGTCCGTTGAGGATGACCGGAAACTGAATCGCGGGCGGGGAAGCGGGCGGCGGGTCGGTGGCCGCGGGTTTGCGCATTTCAGGAAGGTCGCCAATCAGGATGGAGAGAGGGTTGGTGATCCCGGCTTTTCCGAAAAGCCGAAGTGTGCGCGGGCCTTTGGCGGCATCGGGGGCGATTTCGAGGCGCAGGGTGACGGTCTCGGCGAGCTGGCTGTTGGGCTGCCGTTTCGGATTATTCCGCTGGGCCTGCGTGATGCGGAAAAGGCGGATCTCATCTTCCGGAGCACCTGCTTCCTGCAGCATCTGCACTATGTCCGCGAACTTCTCATCGCGCGGCTTGCCGGGCTTCATGGTGTCCGTGATCTCCTTCCGGCGCTCCGCGATGGCGTTGGTGAACTCATCGAATCGCTTTCCGTTCATCGGCTTGGCAATGCCGGTGACCGTGACGCCGACTCCACTCCCCGTGACGATGCCCGAGGTAATCCCCTCCAGATGCTGGCCGCCCACCGTGACGTCGCAAACTGTTCCCTGTTTTCCTCCGGCCGGGTAGGCGTAGGCAAGGTCGGGATCTTTGGACTGCTGGGCACTGCAAACCCCTGCGAGAACGAAAAGAAGGAATATCGCGGCGCCACTCCAGAGAGCGCATGCCCGAGTTCCGCAAAAACCAGGGAGAACAGGCGTCTCGCCTGTTTGGAGACTGGCTTTCGCGGTCCAACCTACGCATGCACGGGCGATACGCCCATGCTCCCTTTGGTCTGGCCTCCCCGGTTGCAACTTTTGGGAATGCTCGCCGCCCCTCACATGATCTCCTTCAGGCGTCCGCCGGATTTGATGTTCCCCGTGATTTTTGGGGTCAGGCGCACCGACTCGTCCGCGTTTCGCGGGAAGGTGGCGTCCGGGTCGATTCCGAGCAATTCATACATGCTGGCAGTCAAATCCCATGGATAGACAGGCCGGTCGGCAACCGTCTCGCCGTGTGCATCCGACGAGCCGACCACCTGTCCGCCCCGGAAGCCTCCGCCCGCGACCAAGGCCGAGAAGACTTTCCCGTGATGGCCGCGGCCGCCGTTCCATGGGGCCTCCCACTGCACGCGCGGCGTGCGGCCGAATTCGCCGCCGCACCAGACGATCGTGCTCCCGAGCAGCCCGTGGTCGGAGAGATCCTGCAGCAGCGTGGCGAGCCCCTGATCCAATTCTGGCAGTTTGCGGTTCATGGTTTGGAAGTGCTGCTTGTGGGTATCCCAGCCCTTGTAGTTGATGGTCACATATTTTGCCCCGCGCTCGACCAGGCGCCTGGCCGCAAGGCAGGACTGGCCGAACGTGTTGCGGCCATATCTGTCCCGGAGTCCGTCGCTCTCCTTGGCTAAGTTGAAAACCTCGGCTCCCTCGCCCAGAATCATGTCGTAAGCGGCATCGCCACACTTGCGGTATTCCGCAAACTGGGGATCGTTTTCGAACCGCTTTCCGAGCGTGTCCAACTGCCCGAGCAGATCCCGGCGGAGCTTCTGGTGTTCCGGAGAAATCCCCTCGGCGACAATGCCCTCGACGGCGAAGGGGGTTTTCGCGGGATCTCCGCCAGTGGCGAACGGTTTGTAGCGCGGCCCCAGAAATCCGGCTTCGGAAAACCGTCCCTGCGGCTCGGTGAGGACAATGTAGGGGGGAAGGAGACCTTTGTATCCTGCGTCGTATCCCTTCAGAAGGGACAGGACCGCTCCCATCGAGGGATAAACCAACCGCTCTCCATCCGGATGCCCGGCCTGCACCATGTAGGACGCGGTCTCATGGCCGGTATTCCCATGGGTCATGCTCCGGATCAGGGAATATTTGTCAGCCTGCTTGGCAAGATTGGGCAGGAGCTTGTTGATCCGGATCCCGTCGGCATTCGTCGATATCGCCTCATTGAGCGGGCCGCAATAGTCACGCCCGGCGTCCGGCTTCGGATCAAAAGTATCGATGTGGCACGGCCCGCCCCAGAGCCAGATTTGGATAACCGCCTCGGCTTTGGCACGGGGAGCCGAGGATATGGCGGGCAGAGCGAATCCAGCTTTTTGCCCGAGCAGCATCGCTGCCGTGGTCAGAAAGCTGTAGCGGAAGAGCGCTCGGCGGGAAAGGCTGGCGTCAAACGGGAGAGGAGGGAGAAGAGATTTCATGGGATCAGTGGCGGTAGAGAAATTCCGGGCTGTTCATAAGCGCCCAGGCAATGTCGAACATTTTTTGGTTTTTGCCAGTATTTGCCGGCGTTTTATAGGCGGCGGCGACCTCCATCTCGTCTGGGGTGGGATAACGCGAAAGAAACGTGAGGTAGAGTCGCGAAACGGCTTCCTCCTCAGTTGGGGCCGACTGGAGCAGGTCTTTGAGTTTCCGGCTGTTGTTGATCTTGCTGAGCATGTGTTTCGAATTCAGGAGGCTCAGGCGCTGCGAAGCCGTCACATTGGCAGGCCGCTCCGCAAGCAACCCGGTATCTCTCGGAGGCCGCCCGAAGAGTTCAAGATAGGAACTGGTGATGCTGCCATCGGGCAGGGCCATCGAGCGTGTATCGTCGGGCAGGTAAGTGAACGGTTCGGGGATCATGCTCATGTATTCCTCCTTGGCTCCCGTGATTCGGTTGATCGCGTCCATGAGGACTTCCGCCTCGATACGGCGCACGGGATAGGAGGTCAGTTCTCCGGCACCACGGACCTTGTCATCGGGCGGAATCGGCGAGAGCTGGTAGGTGTCGGAGTTCAGAATGATCCGGAGAAGCTGCTTGGTGTCATATTTGGCGGCCTGCAACTGGCGGGCCAGCCAGGCGAGAAGCTCCGGGTTCGATGGCGGGTTGTCCGGCCGGCTGTCGTCCGGCTCATGGATAATGCCCCGCCCGAAAATCCAGAACCAGATCCGGTTGGCGGCATTCTTCGCGAACGGGGAATTCGCCGAGGACAAAAGCCACTGCGCAAAAACCTCCCGCGGGTCGGTCTCCGGCTTGATCTTGATGGGGGTCCCGTCCGGCAGCCGGGCTGACACGGGATTGTCGCCCTGCGGTGGAGTGAAGTAGACGATTTCTTCCTTCCACTCGCCTGTCATCTTGAACCCGACACGGGAGAAAAACACCGCGAGGTCGGCACGCTTCTCCGGAGTCCAGTTCGAGAGGCGCTCGCCCATGAATGTGAGGGCCGCCGCCGCCGCGAGCGCTTCCGGTTCCCTGCTGCCGGCCGAACGGAGAAAATTCACGGGCGGATCGCGGAAGTTGCTTCCTTCGGCAGTCAGCAACTGGTGTGCGAACTGCGAATACGGCATGTTCTGCCGGATGCAGGCACGGATCCACCCGTCGTAAGCCTGCGCCGCATTCGGCCAAAGGTTGACGGGGAATTCGGATTTGACCCGCAGGATGTCCCCCCACTTCATTCCCCAGTAGTCTGCAAACTCGGGCCGTTCGAGCAGGCGGTCGATCTGTGCCTGACGTTTCCCGGCACTCTTGTCGGCCAAAAATTCCACGACCTCCTCCCGCGTGGGCAATGTTCCGATGACATCGAGAAAGACCCTGCGCAGAAAAACCTCGTCCGAACAGGCCCTCGCCCTTGGGATGCCGGCGGCCTTTTGTTTCACCGAAACCAGATTGTCGAGCGCGGCGGAGAGTGGAGGAGTCAGGCTCCGCGTCTGCTGCGAGTCTTGCTCAAACGGGAGAACCGGCATGCCCGTGGCAACCGGGCAGGCCGCGATTCCCAACAAAAACAAAAGAGTCGCTCGCATCAACATAGCTGGACAGAATGGAACATGAGGTGGTTTCATGGCAACCGCCCGCATCGAACGGATTCAACCCCGAATCGTTCGGGATGTTTCGGAAAATACGCGACTTTGTGCTTCTCCACGAGTTGAATCCTCCAAGCATGTCAGACTCTCCCAGCTCAAATTCTCTCCAAATCAAAACGATCGAGCATCCCCGATGGCTGGAATCGCATGCCACAATCGCGGGAATAGCAGGCGCGGCGGAATTTCTCCAGGCGCGGGAGCGGCTGCCGGGAGGGATGGAGGCGACGGTCCTGGGCGTGGATCTTTTTGGGACAGCGGCGGAAATCGTCGGAATGGAGGAAGTCGTGAAGGTGGCCGGCATCGAGGCACCGGTGACCTCCGTTATCTCCACTTCCCCGTGTAGCGGTGGCATGCAGTTCCTGGCGGCCACGGGGGTTAAACCTGCCCCGCTCGTCCTGCACGACCGCGTTGCCGGTTACCTCATCGAAGACTCCGGAACCAGCCACTGCTTTCTCGGAGGACTCAACCCCAGCGATCCCGGGGCCTCGCACGAACATCAAACCGAGGAGGTTTTTTCCATGATCGAGGAAGCCCTCGCGCTCGCCGGGTTGAATTTCGGGCACGTCGTCCGCACGTGGTTTTACAACGACAAAATCCTGGATTGGTATCCGGTGTTCAACCGTGTCCGCACATGGTTTTTCCAGCGGCATTCCATCCGGAGAATGCCGGCCAGCACAGGGATCGGTGCTCCCAACCCGGCGGGGACAGCTCTTGTGGCGAAAGCGTTTGCTGTGCGATCCGGGAGCGGCGAAATCCGCGTCTGCCGCTCCCCGCTGCAATGCGATGCCTTCGCGTATGGCAGCGCATTCAGCCGCGCGATCGAAGTCTCGGACTCCCGCTCCCGCACGCTCTATATCTCCGGCACGGCGAGCATTGAACCCGGCGGCCGGAGCGTCCACAATGGCGATCCCTCCGGTCAGATCCAACTGACGATGGACGTGGTGCGTGCAATTCTCAACGAGGCCGGCATGCGTCTGGAGGACGCCACGCGTGCTGTGGCTTACTTCCGCGATCCGGCACACATTCCGCTCTGGGATCAGTTCTGCCCGCCAGGCTTGCCCTCGGTTTCTCTCGGCTGCTACGTCTGCCGGGACGATCTCCTTTTCGAAATCGAGCTCGATGTTTCTTCGGCCCCTGCCCAGTAAGACGCCTATGGGCGGTGGACCGTATGCTTGCCGAGCACGCGGTTCAGGCGGACATACATGTCGGGAGGGATATAGCGGTGGATTCGGATCGACGGGCCCGCAGCCTCGATCTCCTCGCACCCCAGCCCGATCTGGGCAGAGAATATAGATTCCCCGGACTTCCAAACCAGAAGGTAATCCGGGTGGAATCTCCCGCACGCATCGTCCCCGCCGCCAGGGGAAAATGGGTTCCCCGGATTGAAGACAGCCCGGAGTTCCGCGATCTCGGCTTTGCTCATCGGCAGCGGCTCTTTGTAGAAACTGAAATTTCCGACGCGCATCACATCGCCCCGGGCATTTTCTTTGGCGAACAAGGCGGATTTGGTTTTGGGATCAGGAAGCCCCTCGAAAACCTGCAGCTCAGGGATTGCCGCGACCGCTTTCCGGAACTGATCCGATGGTGACCCGCCCAGCAACCCCGCCAGCGGACGCGCCGCCGCCGCCGCAGACTCCCCCTGGCGCGCGTCTGGATCGGCAGCGTGAAGGAGTTGAAATGCCATCAGCATCAGGGCGCCGGAATACCCGATGAAAGCTCTCATGATTGCGCGCATCCGATCTTTTCGAGCAGGCGCGGGATAGCGACATGCCGGAGGATCAGGTCCTGGATGCAGTCGATTTTCCGGGTGTCTCCAGGCAGGGTTTTGACGGTCATCGAGTGGATCCGCTGCGCGATCGTGTAGCTGTCCATCGGCGAAAGGATCACCGGCAGGGTTGTCTGGCCGAGCATTTCCAGAAGCCGGGTATGCGGGCGCAGGTCGTCGGAGAGAACCAGGCCGGCGAGCGGGCCACCTTCCGCGGCCATCGAGCGGGAGAGCGCCGCCAGCACGACATCCTCCCGGTCCCCGGGCACCACGAGAAGAGTGCCGTCCTTCACTCCGACAAAGAGGTTTGCCGAGCTCACCGCCCCGATCATCACCTGTCTGCATGGACGGCGCCTGAGGGATTCGTTGTAGAGAAACTGCCCGCGGATGTGCTCGCAGATCTGCTGGAGCGTCGGCTGCGCCAGCATGTTTTCCATGGGGACAATCCCGAGAAGTTCTAGTCCGAGCCGCTCGAACCCGCGGCTCGCGAAATCCGCGATGTAATCGAGCTTGTCGGGATGGACCTTGTTCATCACGACCCCGATCACCTCGACTCCTTCGCGGTCGAAAAGCGCCTTGTTCAGGGCGGCCTCGTCGATCGGACGCCCGATCCCGCCCGGCGTCACCAGCACGACTTTGCTGGCCAGAAGCCTCGCCACCGTCGCATTCGACAGATCGAATGTGGAGCCGACCCCCGCGTGCCCGGTGCCTTCGATAATCGCGAAATCCTTCTCCCAGCAGGCCCGGTCAAACGAATGCCGGACTCGCCGTGCCAGCGCCTCGTGGTTCGACTGGTTGATATACCTCCGTGTGAAATCCGGCTCGACCGCGATCGGGCTCATGTCCTCTATCGGCACCTGTGTGCCGAACGTGTCACGGATCAGCACGCTGTCCTCGTCGATGCGCTTGCCATCGACTTCCGTGAACCGCTGACCGACCGGCTTGATGAACCCGATCCGGCCGAATCGGGCTCGAAGGCTCGCGTAGAGGCCGAGCGCCACCGTGGTCTTCCCCGTGTTCTGCTCGGTCGCTGCGATGAAAATCCGGGGAGTGGTTGTGTTCACACGCCGCTATTCCGCGCTCTCGGGATACAGTTTCCGATACTCGATCGCCTGAAGCCCAACCAGTGCCGCCATGGAGACGATTTCCTCGGGGTCTGTCCCGCGCGAAAGATCCGCCGCCGGGCGCGTGAGCCCGAGAATCAACTGGCCGAATGTCCTCGCCGCCGCGAATTGATGGATCAGCTTCACCGCGATGTTTCCGCTATTGAGGTCCGGGAAGACCAGGACATTCGCCTTTCCGGCCACGAGGCTGGGGCCCATCTTTTTTTCCGCAAGTACCGGGTCCAATGCGGCGTCTGCCTGCATCTCCCCGTCCACCACGATTTCCGCGCCAAGCTTTGCGATGAGCTGCCGGGCCAGTTCGGTCGCTCCGGCCACCTTTTCCGTGGACGCCGTGCGCGCACTCCCCTTGGTCGAGAAGCTCAGGAGCGCGACCCGCGGGCGCCGGCCGAACACCTGCCGCGCCACGAGCCCGGCCTGGACGGCGATCGAGGCCAGTTGCTGCATGTTGGGATCCGGCACGACTCCGGTATCGGCAAAAAAGATCACGCCGTCGTCGCCGAAGGCTTTGTTTTCCAGCTCCACGATCGTGCAGCTCGACACCACCTCCGCATGCGGCAGCGGCTTGATCAGGTTGAGCAGCGGACGCATGAAGACCCCGCCGTAGGAACTCACACCGCCGACCAGCGCATCGGCTAGCCCGTATTGGACCATCATCGCGGCGAAGTAATTGTGATTGATCATCACAGCCCGGCTGTCCGTGAGCCCCATGTGCTTGTATCGCTCCAACCGCTCGAGCCGCTGGCAGAATACCGGCAGGTCCGAGGAAGTCTCCGGATTGATGATCGCCACATGGTCGAGGTTGGCCTTTTCGGCCAAAGCCACGCGCTCGATCACGTCCCGGTGGCCGAGGAGGATCGGCACCCCAAGTTCCCTCTCGTAAAACATCTGCGCCGCACGTATCACTCGCGGATCGTCCCCGTCCGGAAACACGATCCGCTTCGGATGGCGTTTCAGCTTTGCAAAAACCGAATTGATAAAACTCATGTCCGTGAAATCCTACAACAGGCTGGAGAAGAATCCCTCCGGAGACAAGGAGAACATCGCGCTTCTCCGCGCCCACGGCCGCATGATCTCCATCGGCCCGCGTCCGCTGATCATGGGGATTTTGAACATCAACGACGACTCGTTCTCGGGAGACGGGCGGATTGACACCGCCTGGGCGCTCGATCGGGCGCTCGAACTCGTGGCCTCCGGGGCGGACATCGTCGATGTCGGCGGCGAGAGCGCGCGGACGAACCGCCCGCCGGTGAGCGAAGACGAGGAGTGGCGGCGGATCGCGCCATTTCTGGAAAATTTTCCGGCGCTGATGGAAATGGCACCATCTCCGGATGACGGCCAGCTTTTTCCCCCGCTGCTCTCCGTGAACACCTGGCGCACCGGGGTGGCGGAGCGCGCGCTGCAGGCCGGCTGCGATCTCCTCAACGACATGAGCGGCCTGCCCGATGCCACCCACGCGCGCCTCTGCGCGGAGCACGGTGCCGCGCTTCTCATCATGCACACGAAGGGCGAACCCAAAGTCCCGCACACCGATGTGGAATACGGAGACATCATGGCCGAACTGGACCAGTTCTTTGAATCCAAGATCGCCATGGCGTGTGGGGCCGGGCTCCAGCGCGAGGCCCTGGTGCTCGATCCGGGAATCGATTTCGCCAAGCAGATCGGCGACAACCTCCGTATCCTCCGCAAGCTTCAGCGCCTCGCCCGGTTCGGCTGCCCGATCCTTCTTCCCGTCTCGCGAAAAAGCACGATCGGACGCGCGCTCGGGATCGAAACCCCCTCCGACCGCGACGCCGGCACCATCGCCTGCATCGTGGCCGGCGCGCTTCGCGGAGCCGCCATCATCCGCGTCCACAACGTCCATGCGGCCCGACTCGCCCTCCGCGCCACCATGCTGGTAAAATAATCGGAAGCCGTATCAGATTCTTCCCCGCCGCGCCTCCAACTCCGCGCGGATCCCGGCCATGCGGCTGCGGCTCAGCGGATAGGACAATGCGAAAACCAACGCCACGCCCCAGATTGCAATCGGCACGGTCAGGTAATACCCGAACATCCGGGCAAGAACATCCGGCGGCTGGTGGACATGCTTGGAAGTGAACCCCGATATTTCCAGCACCAATCCTCCCAGCCCCATCGCGCACGTCAACGCAGCCTTGATAAACCACGAGTAGAACGAGTTGATCGAACCTTCGCGCCGCCGGGTGGTGCGAAGCTCGTCGTAATCGGCGGTGTCGGCCTTCATGGATGGAATGAAAAGCCATACCGCTGCAATCGCCCCGGATTCAAATATCGCGGGGACGATTTGGAGATACGGCGAGTCGGGCCTCATGCAGATGATATTCATCAAGTGGCCGATCATGCTAAAGATCAGCATGCTGATCACCATGATCTTTTTGTCGAACCGCTCTCCCAGCCAGGCCCAGACAGGGATTGACAGGATACCCGTGACGGCGAGCACCGTGGCTTTCCAGCCGACGACGATCGAGGCCGCTGGCAGATCCCCGTCGAATATATAGTAAATGCTCAGGTATTGCCCGAGGCTGCCGACCGAGCTGGAACCCAGGACCAAGAAGAAGGAAATTCCGATTAGCGACCATAAGGGCTTGCACTGAAAAGATTCTTTCACGCTATTCCAAAGCGGGTCAGGGAGCTTCTTCTCCGAAAAACTGTATCGCTCCCTGACAAAAATTGCGGGCAGCAGGCCGAAAACGACAATCGCGCCCGCTATCATCCAACACCCCGACTTCATGCCGATGAGAATGTCTCCTTTGCCGGTGGCGGAGTTGATAAAGGACTTTCCCGTGACGATCGCGAGCACCCAGCCGCCGGCCATCGAGGAGGCTTTTCCGAAAAATGCCATCCAGCCGGTCAAACGGGTACGCTCGTCGTAGTTTGGCGTCAACTCCAACTGGAGTCCGTAATAGGGCATCGACCAGAGCGAGTAGCTGGCAAAGAACACGATGCCCACGACAACCAAATAGAGCGCCTTGCCCGAGTCCTGCAATCCGGGCGGCATGCGCCAGAACATCAGATACACGCAGCCGGTCAGCACCGCCCCAGCCGCTATAAATGGCCGGCGCCGCCCCCAGGGCGTATGCGCGTTGTCCGACAGGTTTCCGATGACAGGATCCAAAAAGGCATTCCACGCCAAAAGGATCATCAGCACGAGCCCCAGAGTCGCCGGGCTGATTCCCATGCCGATGTTGAAATACGGCATCCAGAGCACCCCGGTTAACAACCCGGTCGCTGCGTAGTCCATGTTCACGCCCGCGCTAAACATGAGCTTCTGGAAAAGCGGAATCCGTTCGGATTCGGGAATGTGGGTGATGGCGCTCACTCGGAAGCAGCGTGCCCGTCGAAAAACAGCACGCTGGTTTTTCCGTGCCGGGACGGGCCTTTCATTCCGAGCCCCGGATTATCAGCCGGGGGTGTCCCATACGAATCGCGAATTGCCCACTGGCTCGATAACTTGATTCCCAGGGAGGTGAGCGTCGCCATCCGGACCGGTGCCAGGTTTTCAGGGATGGTTCCCGTAGACGCATCTCCCCATGGGCTTTTGTTCGGAATGGTCCCGCCCTTGATTTGCTGACATGCCAAGTAGGATAACTCGCTCCACGTCGCACACGGGCACCGGAACGTATCCACCTTCGTATAATTGCCTGATGTCAGCGAAATATTATACCCAAGATACGGGCCAAGGTAGGCCGCGAGAAAACGGCCGTCATCGGGCATTGATTTCTGAGACCAAAAGGTCGGCCCTGGCAGCGCACCGTCGTGGTCGGCGGTATACAGGCTAATCGCCGTTCCAGCGGACTTGAGATTCTGCACACATTGGGTCCGGAGCATTAGCTTGCGCGTGGAACTCCATCCCATCGAGGTAAGAGCAGCCAAGACAGCGATGATCGCTATCGTCGCCAGAAGTTCTATGAGAGTAAATGCCTTCTGCATGGCTTGTGTTCCGAGGTGTAAGGGAAATTTATCCGAACGTGCGGCAGAAACAACAGGATGCCCGTGCTTATTGATGCATGGTGAATGTTTTCAAATACCACAAGTTCCACCAAGCAAAATGGGTTGCGCGTTTTATTATCAAAATTTTATGACGATCCCAAGGGAATCGCGATATTCCAAGTGTGGAGAGCATGATGAAATCCGCCGGGGCCGTCGGCGGCGGCTGCGAAGAGGCAGATCGGGCGATCCTGTTCGTCGAAGAGCAGTTGCGCCCGCTCCAAGCAGCCGAGCTGGGTCTCTTCGCCGTTCTCGAAGGCCACGGTTCTTGAATACGCCTTGGGAGGCTCCATCGGCGTCCAATGGATCGCGTCGCTGGATCTGAAGTGGGCACCTGCATGCAGTTCCCCCGTGATCCCCCCCAGCATATCCTTGGCCAGCATTTCGTAATGGTCTTTCTCCCACCAAACAAACGGATCCTCGACAAAATCGCCTCCTTCGAAACGGAGTATGGGCTCGTCCGACAGGCGGCGGTAGGGGCCTTCGTATGAATCCGCCTCCGCCACTCCGATGCGCAGCCCTTGCGGGGTGTTAGAGCGGTAAAACAGAACCACCCGGCCATCGTCCCGCACGCAAGGGGCGGGATTGGTCACGATTTGCGAATCCCATTTGCCGGGGCGCGGTTCGAGAATCGGCCTATCCAGCTTTTTCCACGGCCCGTCGAGCGAGCTGGAGGTCGCCAGGCCGATCCGGATGTTTGAGTAGCTGTCGGCGCATTGTGCATCGCAGGCGTCCTGCGGGCTTCGCCGGATGGGGCCGGTGAAAGTGGATCCGATGTAATAGAGCAAATAGGTGTCCCCATATTTGTGGATGGTCGGATTGTGAGCCATCCTCCCGTCCCATGCCTCAGGGTTTCCACGCGGAAGCACTTTCTCCAAAAAGCGATAGGGGCCGCACGGCGTGTCGGACACGGCCCGGACGATTTCGGAACTCAGGATGTAACCGCTGAACATCGGCAGGTCGCGTGACCACCGGGAGGCGAACATGTAATAGCGCCCGTCCTCGCCGCTGATCACCGAGCCACACCAAATCCAGTAGCCGTCCATGCGGAATCCCGCATTATTCGGAACCGGCCTGACGCGCTGAAAAAATGGAAATGAGGATTTCAATGGAAAGCGCCGATCCGATTTATTGAACGCGCCGCACTTGACTCAGCCGCGGATCGATCGCGGGGAAAGATCCCGCGACAAACTTCGCCAGGGTGGCAGCCCCGTCTTTAGTGAAATGGCTGCGGTCGTCGGCTGCGGGGTTGGGGCCGCGGTTCACCGTGACTGAGGCGCTCCCCTCCTCGCCGAGCGAATCCAGCCACTTTCCGGTTTGCGCATAGAGGTCGATGAGCGGGACTTTCAACTCGTCCGCCACAGCCTTCATCGCTTCTGCGTAGGCGGCCAGTTCCGTCGTGACGTGGCCCGATGCGAATTGCCGGCGGTGGGGTGGCGTGACGAGCACGGGAGTGATCGATGCCGCGCGCGCCTCGTTCACGTAGCGGCGCAGGTTATCCTTGTAGTCGGTGGCGGCATCGGTCGACTCCGGCTGGCCGGCTCCATGGGCGTCGTTATGGCCAAACTGGATGAGGACAAAGTCGGGCTTCGCCGCCAGGATTTTCTGCCACCGGTCAACGGGGAAACTCTTGCTGCTTTTGCCTCCCTGGGCCTCGTTGAGATACAGGACGCCGGGCGCCGTCGATTCCCGCAGCATCTGCCCCCACCCGCGAAGGAGCGAGTTGCTAGGGTATTCGCACACGGTCGAATCGCCGATGATCGCGATTTTGAGCGGGCGCACGACAGCCGCGCCAGACTTAGCCGAAGGCGAGGCGGCGATGTTGGCTTTGTAGATTTCCGTGATCTGCTCTGCACTCAGAGCGCCAGACCCATCCGATTCGGAGGCATAAATCGCGATGTCGTCGAGCATCCCGTGAAAAGGCCGGATCCCGCCGTTGGTGTTGCCGATGGTGAGCCAGCCGTGGCGGCTCAGTTCCGCGGTTTTCCCTGCATCCAGATCTTCCGTCGTGATGATCTGCGGCTCGCTGGTGGTCGTGCCCCCGTAAAAGACCGCGTTCCCGGTTGTCTTGCTGCCGTCATAGGTAACCGCGAAGAAAACCCACTGGCCATCCGCTCCCTCGCCCAAGACGCTCGCCGAACGACGGGGTATGCTCGCCTGCTGCTTGTTGACCGCCAGGGTGAGCATTCCCGGGCCTGACGCAAAAATCATAAATCCGGCCAATGTCGGATCGCTGTATTCCACGAGCCGGGCCGCCCCATCCAATTTGCTGGCGGCTTTGAACCATCCCGTCACGGTGAACGAGGTCATGGCACCGAGCACGCTGCTTGCCGTCGGGATTCTGGCCGAGCCACCGCTCTCGCCCTTCGACCCCATCGCTTGGGTCGTCTTGCCGATGTCCAAGGCGAAGTCTCCCGGCTTGCCCGTCAACCCGCTCCCGGCCTCTCCATACAAACTGAGGGGTTCCTGGGTTGGACCGAACATGAACAGTTCGTCCGGGTTGGATTGGGCCCCGTAAGCGGACGTTCCCTTCCCGGCGTTAAAATCGAAAAACAGGCGCGGCTCGACGGCGGCACTCATCGAAAGCGTGGTGGAAATGCATGCCAGACACACCCATTTGGAAAGAATTGTTTTCATCAGGGAAAAATTAGGCCCCGCTCCGGATGAAAACAACGGAGCCTTCGTGCTTGCTGATGCACGGACTTCGGATCTATCCCGATTTCTTGGCAGCCTTTTCCGAGACGAGATAGAACGGTTCGTCACCGACCTCCAAGGCTTCTGCGGGCACAGGATTTCCAACGATGTCCAAGACCCGGACATGCTCGGGAATTTTCGCCAAATGCTTCTTTCCGTCCCTGCTCCAGATAGCTGTTACCGTGGATCCGTCTTTTTGGCTGAAACGATAGGCCTCGATCCCTTCCTGCATCTCGACGCGGCCATGGCATTTGGCCCCGTCAACCAGGCTGGCCAGAACGGCCGAAGCCACCAGAACCGGGCGCACCGAGCGATCCTGTTCCAAGGCGCCGAAGCCCTTCGTTTGGATCTCCGACGGATGGTAAAAACTGTAGTAGAAGAAGCGCGGGATCCCGGCCGCCATCTGGGTGACGTCAAAGCGCACAATATGGGCCATCTGCTGCCTCACCAGCGGCAGGCTTTCCTGGTCAGCCCAATACCATGACAACGATTCACCGGGACCGCCTTCCGTGTTCCAGATCGGTTTGGGCTGGCCGACTTCACGCATCATGGCGGAAAATTTTGCCACGGTGGATTCCGGAGGGGAGATTTCCCCCCCGTAAAGCGCGGGGTTGTAGTCGTGCACTGAAAGGGCGTCAAAGAATTCGGTCCCGATGGATTTGAGGACAGCCGGCGTCCACTTGTCGCTCGCGTTGCTGTGCGCCACCGAGTTGGCGCTGATGATAAAGCATTGCGGGTCGACCTCCTTAGCCGCCTGGTATCCGCGCTTGATGATTTCCCCGAGCTCTTCCGGGGTTCCGCTGAAGAAGTTCGCCGCCCATGGTTCGTTCCAGATTTCCCAGTGATTGATGCGGCCTTTGAAATGAGAGACCGTCGTCCGGACATATTCCGACCAGGCGTCGAGAGCGCCGGGCTTGTCCGGCTGGTTGTAAATCGATTCGTAGTTCACCAGCCCCCTTGGTTTTTTGCTGGTCCACGGAGGGGCCCCATCCAGCATGCCAAGAAGGGAGAATCCTGTGGCCTTGGCCGCATTAATGCCTTCATCACAAAACTGGAACTCTCCCTGCTTCTCCTCGACGTACCGCCACTTGGTGGGATTGGTTCCGTCATGCAGTCTGAGCCACCGGAAACCAAGGGCCCGCGCCATGGAAATAAGCTCCGGAGTCAAAGGTGTCTGCGTCCCGAAAAACGATTTTTCCGGGTCGATCTTCCTCGGGCGTGGCACGCGGGCGAAGACTTTTTCAACCGGTGCCGAGACCGGTTTGCCGTCGGCGCTGACGACCTGCCCCCGCAGCTTGAATATCCCGCGCGGCCTGGTTGGATCCGGCTTGATCGTGAGCTCCTGCACGGGCAAGGCGGAATCGGGCAGATGGCTCACGCCGGTCAGCAAATCATCGACTTCAAGCCGTAGCCGCGCGCCCTCAGACATGGTCCCGGCAACCTCGACTCCAATGCGGGCGTCTTCGCCATCGAAAAAGATGCTGCCCGGGGTCATCGGGCGGAATGCCAACTCGACGGGAAAGGGGGCGGTGTATTGTGGCGATGCGCTGGCGCGTTCCTCGATGCGGGCGGCATCGAACCACAATACCGTCTGCTGCTCGGGCCAGCACTTGACGACAAGCCGCGTCTTGTCGCTGTAGGGGAGCACGGCGCTCGTGGAATAGACTTTCCACTCCGGCCCCACCCGGACTCTCTTGTTGCTCTGAGGCGCACCTTCCAGATACATCTCGACCTCGGCTGGCTGACTCGCTTTTAAGGCGATCGACGCCGTGTGCGCGCGGTTGAAATGATACGGCACCCAGGGCGACGTGATGATCGCCGCGCGCGCATCTGGGATATCAATGCGAATCGAGCACTTTCCATCGCTGGCATCCGCCGAATCCGTGACCGCCTGGTGGTCGGCAAATTCCGACCGGATCGCCGTGCCAAGCCTGCTGAACTCGCGCAGGGCCACATTCCATCCTCCCCCGAGTCCTGCCTCGAACGAGCTGTTGGCGAGCAGATTTCCTTCGGTGGGAGGGGCGTCGGCTCCTGCCGTCCCCATGTCCTTCCATTCCACCTCGTCCAACCACAGGGTCACGGGAATCTCTGTTTTTCCCGGAAAACTTAGCATCAGCAAAACCTCGCCCGTTTTGGGTGCGATCCCGCTCAGCGTGAAGGAACACCATTCGGGGGAAACAAGGATGCTCTTGGAAAAATAGCTTTTCCATGGCTTCTCGCGTTCGCGCACGAGAATGTCGGCGGCACGGAATGAAGAGCCTTTCAGCCACAGTGTGCATTTGTAAGCGTGGTCCTTCTCCACACTGATGCGCTGGATAAGATTCACCTGGCCCCCGCGGATCGAGCCGATCTCGATGCGCTGGCTGGATAGGCCCGCCTTGACCGTTTCGGTATCCCGCTTGTAATGGACGTCCACATCCGCCCACGCGGAATTGTCCTGCCAGCCGTTGGCCACCTCGCCGCCGATGGTCGATTTAGACCCGCTGCCGGGTTGGGCTTCAATAGGCACGAACGGCTCCTCCATGCCTCCATTGATCAGTTCGGCCGCTGCGGAGAGCATCATCAAGAAGCTTGCCACGACGGCAGCAGCAAGGGCTTTCGTCACGAAACGGCGCGCACGGAAAGGGCCTTGCTGTAACCAAACACTATTATGGTAAGAGGGGAAATTCATGCAGCTATTAGGTGGCTCATGGCATTTATGATACAGGCGTTCCGGGTTGCAACGAGCGTTTGATGCTTGTCGATGCACCGGCCCGATTTCGGGTTGGACACGTTCACCTCTCCTTGTTTCGTGGCGGGCATTGCGCCGACGAGTTATCGGTCGAGATTATTCAAGGTTCCTTTTGAGACGGTGAAGAGATCGTGAAGGGACCGGATGACGATGGCATGGCGGGATAATCCGGGCGATCCAGAGCGTGGATAATGTCATCGATCTTCACCCAGCCGCCTCCTGCGATGGAGAGGTTGGCAGCGATGCCGCACAGGATCGAGGCCGCACCCCCGCGTTGATCGGCAGCGCGAAGATACTTGTCAGATCCTTCCGGCGCAAAAAGATCGCGCAGCATGAGGTCGTCGCCGCCGCCGTGCCCACCCTCGCCGGTCCAGACCGGGACTTCGTAGGCGGGTTGCCGGGTCGGGTAGATGCGGATGAAGGTTCCCTCCTTGTCGAGGGCGCCGGGGACCGTGCCGTCGCCGTTGATATAGACGGTTTCCTGGCACTTGTGTTCCAGCCGCCCCTTCGTTCCGTTGAACTGGATGGCATACCCCTCCCAGGCGCAAAAGGCGTTGAGGCTGTATTTCAGGGTCGCACCGTTGTCGTAGTTGACGAGGACCTGCATAGAGTCCTCGATGTCGATGTCAGGGCTGAAGAGGCACCGGTCGCGAAGGTATCCGTCGTGGGATTCCTGCAAGCTGTAGAGCGCGTTCAGTTCCGCGTTTCCGGCGAGGTCCAAATAAAACGGGCAGGCCAGCCGGTCGGCGCAACCGGTGCAGCGCGGTCCCGGATTGCTGAGGCCCAGCCTTTGCGCCGTCTGCGGCGTGGCAAACCGCCGGTGCCCCATGGCAACAACCTCCTCCGGCATGGCCGACAGCCACCAGTTCACCAGGTCGAAGTGGTGGGTTGATTTGTGCACCAGCAACCCGCCGGAGCTCCGCTTGTTGCGGTGCCAGCGCCGGAAGTAGTCAGCCCCGTGAACGGTGTCGAGCATCCACTGGAAATCCACGGAAAGAATATCCCCGATCACCCCCGACATCAGCAGGTCCTTCACCTGGGTGCGCGGCGGCGAATATCGGTAGTTGAACGTGACGCGCACCTTGCGGCCCGTCCGCTTTTGCATGTCGAGGATGCGCTGGGCACGGTCCGCGTCGATGGTCATCGGTTTCTCCGTGATCACGTCGCAGCCCAGTTCCATCGCCCGGCAGATATATGCGTCGTGGAAGGAATCCTGGCAGGCGACGATGACGGCATCGGGCTTCGTCTCAGCAACCATGCGCTCAAAATCGTTGTCGGAATACAGCCGGGGCGCATGAGTGGAGACATAAGGCAGTGCGGCCGCCAGCTCCAGCCGCCCTGCGTTGCTGTCACACATCGCGACCAGTCGGGAGGTGGAGGAATAGGTTTTGCAGACCGCTTCCAGATACATCCGGGAACGTCCGCCGAGGCCGATGACCGCATAGTTGCTGAGTGTTTTCATGAGTGGGTTAAATGGGCAAACCGGCTTTTTCGGAAGCGGGGACCGCCACCACGGAAACGAACCCCTCGCTCTGCGACGGTGCGAGTGTGCCAGGAAAATTCTGACGCACTCGCTCTTCCCCCAAATGTAATCAACTCTCCCGGTTCGCCGCTCAGTCGCGGCGGCGGCGCATGACCATGACCGTCGTCAGGCTAAAGGCTAGAAGTGCCCAAGTGGTCGGCTCGGGAACGACATTGAGCATGATGTTGTTGCCAACAACCTGCAGCGTGCTGCCGGTATAGGCCCCAAGCCCCGTGCCGATGGAAAGGTTTCCGAACCCGCTGTAAGCACTTGCGATATCGGCGGTGAACAAGGTGTATGCCCCGTGGGCCAGCGAACCGCTCGACAGATCGGTGAAGTTGATCACGTTGCTGCCGCCGAATACGATGTCGTTCGCCGCGCCGTTCAACAGGGCGATCTTGTCGCTCTGGAAATTTCCGGGACCAGTGCTGTTGAGCTCGAAAGCAAAAATGGCACCTGAGGCCAGGGCCAGGACAGCCGATGTCGTGTTGGCACCGTTGAGCGTCAAGGTGCCAAGGCCGACGCCGGGAGCGATAATGCCGCCGTTAGCCACGCTAATCTGCTTGCCCGTGCCCGGCGTGATTTGGCCGCTGCCACCGAGGATGGCGCTCGCAGAGACGGAAACCGTTCCGGTTCCCGTCGCGGAATTCGTGCCCGAGACAGCGGTGTTCGCAAGGAGCGTGCCCACGCTCACCGTCGTGTCACCGGTGTAGGTGTTCACCCCGCTCAGTGCCACGGTGTTAGCCGACGTTTTATTCAGCGCCACTGAACCGGCGAGCTTCGCGCTCGCCGTGCCGGACTGGAGATCGTATGCGCTGGTGGTGGTGAGCGTGCCGCCCGAGCCGCTGATGCTGCCGTTGCCGGTCAGCTGCACGCTGCCGAGCGTCTGGTTGTTGCCCTGCAGGTCAAACGTGCCGCCGGCTAGGGACAAAGCGGATGTGCCAGAAATCTGGCCGGCCGCGCCCAGTTGCAGCGTGGCCCCGCCATCCACCGTCACGGAACTACTGTTGAGGGCGACGACATTCGCGGACTTTTGCAGCAGGAGCGTTCCTCCCACGACCTCCGTCGTGATCGCGGAGTTGTAAGTGTTCGCCGAAGTTCCGCTGAACTCCACGGTGCCCGCCCCGATTTTTGTGAAAGCGCTGCCCGAAGCGCTACCTCCGGAGATCACACCGGAGAAAATGGCGGTGTTATTGGCTGCCGCAGAAAACTGGTGAGTGCGGGCGTTCGTGTCGGTGATGGCATAGCCTCCGGTGAATGTCACCGTGCTTGGGCTGCCGGACGTGGCCGCGGTGTCATTGGCACCCAAGGTGATAGTGTTGACTGAAGCGCCACCTGTCCCGGCGGCCGCTACGGTCATGTTGCCTGCAATCGTGACGTTGTTCGCCGTTCCATAGAGGGCCAAGTTGCTGTTATTGGCGGCATACCCCAGTGTGATGCCGCCGCCGGAGGAATAACTCCTCAAAAAATTCAACGTCGCGGTCACGGCGGTGCTGGTCGCATAAACCCCCGAAAGCTGAATCTGCGCAGCGTTCGTCGAAGAAGAAGTGAACGTCCCGACGTTCCAGTTCACCGTTCCGCCATCCACCCGCAAAGCCGTGTTATTGGAGCCGGCATTGAAGGTGCTCGAATTGAAATTGATAGTGCCACCACCTGCGCCGGCAACGTACTGGCCGGGCGCAAGCATGGACCCTGTCACCGTGTAGCCGGAATTAAAATTCACGACGGTTGACTGCGCATTTTGAATTGCTCTCGTCGCCCCGGTGAGCAGTGTCAGGTTGGTTTGAAAATCGATCGTGTTGGTTCCGCCTCCTACGGTGGGGGCGGCTAAAGCAATACTGGTAACCGTCAGCGTGTTTGTCCCCGTAAACTTCGCGTCAATTGTGCCTGATTTCCCCCCGAGCGTTTGAACCTGGACTTTACTGACAGTAGTATCCGCATCCACATTCGCGGTCAGAGTTTGGTTCGTGTTTGTATTATTTTGAAAAAGGGCGGTGTCGGCAGTGCCTGGGAGACCGCCCCCCCAGTTACCTGGGGTGCTCCAGGTCCCGGTTCCCGATGTGAGATTCCACGTAGAAGTCGCTGCGGAAGCCATCTGGCTTCCCGCGAGGATGAGCAGAAAAATATACGAGAGGCGGATCGCTGAGCGTGGGAGGGGTTTCATAATATTTTGGTGGTGTGCGGGTGGAAGTATGGTTTTTGTCGATGATGCAGACTGGTCTTATCTGCAGAGATAGCAACCGGTTCTTGATGCTTACTGATGCACGGATTCCGGGCCTTTCTTGTCGGGTCCTGCGTTGAGAGGAGACGGTGTCTTCATGAAATGGGATTCGTTCGTGAGATCACATTTTTCTTGTTGGGAGGCAACTAACGCGCTGTGCTTGCTGATGCATGGACGCTGATAATCCCCCATCTTCCCTGGTCCCCACGATGAAGGATGTCGCCCTTGCCGCAGGCGTTCACCAGACCACCGTCTCCCGTGCGCTGCGCAACGACCCGCGCATCACCGAGTCCGTCAAAACCCAGGTCCGCGAAGCCGCCGAGCGCTTGGGCTACCGGCCCAATCCGCTCCTGTCCGCGCTAGGGACGCTCCGCCGTCAGCGCGCCTCCGCCCGTTATCAAACCGCCCTCGCCTATATCGTGAAGGGAGGGGCTTCCGGCGGACATCTTTCGGGAGTCCGGGCGGCAGCGGAACAGCGAGGGTATAAAGTGGATGTCTTCGAAATCGGGCCAGACCTGAGCGTGTCCCGGCTGAACGAAATCCTTATCGCGCGAGGCATCCAGGGAATCATTCTGGGGCCGTTGCCGGAAGCTCACGGTCACTTCACCCTCGAGTGGGAGCATTTTTCCACCGTGGTCATCGAGTATTCCTTCACCGAACCCGCCTTCGACCGCGTTGTCACCAATAGCTACGACACCATGAACATTGTTATCCGGGAATGCCGCACGCGGGGTTATACGCGGATAGGGCTGGCGATCCTGCAGTTCGTGGACGAGCGCAACGAGGGTCTGTTATGCGCCGCCTACTCGCTGGCCAAGGAGCGCGACCCCGGAATGGCCCCGCTGGCCCCGCTGCTCATCCCCAAATGGGATGCCAAAGCCTTCCGCGCTTGGTTCAAGAGGGAGAAGCCGCAGGTGGTGATCTCCTCCAACTTCCTGCTCCCGCAAATCGAAGAGTGCCTCAGGGAGATGAAGCTGCGCGCGTCGGACCAAGTCGGATTGGTGAATTTGAACCTCTTCCCGTCGCACCAAAATTACAGCGGGGTTTGCCAGGATGCGCCTGCGATCGGGGCGATGGCGGCCCGCTTGGCGATCGAAAAACTCAACCATAACGAACGGGGCATCCCTGCTGCGCGGATGACGGTGCTGACCGACGGTTACTGGTTCGAGGGCCAGACCCTCAAGAAAGCAAATGCGCTGGCGGCCAGCCGATGATTCCGAAAACAACATGGCAAACGCATGAAAATCCATTTCTCTTGAGCGCACGTAATACCGATTGCGCAAAGTTCTGTTGCTGGGGAGCACACGCGTCCCGCCGACACGATTTTTCGGCGGGACGCCGAAAACCACACCCGGGACGGGTATGCTCCCCGGAAGGTTGCGATTCGGCGCGCTTTTTTCATGCGTTTGGCCCGCCGAAAACGGCTTTTCCTGCGACGGAACATCGACCGTGTTTCGCAAGCGAGGTTTTCAGGTCCAGCGGTGCTGGCATCACGAAACCCGGGCACTCCCGATGAACAACCGCCGCCAAAAAATCCTGCTTTGGTCTGTCGTGCTGATCCGCGTGCTGCTCGGGGGCGTTTTTCTCTACGCCGGGACGATCAAAGCGAGCGCGAGCGAGGAATTTGCGCTGGCTCTTGTCCCGTTCAGCATCCTCCCCGAATCCTGGACCCCGACATTCGCCGTGCTGCTTGCATCGACGGAGATCGCCGCCGGAATCCTGATTCTCCTGCCGCGGGTCCACCGCTTGGGATCGGGGCTGATCCTGCTTCTCGCGCTCCTGTTTATCGGGGTCCTCACCTGGGCGCTCTCGAACGGCATCATTGTCAGCTGCGGCTGCTTCGGCGGCGACGAAACTCCATCCGCCGCCGCCATGCAAATGGCGATCCTCCGCGATATCGGCATCGCCTGCGCGGCGGCCTTCACGCTCGTCTTCCGGCTCCCGAAAGCAGCCGCCATTTGAATGCCCGTGCCGGCAAGAAAAAAGCCGCCCCGGCGTGTGACCGGAGCGGCTGGAATCTTTTTTTCTGAAACGGCGGGCTACTTTTTCGCGGCAGGCTTCTTTTTCTTGGAAGGCCGGACGATCACGTAGGAACCTTTGGCTCCGGGGATCGCACCGCTCACGACAATGACGCCCTCTTCACCGCGAACCTGGAGGACGCGGAGGTTTTGGAGCGTGACGCGCTCGTCGCCCATGTGACCGGGCATGCCCATGTTTTTCCAGACGCGGCCGGGAGTCGAACGATTGCCGATGGAGCCGTTCCGGCGGTGCATCGTCGAACCGTGGGTCATCGGCTGGCCGTGAAAATTGTGCTTTTTGATCGTTCCCTGGAAACCTTTGCCCTTCGACTGTCCGATGACGTCCACGAATTGGCCGGTCTCGAAGACCGTGACAGCGACGTCGGCTGATTCGGGAGCGGTTTCCCCCGCTTTGAGGCGGAACTCGCGGATGAACCGCTTTGGCGTCGAGGAGGTTTTGCCGAAGTGCCCGGTCTGCGCCTTGGTGACGCGCTGGGGTTTCTGGTCGTCAAAACCCACCTGAACGGCAGTGTAGCCGTCCTTGTCGGTGTTTTTTGTTTGAAGGATGCGGTTGCCGCCCGCCTCGATGACGGTGGCGGGTGTGCAGCGGCCCTTGTCGTCATAGACGCGGGTCATTCCGAGTTTTTTTCCGAGTAGTCCAATGCTCATGGCGGTCAGATTTTGATGGTGATGTCGACCCCGGCCGGGAGGTTGAGTTTGCGGAGTTCGTCAACGGTCTTGGCCG
>Ga0194054_10000042_pt1 | contig 59927 bp, 39 predicted proteins | sample SepL2210m_MetaG_FD_163628 | JGI IMG/M metagenome (GOLD analysis project Ga0194054, IMG submission 163628) | Anoxic zone freshwater microbial communities from boreal shield lake in IISD Experimental Lakes Area, Ontario, Canada - Sep2016-L227-10m | ecosystem: Environmental > Aquatic > Freshwater... | reverse complement strand
GAATGTTTCAGGAGTCTGGGGAGCACACTTCAGGGTGGCTTCAGCAGCGGCATTATTGCCTGATACAAGCTGTGCAAGACCTAAGTTGTAGCTGCACTTGGCATCACCAAGCATGCTGAGGGCTTTCGTATAATTGCCGGCCGGGATCTCATAGATGCCGAGGTTGTAGTTTTCTTTCTCGCCAAGCTGCTGGGCTTTCTTGAACTGGGCCTTAGCTTTATTATAATCTTTCTGCTTGGCAGCGACAACACCAAGGTTGTTTTCTATCATGCCGTTGTTCGGGGCAATGCCCTGGGCTTTGGTAAGGTAATCAGCTGCTTTTGCATAATTGCCTTTGGTAATGTTAGCTGCAGCTGCATTGTTCAGGGCTTTCCAGCTTCCGGGATACTGCTTTGCAGCGTTATCATAGATTACGAGCTTGGTAGCAGGATCATTGGTCAGTGTGGCTGCATAGAGGAGTTCTTCAACCTTCAGCCTGGAAGGTTCAGAAACTGCGTACTTGCTGAGTTCCTCATCGGTAAAGCGGGGCTCATAAAGGTTGGCAGTCACTTCGCAACGGCGCAACACAGGTAAAAGCTTGGTTTCGATTTCAGGATAGATCAGGATCATATTGCGGATTTCCTGTTCTTTCTTCAGAGGATCTGCATTTGAGTTGATCACGTTCAGGATCTTGTCTTTATCTTTCAGATTACTGTTCTGGACCTCCTTGAGGAAACCATTCCAGTCGGGGCCATGATGCGCAAGGGGAACATTAACATCCTTGCCTGCGGCTTCAATGGCAGCCTTAACAGCTTTCTTGTCCTTATTGTCCTTGTTGGCTTCTTTTGCCCACGCCTTGAACTGGTCGATCAACCAGGCCTGGCCTGTTTTTGAACGGTTTTCAGAAAGGTTAGCATTGAAGGTTTCTTCGCCTTCAGGTGATGCCCAACCATTCATGTCAACACTCTTGATCTTCCATCCCTGGTGGATGAAATTGCCAACGTCGGTGAGACCTGCCTTTGCAGCATCAGTTTTGTTGATGCCGTATTTGAGGTCGAGGTCATATTTGTTCTTCTTGAAATAGATAATCCCTGTTTTGCTTACGATGACTTCTTTCTGATAACCATGATCGGCAATCAGGCTGGCCTGGTCAGGAATAATACGGGTAGGTGTGTAGATCACGCCGGGAACCAGGTCGCGGCTCGGAAGTTCGATGAATTTAACTTTTTCCTTGATCTCAGCCTTCTTGGGATAGGTGATTTCTTTTGCTTCATAGATAACCGGGGCAACTGTGAGCTCGGAAGTGTTCATCTCAGGTTTGTAAGGGAAAGTGGTGGCATATGTAAATGTACCGCCTTCTTTATACTTGATGGGAATTCCTTCGCCTGTAACTTTTTCACCCTTCAGGGTGATGGCCTTCAGCTCGGTTTGTCCGCCTGCATAAACAAGCACAGGCTGGAACTGCATAGCTGCTTTCTTGGCAAAATATTTCGGGGGGAATGTGCCCTTGATGGTAACTGTAACGGAGTCGCCTTTCTCGCTGAGGATTGGAGGCTGGGTTTCGTATTTAACTTCTCCGTAATGTTTTTCCATATACTTGAGGCTGCCGCCGGTATAGCCGAATTTGTAAGCAAGACCGATAGTTGCTGATGAGTACATGTCGTTTACGATCTGTTTGGCACCGCCGGCAGTCATGTCGAGGATGTCGCCATCACGCCATCTCCAGTATATTTCAATAGGAATGGACCAGTGCTGGTCGATGTTGAAATCGAACCCGATACCGGCTCCGACTTTCATCTGGAGGTTTGTACCTGCTATACCGCTGGTGTTGCCCATGTTATTGGAGGCGTCTTTTCTGCCGATCCAGGCATCGTCGGTGTTTTTAAGCAGGTCGGTGCGGTGGCCAACAGTCTGGTCAGCGCCAATACCAAAAATTAAATATGATGAAAAAACCCTCTCCGGTTTATAACCAAGGATCCAGTTAAGCCAGTTAACGGTCAACTGAAGATCGGTTTCCCAGGGATAGGCAATAAATTTTTTGCTGATGAATGCATGGGGGTCGGTGCCACTGTAATCCCATACGTTCTTGGAATCAACCTGGCTCTGAAGTTTTCCATGTGCAATCCTGGCGCGCACTCCGATGACGCGGGTAAATTGTTTGGTAACGACAAGGCCATAGTTGTACCCTATGGAGTTCGTTCCAAGGTTGATCCAGAGGTTCTTGGAAAGGTCGCCGTTAAACTGCATGATACCGCCGAAAAGCCCGACTGACCAATAACTGTATGAGCTTGCGGCATTAGGCCTGGACTTCTGTTCCGGTTTATCCTGCTTTTTCTCCTGTGCAAAGGAAGCTGCCGAGATAAGAACGGCCAGCAGGAAAATTACGGCCTTTGATAGTAATCGTGAGAATTTTTTCATACGACTTTGATTTTAGATTTCTATTTTTCTGTTTACTGATTTTACAAATATATTAAAATAACATTATGAATAGCAAGTTTACAACGGTTTTAAATTAACATTTTACGGTTAATTTGCGGACCCGGTGTTTAAATAACTGATACGCAGTGATTTAAAAAACAATCTTTGTTTTCAGACTTCAAAATTAAAAAGATTGGAATGATTTTCGCAAACTTTTCTCACAATTATATTGTACGACAGGTATTAGGGAAAGGTTACGAAGATCATATTTTATTTAGCTTCTTTAATATCTCCCATAACGTAACCCCAACAGCCACAGACACATTGATGGAATGCTTTGTGCCGAACTGGGGTATCTCAAGGCAGCTGTCGGCCAGTTTTAACGCTTCTTCACATACCCCGAGTACTTCATTCCCGAAAACCAGGGCGATCTTACTGCCTTCAGGAATATGAAAATCCTGAATGGGAAGGCTGTTTGTTGTATGTTCCATAGCCAGGACGGTGAAGCCCGATTTTTTAACTTCCAGGATAGCCCCGGCGGCTGAATCAAAGTATTTCCAGCTCACCGAATCTTCGGCCCCGAGGGCTGTTTTATGGATCTCCCTGTGGGGAGGGATGGCCGTTATCCCGCAGAGGTAGAGGGTTTCGACCCTGAATGCATCACAGGTCCTGAATACGGAACCTGTGTTGTTCTGCGAACGGATGTCGTCAAGTATAACTGTGACAGGGAACTTCTCGGCAGCTCTGAATTCTTCATTGCTCAGGCGGTTGAGTTCTGAGAGGGAAAGTTTACGCAGGCTCATAGGAGGCAAAGGTAATGAAATCGCTTGTAATCTTACATCGCTGCAGCGCCTGTCGCTCGCAACCTCACACCGCCGCTACGGTTCTCTTCGTTCACCTGATGCGGCTTGTGTGAGTTGCTTCGCTCCGAACAGCCAGGGCCGCTTTTGTAAGTTGCTTCGCTTAAAACATGTTTTCGATTTCTTTTCACTTAGGAATTGTTTTGCGAACTTTTCAACAATCGGCAAAGCGTTAAGCTGTGGATTGTACCTTTGAAAACTGGCCGGGGTCGAAGGGAAATCTCATCCGCGTCATAAAAAATAATGAAGCAGAATACGAAGGAAGTTGCCGAAACACCTTTGATGAAGCAGTATAATGCCATCAAGGCAAAATACCCTGATGCATTGTTGCTTTTCAGGGTAGGGGATTTCTATGAAACTTTCGGGGAAGATGCGATCAAGGCTTCAGGGATCCTGGGTATTGTACTCACCAGGAGGGCCAACGGTTCTGCCTCCTATATTGAACTTGCGGGTTTTCCTCATCATTCCCTCGACCTCTATCTTCCGAGGCTTGTAAAAGCCGGGCTAAGGGTTGCCATATGTGATCAGCTCGAAGATCCGAAGCTGACAAAAACCATCGTCAAAAGAGGGGTTACCGAACTGGTTACGCCAGGTGTTTCATACCATGATAAAATACTTGAGCAGAAGGAGAATAATTTCCTGGCTGCCGTTCACCTTGAGCCAAAGACCTCGGGAATTTCATTCCTGGATATTTCAACCGGGGAGTTTTACCTGGCCCAGGGGGGTGCTGAATATATCGATAAGCTGATACAGAGTTTCAGGCCGAGTGAGGTGATCATCCAGAAGAGCAAAAAGCAAAAGTTTACGGAGCTTTTCGGCAGTAAGTTTTATATAAACACCTTTGACGACTGGGTGTTTACAACCGACTTTTCAAATGATCTACTGCTTAAACATTTCGGAACGGTATCCCTGAAGGGTTTTGGTGTTGAGAACCTGGAAATGGCTGTAATTGCAGCCGGTGCGGCCCTTCATTACCTCGCCGAGACCCAGCATGAAAAAGTTTCACATATTTCAAAACTTTCAAGGATCGAGGAAGACCATTATGTTTGGCTTGACCGCTTTACAATCCGCAACCTGGAATTGCTGAACCCGAATAATGAGAATGCCAAAACCCTGATTGATGCCCTGGACCAGACGGTTTCGCCCATGGGTTCCCGCCTGCTCAGGCGATGGATGATATTGCCGCTGAAGCACCTTGCGCCTATTGAAGAAAGGCTTGATGTCGTTGAGTTTTTTACCCGGGATCCCGGTATTGTTGAGAAGGTGAGGCATGAGCTGACCATGATAGGGGACCTGGAACGGCTGATCTCAAAAGCCGCCGTAGGCAAGATCCAGCCCAGGGAGATGCTGCACCTGAAGAAAGCGCTCGATTCAATAGAAACACTGAAAGAACTGGCTTCCCGGGCACAGAATGAAGGCTTGCAAAAGCTGGCCGAACAGTTTAACCCATGCCTGCATGTTCGGGAAAAGATCGGCCGTGAACTCAATCCCGACCCCCCAGCGCTTGCTTCCAGGGGCAATGTGATCGGGGAGAGGGTGGATCCGGGCCTGGATGAATTACGGAAGATCGCTTATTCAGGCAAGGATTACCTTGTACAGATCCAGCAGAGAGAAACCGAGCGAACCGGGATATCGTCACTGAAAATCGGCTATACCAATGTTTTCGGTTATTACCTGGAAGTTACCCATACCCATAAAGACAAAGTGCCGGCCGACTGGCAAAGGAAACAGACCCTGGTCAACAGTGAACGTTATATCACTCCGGAACTGAAGGAATATGAAGAAAAGATCCTTCATGCTGAAGAACGTATTTCAGAACTGGAGACCAGGATATACGAAGAGCTTGTGCTTTTTGTCAACGACTACATTGTGCCTGTGCAGCTTAATGCAAACCTTGCAGCAAGGCTCGACGTGCTGGTCTCGTTCGCACTTAATGCGGTCCAGCAGCGGTATGTGCGGCCACAGCTCAACGACTCCTATGACCTGGAGATCATCAGCGGCCGCCATCCTGTGATCGAAAGGCAGATGAAGCCCGGCGAGGAATATATTGCCAATGATATATACCTTGACGACCATTCCCAGCAGATCATCATACTGACCGGGCCCAATATGTCGGGTAAATCGGCCCTGCTGCGGCAAACCGCACTCATTGTGCTGATGGCCCAGATGGGAAGTTTTGTCCCTGCCGAAAGGGTAAGTATCGGCCTGGTCGACAAGATCTTCACCAGGGTCGGGGCATCCGACAATATCTCTTCAGGGGAATCGACTTTCATGGTCGAGATGAATGAAACGGCAAGCATACTAAACAATATTTCAAACCGCAGCCTGATCCTGCTCGACGAAATAGGCCGGGGCACATCCACCTACGACGGGATCAGCATTGCCTGGGCCATTGCCGAATTCCTCCACAGCCAGTCCCTTTTCAGGCCCAAGGTGCTGTTTGCCACCCATTACCATGAACTCAACGAAATGGCGGCCATGCACAGCAGGATTAAGAACTTCCACATTTCGATCAGGGAGGTCAGGAACAGGGTGATTTTTCTGAGAAAACTCCAACCTGGGGGAAGCGAACACAGCTTCGGGATACATGTCGCCAAAATGGCCGGGATGCCACCCAGTGTCATCGAAAGAGCGGGGGAGATCCTCCTGCAGCTTGAAGAATCGCGAAGCGGGAAGCAGGATAAAGGATCTAAAAATCTTCATCCAGCATCCAGCATCCCGCATCCTGCATCCGAAGAAGCAGGTTTCCAGCTCAGTTTCATCCAGCTCGATGATCCGCTTTTGCAGCAGATCAAGGAGGACATATTAAATACCGAGATCAATACCCTCACCCCGGTTGAAGCCCTGATGAAACTGAACGAGATCAAGAAGCTTCTGAAAAAAACGTGATGGGTTTCAGTGGTTTCCAAGAAATTTCAATAAAGATTTTGTAGAATGGCATACTTGTTTTACTTTTGCACCCTCAAATTAACCCTGCAGAAGTAGCTCAGTTGGTAGAGCATGACCTTGCCAAGGTCAGGGTCGCGAGTTCGAGTCTCGTCTTCTGCTCCAGAAAAACCCTCCCAGATGAGGGTTTTTTTATCCGCGGATAAGCCGCTTCGAAAACGGCTAAAACGCAAGTGTTCCGAAAAGGATGCTGCAGGAAACGTTCTTTAAACGGATGCCCCGGTGGTGGAACTGGTAGACACGCAGGACTTAAAATCCTGTGACCATTGCGGTTGTGCGGGTTCAAGTCCCGCCCGGGGTACGAATTTACCTCCTTAGAATCAGGCGGTTGCTGTATTTGCTGCCTGATGCAAGGCGTAAAGTTACGATGTACTCCCCTGGAATACAGGAGGAAAGGTTCAAAGTGTAACGCCCTCCGGCCGTTGGGGCATTCAGCTGATAAACTGTTTTTCCATCGATTCCAGTCACGACGATCGACTCTATCTCCTTGCTGATGCTCTGGTCAACAACCACTTCGACGAGACCGCTGCTGGGATTTGGATAAAGCTTTACAGGGTTGCTTGTGATCTCATTGACGCCTACCGGTTTTGCGAAGCCGGCAACCAGGTTCCGGTTCGAATTTGCAGTAAACGTCAATGTTGTTTTGGAAGAATCCGCAATCCGCAGTTCATTCTCAAACCATCCCTTGAAGAGTAAGTTCATTGCAGGGACAGCATTCAAGGTAACTGTTGCTCCGGCACTGTATACCCCTGCACCCGTCACGGTACCCCCGTTGAGCGGGAAAGCAACAGCATTGACCTGGTAATAGCCGGGTTCAACATAAAGATCTGACTCCCACAAACCCCTTCCAAAGGTGGAGGCGCGTATCTTGCCAGCCATGTATTGAATATCAAGGTCGGTCACTATCACGTTGGGTAAACCCTGGCTGTACCTCCTCCAGTCAGTCATCCCAGAATTCCTGTAGTACACACCGGCATCGGTGCCAATATACAAGCCATCATTGGAGTTGTTCTGATATTTTATGCAGCTCACCGGCAGGTTCGGTAAGGATCCGGAAATATTGATCCAGGTGTCCCCCCCGTCGTTTGAGCGGAAAACCTTCTTATTGTTCTTATACCCGCCTAAAGAAACCCACAGAGTATCGGGATTCTTTGGATGCACAGCGATCATAGTTATCACACAACTGTCGGTTCCCGAAGGATTATTCTTTTCCTTGTATGTTTGCCAGTCATTATCTGTTTTAAGGAAAGCATAAAGCCTGGCTGCGTACATTACCTTTGGATTGCTTTGTGAAATTTCAATGGATTTGATATGTATATCAGATTTTGGTTTGGGGGTCGGGAGGTTTTGTTTGTTTGCCTTCTCCCATTTTATACCTCCGTTAATAGTCTTGTAAATATCAGAGTATCCTGCATACAAAGTACTGGTGTCTTTTGGATGCAAAATATAGGGCGTTACCCATGCACCGGCAGGCTTGCCCGGAATAGAGGCTGAGATTACCTTTATCATTTTGGAGTTCTCCCAGGCAGGGTCGGCGGACCTGTAGATTAATCCATTGCAATAGGATGCATACTGCACTGATGGATTGTAATGATCGATCAGGCAATTCATACCGTCACCACCGATGACTGCGGGAGCCAGCCAGTTAAAATCATTTTGAATCTGCGAACCATTATCCTGGAACCCGGCAATCACCAGGTTTTTATCGGTGTAAGAACCTCCGATCCGGTAAATCTGGCCAATCTGCATACCCCGGGTAATGTCGGTCCATTTATTGCCTCCGTCCTTCGTAAAATAGATCCCGCCATCATTTCCTTCCATGAATGTACCGGGCTGAAGAGGATGGAACGCAAACCAATGCTTGTCGGCATGTACCGACTGGCAGGCAACCGTATCAGTCCAATAGGTAACAAGTGTCCAGGACTTCCCGCTATTGGTACTTTTCCATGTGTTGACCCCTCCCAACCAACGCTCATTGGTATCGGCGGGATTGATCAGGTAACAGAGGTCATAATTTCCCTGCCCTCCCCAGGGGTTAACATGTTTGTTCGTATCGGCATTACTGTTTAGCAAATTTTGATTTATCCTCGTCGAATCGACAGGATTTTTGGGATAAAATTTAGCAAAATTACCTCCCTGGTCAGTCGAACGGTACAAGCCTAAAAGCCCGTTCATGTAATTGGTGCAGATGGCTTCCAGCAATAACGGGTTCTTAGGGTTTACTGCCAGGATGATGCGGTTTCCACCTTTGAATTGAGTGAGCGAATCCCATCCTATCCCTCCATCGACTGACTTGAAAATCATCCCTTCATTATTGGCTGCATACATCACCAGGGAGTCCTTGGGTTTAAATACAATATCGGTGAAGTATCCCTTTTTTTGCAAATCCCATTTTATCCCTCCGTTTATAGTCCGGTATATTCCCGAGGAAGTAGCGGCGAACAGAATATTTGTTTTTGTATGATTCATTACAAGGCGGCGGATCAGTTTGTTGCTGTCGGCATTCCAGCTCAGCCCGGTAGGGCTCCATGAAACCCCGCCGTTTATCGACTTTAGCACGCCTATACTCTTGGTGTCGCCCGGCCCGCTGCCATTGATATCACCCACTGCACCTGCAGCATCGCCATCACCGGTAGCTATGTACATGACCTGGGGATTTGTCGAATCGATTACCATGTCGCTTACACCAAGCACGGGCTGATCATCAAAATTCGTTGTCCAGGTTTTCCCGAAATCAGTCGTCTTCCATAACCCTCCCGCTGGCGTCCCTACCCAGAAAGTGTTCTTGTCGCTGGGATGAAAAGCAATACAGTTGATGCGCCCAAGCCCGAAATACCCGCTTTTTGTAGCATACGGCCCCATGGCAGTCCAGTAAGCTGCAGAATCCTGGGGCTTTTGTGTTTCATGGGTCGCGGCATATTTTTCCCACTCAGTTACAACAATATTATTTGGAGGAAAGTTTCCCTGACGGTCAACACGCTGCTCCCAGAACCATTCCCAACGTTTAAATGGCTTATAGCCTGAACCTTTGGTAATGGGTCTGTCTTTCCAGTAATCATTGAATTTCTGCTGGATCTTATAGAAATTAGTTGAACCTGCCTGCTTATTTACTGCGGATGAGGACTGGGCTGTGACCCGGTTATTCACCATAAACAGCGAGAGGAAGAGGATAATCCCTGCTACAACTATAAGCCGATTGGCGAAAGACCTGTTTAAAACTGATGGATGTTTTTTCATGGGGGAAATTTTAATATCGGAATAAAAATGAATTAGCCTGGATTGTCATTTTACCGTATTCAGCCCCCCAAGGAAAATAACCTGCTCTGTAAAACAGGGCATGGCCATCGACGATGATAATTTTCGGTTGGGGTGTCATTAAAAAAATGTAACCACAAATTTAGCTTCGGAAATTTTAAAATACTGCAGGGTAAACTCTAAAAATGGCGGCTGGAATCCTAGAAATGAATTAGGGTAAACCCTATAGAAGGAGGATAATATATTTCGGCGGGTTTAACAGAGCTGCTGTTCCAGTGAAAACTGGTCAAATTAAGCGCTTCTTTCAATGGAAAGCTTCCTCTAACTATTTGAAACTACCGTAAAAGGGTGGCTTATTTCATTTTAAATAAATCCGTATTTACTGATGGGGGTAAAATTTTTCCGGAAATATCATATATTTGAGGGATAAATATAAGCATTTACCTTAAGCCAACCGATTGTAATACTTAGAATTAAGATATGAAAACAAAATCTGTATTGCCGATAGCTCTGATGGTCCTGATCTTTTTGACGGCCATTAATTCCATTATCTATGCCCAGAAAAAACAAAGTAATAAGTGCAAGTATATTCAGGATAAGGTAGATGACTTTACAAAGAAAAGGACAGTTTTAACATCCGGTGAAACAATTTTCGATATTAAAAAGGGAGGATTCGGATTGTCGGTAAGCGATGTTTTAGATGCTTCTAACAGAGTGTTCCTGAGTGTTTTTGGCAGCAATGTTGATGGGGTTAATGGACTTTATTTCCAATGGGGTTCAATTAAATACAATTATGTTGGACCTTTTGACCAGGTGGAATTGATAATGGAGAATGGGGAAATTATTACTCTAAAGGAAGAAGAAGCAACGGAATCAACCCATGATGAATCATTCACTTATTATTATAAGACATTCAGAATTATTGATGATTCAATTTGGAATAAATTAAAAACCACACCATTTACAAAATTAAGATTATCCATCGAGGGAAAGGAGCAAAGAACTGATGCAATTGATAAAAAAAATGCAACATCTATTATGAAAGTTATCAATTGCATTGACTTGATGAGTATTCCAAAACCCATTCCAAGTGCTGCTAAAGTTAAGACGGAATCCGGCACGGCTCAAATTCCGAAGAATCAGGTTGGTGTTTTCGCCACCATAAAGCCTTTGGGTAACAATAAAACCATTTCACTTAATAAACAATGGAAATCGGTAGCTACTTTGGATAAGGCAGGTATTCCAAAATCGGAAATGGAAAATGAAATAATTCATTTTTTCGAAGATGGAAAATTCATTATGACAATATTACAAGATGGTAGCACTAATGATTACAAAGGTACTTTTCAATTAGTCAGCGATAATAAAATAATTGTTTATACTCTCGAAAATGGAGAGTCCTGGTCAGCGACAATCAAGAAATTATCAAACAATGAATTGGAAATTCAAAATTCAGTAGCAACTATAATTTACACTGTTTATTAACTAAGGATCAAGACCGGCGGTAAATAAGATATAAGTTAGTTTCCCCGGTAAACATTAATTATTCATATTCCTGTATCTCACAGCATTGTCGAGGGCGTCGAGGATCTCACGAACGAACCCGGGAGGGGGGCTCGGGGGAAGGTCGGCTGAATTATCGGTTTCGTTCACATCCATTGAAGCAAGGATACGTTCGCAGCAGTTCCGAAGGTGATCTTCCTGGAACTCATCAAATTTTTCGAAGGTTTTGCCAAACCTGTCATTAAAATCAACCATAGCCGTTATTACGGCGGCATACAGGCCCTCCTTTTTAGAAAATTTGGCCCGTATATGGCCGTAAGCTGAAATAAACAGTGGTGAAGCTTCCTCCCGGATCTTTTCCGAAACAGGGATCTCGGCCATATCGACGAGTATCTTATCTGAATTCTCACGTTCCCAGGATGCATGCTTACGTGCCACACCGGCATCATGGATGGACCGTTTTGAATCTACCAGGTAGCAGCTGTAGATGTAAATGATCTTGGGCAGCAGGTACATGCCTTTCTTTCCCGCGGCAAACAATACCGAGAAGAATGCCTTCCGGTGCGCTTTCCCTGCATCGAACATGAAGAAGGTGAATACCCTCCACAGCATCCTTCGCTGAAGCCTCAGTGCAGCAAGGCCACCTGTTTTGATCTCCGGTTTATATTTAATCTCCCTGATAAACGACAATGCCCTTTGCCTGAATTTTTCCAGGTCATAAATATCCTCCCAGTAATCGGCCAGCCCTTCAAAAAGTTCTACCCGGGTCATCTGCTTAGGGATGATGTTGGTGACTATATCAAGTTTGTCTTTGATCTCTTCATTTTCGGTTGAAATAATTCTCCCGTTTCGTTTAAGGTCGTACCACATTTTGGTACCATACGGGGCAGCCAGAGGATGGCAAAGATGGTGCACGATATTGGCTTCGGCAATGAAATCGGCAGTCTTCTTAAATACCGTGGTATCATCCGAATCGGCGCCGATAATCATATGTGCAAGCACAACGATACCGAAGGACTGTATCTTTCGAACAGCTTCACTGACCGAAATTCTCAAATTCTGCTGTTTGTTCATATCCCTCAGAGAGGCTTCGTTCACCGATTCAATCCCGATCATCACAGCCTGGAAATTGCAATCGGCCAGAAGTGTGAGGAGTTCTTCATCGGCGGCTATGGTGATATCGATCTGGGTAAGGAACCCGATAGGGATTGTAAATGAATTGTTCAGGGTGATGAGTTCCCTCAGCAGGGCTTTGGCATATTTTTTATCCCCGGCAAAATTGTCATCCGCAATAAAAATCATACCTGTATTCAGGGCGCTAAGCTTCCTCACCTCCTCAAGCACCTGGGGAATGGTCTTGCTCCTTGGTTTTCTCCCATAGGTGTATATTACATCGCAAAAACTGCAGTCGAAAGGGCAGCCCCGGGTGGTTTGTACAAGAGCGGCAGTATAGGACGGAAGATCGTTTTTCATCAATTCCCATCTTGGAGCCGGGGTGAGGGTCATGTCGGGTTTTGAATGATGCTTGTAAACAGTAAGCCATTTCCCTGCTTTGAGGTCTTCAAGAAAGACAGGCCAGGTGTCTTCAGCCTCTCCGTGAAAAACAACATCGATATCTTCGGGATTTTTGGAGACGAGATGTTCAACTCCTATGCCGCCTACGACGACAAGGACGCCGGGATTGCTCTTTTTTGCGACGTTTGCAAGATGTAGTGAGCGCTTGAGCTGGTTGGAAGTGATCGAAATGCCGATGATATCAAAGGCGTTTTTTTGTAACACTGCATCGGCAGGCCCCCTGGCATATTCATCGTGGATGTCAACATCGTATTCAGGCGGGGTCAATGCGGCAACCGCAGCAACCGCGTGGGGGGCAAACAAGGTTTTGGCGTATAAGTATGGTATCTCCCGGGTGATCTTCCCGTCGATATCTTCTGCGGTACCCGGACTGATTAGCAGTATCTTCATAATTGATTTTATGATGAGTCATTTCATCTTTTATTGCAGTAACAAAATTACCTTTATACGCCGAACATACAATAAAAATCTGGCTGACGGGGCCAAAATCCCATGGATTGCCTTTGCCTTAAGGACTGAGTTTTTATCTGTTTATTTGCAGAGGCGTTAAATTACATATAGTTATGTGCGATTTCGTTTTTATACCCATTATTTTAAGAGTATTTTTGCTTGTCGATGCAGCTACGGTTTCAGGGATTGGAAATTTGGTATCATATCCGTTTCCTTCTATCGCCCCTGGGTGCCGTATCCACTTTTAATACAAAATCTATGAGAAAATATATTGCAGTACTGGTTTTCTTCGCATTATGTTTCCCATTAAAGAACCTGGCTCAGAATAAAGACGGATCAATTCATGTTCCCGATACTCTTTCTGTTCCGTATATTAAAATCAAGAACATCGAGATCACAGGCAACAAGCTGACCAAACCTTCGATTCTCATAAGGGAACTGGACTTTAAAGCGGGCGACAGCCTTGCAACTTTCCAGAAAGGGAGAAAGGTTAATTTTAACGACAGGAATTTTTATCCCGGCGATTCAAGCGAGCTTCGCCTGAGGATGAATTACAGCCGTGAGAACCTTGTTAACACAAAGCTTTTCCTTACGGTCAATATCTATCTGAAGAAGATCAGCGACAGGGAATATACTTTATGGATCGATGTTACGGAAAGACAGTTCTGGTGGTTGTTCCCGATTGCCAAACTCAATGCCCCAAACTTCAACGAATGGCTGCGCGACATACAATGGTCGGACCTCAGCGTGGGGCTTTTCTTCAGCCACAATAACCTGTTCGGGCTCAATCACCAGACCTCGGTCATCGCGCTTTTCGGTAAATCCTGGGCCATAGCGCTCGGGTATAAGATCCCCTGGGTAGGCCATGGCAAGAAAATAGGGCTGCTGCTGGGAGCCGGGTATTACAACATGTACACGGTTGAGTATGCCTCGGTGGATAATAAACGCCAGATGCTATATGCGCCAAACAGCCAGCAATCACTAAAACTGGTTGCCAAACTGACGCTCAGGCCAGGCCTTTATCATTATGGAACAATCGAACTGACAGGACAATATATTGCCATCTCCGATTCAATGTATAAGCTGGATTCAAATTACCTTGCCGGCAGGAAAAACAATAATACCTCACTCAGCCTCTATGCCGATTATTATTACGATTCCCGAAACAGCCACACCTATCCCCTGAAAGGGGTCCTGCTCAGGGGTTTTATCAACAAAGTCGGCCTTGGGATCGTCTCAAAAGACGTCGACCTGTTCTATTACGGGATAGATTTCCATTTTTACCAGACCATCAGCCGCAAATGGTATGTTGCCGAAATGGTGAAGGCCGAAAATTCGGCCGGTGAAAACGCGCCTTACTATTACCAGCTCAACATGACCCAGGGCAAGGATTTTATCCGGGGCTTCGACCTGTATACCCTGCAGGGCGACCAGATGTATTTCTGCCGGAACAACATCAAATACGAACTTATAAAACCTTCCGTTACCAAAACAAAGGAGGGGCAGGAAAAAAACAAGTTCAAGTCGCTTCAATATGCGTTCTACCTGAATGCCTTTGCCGATGCCGGGTACTGCGTAAATAAATTCACCGACAACAATCCTTATAACAACAAGTTTTTATACAGCTGGGGCCTGGGAATAGATTTTGTAACCTATTACGACCTGGTGATCCGTTTCGAATATGCGTTTACTTCGATCGGGACCAACGGCTTCTACTTCGGGTTTGGAATGCCGATATAAAAAATTGCAGTTCTCCGGCAAACGGGCCCGGGTGAAGGCTGAATTGCCCTTATGCATCAGCAGGTTCCAGGTATATATCAAAGGCCGTGTGGGTCCGGGTCAAAAATGAATTAACTTTGTGATAAATACGATATCATGAAAAAGAATTTATGTTATGGATTGCTTTCAGTCGGAGCGATCTTTTTCCTTACACTCTGTACGCCCCCTCTGAATCTTACCACCTGGAAGAATCCCGACCTCCATTCACAGGTGTCGAAAGTTGCGGTGATGCCTTTGTTTGAAAAACTTGAGTACCTGAAACCTTTCGAACAGAATGTAGTTGCGGTATTCAGGAGCAAGGGATTGAAATCCGTAGGTTCCCTGGAGTTTCTCAACCCCAGCAGGAAATACGCTATCAACGAAATCAAAAAGAAATGCGACAGCCTTGGTTGTGATGCTATCCTTACGTTCAGTTACGAAGGAACCGATAAGACCGAAAGCTATGTTGCACCCACCACCTATTATTCAGGGTATTATGGTGGTTACGGCGGTTACTGGGGCGGCGGTTACTGGGGCGGCGGCTATTACGGCGCAGGCGTGACTACAGGCGGGTACTGGGAAACGACTGCAGTAGTCAAAGTTACCGCAAATCTTTATGTCAAGGGTTCAAAAGACCCCCTGTGGACAGGTTATATCAACGTAACTAACCCGAAGTATATCGACCAGGCCGGTCAAATGGTAGGGGGTACGATATTAGCCGATTGGAAAAAGGAGAACCTGGTCAAATTCACCTACGATAAATAAAGGAGTAAAACCTTTCTTAATGGATTTCGAGCCCGTGCATCATATACACGAGGTGCAGGAGGGATTTTAGTATCTCTTCCATATACTCGTTTACGGCTTTAACACTTCCGGGAAGGGTAAATACCAGGGTTTTGCCCATCAAACCTGCAACCGAACGGCTGATGAGGGCCTGGGTTTTTAATGCGCCGTATTTCATCCTGATCATTTCCATGATGCCCGGGATCTCCTTGTCGAGAAGGGGCTTGATGATATCGACCGTGAAGTCCCTGGGGCCTATGCCTGTGCCCCCTGTCGTGAATACGAAATCAACCAGTTCATCCTTCGCCTGGTGGATCAGTTCTTCAAGTTTAAACCGGTCGTCGGGGATCAGGGCATAATGTATATAAAGGTTCAGGCCATTCTTCTGGAAAAACTCCTTCAGGAGTTCCTGCAGCCTGGCGCCGGAACGGTCTTCATATTCCCCTGAACTCGCGCGGTCGCTGAGGGTAATCGCCAGGGCCCTGTACATCCTTGGATGGAATTCAAGTGCATCGCCATCACGAATTATACCGGGGTGGAGCACCCGGGCAAAAATCCCTTCCTTAGGCATTACACAATCACCCACTTCCCTGAAAATTGAACAGGAAGACCCATGGCATTCCTTGCCGATCTGTGTGATCTCTATCTCCACTTCCCCGCAGGTCATCCTGTCGAGAGGCCGTACCTTGAGATAATCGAAACCTTCGAGGGTGATATTCTCGGCAAACTCTCCGGCAACTATATGCCGGCCGGCCTGTTTCTCGAACTTCCTGATGCTGTCCATGCCCAGGATGCTGATCTGCCGGTTCCACGGACCTGAATGGGCATCCCCCTCCACGCCCTTGTGGGTGAGGTTGATTTCTGCAGCAGGTTTTTTAACCGTGCCTTTTTTTTCGGAGATATTGACTGAAACTACCTTAAAATCTTCCATGTCTTAAAAAATTCATTTCTATGTCAGATGTCTTCCTTGGTCTTGCTGACCAGCCTGACCTCGTCAATTCTCATGGCCTTGTCAGAAGCTTTGCACATATCATAAATCGTAAGCAGGGCAACCGAAACAGCGGTCAGGGCCTCCATTTCAATCCCCGTCTTACCTGTGCAGCGCGCCAGGCTGTCGATTCTTACACCATTAATGTCAAGGCTTGCCCTGACTTCGATTTTAGTTATGCCGAGCGGGTGGCATAAAGGGATCAGTTCCGAAGTTTTCTTCCCTCCCTGTATCCCGGCAATCTCAGCCACCGTGAGGACATCGCCTTTTTTCAGCTTGTTCTGGCGGATGAGGTTTATTGTAGCCCTGGCCAGCGAAATATGCCCTGTGGCCTCGGCAGTGCGCACCTGTTCGGGCTTTTCCGACACGTCAACCATGTTGGCCTTACCCGCTTTGTCAATATGTGTAAGCTTCTTCATCTCCTATCCAGTTATCCAGCTATCCAGCTATCCAGCTATCCATTCATCCCCCAATATTATGAAAAAAATCCGATGTATTGCTTGTCCCTCTTTCTGGTTTAATGGCAAGGGCCGCTTCAATTGCATCTTTAATTCCCATCTTGCGGATGTCGAATTCCAGGTTGCTGAACAAACAGGGTTTGATCCTGCCGTTAGCGGTCAAACGCAGCCTGTTGCAACGCATGCAGTCACCGCCATGTCCGTTCTCCACGATAGTGAAACATCCTTCACCCAGGTCCATCTGGTGGATGAACCTGACCTCGAGTCCCATCCCAAGGCAAAACTCACGTACGGCCCTGGCATCGGGTTCATCCGAAGAGTTTTGTATTACACAATTGATCTTTATTGGTTCAAGGCCCGCATTGCGCGCAGCTTCAATCCCTTTTAATACCTGGCCGAGTTCTCCGCCCCTTGTGATCTCCTTGTATCTTATTGGGTCCATGGTATCGAGACTTATGTTGATCCGGTGAAGCCCCGCATCGGCAAGGGGGCGGGCGAATTCTTCAAGCAGTATCCCATTTGTCGTCAGTCCGAAATCCCGTATCCCGGGTATCATGGCAACCTGTGCTATGAAATCAACAATGCCCTTTCTCACCAGTGGCTCCCCGCCGGTTATTCTGACTTTGTCTATTCCCATGGACACTGCAAGCCTTATGACATCAAGGATCTCTTCATAACTGAGGATATCCTTATGTGAAAGCATCTGCACGCCCCGGGGCGGCATGCAATAGACGCATCTCAGGTTGCAACGGTCGGTTACAGAAACTCTCAGGTAATTAATCCGGCGGTTAAAGGAGTCGTACATTGACCGATTCTCCTTTTTTGATTTCGGTTTGACCTATGTCCATGATCATCATGCCGCTGGCTTTAGTGTATGCATTGATATGCGCCGAGCCATGATATTCCAGGGGGAACACAGCTCCTCCATCCACCGTCACGGGAATAACAGATTTCCTTGAAGATTTTTTCCTGGAAAAATCCACCCCCATCGGGATTGCACAAACCCTTGGAGCCTCAGTGCACCCCATCATTTTAAGAACGAAGGGTTTAACCAGAAGTTCGAATAAAACAAAAGAGGAAACAGGATTGCCCGGCAGGCCAAAAATGAACTGGTCGCGAATCCGGGCGAAAACTGTAGGGCGGCCGGGTTGGATGGCAACGCTCCTAAACAGGATCTCGGCTCCAAGGCTTTCCATGGCTTCCGGAACGTAGTCAAAATCCCCCATTGACACTCCCCCGGTAAGGATGACAATATCGGCTTCATGCAGGCCCATCGAGATCTTATCCTTCAGCTCTTCAAGCGAATCATCAGCGATACCGTAATAGCTGCCAAGCGCTGGAATCTGCCTGGCCTGGGCCAGAAGCTGCCATGCATTGGAATTCCTGATCTGGGCGCCTGCGGGCTTCCGTACGGGTTCAACCAGCTCATTACCCGTCGATATTATGCCAATATGGGGCTGCCTTGCAACCTGTATCCCGGTTTTCCCTACAGAAGCAAGTACGGCAAAATGGGCTGGTTCTATCAGGGTTCCCTTCTCCAGCACTTTTTGCCCGTTCTTTATATCCTCGGCCCTGTAACAGATATTTTTGGCAGTCTTGTCTTTTGCGAATTTTATTGTGTTTGCGGATGAGATCTCCGTATCCTCAACCATGATCACGGCATCGGCGCCCTGCGGAAGCATTCCGCCTGTCATTATCCTCGAACATTCACCAGGGCTGATTACTTTTAGAGGAACAGCTCCTGCCGGAATGGCCTCAATTACCCTTAGATCCATCCCGCATCCCGCATCCTGCATCCTGCATGCAAACCCATCGACGGCCGATTTATCAAAGGGGGGCATGTCAATGTCTGAGAATACATCCCTGCTTAACACCCTGCCTGCAGCTGATCCTGTTTCCACCTCTTCTTCGCCTGAAGGGATGGAATTACTTAAAACAATATTTAAAGCCTCTTCAAATGGTATCATTCCTCAATGAATTTAACTGCGGTGGCCTTAAAGTTAAGCCAAATCTGCATCCCTTCCCTGATGTTCAGTTTGTCACGTGAAACGCCGGTTACCAGGGCATGGAGTTTTTCCCCGGCATCAACGCATATGTCGAATCCATTGGGCGTTGCGGTGATTTCATCCACAATGCCCTTAAACACATTGTTTGCCGAAGAGTCGAGGGCTTCCATCGAAAGTACAATATCTTCCCCGCGTATCATAACGAAGCCCTTTTTGTTTTCGTGCATGCCGCTAATGCGAATCTTCATATTCCCGGGCGTTTCGGCACAGGCCAGGCCATCCTGTATGCTGACAACCGCAGGTATGAAGTTCCTGATCCCGATAAAATGGGCGACAAACCCGTTTTTGGGATGGCGGAAAACTTCATCGGGGGTTCCGGTTTGCAGTACCCTGCCGCTTTCCATTACGGCTATCCTGTTCCCCAGGGAAAGGGCCTCCTCGTAATCATGGGTTACATGGATGATGGTTTGCCCGCCCCGGTGTATCTGCCTCAGCAGAGCCCTGATTTCCGATTTCAACCGGCTGTCCATGGAAGCAAGAGGCTCGTCGAGCAACAGTATCTCAGGTTCCTGTATCAGGGTGCGGGCCAGTGCAACCCTCTGGAGTTCCCCTCCCGAGAGAGTGGAGGGGTAACGGTCAAGCATATCTTCAATCCCCAGACCGGCACTCATGGCCCTGATTTTCCTGCGTATGTTCTCATTCGACTGCCCGTGCAGGGCATAGGCCAGGTTCTTCTTCACTTTCATATGCGGGAAGATGGCATGGTCCTGGAACACCAGGCCAACTTTTCGCTGCTGGATGGGCGCCCTGGTAATGTCTTTGCCGTTGAGCTCTATCGTTCCCGATCCGGGATGGACCAGGCCTGCGATGGTTTCAAGCAAAAGGGACTTGCCTGCGCCGGAAGGGCCCAGCAGTATGAAGTAGTCTCCCTTTTCAACGTCAAATGAAATGTCGCTGATGCTGAACCCATTGAAATCCTTTGTAATCCCTCTCAGTTTCAGCATCGGTGATCAGCTTTTCTTTGTTTTTGACAGCAGAAATCTCAGGATCATAAAAAACACCAGTACCACAAGAATAAAGACAACCGAGACAGGCTGGGCGTATTTCAAGCCGAATGAAGTAAACCGTTCATAGATCAGCACAGGCGTGATCATCGGATGATATGCAATGATGATAACGGCCCCGAATTCGCTCATCCCCCTTGCGAACATGAGAATGAGTCCCGATAAAATGTTTTTCCATGCGAGGGGGAGTGAAATCGTAAAAAACACCCTCACGGGAGATGCACCCAGGGTCAACGCCGCTTTTTCAAGCCGCTCGGGTACCGAAATAAAACCATCCCTGGCCGCGTTGATCAGGTATGGCAGGCTCACAAAAGCCATGGCCAGCATGATGCCGGCGGGATGCCCTACAAAGTTGAAACCTACCGCCGATCCTGCTTTCCCTACTATGGTGTCCCTTGAGATGAAACCCAGTACCGCTATACCGGCGGCCGAATGGGGGATTACAACGGGCAGGTCAATGATGGCCGTGATGAGTTTTTTGAAGGGGAAGCTGTAACGGGCTAGTATCCAGGAAAAGGGCACGGCGGCGAACGCAAACAAAAGGGTCCCGGCCATGGATGTCCCCAGCGTAAGCAAGATGCTGTTCTTTACTTCAGGATCCCTGGCAGTTTCAAACAAGCGGGCAGGGGAGGACGAAAACAACAGCCCCAGCACAGGGGCAATGATGAATAACAACATCATCGCCCCAAGAATTGAAAACGACCACTGAAGACCCTGCTTTTTCATTCTTTACCGGCTGAAGGAGATCTCTGAAACAGCTTTTACCGCCCTGTCGGAAAAGAAATCACAGGCCGGGAACACCCTGTATTTCCCTCCGTCCTCATTCTCTTTACCCGGCACAAGCAGGAACTCTTCCTGGTCGGAACGGTTCATGATCTCGCTTAAAGAAAATACGGCCCTGTACCCGTCAATGCCAATGATAGTAACCAGGGTGTTCCTGAGATTTTCACTGTTGATTTTCAGATACGGGATCAGGAGATCCTTCAGCGTGGCGCCTGTAAAAGGTGTTGTGCTATGGATGCCTCTGCCCCTTCCATAAAAGACGGTATTATAAGTTTCGACTTTTGTCCCTGCCGTAAATTGCTCTATCTTTCCGACAGGCGAATTCCCCGACGTAATAAGAATTGAGGGCGAATACAGTGGACTGAGGTCCCTGTTCACAGGGATGCTCCTCAATGGGGTCCTGACCGTTATTTTAACAGGGTTGCCGATATTGCGCTCAGCCAGCAGGTCATTGCCCAGGATCAGCCTGCGCTCTGAAGGCAGTGGCCAGAGATCTTTGGTCTTGCTGGGGACGATCCTCGTAACCTCGGTTGCAATAAGGCATTTATTCAGGTTGTTGGGATAGAAGATCTCTCCCCAGCTCAGAACGACTTTTTCGCCTTTCGCATTCTCAATGGTAACATAGAGATCAATGATAGGTGAGAATTCCTCCTTATTTCTTTTTTTCAGGATGCGGCTGCTGAGGATGTCAAAAAGGGAATACCCGTCGTAACGGTATGCCCCGGTAAAACGGTTACTTCCGTCATCCCCCAGTATGGCCTCTTTAACTATAATAGTGTGTTTTTTCAAAAGCGCGAAATCAACTTTCCCGGGGTTCTCAATTTCCCCTTCCACCGTGATCTCACCTCCCGGCAATGCATAGGTGTCGGCATTATCATAAAAGTTGTTGTTTTTGTCGGCCGGATCTGCGGCTGAAACAACTTTCAGAGTGTTATGATCTTTAGAATTATTCTTGTCCTGTGCCATAAACCTTGAAGGTAAAATACACAAAATTACTGCCATGAATATGTAACTTATTTTCATATAATGCATATTTACGGCTTTTTAACAAAGGGTTTTAAACGGTCGGGAACCGCCGCATAGTTTTTTTCTTCCATTGGGATAACCGAAGGCTGGCCATCCTTCTCCATGATCTTCATTCCCTTATCTTTTGAAAGCATGAATTCGAGGAAGGCTGTTGCAGCTTCCCTGTTCGGTGCATTTTTAATTATCGTGACTCCGTAGATCATTGGTTCGCCCTTCATCTGCTCGGTTTTCCCGGGTTCCTTCCCTTTGATATCGACAACGGCCTTGCTGTAATCTTCGGCGTATTTGACGTTTTTCAGGTTGACCTGGTCGGGGAGGACTACGAATTTCAGGTTATGCTGAACCGCAACAGACTTGTATTGGAACATGTAATCCATGTTATGCGATTCCATCAGGGCCAGCAAGTCCACCTCCTTCGGCCTGATGTAGTTCTGGTCCTTGGCCAGGAGCTGGTTCGCCAGGCCTGGCTTTTTATAATATGTTTCGGTGAGCTGCATGCACATCACCGACCTGTAACCGCAGGGGTCGGCATTGGGGTCGGCACGGCCAAAGATCACATCGGGTTTCAACAGGATCTCATACCAGTTTCTGGCGTTGATCTGGCTGTTGTATTTTGCCTTGTCGGTATAAGCAATGCACATTTCATTTGCAGCGAACCTGATGTTCCAGTCGGCATTGGCAGGGATAAGCATTTTATCGATCACCTTGTAATCGGAAGTAGCCACTATATCACAGGGCTTCTTAAGGTCGGTGACCTTTCGTGCACATTCCACGCTGCCGGCCGATTCCATTAATACATTCACGTTGGGGTAGAGTTTATTGAATTCGGCTTTGATCTCTTTCATCGGAACCGAAAGACTGCCTGCATGAAAGATAATAAGATCGCCTTTAAGATCAGCAGGTTTCTGGGTGAAGGCAAATGGCAGCAACAGTATGCTGCATAAAAGAATTGAAAATAATCGTTTCATAAATACGAGTTTGGTTTAGTGTTTTTATTATTTATCGGAGATGTCATTGATAAAATCGCGGAACCCCTTTTGTATCATTGCATCCGCATTTGAATGAAATTTATTGAAAGCTTTGACCAGGAGCTTTCCCTCTTCCGTGAGGGTCATACTCCCTCCCTCGGAACCGCCCCGATGCTTCTCGAGCAGGGGAAAGCCGAAAAAATCTTCGATCTTTTTAATGTTCCCCCAGGTTCTGCGATAAGTATAACCAAGTTCATCACAGGCTGCCTTCAGGGAGCCCTTTTCAGCTATCAGTTTAAGCATCCTCCATTTACCGTCGCCAAGGATACCGTTTCCATCCTTATCGGCAAGCCAGATCTTATAATCCAGCTTAATATGATCAAGTTTCGGTTTGAATTTTGTTTCCATAGCCTGGTTTCATTGATAATCAGCAGGTAGACCTGAGGGTATGCGGCAAAAGTAATGTTTTTTCCGATATGCAGATGTCAGCATAACGCAAAAATGACGTACTTTTACAGCCCGTAATAACGGTTTGGCTGATCAATGCCAACACTGTTAGCTTATGGGAATCAAACATCCGCAGAATAAAAACAATGTTATGAACAACGCAATTTTCAATCTTGAGAGGCCCGAAAACGAACATACCCTCAACTATGCCCCGGGATGCCGGGAACGGAAGATCCTGAACGAGGAGCTTGACCGCATGAGCAACGAGGTCCTGGATATTCCCCTCATCATAGGGGGCAAAGAAGTAAGGACAGGTAAAACTTCCAAAGTAGTTATGCCTCATGACCATCAGCATGTACTGGCAAATTTTCATATGGCTGGTGAGAAGGAAGTAAAAATGGCCATTGATGCGGCTTTGCAGGCCCACAAGGAATGGGAAGCTGTTTCCTGGGTTGAAAGAGTTTCAATAACCTTAAAAGCAGCCGAACTGATTTCCACCAAGTACCGTCAATGGATCAATGCCGCAACCATGCTTGGGCAGGGCAAAAGCGCCTTCCAGGCTGAAATTGATGCGGCATGTGAAACTGTCGATTTTCTCAAATATAACGCCTATTTCACGACCGAGATCTACAAGGAGCAGCCCCATTCGCAGAAAGGGATCATCAACCGCATTGAATACCGTCCGCTGGAAGGCTTTGTTTTTACCGTAACGCCCTTCAATTTCACCGCTATTGCATCAAACCTCAATATGGCGCCGGTGGTGATGGGAAATACAACGGTATGGAAGCCATCGTCAACCTCCATATTGTCGAATTACATTTTAATGAAGATTTTCAGGGAGGCCGGATTGCCTGATGGGGTGATCAATTTTGTTCCCGGCTCAGGAAGCCTTATCGGTAAAACGGTGCTGGGTCACCGTTCGCTTGCGGGCATTCATTTTACAGGCTCAACGGGGACTTTCAACGGGATATGGAAAAGCGTAGCCGACAATATGTCGGCGTACAGGTCTTACCCGAGGATTGTAGGGGAGACCGGTGGCAAGGATTTTATTTTCGTTCATCCTTCTTCTGATCCCCAGGAGGTTGCCGTTGCGATGGTTCGCGGGGCTTTTGAATACCAGGGACAAAAATGTTCGGCAGCTTCCCGTTCTTATATTCCCGAATCACTATGGCCTGATATCAGGACCAGGATAGGGGAGATGTTGTCGAAAGTGACTGTTGGCGGAGTCAGCGAATTCAGTCATTTCATGAATGCCGTTATTGATGAAGCTTCTTTCGACAATATTATGGCATACATTGATTATGCAAAGAAATCCCCTGATGCGGAAGTTATTTTCGGAGGTACTGGAGATAAATCGACAGGCTATTTCGTTCAACCTACAGTGATACTTACCCGGGACCCGCATTTCAAATCGATGGAAGAGGAGATCTTCGGCCCTGTGCTCACTGTTTATGTATACAAGGACAAGGACTTTGAGGAAACCCTGCAAATTTGTGATCAGACTTCTCCTTATGCCCTCACCGGTTCGATCTTTTCAAAAGACCGCGAAGCGCTCAACACAGCCTGCAGGGTATTGCGTTATGCAGCGGGCAATTTCTATTTCAACGACAAGCCTTCGGGAGCGGTTGTGGGAGCCCAGCCATTCGGGGGAGCCAGGGGCTCAGGCACCAACGACAAGAGCGGCAGCCATCTGAACCTGTTACGATGGACCAGTCCGCGCACCATAAAGGAAACTTTATTACCCCCCACAGAGTTTACCTATCCTTATATGAAGGTGGATAAATGCCATTGACCGGAAGTCGGATAACTGGATAACTGGATGACTGGATAACTGGATAACTGGATGACTGGATAACTGGATGACTGGATAACTGGATAACTGGATGACTGGATAACTGGATAACTGGATAGCTGGATTACTGGTTATCGCAGCGGAGCTGCTTTTCCAGACATCTATTTATCCTGCATCTTTTTCCCATCTTTCAGATTCTCCCTCATCTTCCTGTAAAGTATGATCGGATGGTCGCCGGCAATCAGGTGCTCATCCATTTTGAGCGAGGTGGCCTGGGGCTGGTGTGTTTCCACAACCCTGCGGTCCTGGCCAAGTACAATGATGTTGAACAGCTTTGTTACAAGAAAATACAGATCCCTGAGAAGGGGAAGTTTAACCATTTTCTGGAAAGTTCTCAGGTAGAACAGCGTATGGTTATCATCAATGGGCACAAAAGCCACGATGATCCTCATGGAATCCATGATATGGTTCTGCCAGAGGTTGGGGAAAATAAATGTAATGTATGTGCTTTTTTTCGGCGCTTCCTCTATCTGGTCGGGCCTCAGGGGTTTCTGCCCGCGATCCTCTTCGTTTAAGGGCCAGAAAGATATAGAGTTATTGCTGACTTTTGTGTACGGACCGTTCACAACAGGTCCGATCCCCCTGCCTATAGTAGTGTGGTGAATAAATGGCACATGCACTACATCAAGCTGGTTTTCGATAGCCCTGGAATAATGTGCTTTCCAGAGATCAGTGAAACTCGAAGCGACCAGAGAATCATCCAGGTCGTCAAACCATGGAACTTCAGGGAGGCTTTCGTTTGATGGAATTTTAGCAGCTGCCGGATCAGGGGTGTACCAAACATACACAAAGCCATGGGCTTCCCTTACAGGGTAGGCATTGGCCCTGATATAAGCCGGGGGCTGTGAAGCTTTGCCGTTTGCCGGGATCAGGGTGCACTGTCCGGAGGTATCATATTCGAAACCGTGAAAAGGGCATTGAAGTCTGTTATCTTTGATTTTTCCCTTGCTTAGCTGGATCCCGCGATGGGGACAGCGGTCGCGGAATACACCGAGTGTGCCGTTGTTATCTCTCCAAGCTATAATTTTCTCGCCGAACCGCGTAAAGCCTTTAAGCTGGTTTTTCTTTATTTCGCGGGATTCCAGGATGACATACCATTGGTTTGGGATCATAAGACTATGTGTATTTAAGGAATCTTTAAAATTAGGGAAATTTACTTATCGTATCTTTGATTTCTAAAATAATGATTATGGCTTCACTAAAAAGAAAACGCATAGCCCTTGTGGCCCATGACAATTGCAAGCATGATATCGTGGAATGGGTGGAATGGAACTGGCAGATCCTTATGAACCATCAGCTGATCTGCACCGGAACAACCGGAAAGCTGGTAAATGATGCTTTAGTCAGCAAAATGGAACAAAGCGCTGAGGAGACAGAAATGTCATCCGGCGTCAAAACAGAAAAGAAAAAAATCGTCCCGCCCAAGATCATCAGGCTGAAGTCGGGACCTTTCGGAGGCGACCAGCAATTGGGGGCTATGATATCCGAAGGCCGTGTTGATATCCTGATCTTCTTCTGGGATCCGATGCAGCCTCATCCACATGATGTGGATGTGAAAGCCCTGCTCAGGATATCGGTGCTGTATAATATTCCCTCGGCCTGTAACCTTTCCACAGCCGATTATCTCATTTCCTCAACCCTGATGGACGAGGACTACCATCCCAAGGTGAGGGATTATTCTGCGTATATGAACCGGAGGATACCAGGTGATGATATGTAAAGGGATTTTGCCGGCTTCAGTTTACAGGCCTTCTCAAAGTTTATAATGGCTTTCCTGTTGTTTTTACCGGGCTCCCGGAACCAGGCGTTCAGGCAGCGAATATAGCCCGATCTCAGAGATCTCGGGATTATCCCTGGATGCTGTGATCCTTATCCTCACCAATTTTGAAAAAACAGAAGGGAACCTCAGCAGCCTTTTGAAGCCGATGGTAGTCCCTGATGCAATGACTTTCCAGGATTTACCTTCGGGTATCTCGGCAACAAAGGATTCAACCCTTTGTCCGTTCCTGAAATATTCACTGATGCCGAGGCAGTTAAATGAGGAAGCTTGCCTGAGTTCGACAATAAACGAGGCCTGAGTGCTGCCCTTTTTCCCTGTCCAGTAAGTTCCTGCCTTATTGTCGATCATATTCAGAGGATTGGACTTTGGATTACCGTTTGCCGGAATAATTGCAGCATGCGCAGCAAGGTTTGAATTAAAGGCAGAATCGAGGATAGCCCGCATCCCCCTGAGGCTTTTAACGTCATTCTCGTGGATCAGCCCCCGTTTATCGGGAGGGAGGTTAAGCAGCAGGACTGAATTCCGGCCTACGGAACTGAAATAAATATCAACCAGTTTGTCAGGGCTTTTAACCAGGGAATCATCATGTTCATGATAGAACCAACCAGGGCGTATGGAAACGTCAACTTCCGAAGGATACCAGACCAGATGGGAAGCGTCTTTAATTTTATCCCGGCTTCCAAGATCTTCCTTCATCATATCCCCGGGGGGTAAAAAAACGCCGTTGCCGGCATCCTGCTGTGAACCGGCTGCAATGTTTTCAGGCAATGACAGAGATAGAGGGACCACGCTCCATTCGGTCTCCCTCCCGTAGCCCGATTCGGTCCCAACCCATCGTACATCCGGCCCCATAACGGCAATTACCGCTTTGGGCTGAAGTTTTCGAACCATGTTGTAATAAGCGATCCAGTCGTAAACCTGTTTTTTACCGTTCGGGCCTTCCCCGCAGGCCCCGTCGAACCAGACCTCATCAACCTCCCCGTATTGTGTGAGGACTTCAGTGAGCAGGTTCTCAAAGTAAGTATTGTATTGTTCCGTTCCGTAGTAATTGGAATGAATATCCCAGGGAGAAACATATACCCCGAATTTAATCCCGTATTCTTTACAGGCCTCGGAAACCTCTTTCACCAGGTCTCCTTTTCCTTCCCTCCAGGCTGTGTTTTTTACGCTGTAATCGGTGTATTTGCTGGGCCAGTTGCAGAAACCGTCATGGTGCTTTGCTACCAGTACGGCCAGTTTTGCACCTGTTTCCTTCGCCGTTCTTATCCATTGCCTGGCATCAAGTTGCGTTGGATTGAAAAGGCCTGCTTTGACTTCTTTCTTCCCCCATTCAAGATCAGCGAACGTATTGATGCCGAAATGGAAAAACACGGTGAATTCAAGTTCCTGCCATGCAGCCTGGCGTTCAGAAGGCCTTATATGTGCTGCAAAATTAGCAACAGAATCTGTTGAAAGGTGTTGCGGAATTATGGCCATGCCTGAACCTGGCTGTGCCATTATACAGCTGAATGAAACCAGGGAAATTGCCAGGGAAAGAAATTTTTGATATTTCATTGAATAAAGTTTGAAAACCGGCTTCAGCCTTGCAATTTCCGAAAAAACAGGCAGAAGAAGCAATTTTTATATTTTTTTTATACGCCCGGAATCTTCCTTTCAAAATCCTTATAATTCTGATAGCATATTTGCAGCGTTTTAAAACTGTGCACAATGAAGACAGCCATTCTTGGTATTCCTTTTTTACTTGTCAGCTGGATCGCTGAGCTGAATGCACAGGTGACAATTGACGGTATTTATTTATCGGCAAATGATTTTATAAACCATAAACTTTCTTTTAAAAATAGCAAGGCAGGGAACACATATCAACTTTGTGCCGACGAGCAGATGAACTCTTCCTGCATTAAAATCCTGGCAGGCAACGATATGATCAGGCTGAAAAAGGATTCAATCTTCGGGTACAGGAACAACAAACATAATTCATTTCGCTTTTATAAGAAAACTGCGTATGAAATCCTGAATCCCTCTGAACCCATCCTGATATATTGCAGCACCCCATCCACAACTACGGCAACTTCTTATTCTGAGAAGATTTATTATTTCAGTCTAAAGCCATTCTCACCGGTTTATCCGCTCACAATGAGGAACCTGGAACTTGTTTTCAATAAAGATGACCGGTTTAAGAAACTCCTGGAGGCTTATTTTCATTCTGATGATGAACTTTCAGTGTTTGACAGCGTTCATAAAATGTATTTCCTGAACCGCATTCATGACGAAAGCAAGCTTGAATCCACAGAGTATGATGAGAGGATAAATGAGTACAAGAGCAAGTGCGGTATTTTTTATTAATCGGGGAACCCTATCCTCATCATTTTCTTTTTTTTCACGGCATGACAACACAAGACTTCATACAGCTGGTTTTTTTCTTTGTATTATTGATTGGATTGACGCCGGTCCTGGGGAATTATATGTACAAGGTATTCTCAGGGAAAAAGCATATAATGCTGCCTTTTTTAGGATGGCTTGAAAAATTAACCTACAGGGTTTCGGGAGTTAATCCTGATGAAGAAACAAACTGGAAGACTTATACTTTCGCATTGCTCGTATTCAGTCTCACCGGGTTTGTTTTCGCATTCCTGGTTCAGCTCATCCAGTCGTGGTTACCCTTAAACCCGGAGCATCTTGCGGGTGTTTCCTGGCATCTTTCGTTCAACACGGCAGTAAGTTTCATGACAAACACGAACTGGCAATCCTATGCCGGTGAAACCACGCTAAGCTACTTTGTGCAGATGACCGTGCTTGCGGTTCAGAATTTTGTCAGCGCCTCCGCCGGAATTGCGGTTTTGCTGGCAGTTATCCGGGGCCTTGCCGGTAAAAGCACTGATAAGCTTGGTAATTTCTGGACCGACCTTACACGTATCACAATTTATGTGCTGTTACCGCTTTCGATCATCCTGGCCGTTATACTGGTCGGGCAGGGAGTGGTGCAGAACTTTAAACATTATGAGACTGTTCAGTCCCTGAACGGTTTGAAGCAGATTATTCCGATGGGGCCGGCGGCATCCCAGATAGGCATTAAACAACTTGGGACGAACGGAGGGGGATTCTTCAATGCAAACAGCGCCCATCCTTTTGAGAACCCCACGCCTTTTAGCAACCTGTTGGAAATGTTATCTATACTGTTGATCCCCGCCGCATTAACTTTTACTTATGGAAAGATGGCCGGTTCCAGGAGACAGGGATGGACCATTTTTACCGTTATGCTGATCCTTCTGTTAACCGGATTAATTATTTCGCTTTACGCTGAATACTCGGTAAATCCGGTTTTCGGGCATAACCACCTTATGGAAGGTAAGGAAACTCGTTTCGGAATTGTGAATAGCGTACTTTGGTCAGTTTCCACTACAGCTGCATCCAATGGTTCGGTCAATGCAATGCACGACAGTCTTTCTCCTTTGTCAGGCATGATAGCCATGATCAACATCATGCTTGGCGAGATTGTTTTCGGAGGCGTGGGCTCCGGATTGTATGGAATGGTGATCTTTATCATCATCACTGTGTTTATTGCAGGACTGATGGTCGGGCGCACTCCCGAATACCTGGGCAAAAAGATTGAGGCCTTTGAAGTCAGGATGGCCATTATCGCAATACTGCTGCCGAACATCGTGATACTGATCTTTACTGCCTGGGCCTGTGTAAGCCAGGCAGGACTGGCGGGTCTTAATAATGCCGGGCCTCATGGTTTTTCGGAGATACTGTATGCTTACAGCTCTGTTGCGGGGAATAACGGCAGTGCATTTGCAGGGCTGAATACAAACACTGTATTCTATAACCTGACCCTTGGTTTAGGAATGCTGATAGGCAGGTTCGGAGTCATTATCCCGGTCATGGCCATTGCTGGCAGCATGGCCGGGAAGAAGGTCACCCCGCCTTCCTCAGGGACGTTCCGGACCGACAACTCCCTGTTCATTGGGTTGCTGATAGCGGTGATCCTCATCATTGGAGGGCTGACTCATTTTCCGGCCCTGGCCCTGGGCCCTGGGGTTGAACATATGCTGTTGAACACCGGGATCACCTTTTAATTTCTACGAGAATGAGTACAAAATTAAATACTGCGCTTTTCAATAAAAGGATATTGGTCCAGGCTGCAAAGGAGAGTGTGATCAAATTAAACCCGGCCCTGCAGATCAAAAATCCGGTCATCTTCATAGTTTGCATCGGTTCGGTACTTACTACAATAATTGTTATTGCCGGAATTTTTCAGGGAAACTTCTCTTCATTCAACCTTCAGATCGCAATCTGGCTTTGGTTTACCGTGCTGTTTGCCAATTTTGCGGAAGCTGTTGCGGAAGGCAGGGGGAAAGCCCAGGCTGAGAGTCTCAGGAAAAACCGGACACAGACGATTGCGCGAAAGATTGTCGGCAAACAGGAGCTTACAGTTAATGCAACCGAACTAAGAAAAGGTGATGTGGTAAGATGCCTGGCAGGGGATGTAATTCCCTCCGACGGGGAAGTCATTGAAGGAATTGCAAGCGTCGACGAGTCGGCAATTACAGGTGAATCTGCGCCTGTTATAAGGGAAAGCGGCGGGGACCGTTCTGCGGTAACAGGAGGAACAAGGGTTATCAGCGACTGGATACTTATCAGTATTACAACAGAACCGGGTAACACATTTATTGACCGCATGATCGCCCTGGTTGAAGGTGCAAAACGGCTGAAAACACCAAATGAAATTGCGCTGAGTATTCTTCTTTCAGGACTGACCATTATTTTTCTTCTTGTTGTTGTCACTCTCCCGGCATTCTTCAGCTACAGCCTTTCTGCATCAGGATTGCCCCTCTCGCAAAACCTGACGATCCCCGTTCTGATCGCGCTTCTCGTGTGCCTGATTCCTACTACTATCGGCGGGTTACTAAGTGCCATTGGGATCAGCGGGATGGACCGGCTGATACAACGCAATGTTATTGCCACAAGCGGGAAGGCCATTGAAGCCGCAGGCGATGTGGACGTTCTGCTGCTTGATAAAACAGGGACAATAACCCTGGGTAACAGGATGGCGACTGATTTTATTCCTGCCGAAGGGGTCAGTGCAGAAGAACTCGCAGATGCAGCCCAGCTTTCGTCATTGTCGGATGAAACACCCGAAGGGCGATCAATTGTCGTTCTTGCAAAGGAAAAATTCAATATCCGCGGTCGCGAGGTCCACCAGCTTAATGCGACTTTCATCCCGTTTACTGCTCAGTCAAGGATGAGTGGTGTCGACCTGAAAACCGACGACAGGGAAATTCATATGATCCGTAAGGGTTCGTCGGATGCCATCCGCACATTTATCCAGAATAATAACGGTTTCTATCCACAGGAAATACAGAACATAGTATCAGAACTTGCGAGGCAGGGAGCAACTCCTTTAGTCGTGGCTGTAAATAAAAAAGTTTTAGGGGTCATCCACCTTAAGGATATTGTCAAAGGTGGTATCAAACACCGTTTTGCCGAATTACGGAAAATGGGCATTAAAACCATCATGATCACCGGGGATAATCCTCTTACTGCCGCTGCAATAGCGGCTGAGGCAGGAGTGGACGATTTCATGGCAGAGGCAAAGCCGGAAGATAAATTGAAACGGATACGCGATGAACAGGCCGGCGGCCATCTGGTGGGGATGATAGGCGACGGCACCAACGATGCCCCGGCCCTCGCGCAGGCCGATGTTGGACTGGCGATGAATACCGGCACGCAGGCAGCCCGTGAAGCAGGTAATATGGTCGATCTCGACAGCAATCCTACCAAACTGATTGAAGTGGTTGAGGTGGGCAAGCAACTGCTTATGACCAGGGGATCCCTTACAACCTTTAGCATTGCCAATGACGTTGCAAAGTATTTTGCAATCATACCCGCGATTGCCATCTCGCTTTATGCAGGGAAAACAGGAACAGGCCCACTTTCGGCCTTAAACATTATGAATCTCGGTTCTCCCCAGAGTGCAATCCTGAGTGCGATTATCTTCAATGCAATTATTATTATCCTTTTAATCCCGCTGGCACTGAAGGGTGTGCGTTATAAACCGGTTTCCGCCTCGGCCGCTCTGCTAAGGAACCTTATGATATTTGGCCTGGGTGGTATTATTGCTCCTTTTATTGGAATAAAACTCATTGATATTCTGATCAACCTGTAAACAAGCCATTGGATGAAAACGCTGATGATATCCCTGAAAATATTTCTTTTTTTTACCATCCTGACAGGTGTCGTTTATCCCCTTGTTGTAACAGGAATTGCCCAGCTCGTTTTTCCTGCAAAAGCAAATGGCAGCCTGATCCTCAGTGGAGGCAGGGTAATCGGGAGTGAACTGATAGGTCAGCAGTTTAACAGCCTGGTATATTTCACTTCGCGGCCATCTGCTGTTTCCTACTACCCCCTGCCGTCGGGAGGCTCAAATCTCGGGTTGACCAATGTGAAACTGAAAAAGTTTGCAGACTCCTGCAGAACGAGGTTCCTGGAATTCAACCATCTTGACAGCCTGACCTTGATTCCCGCCGAAATGATCTTTGCATCGGCAAGCGGACTCGATCCCCATATTTCGCCGGCAGCAGCATTGCTTATGGCCGAAAGGGTTGCAATGGCACGCAATTTCAGCAAGACTCAGAAATTACAGCTTGAAAAATGCATACACCAGCTTACCGAGCCTCCCCAGTTTCTATTTCTTGGTGAAGAAAGGATAAACGTTTTATTGCTTAATTTAGCTACAGATAAAATCAAATGAACGGTTTTAACGATAACCGGCCGGATCCCGATGAACTTTTAGCTTCTCTTATCAGTGAAGAAGAGAAAAGCAAACGCGGCACGCTGAAAATATTTTTCGGTATGTGTGCTGGTGTGGGTAAAACATATACCATGCTTGAAGCCGCCCATGCTGAAAAGTTCAAAGGCTGCGACATCATCATCGGGTATATCGAAACTCATAACCGAAAGGAAACTGTAGAGTTGGCCGAGGGTTTTGAACTCATTCCCAGGAAATCATACCAGTACAAATCTACCTTAGTTCAGGAGATGGATCTGGATGCTATCATCGCAAGGAAACCGCAAATAGTCCTGGTGGATGAAATTGCACATACCAACGCCCCCGGGAGCAGGCATATAAAACGATACCAGGACGTACAGGAAATTCTGGAAAACGGGATCAACGTTTATACTACGCTAAACGTACAGCATCTTGAAAGCCGCACCGAGACCGTTGCCCAGATTACAGGCATCATTATCCGTGAAACCTTGCCTGATGAGATTTTTGAGAACGCAGATGAAGTTGAACTTGTTGACCTTACACCTGATGAATTGCTTCAGAGACTTTCTGATGGTAAGGTTTATACCCCCGATCGCTCAAGAGATGCGATAGAAAATTTTTTCAGGAAGGGAAATATTACGGCTTTGCGTGAAATGGCTTTGCGCATTGTCGCCGACCGTGTCGACAGGCAACTCCACGATTACATGCAGTACAAAAGGATTCGCGGACCATGGAAAACGGGTATGCATCTCCTGGTTGCTCTCGGGCCGAGTCCCTATTCCGGCAAATTACTCCGGTGGTCCAAAAACCTTTCCTACGCCATGGGCGCAAATATCCAGGCAATTTACGTGGAAACCCTGCACCGGCTGACTTCAAAAGAACATGAACAGCTTGATAAAAATATCGCCCTTGCCAAACAACTGGGGATCAAGGTCCGCATTATAACAAATGCAGATATTGTTAAAGCAATTGTCGATTTCGCACAAAAAGAAAACATAACGCATATCATTGTCGGAAAGCCTCGTGTAAGGAACCTTTTTTCCATGTTGCAGCTTGGTAATTTTGTGAACAGACTGATAAGGTACAGCGGTAATATTGACGTATACATTCTGGGCTCTGACAGCCTGGCAAAAGATAGTTTTAAAAATCGTTTTTCCATTCCTTCCATTACTTCTCAAATACCCGAGTACCTGAGTACTTCAATCCTGGTTGTTGTCACTTCTGTAGTTTGTTATCTTCTTTTGGAATACATCGGATACCAGGTTGTTTCGTTTGTCCTGCTCTTCCTGGTTTCAATACTGTCTCTCTTTTTTGGTACAGGCCCGATTTTGCTTGCAGCAGCATTAAGCGCTTTGACCTGGGATTACTTTTTCATACCTCCCCAGTTTACCCTGCATATTGAAAAAGCCGAGGATATCTTGATGCTGATCATGTTCTTTATTATCGCACTGCTTAGCGGGATCATGACATCAAGGATCAGACGGCAGGAAAAAAGGATCAGGATACGCGAAGAACGAACCAACGCATTGTACCAGCTGACCCGGGAGTTGTCAATGGCTACAGGGATTGATGATGTCTCGGGAATTGCCGTAAGCTATATTAAAAAATACTTCAACCTGGATTGCGCAATATTTCATAAAACTAAATTTAACCAGTTTGATGACCAAATCCAGAACCAGACCACCATTAAATTAACTGAAAATGAATTAAGCATTGCAGCCTGGGTATTCCGCCACTCGGCAAAAGCCGGAAAATATACCGATACCCTTCCTTCAACCGATTATACTTTTTATCCTTTGACAGGAAATGTTGATAACATGGGAGTCATTGCTGTGAAACAAGCCGGGGTGTTTACGCAGGGTGAAGAACAGTTCTGGGAAGCATTCCTCTCGCAGATATCAGGCAAATACGAAAGGGAGTTTTTACGAAATGTTTCCAAAACAGCCTACCTTCTTACCGAATCGGACAAGCTATACAAAACACTGTTCAACTCTATTTCACATGAGTTAAGGATCCCTGTGGCATCTATTATGGGGGCTTCCGATACGCTTTTGTATCACGATTACCCGGAAGAAACAAAACAAAAATTATATGCCGAAATAAGTACTGCCTCGGTAAGGCTGAACAGGCTCATTGAGAACCTGCTTAACATGTCCCGTCTTGAATCGGGCAGGATTACCATGCATTCCGACTGGTACGATGTTCATGATCTCGCCCACCGCATATCCGAATCCCTCAGGCAGGAGCTTCTGCCATTCAAGTTTTCAGTAGTAATCCCTGAAAGCATGCCTCTTGTTAACATCGATTTTGGGCTGATGGAACAGGTGTTGTACAATCTGGTGTTAAATGCGGCCCAGAATTCGCCGGCAGGCAGCAGGATCAGGTTGAAATTTTTCTACGATAACGGCTTCCTTACCATACAGGTGATGGACAGGGGGCAAGGATTTCCCGCATCGGAATTAGCAATGGTATTTGATAAATTCTACAGGGGAAAAGATGCCAAAGCCGGAGGGACAGGACTGGGATTGTCAATTGTTAAAGGTTTTGCCGAGGCACACCATGGAACGGTGACTGCTGCGAACCGGCAAAACGGAGGGGCTATTTTTACAATAAAGATCCCGGCAAGGATAACAGAAATAGACAACTTCAGCCAAAAGGAAGATTAAATGGCAAATGCAGGAACCATACTGGTTATTGATGATGAGGCACAGATCCGCCGTTTACTTGATATAACCCTGTCGGCAAGCGGTTATAAAATTATCGAAGCTGCCACAGGCAGGGAAGGCCTGGCCTTAGCGGCAACCACACAGGTTTCATTAATCATTCTCGATCTGGGCTTGCCCGACACCGACGGGATTGAAATTCTTAAAAGGTTACGTGAATGGTATGAAAAACCTATAATCATTCTTTCGGTACGCAATTCTGAGGAAGATATCGTACAAGCCCTTGACAACGGGGCGAACGATTATCTTACAAAGCCCTTTCGTACAGGCGAGTTGCTGGCCCGCATCCGTGTTTCCATAAGGCAAAACCAGGTCGTCAAAGACAATCCCCAACTCGAATTCGGCTCATTGACCATCGATATAGGAAACCATATCGTACGAAAGAACACTGACATCATTAAACTCACCTCAACTGAATTTTCCCTTTTGGCCTTGCTTGCAAAGAATGAGGGGAGGGTATTGACCCACCAATATATTTTAAAGGAAGTCTGGGGCATGGGCTACATAGAGCAGTCCCAGTATCTTAGGGTGTATATTGCCCAGTTGAGAAAAAAGATAGAAGAGAATCCTGCCAGTCCGAAATTAATCAATACCGAATCGGGGATAGGGTACAGGTTTAGCTATGAATAAGTAACCAAATACCGACGCATCTCACAAAAGCAGCATCAGGTGCAAGGAGCGAGTGTTGATTAAACAGGCTGATAACTAAGTGAAATTGAGCGACGCAGCAACCGTAGCGGCGTTGTGAGTATGCGAGCGGTTTGGGCCTTTACTGTAGCGGTGCCACGACCTCCAACACTTCCGGCAGATCCATCCCGATGTTCTTCAGGTGTTCGATCTTAGGAACCCCGTTCTTTGTCCATCCCCTGCGTTCATATACCGCATCCAGGAGTTTCTCATACTGGTCTTCGCGGTGTTTCCTTAGCACGGCCATTTTTTCTTCCGTGGATTTTCCTGTGGGGTCGAATCCGACTTTCTCAAGGAGCTGTTTGTCGTATCGGTCGGCCCTTGATTCGTATTCTTCCTTTGTGACAGGGCCGCAAGCACGGTATGGCTGGGCATCGTGCTTCCTGAGGCCATAACCTCTTCGAATGCTGAGGATCCTCTGGAAATTATATACCCGCTCCGACATGCGGACCAGCTCGGTTTTATCAATTTTAAGACCGGTTACAGCGTTGAAAATGGTAACATAATTGTCGACATGCTCGGGTACTTTTGCAGGTTCTGCCGACTGGGCATTGTCTTCGGGTTCCACGTCATTCCACGGAAGTTTGCAGAATCCGGCAAGCCCGAACCAGGTGCGGAACATGGGGAAATAATGAAGGGCTTCGGCTTTTTTCTCGAATGTGGGAATCTGGTTGTTGACCATGTCCATGAAGATAAGCCAGGCCTCATCGTGCTGGGGGCCTTTGTTGGTCATGGCATAACCACCCTGCTGTGCAAGGGATTCCTTGGAAACATACTGGGAATATTCAAGTCCTTTGTTTTCCATGCCGATGTCCTGCATGAAACCGGCGTCTCCCCATCCGTTCTTTGCGAAAATCCCTTTCATTTTACGAACACCCTGGCCTGCAATTGGGCCGAAGCCTTCACCCCGGCTTACCTGGTGTAGAAGTTCCATAGCTGCATCGGCATTGCCGAAGTTCAGCTTCAGTCCGCCGGTACGTTCCTCATTGAGAATACCGTTTTCATAGCACTCCATGACAAATCCCAGGATAGTTCCCCAGGAAATGGTACAAATGCCGTACGTATCGCAATAAAAATTCGCTTCTATCGTGAAATCAGGGTTGAAGATACCTGCGATGGAACCGAGCGATGATGTTGTTTCGTATTCAGGCCCGTCGACGATCACTTTCTCTCCCTTGTAAGGACCGCTGCGTAATTCATAATTATCAACCCCTTTTGCACAGGCCATGTTGCAGCCCACCCAGCATCCGTCGGGAACATTCTGGGTAAAAAATGATTTCCATACATCGCCTTTGATCAGGTGGGCATCGGGATGGCTGCCGAATTTGAAATTATGGACTGGTAAAAGGTCATAGTCGTTCATGATATGGGTAAGATGGGCTGTACCTTTCGACCGCATTTCGCACTGCTTGTCGTCAAGTTCCCGCATTTCCTTGTTGAACTTTCGCCCGCGCTCCTGGATAGCTTCAATGTTTACCACATTGTTACGGTTTCCGCCTATTGTTTTCACATGGGCAACAACGGCTTTGATCTTCTTGTCGCGGAGCACTGTGCCGATACCTCCCCGCCCGGCTTGTTTCAGGCGGACTTTTTTACGTTTGATATCATAAAAAGTGAAGTTCAGCATCCCTATCAGCGAATGGTCTGCTGCAGTACCTGCTGCCACGATGGAAACATTGTATTTGTCTTTTTCATTTTCGGGATTGGCCATCATATCATGCAGCACTTCACCAAGCACATGGCTGTCGGTCGGCAGATCGCCGGCTTCGTAGATCTCAACGACTTCACGTTCTTCTTCAAAAACGATCATCACTTCCTGATCAGCCTTCCCCTGTATTTCAAGCGCATCGAACCCGCAAAATTTGAGGAACGGACCAAAAAATCCGCCAACATTGGAATCAACAATAATATCTGTTTGCGGACTGATTGCGCAGCAGATGGCCTTGCCTGCACCTGAATACTGGGTAATCCCGCAACACGGTCCGCCAGAAATTACAATTTCATTCTCCGGATCATTCCACTTTGTATCAGGTTTGGTGGCATCCCAGAGAAGGCGAAGGTCAAAACCTTTGCCTCCCACGAATTTATCCTTCATGAGCTGGCTGACGGGTTTTTCCTTAATTGTAAAATCCCCGACATTAACGTAAATAGTACGGTTGTTATAACCTTTATCAATAGGAGCCCAGGTGTACTTGAACTGAGCGAGGAGTTTGTGGTTTTTTTGAAAGTCCTGGAATGTCATATGAATGGATTTTGGACGGTGGATTGATGGATGGCGGGATAACGGGATAACAGGTTAGAGGTTTTTGTATCTCGCATCTCGATATCTCGTTATCCCGCATCTCGTATCTGTTAATCATTTAACGTTACAAAAATAAACAAAAAATTCATCGCAAAGCCCCGTCAATCAAAAAGTTCGATATGCTTTGATATGCATAACGGCCATAGTTTTGCTTCAGGCCTGATTATTTGCGCTCAACTGTTTTCCTGCATAAGCCGGGTCATACAGTTACAAAGCCGGCAGACACAAATGTGGCCGATTTGTTTCCAGATACATATTTCAGGTTTTTCAGGCGGGAGAAGTGCATTATATTTGTACAAAATCAATTCATTGAAAGTTTATAACTATAAATATCAACCTATGAACTCAAAACTTTTTTTCATAATAATGCTTTGCGGAGTCCTGGCTTTTTCATCCTGTAAGAAATCGGCCTCTGACAATGCCCCCGTAAAAACCATGTCGGATCTTAAGGTCCCGGCTTCTTTCAATTGGGAAAGTTCACGTGAAGTGAATCTGAACGTAGGGCTTGACCAGCCTTCCGCGATAGGAAGCCTTTCAAGGATATTTGTTTATGACGGCAATCCGGCAGAGGGGGGAAACCTTCTCCTTACCGGATCTGCTGGTTACAACTATCCTTTTGATGTGAAGTTAAGGGTGCCTACTGCATTACCGCAGATCTGGCTGATGCTGGCATCGGGTGACGGCAGCACACAAACGACTTCTCTTACAGTGACTGATAATGTCAGCTATATATTTACCGCAAAAAAGGCCGGTTTGAAAAGCGGTCTGAATGTAAATGAACCCAATTGTTCCAGCAACTGCGATGTAACCGTTAGTGGTAACAGCGTTACCATCAACAACGGCAAAACATATTGTATCACAAGCAATTTCAGCGGGAGTGTTAATTTCGAATTCTGGAATGGGGGAGGTACCCTGAAAGTCTGCGGTGCCACGGCGAATATAAGCAGCATCAACAGTTTTGGCGGGACTAACTGCTCAATCATTGTGACATCGGGAGGTATCCTAAATGTCAGCAATTCCTTTTCAATGGACGGCAGTGCACGCATGACTATATACCCGACAGCAAAAGCGCATTTTAACAATGGTTTTAATATGAATACGGCCGGATCGAATTTCACCAATTACTCTTCTGACTGTACAATCGGTTCAAGTTTCTCGCCAAACGGCCCTGTGGTTAATTTCGGGACTATTGCTGTGACGGGATCATATAATATCAATGGTGGCAGTACTCTGACCAATTCAGGAACTATGACCATCAGTGAATCGTTTCAGGCCAATCATGACGTGACGAATGCAGGAACCATCGAAGTGTTCCAGTCTGCCGACATTAACAGCGGCTGCAATTTCGAGAACGACTGTAAGTTTATCGTTCATCAGACACTGAATAAAAACAGCTCGAATTTTTCAATGAACAACGGTTATCTTAAAGTTGACCAGACCATCAATATCAACAGCAGTACCTTGAGGCTTCAAAATCAGTCGCAGGTCGTTGCCCGGAATATTGTTTTGAATAACGGAATCAGCTCATCAGGGAGCACGAATTCAGTCAAGACTACAACAGCAACCATTAACGGTGCACATGTCAGCGGACCCGTTGAATTTGCAACACAGAACGGAACCATCAGCAACGGGAATCAATCCAATTTCACAAATGGCGCAACCCTGGTAAGCTGGGCGAACATTCAGAATTACATTCCGACAAGTCCCTGCAACCCCGACGGGATAGGCTCAAATCCCGGTCCGGCTGATACCGACGGAGACGGTGTGGCCGACAATCTCGACGATTATCCCAATGATGCGACCAGGGCGTTCAATAATTATTACCCTGGGAAGAACCAGTTCGGTTCCCTGGCCTTTGAAGATCTCTGGCCCGGACGGGGCGATTATGATATGAACGATGCTGTGATTGATTATAACTACTGGTACGTGACCAATGCCCAGAATAAAGTGGTTGACCTGAAGCCCAAGTTCTACCTGAGGGCAGCAGGTGCCACTTTGCAAAACGGATTTGGTTTCCAGCTCGACGGAGTCCCTGCTGCAGCGGTTCAGTCAGTTGCCCTGACCCCCAATAATACTTTGAGGAATAATTATATCAGCCTTGCTGCCAACGGCGTTGAAAACAACCAGCCGAATGCGGTGGTAATAGTTTTTGATAACTGGCTGAATGTGGCACATCCCGCCAGCCCTTCTTTATATAATACAGTGAAAGATGTTCCCTACGGGCTGTCCGATACGGTGTTTGTAAACCTGCATTTTGCAACCCCCCAGTCTCAATCGGCTGTTGGTGCACCCCCATACAATCCTTTCCTTATAAAAAACATGAGCCGTCAGGTTGAAATTCATTTACCTGACCACCTGCCGACTGCACTTGCCGACCAGTCCTTGTTTGGGACTTCCGATGACGCTTCGAACCCTTCTGCGGGAAAATATTATAAGACCTCGACAAACCTTCCCTGGGGAATTAATATCCCCGTGAAGTTTGACTATACCTGGGAAAAGGTGCAGATCCTGAGCGGTCATCTTAACTTTGGCAACTGGGCCGAATCGGGCGGGGCCCTTTATCCCGACTGGTACAAGAACCTTCCGGGCTACAGGGATGCAAACAATATTTATGTGAAACCCTGATAGAACATATGCTGATTTTTGTAAAAACCACCCTCAAAGGGTGGTTTTTTTATGCTACCCCAAAACTCATGCCCCGGAGAAAAGCAATCTTTTGTAAATTTGTATTGGACCTTTCAGGATCAGAAATACCATGCTATGACATCAGCTGAAATCAAAGACAGGCTTAAGACAAAGACAATCGGTATCGCAGGATGCGGGGGACTTGGCTCAAACTGTGCGGTTGCACTTGCCAGAGTGGGCATAGGGACATTGTTACTGGCCGATTTTGATGTGGTCAGTGAATCCAACCTCAACCGGCAGTATTTTTTCCTGAGCCAGGTAGGGGAGGCTAAAGCTCCTGCACTGAAACGGGTCATACATCAGATCAATCCCTCGGTTAGTGTCATTGCCTATGAAGTCAAACTTGACCCCGAGCATATTATTAGATATTTCAGGGATTGTGATGTCATAGTCGAAGCGTTTGACCAGGCCGATCAAAAAGAGATGCTGATAGAAACAGTGCTTTCGGCATTTCCCGAAAAACCCCTCGTTGTGGGAGTTGGATTGGCAGGGTGGGGGATGAACCAGGATATTCATTACCGCAAAACCGGGAACCTGCATATTTGTGGGGATGAAACAACCGAAATCAGCGAAAGCAACCCGCCCCTTGCTCCAAGAGTGGGAGTAGTGGCCAATATGCAGGCGAATGTGGTTCTGGAAATATTGTTAAGACCCTGAGGAAAGGATGACTGGATAGCTGGATAGTTGGATACTGTGTGAGAAAAAAATAGGAGATGAAGATAATATTAAATAATACCCCCGAAGAGTTTGATCAGGCTATAATGACCGTGAATGAGCTGTTAAAAGCAAAGACGTTCACTTTTAAAATGCTGGTAATTAAGATCAACGGCAGCCTGGTTAAAAAAGATGAATATGCGACGGCTACCATTAAGGACAATGATGAAGTGATGGTCCTTCACCTCGTGAGCGGGGGATAATATCTTATACGACTTCCCCAACGACAAATGTGCTTCCGCCTACAAATATCAGGTCGTCTTCCTTAGCGGCCAGCTTTGCAGCCTGGTAGGCCAGTGGTACGCTTTTAAAACTTTTGCCTTTAAGTTTGTATTCAGCAGCTAATAATTTCAGCGAGTCTGCATCCAGGCCCCTTGGAATATCTGCCTTGCAGAAATAATAAGTTGCCTTTACAGGCAGGTGTTTCAGCAGAAGTTCGGGATTTTTATCACTTACCGTACCAAAAACAAAATGAAGTTTTGTGTAAGGTATGGTTCCTATCTGGGAGATAACCTCCAGAATGCCTGCTTCATTATGCCCGGTATCACATATGGTAAGTGGCTTGAGGCTTAAAACATGCCAGCGGCCTTTGAAGCCCGTCCTGACAGCCGAGTAGCGGATTCCCTTTTTAATATGATCTGCGGTAATCTCAAAACCCTGTTTGTTCAGTTCTTCAACGATTCCGAGCAAAGTGACCAGGTTCTTCAACTGGTAGTCTCCTCCCAGGGGGCAGGGGATCTTCCTGATAAATACATCATTGTCGCGGTACGCGTCAACATTCAGGTGAATGGCTTTGCGGCCCCAGTTCCTGATTTTGACAACAGAATAATGATCAGGGGCAAAACTGATCTCCGATTTCATGAGTTTTGCCTGTTTTTTGAACACTGCGTCAACATCCTCCTTCCTCTCGCCAATCAGGACCGGGACCCCGGGTTTTATAATGCCGGCCTTCTCCTGTGCAATTTTTGTCAGTGTCTCGCCCAGAAACTGCATATGATCGAGGCTGATGTTCGTGATGACCGATAAGATGGGAGTAATAATATTCGTGGAGTCAAGCCTTCCCCCCATGCCGACTTCCACAATGGCAACATGGACATGTTGTTCCTTGAAATACTGGAAAGCCATTGCCACGGACAGCTCGAAAAATGAAGGGCTGATCTTTTCAAATTCCTCCATATGCTTTGAGAGGAAAGCCGGAACATAGGCTTTGGATATCTTTTTCCCGTTAACACGGATACGTTCGCGGAAATCCTTTAGATGGGGAGAAGTATAGAGGCCGGCCCGTATCCCTTTTTGCTGCAATATGGATGCAAGCATATGGGCAACCGAACCTTTGCCGTTTGTCCCTGCAATGTGTATGCATTTAAAATTATTTTGAGGATCCCCAAGTAACCCGCACAAAACCAATGTATTGTCAAGATTGGCTTTGTAAGCGGCAGCTCCAATCCTATGGAACATAGGAAGCTGGGCATTCATATAGTCGATGGCTTCTTTGTAACTCATAATCCAAATTTTACAAATAACATGTAATCAATCATTATGTAATGATATCCAGTCTGAACAAAGATAAAACAATAAAATTCAAAAGTCAATATATGGCCCCATAAGAACCGTCCTGTGTGGCTCCCGTGACGGTCATCAGGCAATTGACTTCATTTCTCCAGCGCAGGACTCCGAGAAATGCAAAAATGAGAGCTTCTTTAAAGTCTACAGTAAGCTTGTCGGGAATGATCATTTGTGGTTTAATCAATGACCTGATCCCTGATACCAGGTAGTTATTATGCGCCCCACCCCCTGTAACCAGCATTTTCTTTCGTTCGTCAGTCCCCGTTTGCAAGGCAATCTGCTCTTCAATATGAGTATAAAAAGTACTCAAAATGTCTTCGGGTACCAGGCATGAATTGTCAAGCAGGGGCAGGATAACCTCATCAACCCATTCTTTTCCCAGGGATTTAGGACCGGTCTGAATGTAATAAGGCAGTTTGTTAAGAGTATTCAGCAGGGTCTCACTGACCTTGCCTTTCAAGCCAAAGGCGCCGTCTTTGTCATAAGCCTGCCCCAGCTTCAGAGCAAAGTGGTTCAGTACTGTATTCACCGGGCAGATATCGAAGGCGAGCCTTTCGCCATTCTGCTCAAAGGAGATATTTGCAAAACCTCCCAGGTTCAGGCAGAAATCAAATCCGGAAAAAAGGAGCCGGTCCCCGGCAGGTACCAGCGGGGCTCCCTGTCCGCCCATCGCAACATCGCCTGAACGGAAGTCGCAGACCACCGGAAGTCCTGTTTCGGCCTTGATCGCAGCTCCGTTGCCGATTTGCGAGGTAAACCCCCGGCCGGGCTGGTGAAAAACAGTATGCCCGTGGGAGGCGATAAGGTCAGCCTTAATTTCATGTTTTTCTATGAATACCCGGCACAGTTTCCCGAGGAGATGGCCATATAAATGGTCGGCGGTTGCAAATTCAACCGCTGTGGATCCAGATAAGCCCGAGAGCCTGTTTAACCAATCTTCAGAATAGGGTATGGTTTCAGCAATGGAAATAGAATAATCCCAGCGCAGGTTTTCATACCTGAAAATGCAGCAGGCTATATCCAGTCCGTCAAGGGAAGTCCCCGACATTAATCCGATCACAGTATATTTCATCACCTAAAGAATCGCTGCAACAGTTTCAAGTTTCATTCCACGGCTGCCTTTGAGCAGGACCGTTTTACCTTCAAGGCCCTGGTGGCTGAGCCAGAGACGCGCCAGTTCGCTGTCGTCAAAACAAAGAAACTCCCTTTTTGTGTTGACTCGGGTGAAAACTGGGCCCACGAGGTACACTTCGTTAAAAGAGAGTTCTTCAAGAAGCCTGAGGATCTGTATATGCAGGGTGTCCGATTCGGCTCCCAGTTCAAGCATGTCGCCCAGGATGAGCACCTTCTTGTTATAGGCGGCAGATGCGAAAAACCTGACAGCCGCTTCCATGCTGCTCGGATTTGCGTTATAGGCATCCATTATCAGCAGGTTTTTCCCCGTAGCCCTCACCTGGGAGCGGTTATTGGATGGCTCGTATGATTCAACGGCCATTTTTATCCCCGTATCGCCGATCCTGAAATACCGGCCGATACAAGCCGATGCCAGTATGTTGACTGCATTATAATCGCCGAAAAGCCTGGAGTGAATTGTGAATATTGTGCCGTTCGACATGCTTATGCCGACTTTTATAAGGTCCTTTGATTCCTCTATCGATCCCCTGAGCCAGGCTGCCTGGCCAAATCCGTAAGTTATCCGTTCAATCCCTTCAGAATGCTGCATAAGCAGGCTGTCATCCGCATTCACAAAACATTTCCCCTTTACTTCGGCCAGGAAACGGTAGAGTTCTGTTTTAGTGCTGATAACCCCCTGGAATCCGCCGAACCCCTCGAGGTGGGCTTTTCCTATATTGGTTATTATCCCATAGCCGGGAAGAGCGATCCTGCACAGGAAGTCGATCTCACCCGGATGGTTGGCTCCCATTTCGATGACCGCGACCTCCGTGTCGCTGTTAAGCCTGAGCAGGGTCAAAGGAACACCTATATGATTATTGAGGTTGCCGGCTGTAAATACAACATTGTATTTATCCTGCAGCACTTTGCTTGCCAGTTCCTTGGTAGTGGTCTTGCCGTTGGTCCCTGTGACGGCGATAACGGGGATGTTAAATTGCCTGCGATGGTGGCAGGCAAGGTCCTGCAATGTTTTCAGAACATCGTTAACCAGGATGCATTGATCGCTGATCCTGGATTCCGGCTCATCAACCACTACCAGGGCGGCTCCTTTTTCAAGAGCTTCAGCCGCAAAACGGTTACCGTTGAAGTGCTCACCTTTAAGGGCGAAGAATATGCATGAAGGGACAATGTTACGGCTGTCGGTAACTACCTGAGGATGCTGAAGAAATACAGAGTATAAATCGGAGAGGCTGGTGAACATCAATTCGTGATTTCTGTGTAAATTTACTATAATTCAGATGGATTGCATATAAAAAAAGCTGCCTTGAAATCACAAGGCAGCTTTCATTATAAATGCGTTCTTTTATTTTCCGGGTATTGCACCGCCCACGCGGGTCATGGCACAACGGAAGCCGATAGCATCAGATGCATCCGTTTCGTCAAGATAACGGCGCATGCCGGGGCTCATGTAATAAGCAGGGTCTTTCCAGCTGCCTCCTTTATATACACGGGCTTTATCGCTGATGAGAGAGCTTACGCCATACTGGTACATCAGGTTTGTACCGGATGTATCGCGGGTAAATTCCTTCCAGTATTCGGTGCTGATGTTCGACTGGTAGTCCCCGTCGAGGTAATTGATATTATCGGCCTGGCGGTAGTTCTTGCGGTTTTTGGCTTCAGCGGTGGTTATGTTCCTTACTTTAAGGTGGCCCAGGCTGTCTTTTTCGGCCAGGAAACCTTCGGCATCCCTGACAGGGGTGGTAAATACGTTACCACGGTAGGGGCGCATATCCGACATGTCGTTGAATGAAAGGGGGCGGTATACGTCGGCAACCCATTCGCTCACATTACCGGCCATATTATACAGGCCATAGTCGTTGGGAAAATAGGATCCGCAGGCGGCAGGTATATCGGCACCGTCGTTGAGGTTTCCGGCTACGCCCATATAGTCACCTTTTCCGCGTTTGAAATTGTCCATAAAGGTGCCGTAGTAGCGCGACTGATTGGTACGTACGTAAGCGCCGTTCCAGGGATAATTCTTATGTTCCACGACTCTTTCATACACTGTGTTCCCGATCAGGCCAAGGGCTGCAAACTCCCATTCGGCTTCGGTCGGCAGGCGGTATTTCGGGAGCATGATGCCGTCTTCCATTTTAACTTTCCTGGTACCGGTCCCGTTAGGATTGAGGTCGGGCATAGGTTTGTCAACCAGGCCTTCATACTGGCCGGCAAGGTAAGCTTCGGTATTGAAGTTGTTTTCGTTCTTCTGGGCAGGGTCCATTGCAAGGATGCCTTTGCGGATAAGGAGCATTTCGTTCACCCTGTCGCTTCTCCATGCACAATAATCATTAGCCTGAAGCCAGGTTACACCCACAACAGGGTAATTGCGGTATGCAGGATGGCGGAAATAATATTCAACAAGTGGTTCGTTGTAGGCAAGGCGGTCACGCCAAACCAGGGTGTCGGGAAGCGCTTTGCGGTAAACACCGGGGTAATCTGCCCCGTAAACACGGCTTAGCCAATACAGGTATTCCAGGTAATCCAGGTTGCGGGTTTCGGTCTGGTCCATATAGAAACTGGTGACCGTAACTCTTTTTGGCTGGTTGTTCCATTCGTACAGAACGTCATCCTGGGTCTGGCCCATTGTAAATGTGCCCCCCTCGATGAACACCAGTCCCGGGCCTGTGCCCTGGTCCTGGAAAGAACGGACTTCAAAGCCCCCGTTCTTGGAGTTGTTATACTCCCATCCTGTACTGCGGGAAACTTCTTTTTTGCAGGCGCCTGTAAGCAGTAAGGCTGCAACGATAGCGCTTACATGAAACCATTTTTGAACTTTCATCCGTGGAAATTTTTTGCAAATATAGTTATATAACTAAAATCTCGGGCATTTTATTGCCCTGATCTTTCTTTTTCTTTCAAAGCATGGAAATTGCCATGATGCTGAAACCTCGTGAGCCCCGCCCGACACTGAGAACAAGCGTGATACGTTAAGATCGTAACTGTATCCCACCCTCAGGTTTTTATAATGAATCCCGGCCAGGATGATGACGGCATCGGCATTTTCAAAGTTATGGCGGTACCATAACCCGACTACCAGCGGGTCAAAAGTAAGGTAGGCCCCTAAATTAAGCTGGTGGAAACTGCCCTGCTGCTGGTAAAGTATATTCGGCGAAATCGAAAACTCTTTTTCCTCGTCGCCTCCGTAGCCCTGTTTCAGGTTTATGACCGAACCGGCATGTGCCGTAACTTTCATATTCAGGCGGGAGGTGTTGTCGGCATAAAACCCGTTCTTGGGCTGGGTGAGGTGATCAACGGCAACTCCCCCGTAAACCAGTCCGTTATAATCCAGGAACATCCCGGCTGAAAAATCAGGCGCAATAATAGAGGAATAATCCGGCGCCTTTTCATTGGTCGGCCTGATTACTTCGCCGCTCCTTGGATCTATCTGGTCCCCGAAGATGAAATTTTCCCACACTATCCGCCTCTGGTAATACGAACCACGCACAGAAAGGCTGGCATTCAGCTTTTCTGTGATCCTGAACATGTATGCGTAGGAAAGGCCTATTGTGGTAGTGTTCAGGCTCCCGCCACCTGCGCGGTCGGCCATCACCAGCAAGCCTAGTCCGCCGTGTAAAACACCAAAGTACTGGTCGTAAGAGAAGCTGTATGTACTGTATGCTTTGCCAAGTCCGGGCCATTGGTTCCTGTAATTTCCCATGACCCTGGGGCATACGGTGGATCCGGTCAGTGCAGGGTTCAGGTACAGTGGGTTGGCGTAAAACTGTGAAAACTCAGGGTCCTGGGCAAAAGCAGCATGCACAGAGGCAAGAATTAAGAAAATCGTAATAGATGCTTTGAACTTCACAAATCCGGTTTTCTGCATAAAGGATGCTATGACAGCAAAAATAGGAAAAAAAACAGCAATCTGTCCCACTCTTATTTACAATATATGCTGCAATAGAACGTTAAGAATAATAATTTCGTATCCGGATAAATTTTTACATCAGCAAACCTCACGGAGTATGTTGCTGTCTTTAATATCAGGCTTTAAATGCAACAAATGATACTAAGATATACATTTCCAAAGATTTTTATTCTAATCCTGATATTACTGGTTTCAGGTTCTCCGGCAACATCCGAGGCCCAGAATTCTTTCGCCTCCTCTTCGGTGCTGTCGACAGGGGCCTGGTACAAATTTTCCATTTCTTCGGGAGGTGTATACCGGCTTACCTATACCGACCTGAAAAATGCCGGCGTTCCGGTTGCTTCCATCAACCCGAAAAATATCCGTATCTATGGTAACGGCGGGGGTATGCTGCCCGAATCGAACGACAGTGCTAGGATAGATGACCTCATCGAAAACCCGGTTTTTGTTTCAGGCCAGGATGACGGGGTATTCAATGAAGGGGATTACATACTGTTTTACGGCAGCGGTCCCGACAAATGGAAATACAATAAGACCGACCATCTTTACCATCATGTGAAGAATATCTATTCTGATGAGGCCTGTTATTTCCTGAATTGCGACCTTGGGGAAGGGAAGCGTATTCAGACCCAGGCTTTCAATGCAGCCCCTGCAGGCGCAATCTATACGAACTTTAACGACTATATCGCCTATGACAGGGATGATATCAACCTTATCGGTTCCGGAAGGGTCTGGTATGACAAGGAAACTTTTGATGTGACCACTTCGAGGAATTATTCTTTTACATTTCCCAACCTTGACCCTGGCACCCCTGTAACAGTCACCCTGAACGCAGCTTCACGCTCAGTTGGTATCGCTTCCTATTTCAATGTCAATGCTGACGGCAAACTGCTTATGTCACTCTCGATTGACCCTGTTTCCACTGCGTTTGAGGATTATTATGCCCACGACGGGTTTGTAAGCAAGCTGTACGCAACCTCAAACCAGACAGTCAACCTGAACCTGGTGTTCAATCCTGTGGTTTCAGGGGCAATAGGTTACCTGAATTATTTTGAGCTGAATGCAATGCGCTCCCTTACCATGAACGGAAGCCAGATGAATTTCAGGAATGCTGCATCCTGGGCAAAAAACCAGATCAGCGAATTTCAATTAAACGGGCAGGGGCATTCCCTGACCATATGGGATGTTACCACTCCATATAATGTAAGGAACCTTGAGACCCGTCAAAGCAGTAATGTTTTTACCATCAGGCTGTTCACCGATTCACTCAGGGAATTCGTGGCTTTCGACGGATCCGCGTTCGGCACCCCTGCTTTTGCAGGCACTGTCGCCAATCAGAACCTGCACAATATCAGCAATGCAGATTATGTGATGATATCCTATCCCGACTTTAAGGACCAGGCCGAAAGACTTGCCGGCTTCCACAGGACCCATTCGGGATTGAATGTTTTTGTTACCACCCCCGGGAATGTTTACAATGAATTTTCGTCGGGCGTGCAGGATATTACTGCCATCAGGGATTTCATGAAGATGCTTTATGAAAGGTCTTCCTCCGGGCATTCCATAAAATACCTGCTTCTGCTCGGGGATGCCTCCTATGATTATAAAAACCGTATCGAAGGGAACACTAATTTTATTCCATCTTACCAGTCCCAGGAATCATTGGGCCCGATAAGCTCATATGTTTCTGACGATTACTACGGGCTGCTCAAAGGTGGCCACCTTGCCGATACCCTGTTTATCGGCATTGGCAGGTTCCCGGTAAGGACCGCCCAGGACGCCCTCAATGCGGTTGACAAGGTTGAGCATTATTCCAATAATTCTGATTCGGTCAAGTCTGACTGGAGGAACATGGTCACATTTGTTGCCGACGACCAGGACAATGGAGGAGGGAATTCCTTTATGGCCGATGCCGACCTCCTTGCCGGCAAGGTAGCCAAAGCCTATAATGTCGACAAGATATACCTTGATGCATATACCCAGGTTTCGACTCCAGGGGGGGCCCGGTATCCTGAAGTCAACGATGCCATCAACAAGAGGATTGCAAAAGGTACCCTGCTGATCAACTATATAGGGCATGGAGGCGAGCTTGGCTGGGCCCACGAAAGGGTCCTTGAAGTCCCCGACATCCAGAACTGGACAAATTATAACAAACTTCCCGTTTTCGTAACGGGAACCTGTGAGTTCAGCAGGATGGACGATCCCGCGAGGGTCTCGGCCGGCGAATATGTTTTCCTTAATCCTAAAGGAGGGGGGATAGCCTTGTTTACAACCACCCGGGCTACCTTCTCGGGCGGGAACAGGGACCTTATGCTGAATTTTTACAGTCACCTGTTTGAGAAAACAAATGGAAAATACCACCGCATGGGAGACCTTATAAGGCTTTCCAAGACCGACAATGATGCAAATACAAGAAAATTCGTTTTGCTCGGCGACCCGGCCCTCATGATAGACTACCCGAACCTGAACGTGGTAACCACTTCGGTAAAAACAGGCAGCCCTCAGCTTGTAAATGACACCCTGAAAGCCCTTACTCAGGTCACAATAGAAGGAGAGATACTGGATGGCGGAAGCCTGGCTTCTGATTTCAACGGGACCCTCCTGCCCACTATCTATGATAAAATATCGACAGTTACCTGCAAGGCCAACGACCATGAAGCACCCCCATATACCTTTAGCATACGCAAAAATGTTGTTTACAGCGGGAAATCAAATGTTACCAACGGAAGGTTCTCATTCACCTTCATTGTCCCCAAGGATATAAACTACCAGTTCGGCTCCGGCAGGATAAGTTATTATGCCAGCAGCAGTGAAACCGACGCCAACGGCTATGATGAAAACATCATTGTGGGGGGCTATGATAACAACGCCCAGCCCGATACAAGCGGCCCCGCGATGGCTTTGTTCATGAATGACCGGAAGTTTAAAAACGGGGGTGTCTGCGACCAGAACCCGGTGCTGCTGGCGGATGTTTTTGATGAATCGGGGATCAATACGGTGGGTAACGGGATCGGACATGATATTACAGCTGTTCTTGATGCTGATTCCAGGAACCCCATGATCTTAAACGATTATTACGTGACCGACCTGGATACTTACGCCAAAGGCGTGATCCAGTACCCCATGTTCAAGCTCGCCGACGGCTCCCATCACCTGGATGTGAAAGTTTGGGATGTGTATAATAATTCAAGCGAGGCGGGAATTGATTTTGTTGTGGCCTCAACGGCCTCCTTTGCCCTTGAAGAGGTCATGAATTACCCAAACCCTTTCCATGACAATACAACATTTTCGTTCCAGACCAACCAGGCCGGCGATAACCTGGAAATAGAGGTAAGGATCTATTCACTCTACGGTACACTTGAAAAGACCTTAAGGACAACCATGTATTCAGGCGGATACAGGGTCGAGCCTTTCCATTGGGACGGGCGGTCCGATTCGGGTACCCTGCTGGGCGCAGGAACATATATATACCGTATCACCGTGGTATTACCCGACGGTTCAACCGCCGCAAAATCAGCAAAGCTTATTTTTATCCGTTAGATTCAAGATAAATCCATGAAGATCCGTTACCCTCTGCTTTTTCTTTTGGTTCTCATACCATGGGTTTTGTCTGCAGGAAAACTGTTTGCCACGGGCTCTGTGCTTTCGACAGGGAAGTGGTACAAGTTTTCGGTCAGCCATAACGGGCTGTACAGGATCGGTTACCATGATCTGGTAAAAATGGGCATACTGCCGGGTGGTATCACCCCTGCCAACATCAGGATCTACGGTAACGGAAGCGGCATGGTGCCCGAAACAAACAATGCTGTTAGGACCGATGACCTGAGGGAAATTTCAATCCTTGTTCATGACGGTGGGGATGGTAAGTTTGACTCAACGGATTATATCATGTTTTACGGGGAAGGCCCCGACAGCTGGAAGTTAAACACCAGTACATGGGTTTATACTCATATAAAGAACCTCTATTCCGATGTTTCCTGGTATTTTATGACCTTCGATCTTGGACCCGGGCGCAGGGTGTCATTCAAACCATCAGCAAGCGGTTCAGCCAGCTATATTTCCAACCGGTGGGTCGATATGGTCAACCATGAACTCGACCTGGTCAATGTAATAAAATCGGGAAAGCGATGGTTAGGCGAAAGATTTACAAGGAGCAACAGCAGGTATGATTTTGATTATTCTTTCCCTTATATCGACAGCCTCTCCCCTTTGCGGATAAAAGTCGGTGTGGTTGGCCGGTCGGCCGTTCAAAGCAGGTTTAGGGTTTTGAGGAATTCGGTCAGCATTGATAGTGTTTTTATTGACCCTGTTATGATGGACCAGGCCGGGGATTATGCCAGGGCCGGGACCACGGAGAACAGTCTTGATCTTGTAAAATCCGGTTTCAGGATATCGGTGGAATACATTGCCCCTGATGATGCATCAACCGGATGGCTTGACTATATTGAGATGCAGTTATCCAGAAAGCTTTACTGGACGGGCCATGAATTCACTTTCCGTGATCCCGGTTCCGCCGCGCCCGGGAGGCTTAGCGAGTTCAGGATGAGAAAAGCCAATGCGGGTATTACAGTCTGGGACATAACCCGGATGACAGACGTAAAAAGGCTGCAGACTACCCTCACCGATAGTATTTTAACCTTCCGTTTGCAAACCGATTCACTACACACTTTTTTTGCGTTTGACAGCACGGCATACGATACCGTAAGTTACGCCGGAATCGTCGCTAACCAGAACCTGCATGCCCTGCAGCCAAGCGAAATGATCATTGTGGTTCCTCCATTGTTCGCATCGGAAGCCCAAAGACTTGCCGATTTCCACAGGAACCATAACCAGATAAATGCCATGCTTGTTTCAGTCCCTGAAATTTTTAATGAATTTTCCTGCGGGCAGCCCGACCCGGGAGGGATCAGGGATTTCGTAAAAATGCTCTACGACCGGGGTTCAGCCTCTGGGGAGCCGAAATATCTCCTCCTTTTTGGCGACGGTTCGTATGACCCCAAGAACCGGACGCCGGGCAATGATAATTTCATCCCCACCCTTGAATCCCAGGAATCCTTATCCACCACCGTTTCATTTGTGAGCGATGACTTCTTCGGCATCATGGGCAACCTCGAAGGTTATGATGCTTCAGGGAGCATCGAAATAGGAGTAGGCAGATTCCCTGTCAACACTGCAGCCCAGGCCGGGATCCTGGTTGACAAGATTATCCATTACAGCGGTAATTCAGATACCCTGAGGGCCGATTGGCGTAATAACGTTGCCCTTGCCTGTGATGAAGGCGACAGGAACTACTTTGTCAACAATTCGGAAGAGATCGCAGGCATCCTTGCATCCAGGTTCCCTGTGATCAATGTGAACAAGATATATTTCGATGCCTATCCCATGGTGAGTATCCCCGCCGGATCGAGATTCCCGGAGGCAAATAAGGCCCTGAATGCTGCTGTTGAAAAAGGGACACTCATTATCAATTATATAGGGCACGGAGGTGAAACCGGATGGAGCAGCAGGGCGGTACTTACCATGGCTGACATCAACTCCTGGACAAATTCCGAAAAACTGCCCGTCTTTGTGACCGCCACCTGCGAGTTCAGCAGGTTTGACAACCCGGAGCGCTTTTCGGCAGGGGAGGAGATCATTGTGCGCCAGGGCGGAGGGGGGATTGCCATGTTCTCAACCAGCCGCACCACTTTTGCAGGCACTAACCAGTCACTGGATACCAGTTTCTTCCGTCATATCATGGACAGGAAAGATGGCAGATACCTGAGCATGGGAGAACTCATCATGTTATCCAAAAACAATAACCAGAATAATTCTTACCTGAGGAATTTCGTATTGCTTGGCGACCCGGCCCAGCAAATCGCCTTCCCTGAAGATGATATCATAACCACAAGTATCAATGACCTGCCTTTAACACCTCCCGATACGGCGCTTGGCCTTTCGGCAGTAAACGTGAAAGGACATGTACAGGATTTCGGGGGGAACGTCGTAAGCGATTTCAATGGCATACTTACCGCCAAGGTATTTGACAAACCGACTATTTACAGCACCCTTGGCAATACATCTGGCCAGTATGGCGGTAGTTATCCTCAGAAATTTAAACTCCAGGACCATCTGATGGACTGTATCAAAGCGAAGGTGGAAAATGGTGAATTCAATTTTTCATTTGTTGTGCCCAAAGGCGTCGGGCTGAGTTTCGGAAAGGGAAAGATCAGCTACTACGCCGAAAATGGAATCAATGACGCCAAAGGGTATTCCGATAATGTGATCTTCGGGGGCAGGGATCCCATGATCATCCCCGAGGCTAACGGTCCTTCCATCAGGCTGTATATGGATACCCGCAACTTTATCTCCGGCGGTGCTACAGGCCCCGACCCCCTGCTGATTGCCGACCTGTATGATACCTCCGGCATTAATTCAACAGGATTTGGCATCGGACATGATATCATTGGAATACTTGACGGTGACTGGGCTCATGTGATCAGCCTGAACGACAGCTATGTGCCCCAGGTCGGGAGTTTCTCCCGGGGCTCGCTCAGTTACCAGCTTTCAGGCCTTAGCCCGGGCCAGCATAAATTAACAGTCAGGGCTTTTGATCTGTATGATAATTCAACCCAGCAGGATATTTATTTCTGGGTGGCCGGGGGTGCAGCCCTTAGTATCCGGAATGTTTTCTGCTATCCCAACCCTGCCACCACCAGCCTTACCTTTTCCTTTACCCCTGTGACTTCTGCGGGGGGATTCAGCCTGAGTATTGATATATACAATGTGTCAGGCATCAGGCTTAAGACAATCACCAGATCTTATCCTGAATCGGGCACCACACCCCTCACCCTTAACTGGGATCTTACCGACGAGGGCGGGAATAAACTGATTAGCGGGGTTTACCCCTTTACGGTTAAATTTAACGGCACTGGTTCATTTGTGAATACTTCCGGGAAAATTATAATAATTCACTAATAAACAAATAGTTATATCCAATTTTCTGAATGAAAGCAATATAGGCCGCTTTAATTCGTTAATTTTGCAACCCGTTTTAGTAAATACATATAATAATATTTTGGAATGCGACAGATTAAGAACAGATTGGTTTTATTGTTGGTTTTCACCTTTGTAGTATCAAATTTATTCGCACAACTGCCCCCCGAGCCCACCGATGGTTCCAGGGTCATATCGACATCGGTGCCATTTCTCACAATCGCTCCCGATGCCAGGTCGGGGGGTATGGGAAATACCGGAGCAGCAACAGCTCCGGATATATATTCGATGTTCTGGAACCCTGCAAAGTATGCATTCTGTGATAAAGCCGTCGGAATTGGTATAGGATATGTGCCCTGGCTGAGGGGCCTGGTGAATGACATTGGTCTGGCTTCCCTCTACGGGTACGTTAAGCTTGGCGATAAACAGGCCCTTGCTATGTCGCTGAGATTTTTCTCAATGGGTGAAATTCAATACACTGATGAAAACGGCAAGGATCTTGGAAACTACAAGCCAAATGAACTGGCCGTTGATGCTACATATGCCAGGAAGTTCTCAAGGGAGATCTCGGGAGCTGTAGCTGCAAGGTTTATTTATTCAAACCTGATACCGGGTTATAATGCTTACGATGCCAGCGTCAAACCCGGATACTCTGTTGCCGCCGACATCGCTTTTTATTACCATCACCCTCTGGAGATCAAGGGGACCAGCGGAGGTTCTATTTCTTTCGGGTTCGACATCTCGAACATAGGTGCCAAGATCTCTTACAGCAGCTCATCGGTACAGAGTAATTTCATACCCACCAACCTCAGGCTGGGACCTGCATTTACTCTTAATATCGACGATTATAACAGTATTTCGTTTGCTCTTGACCTGAATAAATTGCTTGTTCCCACCCCTCCTGTCACACAGTATGACAGCGCGTCGAAATCTTATGTGATCATTGCAGGGAAAGATAACAATGTTTCCGCAGTACGCGGCATGTACCAGTCCTTTTATGATGCGCCTTACGGTTTCAAGGAAGAACTCCAGGAAATCACGGTTTCGGCATCCACCGAATACTGGTACAACAAATTGTTTGCAATCCGCGCCGGTTACTTCTATGAATCGAAATACAAAGGCAACAGGCAGTTCTTTACTCTTGGGGCAGGATTAAGGTATAATGTCTTCGGACTTGATTTCTCCTATCTCATACCGATAAAGAACAACAACCCCTTGCAGAACACCATGCAGTTTACCCTTCTGTTCAATTTCGACACCCAGAAAAAAGACAAGCAGTCTTCGCAATAAATCGTAAATCGTAATGCGTATCGGTTTCGGCTTTGACACCCATAAACTTGAGGAAGGCCGCAGCTTCATCCTGGGAGGTGTGCCTGTTGAGCATGCCAAAGGCGCTGCAGGCCATTCCGATGCCGACGTTTTGATCCATGCCATCATTGACGCCTTGCTTGGTGCTGCAGGGCTTCCCGACATAGGACAGCAGTTTCCCGATACTTCGTCAGAATACAAAGGCATCAGCAGCAGCATATTGCTGAAGAGGACCCTTGTACTCATCAGTGAGGCAGGTTACGGGATAGGGAATATCGATTGCACTATTGTCCTTCAGAAGCCAAAGATCTCTGAATTGATCCCCTCCATGATAAGTTCACTTTCCGCCACTCTTGCCTGCAGCCCCGGCTGTATCAATGTAAAGGCAAAAACCAGCGAAAAACTCGGGTTCATCGGCAGGGAAGAGGGGGTTTCGGCATACGCGGTAGCTTTATTAGTAAATAGTGACTAGTGATCAGTGATCAGTGACTGGTCACCATTCACCGTTCACCATTCACCAGTCACTGCTTCTCCCGTACACTTTTATTCCCATATTATCCAGCATGAACAGTCCTTTACAGGGATTCCAGAGATAGATCTTCAGTTTTGCGGCAGGGTTATTGACCCTGGGGATACAAACCGAAAAATCAAGGGGTTTCCATATTCCGCTGCTGAACTGCGGAATGTCGTTCAGGCGGAAGGATACATAGTAATTGTACGAAGCTGAATGGTTTTCAATGCTGACGACGATCATTGCCTTGTTTGATGCACCGGGGATGCTGTCGCGGATCATCAGGTTTATCGTGCAGAACAACCAGGATGGATCATGCCGGAGGCTGTCATACCGCACATTGATGCCAGGGCCGAATTCCCTTTCCGCGGTAAACATGTAAACCTGGTTTTTATTGACGACTTTGCGCCAGTTAACCCAGGGTTCCTGTCCGAACCACCCTTTCTCCTGCTTGTCAAAAACGTTTGTAAAGCTTGCCAGGGGATGGCTGAGGTCGGCTTTATAGAATGGCTCTTCTTCATATCCCCCGAGGCAGTCACGATACTCATCCGCAGTCCTGAAAAAAACATAAAAATATTTCTGGCGGTTCATATTATCAGGGGAAATTATTTTCTTCCGGCACTGCCATGTCTGGAACAGGTTGAAAAAGATGAAAACTGTTAAGAGTGAAAAGATGGCAATTCTCAGCACTTTGGATCTGAATTCCAGAACGGAGGCAAGGGGAATGGCAAAAATCCCGTAAAAATCAATCAGTGGACGTTGTCCGAATCCATCCCCGTAATACCAGCACCACCAGGAGGAACATATATAAACAAGGATAGCAAAAAATAAAATGAAGCCGGCAGTGTTGCTGAATCTTCTTCCGGGAAGGGAAAAGATGCCGGCCATGGCAAGGAGCATCACAGGGGTATAAATGAACCAGCCTCTTCGGTATGAAAACAGGAAGTCGGTTATGCGCGGATGGAAAAAATTAAAGCCTTCATCAGGGTAAGGACGGATGATCCACTGGTTGGATTGAAGGTACCACAGGATCATTTGTATTGAAAGGGTTAAAGCCAGGGTCAGGATCAATACCGGGTCAAGGAATACCTTGAATTTTTGTAAAACAGGGCCTGGCTGATGCTTCAGGAAGAGGGGGAATGCAAGAAGCGGTATCACATTCACCGGCCGCAGGAGAAAAATGATCCCGATCAGAAAACCCAGCAAACATGAGGAAGCCGCTGATAATTTGTGGTTGGTCCGGATGAATGTCCAGGTAAACAGTATGATTGCAAAGAATGAAAAAAAATGTGACATGGCGGGCTTTTCCATGGAGTAGTACAACAGGTTTGTTCCGAAAGCCATGGCTATAATCACAAACGAGACCGTAATCTCCCTGAATTTGAAGAATCCGAGGATTTTTCTCAGGTAATGCAAGCCTGCAAGGATATAAAACAACGAACCTATGCCTGTGAAAAGCTGGAAAAAAAATGAAAGCCCGTTGATCCCGGTTCCTGCGATCCAGGAAAACAATAAAGCGGCAAGAAAAAACGGGAGTAGAAGTATTGCTTCCCCCGCAAAGTATTTATTTACAGGCGGTCCTTTGGTTTGGATGAGGTATTGAGGATTATAATCATTGTATCCATATGCATTGCGTTCGGCGGAAGTGAATTTTTCCCAGTGCGGATCACCGTAGATAAGAAATGAGGGCAGGTATGCATAATAACCTGCCCAGTCGCTGGTAATTATTCTTTTCCAGCCCGTTCCGTCT
>Ga0194054_10000040_pt1 | contig 60798 bp, 52 predicted proteins | sample SepL2210m_MetaG_FD_163628 | JGI IMG/M metagenome (GOLD analysis project Ga0194054, IMG submission 163628) | Anoxic zone freshwater microbial communities from boreal shield lake in IISD Experimental Lakes Area, Ontario, Canada - Sep2016-L227-10m | ecosystem: Environmental > Aquatic > Freshwater... | reverse complement strand
TTCAGGTTTATGAGTTTGTAGATGTAAGCTTTGCGGATGGTGTCACGGCCCCTGGTGATTTGGATGGTATCCGAAGGAAGCACCAGTTCGAATAATTTCCCGTAAAGTGCAACAGGGTCTTCATAATCATCGCTTAAAGCAATGTACCAGGCATCGGCATCTTTCTTCATGCCTCCCCTGATGCGGTTTATCCACTGGTACTTGTGGATGCGCTCCAGGCTTCCCAATGCATATACTTTACGTCCGGAAGGGCGTGCAACATAATAGTCGAAATTGGCTGCAGGGAACCAGCGGAAAGTAAAGATAGGTGAACCTTTGTCGATCAGGAAATGGTCCTCCTCCCAGTTTGCCATGGGGGCGAACTTTTCACCCAGCTGCTGCATGCCGCAGAGATCGGCTGAAACATCTTCGACTTTCCATTTTTTCAAAGGTACCCATCCATACCGTATCTGGGTTACGGCAAGTGAAATAACGGCAAGTATAAATACCAGGGCAATGGCTGCCGGCCAGGGTATGAGCCTCAGCCTTTTTTCTTTAGTTGAAGGCGTGGCAAGCCAGGAGGCGGCTATAAGGATGAATCCTATATATGCCGGTCCTGTCCAATGCGGGAGAGTTGACCTGAAAAGTGAAAAAGAAACGAAAACAATCCATAAAGGAAGGCTCATCCACAGAATAAGTCGCCGGTATGGCTTTTCAAGGATCTCTTTCCCCCTTAACAGGGCAATGAAGGCCAGGATTATCAGGATGATATTTACCGGGTTATTGTAAAAAACCTGTCCGGCAATCTCGGTGAGGAAATACTGGGGCTGGATTCCCGAATCAGTCATCCCTACCCGGCTTTCATGGAATGTGAAACTGATATAATTGTTATTGTAATTCCAGAAAATTACAGGCATGAACAGCATTACAGCCATCAGCAAGGCAATCCAGGTTTCCTTTGCCAGCAGCCATTTCCTGTTGTGAAAAAGTATAAACATCCCGGCCCCGAAGATCAAAAACACCGAATGGTATTTTGAAAGCAATGCAAGTCCTATGCTTAAGCCTGAAAAAAACAGGTACGCCCTGCTCTGGCTTGAGAGTGACTCATCGGGCAGGGAGCAGATCAGAAGGTACATGCTTACCAGCCAGAAAAATACCTGAGGGGTATCGGGGAGGATAAACGTGCCTACGAGGATAAACCCGTAAAAAGAAGCCGTGAAAAGAAGGGCTGCATACAGCCCTGCTGCTGCATTTTTGATCTTCTTCCCGATCAGGAAGATCATCCAGGTTGAAGCCGTTCCCAGGACCACCGATCCCAGCCTGAGAAAAAGTTCACTGTCGAACCTCAGGTTAAGCGTGAACAACTGTATCACCAATCCGACCATCGGCGGGTGGTCGAAATGGCTCATGTCGGGAAATTTGGCGTAAGTCCAGTAGTAGACTTCGTCATTCCCAAGCTCGATGGAGCCGGCAATCAATGCCCTTACCACTGCCGATAAAACCAGCAGTATCCCTAATGCCCAGTATATTTTACGGTTGGACGGCATCTTTGCTTTGTTTCCTGTTCTTTCTTAAACGCCAGATAGTCCAGAGAATTGCGATCAGCGAGCCAAAAGCCATAAAGCGAAAGATCAGGGTCCTGGGCCAGTTGATCTCTGCCTTCAGGTCATTCAGGGGGAATTCCCCATTATAACGGAAAACAGGGTTAAGGTAAAAAATATCCCCGGGGCCAATTGTAGGATGGGCATGGTAGGCGAAGAACGTAATCTCTGTCCTGATGTAAGTGTCGGCCGGGCTGAACCTGTACCACATGGATGAATCCCCGTAAACCGATTTTCTTATCCTGCCGTCCTGGCCTATGAACATGATCTTGAACACTTCCCCGCTGACCGAAACTTTGAGCGTATCGCCGTGCATACTTACCGATCTAAGCTTCGGGATCTTCCCTGCCCAGTATGCCTTGCGGTCATAAGTCCAGCGGTTTCCCATGTATATTTCCACCCCGTAAGCCCTGCCGGCTTTCAATGACCTGACTAACGAATCGCCCCTCAGAATTGGTGAATGGATATAGGTTGCGCAACGCTGGATCTGGTAAGGGTCTTCAATATTATGGGCGTCGTCATCGGCCAGTATCCAGGCCGCATGGCCCGAAGAAAGTGCGGCATCCCACTGGGGTATCGACCTCCAGTTGTTGTCAAGGACTTCAAGCATATCGTAATTCGAGAGATACTTCATATCCCTGAGTGAGAACCCCCCTTCCCAGTCGGGATGGGCGATAGCCACTATCTCGCTCTGCGGCCGGAGGAGGTTAAGTATCTGCTGCTTCTGGCTCAGGCTCTGAACGAGGGAATAATCAAACCACAGGACCTCCCTGGCCCCGATCAGCATATGATGTTTCTTCCGGATGCCAAACCCGTGTTCATAAACGGGAATATAAAATGCCGAGTCCTTGAACTCCGTTGAAATGCTCTGGTAATTTGATATCTCAGGGGCATCGTAATGCAGCTGCTTATAAACCCTATATAACTCCTGTGGGGTGTTGTTACGGCCGGCAGTAAGCCCCCACCATTCGCGGACGTGAAAGTGGAAATTGGTTTTTCTCCATCCGCTGCTGTCGAGGCCTTCATAAGGATTGAAGAATTTATCGCCCGAAAAAGGCACAGGCTCGGGAAAATCGTATACCGGCGCCCAGAAGCTCAAAATCAGTTCAACGACAATAAACAGCAACACCAAATACCCCAGCCAGCGGAACACCCTTCCTGCGATCTTCTTCATGCGGCAAAGTTACAAGAAACTGATGAGAAGGCGAATATTCAGGAAAGTCACAATAGCGCCTATGAAGATCAGCAGAACTGTTGTCCTTTTCTTGTTTACATGCCTGCCCATAACACGGGCCGATGAGGTCAGACGGATCTGGGTGAAAATGGTAAACGGCAACTGTATGCTCAGTATCATCTGTGAAATGATCAGTCCCTGGTAAGGATTGCTGATGACAAAGATGATGAGCACCGCGATCACCAGGGAGATCATCACACCCAGCTTTGAGTGGCTGTCTTTGATGTCATAGGGTTCACCCCAGATCCCGGCAAGGATGGACCCTCCAGCCATACCTGAGGTGATCGTCGAGGCCAGTCCAGAAAACAACAAAGCCACGGCAAACACGATCCCGGCATGTTGGCCAAGCAGGGGGCTGAGTATGCCTACCGCCTGCTGCAACTCGCCAACAGGGGTTTTATGCACAAAAAATGTTGCGGCTGCCAGTATGATGATAGCGCTGTTGATAGCCCAGCCTATGATCATGGATAAAAGGGTGTCGAAGAATTCAAATTTCAGCTGCCTGCGGATGACATTCTCGTTTTCGAGATTCCACTGCCGGCTTTGAATTATTTCTGAATGTAAAAACAGGTTGTGGGGCATCACTACGGCGCCAAGAACACTCATGACAATGATCATGGAGCCTTGAGGGATAGAAGGATTCACCCAGCCTATCCCCGCCCCTGCCCAGTCGACCTTAACCAGAGTAAGTTCATACAGGAACGAAAGGCCGATGATAGAAACGAATGCGATAATGAACTTCTCTATTTTGCGGTAAGAATTCGTTAACAGCATGACCATCACAAAAAAGAGGGTGAGTATGGCGCCTGCCGGGATTGGAATTTTGAACAGCATGTTTAGTGCAATGGCTGCACCGAGGATCTCGGCCAGGCTGGTCGAGACCGAAGCTCCCATTGCAGTCCAGAGAACCGACTTCGAGAGCCACGGCTTCATATGCATGGTTGCCGCTTCCGAAAGGCAAAGCCCGGTTGCAATCCCGAGGTGGGCTACATTATGCTGCAGGATGATGAGCATCAGGGTTGAGAGGGTTACCATCCAGAGCAGAGTATAGCCGTACCCGGAGCCCGCTGCAATATTCGACGCCCAGTTCCCGGGGTCGATGAACCCTACCGTTACAAGCAGGCCCGGACCGATATAACGCAGGATATCCAGCCCGCCGTAAGCCGGTTTATGGTCCTTTTTTCGTAGATCCTTTAGAAATTTGTTTAGCATAATTTCCGAGCCAAGATACGAATTTCGTAAATTGCAGCGTGCGTATACTTGTCGACCTGTATAAGACCAAAGACCTCTACTCCGGCCTGGGGCAGTACTCCCTGAACTTTGCCGATGAGCTGATGAAATATTGTCCGTACAGCATAGAACCTGTATTTCTTATCCCTCAGGGGTTTACCTTTCCAAGAAATCCTGAAGCGGAATGGGTGCAAACAAATTTCTGGCAACGCATTTTGCCCCGCCTTAGCCCTAAAGCCGATATCTGGCACAGCCTCCACCAGTTTCCATCCCACCTCCCTCATCCGCAGTCAAAATTCATTCTTACCGTTCATGACCTGAACTTCCTTACCGAAAAAACACCGGCCAAAGCTGCCGGGTACCTCAGGAGGCTTCAGAAAAATGTTGACAGGGCCGCAGCTGTCACAGTGATCTCCGATTACACAGCCCAGGTGCTGAAAGAACATATTGATACCGGCAACAAAAAGCTGGTGACCATCCACGACGGAGTAAGGCTTTCAACCAGGCCCAATGCCGCAATGCCCGGCTGGCTCCCCGATAAACCGTTTTTCTTTTCCCTGTCAGTCTTTAAAGAAAAAAAGAACCTGCAGGCCCTGATCCCGCTTATGGAACATTTTCCCGATCATCTCCTGGTCCTCGGTGGTAACAACCAGACTTCCTATGGGGATAAAATACGCGGGATGATAAGGGATTCGTCTGTTTCTGAGAACATCATCCTGCCGGGGGTCCTCGACGAGGATGAAAAATACTGGCTGTACAAACACTGCCGGGCTTTCCTCTTCCCTTCCCTTGCCGAAGGCTTCGGCCTCCCGGTGATCGAAGCCATGCTGGCAGGGAAGCAGGTTTTTCTGAGCAGGATGGCCAGCCTGCCCGAAACCGGGGGGGTGCTTGCTTTTTACTGGGACAACTTTGATGCCCGGGAAATGGCTTCCGTTCTGCGTAATGGGCTTGAGCTCAGGGAAAAGGAACCCGGGGCATGCTCAGACGAGATACGCGACTACGCTTCAAGGTATAACTGGGAAAACTGTATCATGAAATTTCTGGAATTATACCAAACAATACTGTCATAAGTAAATAATTTTTATGAACTTCGTGCTTTATTCAAAAATATGCCTGTCCCGAAGAACCTGACAGCCCTTTTTGAAGCCAGCATCCGCAAAAACTGGGATAACAGGGCATTATCCGATTACGGCGGATCAGTTTACACCTATAAGGAAGTGGGCTCACGAATACTGGCCATTCACGAGATTTTCAGGAAAAACGGAATCAAAAAGGGCGATAAGATCGTCCTCCTTGGCAAAAACTCTGCCAACTGGGGGATCATTTACATCGCTACGGTCACTTTCGGGGCAGTAACCGTACCCCTGCTTCCCGATTTCAAACCGGCCGATGTCCATTATATTACGACTCATTCAGATGCCTGCATGATGTTCGTGGAGGAATTTATTTTTAAAGATTTGAATGTAAAGGAGATGCCTTTGATCAGGGCGGTTTACAGGATTCAAACGAATGAGGTCCTGTACAATAAAGAAGATGAATATCGAATATCGAACAACGAATCCCGGATATTGAAGGAAGGGACAGCTGATATTACCCCGGAATCGATACGGTTTGAAGGATTCTTGCCTGAAGACATAGCGGTGATCAGCTATACTTCCGGAACAACCGGTTTTTCGAAAGGGGTGGTCCTCCAGCATAAAAGCCTGTACGGGAATATCCTTTTTGCGCAAAGGAACATGCCCCTCCAGGCCAAAGACAGGATCCTTTCATTCCTGCCCCTGGCGCATACCTATGGTTGCGCCTTTGAATTCCTGTTCCCCTTCACAATCGGATGCGATATTACATTCCTTACCAAGACCCCCTCTCCCAGCATTATCATGCAGGCCTTCCAGGAAATCAGGCCGGCCCTCATCCTGAGCGTCCCCCTCGTCATTGAGAAAATCTACAAGACCCAGATACTGCCGCTGTTCCGCAAGCAGGCGATCAGGGTACTGCTTGGGACGCCAGGCATTAACATCTTGTTGCACAATAAAATAAAAAAGAAACTTTACGATGTCTTTGGCGGAAATGTCAGGGAACTTGTCATCGGGGGAGCTGCTTTCAACATCGAAGCCGAACAGTTTTTCAGGAAAATAAAATTCCCGTTCACTGTCGGTTACGGCATGACTGAATGCGGACCGCTTATCTCCTATGCATCCTGGAAAACGACCCAGCTGGGCGCTTCAGGCAGGGTGGTTGACGAACTGGAACTGAAGATCGATTCCCAGGATCCTCACCGCACCACCGGGGAGATCATGGTGAGAGGCTCCCATGTGATGCTGGGGTATTATAAGAATGAAGAAGCCACGAAGCAGGTTATCGATGAAGGCGGATGGCTTCATACCGGCGACCTGGGCGTGACCGACAAACAAGGGAACATATATATCAGGGGCCGTAGCAAGAGCATGATACTTGGCCCCTCAGGTAAAAATATCTATCCCGAGGAGATTGAATCCCACCTGAACAACCGTTTCATGGTCATGGAATCCCTGGTAATCGAGCGTGAAGAGCATCTCATTGCCCTCATCTATCCCGATTATGATGCAGTTGAAAAAGCAGGGCATACAAGGGAAGAACTTGACAAGATCTTCAAAGGTTATATTCACGATCTCAACCATCGTGTGCCCAAATACATGATGGTCTCGGGATTCGAGATCCACCCTACAGAATTCGAAAAAACACCCAAACGGAGCATTAAACGTTTTCTTTACAAATAATGAAAAAACTTCTTTCTTTCCTTCTGACGGCCTTTTTCCTTACGGCCACTTATCCTTTATTTGCCCAACAAAGCGGGTCAGGCAAAACCGAGGTTATTATCCTTCACCTCAACGATATGCATGCCAAGACCGAGGGTTTTGCAAGGCTCAGATATCTTGCCGACAGCCTCCGGCGTTACCATCCTCATCTCTTCATCGTGGCTGCCGGCGACAACTTCACCGGGAACCCGTATGTTGACATGGTGAGCGACAAAGGCTTTCCGATGATAGCTTTGATGAACCAGGCCGGTTTTAGCCTGAGCTGTTTTGGCAACCACGAGTTTGACCTGGGCCAGGCTTTCCTTGAGAAGCGAATTGAACAGGCGAAGTTCCCCTTCATCTGCGCCAACATAAATACCGGCTCTTCAGGCTTGAAACAGCCCCAGCCGTATTTCCTGTTAAAAGCCGGCATGCTTCAGATCCCGGTACTGGGGCTGATAGAAATAAACGACAAGGGCATCCCCGACACACATCCTTCCAAGGTAACAGGGATCACTTTCAGCGACCCCCTGAAGACAGCAGGGCAGTATGTTGAACTGAAGAAGAAATACGGCTGCCTTATTGCCCTTTCCCATCTCGGCGTGGAAACCGATGAAAAGCTGGCCAGGGAATTTCCGCAGTTTGACGTGATCATAGGAGGGCATTCGCATACCATCCTGAAGAAACCTGTCACAGAGAATGGCGTAATGATTGTGCAGGCAGGTTCATACCAGAGATTTATCGGCAAGCTTACGCTGATTTTCCAGGGAGGCAGTATCATTGATAAGCATGACACCCTGATCGCCCTTGAATCCCTGAACGGGGCTGAGCCCGGCATGCAGGCCCTTGTAAGGTCCTTTGAAAACAACCCGGAATTCGAGAAAGTGGCAGGGATTGCGGCAGGTAATATTTCAGGCAAGCAAAGCCTGGGCGCCTTAATGACCGATGCCGTGGCCTGGGCTGCTAAAGCCGATTTCGCCTTTCAGAACAAAGGCGGGATCAGGATCCAGGGCCTTACTGAAGGGGAGATCAAAGTAAAGGATGTTTACCGCCTCGACCCTTTCGGGAACCAGATCGTACTGTATAAGATGAAAGGCTCTGAGATCGGCAGCCTGATCATGAATTCCTATAAAAAAGAAAGGGATATCGACCTGATCCCCTCGGGCCTGACCTATACTATCAGCAAAGGAGGGAACCGTAAGGGGACGGAAGTGAAAATACTTGACCATTCAGGGAAACCCCTTGAACAGGAAAAGATCTATGCTGTTGCCCTGAGCAGTTATATCTCAGCGGCTTACACTTTTGATCACCAGGATGCGGGAACAACGCTTGATATTACAACCGAAGACTGCCTCATCAGATACCTGGCATACAGGCAAAAGGTCGATTATAAGGATATTCAGCGGGCAAAACTTAAGGTTCCCAAAGAGAAAAACTGAACTTTTATGAGGAATTTCCGGTTCGGCATATTAAAACGGCCCCGGAATTCAATTGCCTGAAATTTTCCCCCTTTCAACCGCTTATTTCCCCCATTCGTCGAAAAAATGTATACGCCTGCATAGCTCCGGTGTATATTTGTTTCAAATTAAGATTTTATGCAAGCTTTACATTCGTTTCTCGCCGCTTTCGACATCTTTGGTATGATTTTGCAGTATCTTCTGAACAGCTTTACCCGTTTCGGTGAAATTTTCGAACGTTCATTCAGCTTTATAACAATTCCCATCGGAAGGCTTATCAACTCCCATCCTTCGTTTTATTACAGCCTGATGATGGCCGGCGCCATCTTCGGGGCATACTATATCTTAAGCTCGTTTTTAGAATCAAGGGCCCGTGCCCGCAGGGTCAAAAAGTGACCGGCCTGCCCCACATCATAAAGATCAGCTGGGGTATCACCGTGTTCTGAATAAACCTCCCCCTCACCGGATCAGTTTCACCTGCCATTAAAGAATACATTTCCGCTCCTTTTCCTTTAGCCCACAACCCGACCAGTGCATTGGTGTGGTCCTTGCTGTTGAATTTCAGCGAGGGCAGTTTATTTTTACCATTATCGGCAACCGGGGTATAGGTATTTCCTCCCCAGAGGTCGCCGCTTTCATGATCGGCCGTGACGATAAGGAGGGTTTCATTCCAGCTGGAGTTCTTATTGACCCAGGCTACAACGGTATCAATGGCGTCGCTGAAACTTTTCATTTCCTCCAGCATACGTCCTTTCTGGTTGTCGTGGTTGGCCCAGTCGACAGCACCCCCTTCTATCATCACAAAAAATCCCTTCGGGTTGTTGTCAAGCACATTCAGCCCTCCCCTGACCATTTCGGCAAGGGTGGGAAGCCCCGAAGTGAAGGGGTTAGTGAAGGGCGGGGAATTTTTCGTCTCATTCCTGCCGAAATCCCTGCCCTGCTGAAGGGTTGAATACACTTCGGGAATTCCCAGCACCCTTTTTGGCGTCTTTCCGTACATGAGTTTCCTGAAGTCTTTCTCAGAAGTGATGAGGGTCCAGGGATCGGGGATCTTATCACCTGAAACATCTTTCACCTCGTAAATTTTATCCTTGAGGATAAAGGATGTCTGTATCCCGCTGCCCGACTTAATTGAAAGCCAGAGGTTGCTGTCGCATACGTATTTCGGGTTTTCCCATTTCCGGTCAAGCTTCTTCCCGTTATTATCGAATTCGGGGTTCCCCGCACCCATGACCAGGTCGCAGCGGCTGCTGAAAAGCATATAGGCTGCCAGTTCCGAATAATGCTGCCTCGTTTTATTATGGGCCACGAAACCGGCAGGCGTCGCATGGCTGATGGGTACGGTAGTGATGACCCCAGCCGATTTGCCGGAGATCTTAGCCAGCTCACAAAGGTTCCTCAATGTATCGAAAGTCACCGAGAGCCCGATCACATTATTATAGGTCTTACGCCCGGTTGCCAGTGCTGTTGCAGCTGCCGCCGATTCGGTAAAATTCTTCCGCAAATAAAGTGAATCTTTCCAGGCCAGGGCCGGGTTGTAACCCTCTGCCCAGTTCAGTTTTGTGGTATCCTTATCATCGTAGGCCCCAACCTTTGCCGGGTAAGTGGCTACTGCAAGTTTAACGGGGAAGGATTGGAATTGCATGGGGCCGAAATAATATTCGGCCGCCTTCACACAGTTAAATCCCATGCCGTCGCCAATCATGATGATCACGTTTTTGGGGTTGGGAAAAGAAGAAAGGGAAGTTTGCTTTTGGGCAAAAAGGCCGGGGACAATAATTGTACTGAATAATAAAATCGTTATCCCGGTAATGTAATGCGCTGATATTTTCATGGATTTTTTTCTGAACCGACAAAAGTACCGAAACTAAATTGTTAATCAGAAAATCATTAAGCAATTTGCACACTTTCACAAAACTTTTTGTAATTTGGTAAAATGAACTTAAATGATCTGCAATTGCGGATCTTCGGGAAGGTTCCTCTAAAATTCACAATAATGGAAGATTTTGAAAAAATCCTGGTCCTCGAAAACGAATTCGAGGCTGAACTCATTGAAGAAGTTCTTATGGATAAGCAGATCCCGTATGGGATAATCATACGTGAAGACTCCGCCCTGGGGGGTATCACAGAGCTTGAAGATGGCTGGGGCTACCTTGAGGCCCCGGGCCGGTTCAGGGAGGAGATCATGAAGATTTACAAGGAGATACAGGAGACTTCTACCGATCCGGAAGGATGAGTGAAGGACTGGTTATCGCATTCATCACGAAATATTTCATCAAATGACCAACCATAAAATGGGTTGGAAACATCTGTTACAGAGTTTCCCTTGGTTTGAAGGAGAAAAATCATTTCCCCTGCCTGCCTATTCTGAGTACATGCCTCCCATGCATATCGGGTTCAGGCCATATGACGGAAAGGTTTATTCCTGGCATTTCAAACAGGACGACCCTTTCGGATTTTATATAGGGGAAGCCGAAGAGCTGTTGCACCTTCAGCCGGGCCTTCAGAATATAGGGCTTCAGAGCATGGAGCATATAATGCAGCTGGGCAAGGGGAACCTTCCTCCCAGCATCGCAGGGCGAAAGAACCGAAACCTCAGGAACAATCCTTTCTGGCCTGATGAACTCGCCAATAAAGCCGGCACGCTTAATTATGAGCGTTACGTATTATTGGCTCCGCTGGCTCTGTCAAAGACCAAGGATGATAAAGGAAGATCCAGGTGGACATTTTTCGGGAGCAGTGAGCAGGGACCGGAAAAAGCATTCTGGAAATCATTTTTTAAAGGGGCAGAAGAAGAATATCCCGAATCTTTTTTCCTGAGATTCATGGGTAAGATCTTCCACCATGCCTATGACCGTAAGACCGATACTCCCGAAGCCATGCTCGAGGCCGGGTTCCGCATCCTTCCATCGAAGGGAAAATTACCCGTAAAACATTGGAATGGCGTTAGTCTTCCCTCATGGGCTTCAAGATACCTGATTGCGGATGGCGATGATTTCACCGATACGGTGTACCTGCTTACCTTCCGTCCGTTCGGCAGCCTGCCTGAGGTTGTAAAACAAAAATATTTCTCGGGAGATCTTGCGCTGATCCCCTTCCCCGGCAGTCTTTCCCCATGGGGGACAAAAGAATATATAGATCTGTCACATCACATGTACGATGCCATACAGTTCCCCATGCTGAGGCTAGTTTCCAGGAATGAGGAGAATTTCGGGATCAGGGTTCCCCAGTCGGGATGGTTCCACCAGTCATCACCCGGGAATGAAAATCCCGATATCCTTGAAGAACTCCTTCTGAACTCCTATGTGAGAACAAGCCGCTGGGACCGTAAAGGCAGAACCGAAGACCCATTGCTTGACAGCAAGGAGATCGATCCCGTTGCACAGACTTTATTCAACACCACCCTCCCGGCTTTAGACCTCTATAATAAGCCGATGGCCCGCAATGTCCAGCTACTGAATGAACATATTGAGCTGTTGCTTGACGGGCCCAGGGCCGGGAAAAAAGAAATTGAGCATGCTGCGGCGGTTGTGCTTGCCGGCGGATTATTCCGTTACCGCTTTTACTTCCCGCCCATGCAGGCAGGCCGGCATGAGATCTTCTGGCACAGGCCCATTGTTTCCTGCGTCGATACAGCCACTTCAAAACCCATGGTCTTCCCCGACCTGCTTCACGGTTATTTCACTGCTTATGATACGGTAACACCCGATCCGGCGAAGCCGATAGAATTATGGCCGAGAATGATGGAACGGCAGCCCCACACCTCTATCCTTAAACATTTCCTGTCGGAACACGACCGTTACAAGCATCTTACAGCCTTCAACCTGATGACCCTGCTGGATGTACAGGAACTCCTCGGGGTTCCTTCACTTGAGAAAGACTTTGCCCGCCACCTCATCCGCATTAAGAAAGATGCAAACCTCGATCAATGGCTTGATATCCTTCATGAACGCACATACCAGCCCGGATTGGCGCACAGGGCAAAAGTGTTTGTCGAAAATATCATCAGGGAAAACGATACTTCCATCCAGCCCCTCACTTTCGGGGAAACCGCTACCAGAAAGTACGAGGAGGATTTCTGGAACACCATCTTTTCACTTGCCTGCGGGGAATATATCAATAAAGACAATGCGGATGTGGTGCAGGACCACCCCACCCTGAGTAAAACAAGGCATAAGGAGAGGGACCTCCACCGTTTGGGGGAACACCTTCTTAAGAGCCACAAAAAAGCCATAGCCGAAGCCGGGATGGAAGGAAAAGCCGAAGCCGGTGAAATGCCGTTCAAATGGGAAACCGATTTTGACTTCACACAGTTCGGCGGGTGGAAAGCCAACCTTGAAGGGACTGAATACGAAAGGAATATCCTGGTCATCATTCCCGGGAAGAACAGGAAAGAGGCGGTCATTATGGGCGACCATTACGATACCGCTTATATGGAAGACGTTTACGACAAATCGGAAGGCGGAACAGGCGCAAGGCTTGCAGCCGCCGGGGCCGACGACAATCATTCGGCCACATCCACCCTGCTGCTTGCCGCCCCTGTCTTCCTGAAACTGGCGAAAGAAGGCAAACTTGAAAGGGATATCTGGCTGATCCATCTTACAGGGGAGGAATTTCCTTCTGACTGCATGGGAGCCAGGGACTTCTGCCGCAACTACGTTCAGAAAACTTTAAAGATGCGCAGGGATGACGGGGGTTTTCTTGACCTGGGCGGAGTTGACATCAAGGGAGTGTTCGTGATGGATATGATAGCCCATAACCGCGACAATGCAAAAGACATCTTCCAGATCTCACCCGGGCGCAGCGATGATTCGGTAAAACTGGGATACAAGGCACACCTCGTTAACAGGACCTGGAATAAACTGGCCGCTGAATGGAATACAATGCCCGACAGGGCAGGATGCAAGAGAGGAGAGCGGGTGAAGGACGATTTACGACTGACGAATGATCCTTTGAAGACTTCAGACCCCGAATCCCGAATCCCGAATCCCGAATCCAGTTACCCCATTCCCGCAAAAGCTTTGTTCCTTCCCCTGGAGGGTGAAGTCCGCACCTGGGAAGACCCCACCAGTTCATTGTACAATACCGATGTGATGATATTTTCCGATATGGGTGTCCCCTGTGTGCTGTTCATGGAAAATTACGATATCCACCGCCAGGGATACCACGACACCCATGACACCATGGAGAACATCGACCTCGATTACGGGGCAGCTTTTTCGGCTATTGCCATTGAAACCGTGGCCCAGGTGGCGGCAGAAAAATGAGTGAATTGTGAATAAGTGAATGATGACTAGTGAATAGTGACCAGTGACCAGTGACTGGTGAAAATTCTTATTGGTAATTCATGCTTTTTTTACCAGCCCGATCACGGAAACCAGTGTCCAAACGCCTTCCAGGATCACAAAAGGCCAGTAATGGATGAGCACTGAGGCATAGCAGGCGAGCCCTGCCCCCAGGATGTTCATCAGGAAAAAGAGTTTCCCTTCTTTGGGGATCAGCGAGAAAATATTCAGGAAATAAGCCAGGAGGATGAGACCGACCCCGATGATACCTATGATGTCATTGTAATTCATAATAGCCGGGGATTGATCAGGCAAATCATCAGAATTGCTGCCTGGACCTTTTGAACATATATTTAAGTACCAGCTGGTCGAAAACAAAGGTGAACAGGCCGATTCCAATACTGCCGCATACAATCGCACGATGGCCGGCGACCCACTGCAGCAGGGGGGCGGGATCGGTTTTTGCAGGAAATATAAGGCAGATCCCCATCACGATCAGGGCGAGCAGGACAAGCCCTGTTTTTAATCCAAGTTCTGTGAGGAGCTCCTGCCAGGCAAGCTGCTTCTCAAGCTTTTTAACCAGTTTATCGGTAAAATCATCAGGAAAATCAAAATCGGGAGGCTCACGCAGTGAATCATCTATCAGGCCATCCAGGTTTTTGTTAAATTCTTTCTTTTCCATGTCTGCAAATTTAATGTTATTAAGCCTCGAATAACACGGGCCGGATGTCGGGTACCAGTTCTGTCATTTTCTGGCGGATGATCTCCCTGCCACGGCTCAGGTATGATTTCACTGTGCCTTCGGGCATCCCGGTGATCTCTTCAATCTCCCTGTAAGAGAATTCTTCCAGGTGGAAAAGAGTGATCACGGTACGGTATTGAAGCGGCATTTTTTCTATGATCCGGTGGACGAGTATTTTCATTGTATTCCTGTCTATATTGTTCAGCAGGGGCGATACATCCGACTGGGCCAGGTTGATCGTCAAAATAGGATCCGCTGATGACAATACCTCACGCTTGTTTTTCCGCACATGGTCAACGCAGGCATTGTAAGCAATGGATCCTATCCAGGTCGACAGCTTAGCTTCCCCCCTGAATTTATCAATCTGTTTGAACACCCTGATAAACACCTCCTGGCAAAGATCCTCCGCATCTTCCTGGCGGTTTGTCATCCGCAGTACCATATGCCATACCAGGTTCCGGTATTTCTCGACCAGGAACCTGAACGCATTTGTATTTCCTGCCTTCAGGGCGTTGACCAGTGCAACATCATCCATTGAAACGTTAGTCGCAGGAAATGCAAAAAGGTTGCAGGAGCCCGATCAGGATTTCGGGATGACCTTGCCTTTGATCTGCAGTATCACGGTTTGATCGGAAGCATTGGTCCTTACTGTGACGGTCTTGCTGAAATTACCGGGTGCGGCGGCGTTATAAGTCGCTGAAATGCTGGTCGATTTGCCCGGAAGAACAGGATCCTTGGAATAAGAGAGGTTGGTACAGCCGCAGGAGGCCGTGGCAGACGAAATGAGCAGTGGTTCATTCCCTTCATTGGTAAGTATAAAAGTGGCTGTGCCGGGTGAATTCTGCTTAAGATCAGCAAATTCATACTCGGTTTTGTCGAACCTGGCTACAGGCCCGTTCTTTTTCACTTCGGTTGAGGTTTTCACTTCACCTTGTTTCGGGGCATCCTGGCAATAAGTACCCAGGCATAAACCGAAGATAGCGGCAGTCATTAACATTGTTCTTGTTTTCATATTTGTTTGTTTTTGTTAGATTGCAAAGATGGACAGGCATGAATGAAACCCATGTTAACGAGTCGTAAATGATTGTAAACGAAATGTAAATCTTTGTAAATGAATTGTAAATCCCCGTGCTGACAATAACATTATCAGTAATTTTACATGACAAAATCCCTGGATCCAAAACATCATTTCCATGCGAGGGTATAAACTCAAATTCGTTGTATTGCTCGGGGCCGTTTCAATTGTCGGCATCATCTCCGTGCAGACCTACTTCCTGGTCAACGCATGGGATACCAGGGAAAAGGAGATGAACCAGAGCATTGTGATAGCCCTCAAGACCGTTGCCGGGAAGATCTGCAGCCTCAACCAGACCGCTCCTCCTTACGGGAATCCCGTCAGGCAGCTGTCATCGGCATATTTTGTCGTTGACATCAACAGCGTGATCGATGCCAACGTGCTGGAACACTTCCTGAAGACTGAATTCGAACGACTCAACATTAGGACCGATTACGAATACGCCATTTATGATTGTCATTCCGACAGGATGGTTTACGGGAGTTATATTTCCGCCTCAGGATTAGGAGAAAAGCTTAAATCCACCGAAAACCTACCCAAATACCGCGAATACCTTTATTATTTCGGGATCCGGTTCCCGGCCCTCCGGAATACGATCGCAGGGGATATGGCGATCCTTTTCTTTTTCACCTTTATCCTCGTCCTTTCGGTGATCTTCTTTGTTTATGCCATCTTCGTGATCCTGCAACAGAAGCAGTTTTCGGAAATGCAGAAAGATTTCATCAACAACATGACCCATGAATTCAAGACACCCATTTCGACCATAAACCTGGCAGCCGATGTCATACTGGATCCCGAAATCGTGAAAGACCCTAGGCGGCTCGACAGGTATGCTTCCCTCATCAAACAGGAGAATAGCAGGCTGGACCTGCTGGCAGGGAAGGTACTGCAGATAGTCCACATCGAGAAGGGGGGCCTCCAGCTTAAAATTGAAACAATCAACCTGAATGAGCTGATAAAAACGGTGGCCGGACATTTCAGGACCAAGTTGCGCCCGGGCTCGACCCTTGAGCTGTCGCTGGATCCATCGGTGAAAGTTATACGGGCCGACATTATCCACCTGACTAACATATTTCACAATCTTTTCGACAATGCGGTAAAATACGGGCCTGAAAATGCCGGGATCAGTATATCTACACAGATGGAAAACAGGGCGGTATTGATATGTTTTGCCGACAACGGCCCGGGGATAGATCCTAAATACCAGAAGAGGGTTTTCCAGAAATTTTTCAGGGTCCCTTCGGGGGATGTCCATAATGTAAAAGGGTTTGGCCTGGGCCTGCATTATGTGAAGATAATCTGTCGTGCCCATGGGTGGAAGATAAAACTCGATACCCGGGAGGGAAGCGGGGCCAGGTTCACAATCGAAATTCCAAATCAATAAGATCCTGACATGGGAAACAAACCAAAGCTGCTGTATGTTGAAGACGACCTTGCCCTGTCATTTGTGACCAGGGACAATCTTGAGATCAGGGGTTACAGGGTTGATCATGCAGGCGATGGCATGTCGGCCCTTGAGATGATGAAAAATTCGGAATATGACCTTTGCATCCTGGATGTGATGCTGCCTAAAATGGACGGGTTTACTCTCGCAGCCAGGATCCGGGCTGTTAACCAGGGCATCCCGATACTTTTTCTGACTGCCAGATCAAGCGGGGAAGACAGGATAAGCGGTTTGACCCTGGGAGGGGACGATTATATTACAAAACCCTTCAGCATGGAGGAACTGGTGCTGAAAATAGAGGTGTTCCTGAAAAGGAAGAACATAGTCCCCATGGCTGATCCATTGCCGGTAAAACTTGGAGAATTTACTTACGATTACAGGAACCAGCAACTGAGCTATGGCGAAAAGCCGCGGGTCCTTACCCAAAAGGAGAATGAACTGCTTGCATTTCTGATCGAAAACAAAGGAAGGATACTGAAACGTGAAGAGATACTCAGGAAGGTCTGGGGCAATGATGATATTTATTTCAGCAGGAGCCTTGATGTTTTCGTTTCGCGCCTGAGGAAGGTTCTGAAACCCGATCCTCAGATCGTAATTGAGACCATCCATAATACGGGATACCGCCTGAAGACAGGATGATTTTCGTTCCCTTTCAAAAAAACTGCCGATTTCTGCAACCTTCTGCACCTGTCGTACGACATATGATGCAGAAGTTAAATTTTAAAACCCCTGTTATATGTTAAGTGAACAAATCGGAGCCGCAATCGTAACTGCGGTAGTATTCTTCGGAATATATTCATTATTGAAAGCCCTGACCGACTATCTGCTGCGTCGTAAGATCGTCAACAGCGGGCATATTGATAAAGCCGGGATCCTTGAATCCATAGAAAGTGAGACGGCCAAATATCCCACCCTTAAGTGGGGCCTTGTGACCCTTTTTGCAGGTGCCGGCATGATACTGATCCAGATCCTGTCCCGAGCAGGCCGCCTGAACTGGGACCAGGGAGCCGATGCTTTTTTACCGATAGGGATCGAACTGGTGTTTATCGCTGCAGGTTTCCTGCTGTTCTTCTTCATTGCAACGACAAAGAAAAACTAAAGTCCAAACATGCTCATCGGGGCCGGGGACAGCGGATTTGTTGTTTCCCGGCCCATTCATTGATCCCGGTTCACCGGTCACCAGTCACCATTCACTATTCACTAGTCACTGTTCACCATTCACTAGTCACCTTCCCCAGTCAGGGTTCACCAGTCACCAGTCACCAGTCACTATTCACTTACCAGGTACCCTCCCTTTTCCCCGCCTTCAGGTCCAAGCTCTATAATATGATCTGCTTCAGAAATGATCTGCAGGTCATGTTCAATTATAATCAGGGTATTCCCGTCGTCGGCAAGCCGGTGAAACAGTTTTAAAAGGTTCCCGATGTCGGCAAAATGAAGCCCGGCAGAAGGTTCGTCGAAAAGATAGAGGGATGCGGGAGCCGGGATACGGGATGCAGGATGCAGGATGTGGATTGCAGGATGAGGGATGCGGGATGCGGATGGCCTGATCAGCTCCCTGCTCAGATTCAGCCTTTGGGCTTCGCCACCCGAAAGGGTATTCAATGGCTGGCCAAGTTTGAGATAGCCCAATCCCGCCTCATCAAGATTCTTCAGGATCGTCTGAAGCTGTTTCTGCCCGTCAAAAAACACGGCTGCCTCCGAAATGCTTAAATCCAGAACATCACTTATATTTTTCCCGCAATAAGCAATACCAAGGATCTCATTCCTAAACCTTTTCCCATGACAAACCTCGCATTCCTGGTATATATCGGGCATAAAGTCCATGCTGATCCTGGCCTGCCCCATGCCCTCGCAATTGGGGCATTGCGATTGCCTGTTCAGGAAGGAGAAATTATTTTTTGCTAAACCTCCCTGCCTGGCATCGCTGGTTGAGGCAAAAAGGTTCCGGATCAGGTCGAATGATCCCGAATAGGTTGCAATTACAGAGAGAGGGGAGTTGAACTCCTCCCTTTGTTCAACACTGACTACCCTGCCGAAATTCTCAAATCCGCTGATCCCGCTGCAGCCCGATGGCCTGCCCTCTTTCCAGGAGGCATGGACCAGGTCAAACACCAGGCTGGATTTCCCGCTGCCCGAAACCCCGGTAACGCAAATGATCCCGCCTGAAGGAATTTCAAGGTCGAAATGTTTCAGGTTATGGATAAAGGCATTTTTTATGTGAAGGCCGGATGACATCTTCCTGGTCGCATGCGGATGAGGGTTGAGAGGGTACACCAGGTATTTTCCCGTGAGGGATCTTTCGGACTCAATGATCTCTTTAACACTACCCTCTGCAACAATCTCTCCGCCCAGCCTGCCGGCCCCCGGCCCCATATCAATGATATGATCTGCTGCCAGTATCACTTCACGCTCATGTTCCACCGCTATCACTGTATTCCCGGCCCTGATTAGCTCCCTTAAATGGTGAACAAGCCTGGAAGTATCTTTTGAATGCAGCCCGGCGGTGGGCTCATCCAGAACATAGATCATCCCCGACAAACCTGATCCCGTTTGGGCTGCCAGCTGCAGTCGCCGGGCTTCACCGTGAGAAAGCGATACTGTGCTTCTTGAAACAGTAAGATAGGAAAGTCCGAGGGTCTCCAGTGTTTTCAGCCTGCGTAATATCTCAGTCACCAGGGGCCCTGCAATCGCACTCTCCTGCTCTTCCGTTAAGGTTGCAGGTTGAATGGGATCCTCAGCCCCCGGGCTTAGGCCAGATCCTGTGCCGTGCGTGAAAAAGCCATTGAAGAAACTGATGCTTTCCGAAATATCCAGGGCTGAGATCTCAGCAATATTTTTCTTGCGGATGACCCACGACAGTACGCCTTCATTTAAGCGGCTGCCATGGCAGGCCTGGCATTCCATTCCGCTCATCACATTCATCATACCCTCGCCACGGTGGTCGGCATGTTTGCGGGAGTATTCCTCATTTACAAGCCCCAGCAAACCCGGCCAGGCACCTTTGAAATGATGGGTGCCGCTGCGTTTATTCCTCAGGAATTCCCAGCTGACATCGTAAGTCTCATCCCCGCATCCATACAGGGCAAGCTGTTTACCTTCATCAGGGATTTCATTCCACGGCCTGCCGAAATCAATGCCGTGTTTCGCGCCAACTGCCCTGAGGGTCGCAATAAATTGCCCGTAAGGATCCCCGTAAAATTTACCGGTTTTGCTTCCATCCATGGCGCCGTTAAAGATGGAGAGGCCCGGATCGGTAACCAGCTTCTCAGGATCACATAACGTCATCATCCCAAGTCCGTCACATGCGGGGCAGGCTCCCTGTATGCTGTTGAAAGAGAAGAAAGTTGAAAGGGGCCGGGATTGATATTCCGGTATCCCTTGTTTGGAATCAGTCTTATTCAAGGCGGATGGCAGGGAAATCCGGTCCCGGGCCGATGGCAGAAGTACCAGGTCACTGGCGGATGGCATGGAAACCCCTTCCGGGGTGGATGTTGAGGAGGAGTTGGCCCTGACCGTTGTGATTTTCGTTGAGGCCCTCGAAAAAAGCAGGCGGTACAGGTCATAGATCCCGGTAAATGTACCCACCGTGGACCTGGGGTTGGACTGGATCCCCGATTGTTCAACCGCAAAGCTCGGCCTGAGCCCCCGGATTTCCTCAAAGCCGGGCCTGTCTTTCATCCCGATTCTGGTGCGGGCATAAGCCGAGAAGTTGCCAAGGAAGCGGTTCCTGGCTTCGGCATGAATGGTATCAAAGGCCAGGGATGACTTCCCGCTCCCCGATACACCGCTGATCACCGTGAGGCTGTTGTGAGGGATGCGAACGCTGATATTTTTGAGATTGTGGGTCATGACCGAAGTGAGGGTCAGTTCCAGTGTGGAGGATGCGGGATGCGGGATGCAGGATGCAGGATGAGGGATGCAGGAAGCGGGATCGTTTTCAAAACATTTATTATGTCCATCACGAAAATAGTCATGGGCTTTGCCGCTGAATACCAGTTCCCCGCCTGATTCCCCGCTGCCGGGACCTAATTCAATGATACGGTCGGCCGACCTTAACAAGGCCTGGTGATGTTCAATACAGATCAGGGTATGGCCCTGGTTGACCAGGCCGTTGAGGCAGGCAAGCAGTTTTTTCACATCATCATTATGGAGGCCGGTAGTGGGTTCATCCAGGATATAAACGGATGCCGGATGCCGGATGCCGGAAGGAGAATCCTGGTCATTGGATCCCGGTTCCCGAACCCCCGATCCAGGCTTCCTGAGGAGTTCAGCAGCAAGTTTGACCCTCTGTGCTTCTCCCCCGCTCAGGGTTGATGAGCGCTGCCCAAGGGTGAGGTAGCCAAGACCGAGTTCATCAAGGGTTTGCAGGTAACGGAGAATCTTTTTCTCCCCTTCGAAAAACAGCAGGGCTTCCGACACCGGCATTTCAAGGACTTCATAAATATTTTTACCATTCCTGGATATTTCGAGGGTCTCACTGTCGAATCGCCGGCCGTTGCAGGTTTCGCAGATGGTCTCCACGTTTCCCATAAAATGCATCCCGGTTTGTTTGTAGCCGGCTCCCTGGCAATCCTCGCAACGGCCGCCTGCCGTATTGAATGAAAACCGGCTCTTCCCGTAACTCCTGGCAACGGCCCCGGGCAGGGATGCAAACAGGTCGCGGATATGGTCGAACAAACCGGTATATGTGGCCGGATTGCTTCTTGGAGTACGGCCTATGGGCGACTGGTCTATCTCAATCAAACGCTTGATCCCTTCCCAGCCTGTAATTGACTCATGCTTCCCGGGCTCTTCATTGCTACCGTCAAGCTTCTTCCTGAAGAAACTGCCCAGGGTCTGATGCACCAGGCTGGCCTTACCGGCGCCTGACATCCCTGTTACCACATTCAGGGCCTGCTTCAGAAAGCTTACGTTAATATTCTTCAGGTTATGATGGGAAGCCCCGGAGATGCTGAGTTCTCCCACGCCTTCCCTGTATCGGGCAGGAGGATCCAGGCGTTCAAGCCCAAAGAAATGAGATAAGGTATTGCTTCCTTTAATCACATCCGCGGGAAGGCCGGCCAATTCAGCTACTGCCGCATTCAGCAGCACATTCCCGCCGTAAACACCCGGTCCGGGTCCTATGTCGATAAGATGATCGGCATGCCTGATAAATTCCTCATCATGTTCCACAACGATCACGCTGTTTCCCTGGTCGCGCAGCTGCTTCAGGACTTCAATAAGCGCAAGGGTTTCGTTTCCATGCAGGCCGATGGATGGTTCGTCAAATACATAGATCATCCCGCTCAAGCCCGATCCCAGCTGGGTTGCAAGTTTCAGTCGGCGTGATTCGCCTGCCGACAGGCTGCCCGACTCCCTTCCTGCGGAGAGATGGCCCAGGCCCAGCTTGTTCATTTCGCCGACAAGGGAGGAAATACTCTCTATAATCTCTGCCGCAACTTCCCCATGATGTGCGGGGAATTCAACAGCATCCAGGGCTGCAGCCATTTCGCATACCGGCAAAGCCGATAATGCGGCTATATCCCATCCCCCCACTTTAACCGAAAGAGCCCGCGGGTTAAACCTTTTACCCCCGCAGGCCGAACAGGAGGTGGTGCGCACAAACCGAAGGATATTTTTATTCCGGTCCCGTTTGAGGATCTCTTCCATAACGGGGATGATCCCCTTGTAAACTCCCATTTCACGGGGTTTTGCCGTGATCCCGCTCCATTTCATCCTCGATTCGAGGGGATGCTTGCCAAACGGGATCTCCAGTTTATCGCTTCCGTAAAAAATTACCTGCTTATTCGCGGGAGTAAGGTCTTTCCATGGAATATCTATCGTAAAGCCCTCCGACCGGCAAACCTGGTCAAGCACTTCGAGGGTTACCTGGGAATACATGATATAGCCGTTGGGGGTGGTTATTGCCATGGCCCGCTGGCGGATGGACTTTGTGGCATCCTCAATCAGAAGTTCAGGATCAAGTCGGTCTTCAACCCCCAGTCCTTTGCAAACAGGGCATGCTCCATCGGGGGAGTTGAAAGAGAACAGGCTGCGGGTGAGAGGTACGGCAGGAAGCTGGAGGACTGGAGGACTGGAGGACTGGAGGACTGGATGGCTGGATGACTGGATGACTGGATCGCTGGATGACTGGATCGCTGGATGACTGGATGACTGGATCGCTGGATCGCTGGATCCGGGTTCACTATTACCTGTGCGGGCAAACAACAACCTTAGCTGATCATGGATCCCGCTGATTGTCCCGACAGTGGATCTCGGGTTGTTGACCACCGAACCCTGGTCCACTGCAACAGCCGGTGAAAGGCCTTCAATACCTTCCACATCGGGGCGTTTCATTTTGCCCAGGAAGAGGCGGGCATAAGAAGAAAAGGAGCCGAAGTACCTGAATTCAGCTTCACGGTATAATACATCAAAGATGAGCGACGACTTTCCCGAGCCGGATACTCCTGTAACAACCACCAGCTTGTTTTTGGGAATATCAAGGGAAACCGAGTTCAGGTTGTTCTCGGAAGCATTTATTATCCTTATCACATTGCCATTATCCATCAGCCCTGATCAATGCCAGTAAAAAGCCCGGATCTCATCCGCCTTCATTAAGAAAAGCAAAAATAATTCATTTGTATATTGACAAAGGCTAATTTCTTTGCCATCTTTGTAATATGAAAACAAAAAAATGGGCATGGATACTGGGTGGCCTGCTGGCAGCCCTGATCCTTATCGTAGTAGTGGTTATAGTGTATATCCGCTTCGCTCTTCCGGATGTTCCCCTGCAGAATATTTCGGTTCAAATCACTCCCGAACGCGTTGCACGCGGGGAGTACATTGCAAACCATATTACCGTGTGCATGGATTGCCATTCAACACGCGACTGGGACAGGTTTTCCGGTCCGCCGGTTCCGGGGACCATTGGCAAAGGAGGGGAAGTATTTGACCAGAAGATGGGATTCCCCGGGGCTTTCTCATCACCTAACATCACTCCCTTCCGACTCGGGGAATGGTCCGATGCTGAGATCTACAGGGCGATTACAAGCGGCGAAAACAAAACCGGCGGCGCCATGTTTCCCATTATGCCTTACTTTGCCTATGGCACGCTTGACCAGGAGGATATACTTTCGATTATAGCGTATATACGTTCCATCCCTTCCATACGCAACACACCCCCGGCTTCAAATCCGGCATTCCCTATGAACCTTGTGGTTCGTACTTTTCCGCGAAAGGCAATGCCTGTTGCTAAACCTTCTGAATGCGATTCGGTTAAATACGGCGAATACCTCGTACGGGCCGGCGGGTGTATCGAATGCCATACCACGGCAAAGCACGGCCAGATCGTAAAGGAACTGGCGTTTGCCGGCGGCCGTGAATTCATAATGCCCGGCGGGATCCTTGCTTCTCCCAACATCACACCGGATGTTGAAACAGGTATAGGGAAGATGGGCAGGGAGGATTTTATCAAACGGTTTAAGGGCTATGACCCTGCCACATATGTTGCCCCGAAACTTGGACTTAAAGACATGCCTACTATTATGCCCTGGACCATGTATGCGGGAATGGACTCAAAAGACCTCGCAGCTATGTATTCATACCTGCATTCCCTGCCGGCAAAGAAAAACCTTGTTGTAAAGTGGAAACCCCTTCAGTGACGCGGGAACCCTGATCCAAAAACTGAATGCTTGTTCCGGTTCACGAATTCCGGTTTAGTGTGTTGCGCCGAAAACCATACCGCTGATCATGGGGATGAGCCAGATCACCCATACAAAGATGCTGAAGCGGTGAAAGCTGGCTATCTGCTTTTCGTTTCTTTTAACCAGGACGATAGTGGCCCATATTGCGTGGAACAGCATTAATAAAATAGCCGTGTTTCCTGTGATCCCGTGAAAGGTTGCCCTGAACAGGCTTCCGCTGATCACGCTCATAGCTGTAGTTCCCGTGGTATCGGCCACAAGCCCTCCCCAGAAAAAAGCCAGGTGCCACCATTTTAGCCGGCGTTGTATCCTTTCGGCCCAAACACCGAAAGTATATAATACCAAAGCAATGTTTATAAAGACGATGGCAATTACCAGGGTGGAACTCATGAAGCAAAAGTATACTTTTTTCTTTTGGTTTTATAAGCCATTCAGAAATACAAGAGTTTTAGTTATTTTTGTGGAAACACTGAATTAAGACTCTGAAAATATGCAAACGATCTTAGGAAGCGGCGGGTCTATCGGTATGCACCTGGTCCCGGCACTTTCAGCATTCAACGCGGGGCCTGTCAGGCTGGCCGGACGCAATCCGAAGCCATACAGCAACGAAGAAACATTTAAAATGGACCTGCTCGAAGCGGCGGCTACTGCCGATGCCGTTGCAGGTTCCGGGGTTGTTTATCTTCTTGCAGGCCTGCAGTATGATACAGGGGTATGGAAGGCCGACTGGCCTAAGGTAATGGACAACGTGATCGCAGCCTGTGTAAAACATAAGGCAAAACTTGTGTTTATTGATAATGTGTATATGTATGGGCTGGTCAGGGGTTGGATGACTGAGGAAACCCCGTATAATCCATGCAGCAGGAAAGGAGAGGTAAGGGCTGAAATCGCAAACCGCCTGATGGACAGGGTAAAAAAAGGGGACCTGAACGCCCTAATTGCCCGTTCGGCTGATTTCCTTGGGCCCGGAGCAACAAATACGTTCATGCATCCGATGATCTTCCTGAAATTTAAAGACAGGAAAAGCGGGCAATGGATCGCCAATGACAAAGTCAAGCACTCGTTTTCATATACTCCTGACCTTGGCAAAGCGGTTGCCTTGCTGGGGAATACGGCAGATGCCTATAACCAGGTCTGGCATCTCCCGACATCAAAAGATGCTGTTAACGGGAAAGAATTCATCTCGATCGCGGCCCGGGCCATGGGAGTTGACCCGAAGTACTCTGTGCTCAAAACCTGGATGATGCGACTTGCAGCACCTTTCAACAAACTGGCGAAAGAAAGCCTGGAAATGGCATACCAGTATGAGTATGAATACTTGTTTGACAGCTCGAAATTTGAAAGCAGGTTTTTCAGGGCAACACCATCGGCGGAAGCTGTAAAACTAACCGCTGATTCATATAAAGGTGTCGTGTGAAATGAGTTAGCTGACTCGAAAAACCTCAATCTTTCGACAACGCCCTCGAAATAACAATCCTTTGTATTTCGGCTGTCCCTTCGTAAATCTGGGTGATCTTGGCTTCACGCATAAGGCGTTCCACATGGTATTCCTTCACATACCCATACCCTCCGTGCACCTGCACTGCCTCGGTGGTGACCCACATGGCAGTATCAGCTGCAAATAACTTGGCCATGGAGCTTTCGGTACCATAGGGCTGGAGGTTGTCTTTGAGCCATGCCGCTTTATATACGAGGTTTCTTGCGGCTTCTATACGAGTGGCCATATCCGCGATTTTAAATGCAATAGCCTGGTGGTTGATGATCTCTGTTCCGAAGGATTTGCGCTCCTTTGAATATTTAAGGGCCCTTTCATAGGCTCCCTCTGCAATTCCAAGGGCCTGGGCAGCAATACCTGTTCTTCCGCCTTCAAGAAGTTTCATTGCAAATTTAAAACCGAAGCCATCCTCTCCTATCCTGTTTTCCTTGGGGACCACCACATCGGTGAACATCACCGAATGGGTATCGGAGCTTCGCATTCCCATTTTATCTTCATGCGGTCCCAGGCTAATACCGGGGGAGTTACGTTCCACGATAAATGCGTTTATCCCTTTCGTTTTAATCCCGGGGTTGGTCTGGGCGATGACCAGGTAAGTAGACCCTTTATCGGCGCTGGTGATCCAGTTCTTAACCCCGTTGAGCACATAATGATCCCCTTTATCGATGGCTGTTGTGCGCTGGGAGGAAGCATCAGAACCTGCTTCAGGTTCAGATAGCAGAAAAGCCCCGATTTTTTCACCTCTTGCCAGCGGCCTGAGATATTTTTCCTTCTGTTCTTTTGTCCCGAAACGCTCAATGCCATAACAGGCAAGGGAATTGTGGACTGCGAGGATGACAGCCACCGAGGCGTCACATTTGGCAATCTCTTCAATGGCAATTGCATAGGAGATGGTGTCCATCCCCCCTCCTCCCCATTCCGGTGAAACATTCATCCCGAGGAAGCCAAGTTCGGCAAGACGGCGAACGTGCAGGGCAGGGTAGATGGAATTCGCATCACGTTCCAGTATATCGGTAAGCAGTTCGCGACGCGCAAAATCCCTGGCCGAGTCGCGGATCATTTTCTGTTCTTCAGTTAGTTCAAAATTCATGGTAGGCTGGTTTGAGTCATTATTTACATTCTTCACAGATAGCTGGATAACTGGACAACTGGATCAGGGTTCACGCTTTAAATACTATTGCCACCAGGGTCTTGTCATCACCACCCATATTAGCCATCAGGCCGTATGGACGGTCAGCGGGAATTACAACCTGGGATGCCCCTGCATTTCCTTTCAGTTGTTCCAGGAGGGTCACAGCCATGTGAACACCGGTACCTCCTGTAGGATGGCCCCAGCCAACCAGTCCGCCTGTTGTATTGATCGGGAACTTTCCATCCCTTGCTGTATTCCCGGCAAGGACATACTCAGGGCCTTTGCCGTATGGAGCCAGTCCCATAGCTTCAATTGCCATGATGCCTGCCACGGTAAAACAATCGTGTACCTCGGCAGTTGCGACCTGGTCAATAGTGATCCCTGCCGACTCCAAGGCCTCTGAAACCGCTTTTTTCATGGTGGTCAGTGCGGTTTTGTCGGGAGGGGGTTTGGAGATGTCTTCCTCCACCTGTCCGTAACCCACAACCTCTATGGCATCGGAGAGCGGAATCCCGCATCGTTTCAGGCCTTCCTCACTCATGATGGCAATAGCCGAAGCCCCGTCCGACACCTTGGAACAATCCAATGCAGTCAGGTTTTCGAGAAAAGTCCTGGGATTTGGTTCAACCATAGCCGCTGCCTCCAGGTCTTTGGTTGTATTATGGTATTCTTGGGCGGTCAAGCAAAGCCTGGCATTTTCTATCGCGTTCCTGTACCAGCGGGCAAACGCCTTCCGGGTCGTTTCCCTGCCGAATTTTTCAAAGTAAGCCCCTGCCCTTTCACTGAACTGCCCCGGAAAGAAATAGGCATGCCCGTCCTTTCGGTTCGGGGCCCAGCCTGCAGGCGCCAGGAAATCGGCACAGTATATGGCTTTCACTGTGTTCTGGACTTCGAACCCGATTGCCAGGACCACCTCTGCAGTCTCGGCTAAAATGCTTTTTATCCCGCTCATCAGCGCCAATCCTCCCGAACCGCAGGCACCCTCTACGCGAATCGCAGGTTTATACCTTAACCCTTCATCAATAAAAGGGAAAAATGCCGCCAGGTTGGCCTGCCTGTTGAAACGCGAAGCCATGAAATTTCCTATCACGCATTCATCCACATTACCCGCTCCTCCTATCTGTTTCAGAACTCCCTGCCCGGCTTCCTTTATGTAATCTTCAAGCCCGGGACGTTCCTTTTTCGGATGGAATTCCTTTCGGCCGCTGCCCATGGAAATAGTGTTGTACCCGGCCACCATATATACTTTTCTTCTCAGTTTCTTCATTTTAAGTCTTTTTTACAAGAAAACATGTTTGATTTCTATCCTGTATCCCGTATCCGGAACATTTCAATCCAGGTACTCGTTTATGGGTCCGTAGGCATGGAAAAAGCCTGTCAGCAGGACCGTGTTCACATCGGCATCGTTAAATGCAACCCCGTTTGACACTAGGTGCCTGCCTATCTCTTTGGACTTCTTAACATATTCCCTGGCAATCTCCGCCCCCGTTGAGCTTGCCGATCGGAGCGTTGCAAAATACGGTTTCAGGATATCATCCTTAGCTTTGTTTCCCACTACGGTCTTCCATGCAGGAGCAGCAGGCATGACGCCCAGTTTCTCATCCACCCGCCACTGGATCTCACTCACAGGGATGTAGGTTTCCTTAAGCGGGTCGTAAACCGCGACGATTTTCCCCTTTTCATATTTCATTATTCCGTCTTTCTGGGATCCGTCGGAATACTGTCCCCCTTTCACGCCCTGCCCCAATAACTTATCAAGCAGTTTGGAATGGATCTCCTCGTCATTTGTGAATGGGTTCATCACGAACATGATGAAACTGCAAACATCCACTCCTACATAATCGATAAGCTGGAAAATACCCATTGGCCTTACCAGGTATTCCTGGCCGACCTTATTCACTGCATAAATAGCTTCCGTGATCGACATCCCCGTGTCCATCAGCTTGTGTATGACCTCCACTGCATATAAAATATCGCGCATGAAATGCCCGTTGCCAATAAATCCGGCTATATCGCGGGCCGGGACTATCACCTTTCTGAGGTTTTTGGCATAAGCGAGCGCAAAGTCATTTACTTCATCAAGAGTTTGTTTACTGCGGATGACTTCCACCAGTTTCTGAACGGCCGGGGGATTGTAGAAATGGAATCCGATGATCCGCCCGCCAAGCCCTGCGCCCTCATCCAAAACGGTTATAGGGATTGAAGAAGTGTTTGTAAAGAACCAGGGCTGATTAGGATTGTTCTGGTTTATCTGTGAAAAAATCCTGATCTTCAAAGCTGAATCTTCCTTTATGGCTTCAAACACCATGTTTGAATCATATGCCGCTTCAAGGCGTGTTGTCGGCCTTACCACGTTCATCACATCGAAAATATACCGGGCTATGATCTCATCATTGTCGATCAGGTCGTGGTGTTCGGCGTACATAGCTCTTAAGGCATGGACTTTTTTCTCGGCTATCTTCAGTATCTGGGCCTTCAGGTATCTCATTACCCCTGCGAGCCCTTCATCTGAAACATCGATGGCATTCAATACAAAGGTCTTACCCTTGTTCCCCGCTTTCAGGCTCAGATCGGCCATTTCTACCGCCGTAAGCAGCAGGATGCCGCTTCCCATCTTTCCTGCGGCACCAAGCACCGAGACATGCTGTAATCTTTCTTCGTAGGTCATTGGTTTGATAATTTGGTTTTTGGTTACTACTTTATGGTCTTCTGGATGACTGGATAACTGGATGACTGGATAGCTTGATAACGGGAGTTCCCGTATTGACGCGCAGCGTCTTTATCCGGCACCGGCAAGGCTTCGCCTTGCCTTACCACTCCGGTTTGCGTTTCTCCATAAACGCCTTCATCCCTTCTTTGGTTGCGGCTTCGCCGAACAAATCCGAGAATGCTTTTGCTTCAAGTATGCTGCCATCCTCAAACGGCATAGTGATCCCTTCGCGTATGAGCTTCTTAATAGCCCCTACCGCCCCTGAACCGTTTGAAGCGATCCTTGTCGCAAGTTTCATCACCTCTTCCATCAGGGTCTCGGGCTCACATAGTTTCTGCACAAGGCCAATACGCAAGGCATCCTCTGCGCTGATGGTATCGGCGGTAAGGATGAGGTAAAGCGCATTGCCCAATCCGGCTATTCTTGACAAACGCTGGGTGCCGGCATAGCCCGGGGTCAGGCCCAGGTTCATCTCCGGCTGTCCGAATTTAGCCAGCTTGCTTGCTATCCTGAAATCACAGCCCATCGCCAGCTCACAGCCGCCGCCAAGTGCATAGCCGTTCACTGCCGCTATGACCGGGATGCGAAGGTTTTCAAGCTGGGCGAATACACTCTGGCCGAACCTTGAAAATTCGTAGGCCCCGGCAGGCTCCATCCCCGACATTTCGGAAATGTCGGCCCCGGCAACGAAGGCCTTGCCTTCACCGGTGATGACAAGCACCCGTACATCGTCACGTCCCTGGAGATCGTGAAGAAAATGATCCATCTCCCTGAAAAACGAGGTATTCAGGGCATTAAGCACCGCCGGCCGGCTGATAGTAACACATGCAATACGGTCGGCAATAGAAATTTTAAGAATCTTATATTCCATCGTTAAATAATTAACAAATAAGTGGTTTTGAGGACTTAAATGTAAGAAAATTTGCCTCTAAAAAAGAATTTTCAAAAAAAATGTCAGGTTTTCCGACGGAAAACGGGATGCATGATAATGGATGCGGGATGCAGGATGCAGGCTAATTGATGCAGGATGCTGAAAAAGGGATGCGGGATGCGGGTGCAGGATGCGGGATGAAGGTTGCAGGTTGCAGGACAGGGATTGCAGGCCTGGTTTATTCTCTGGGAACAGGAACGCCAGGAGTGGTAATTTTGTTCCCGTCACGCAGCGCCCGGTAATGGGGCGACATGATCTCCACTTTTGATTTATTAAAAGTTTCCTGTATGTTTTTATGCAGTTCCGAAAGGATGAAACCCATTTTGTCGGCATCCCTGGTATAGGCGTTGATCTGGTATGAGATGTAAAAATCATCGAGGCTGGTCTGGAACACAAAAGGCTCTGGATGATGGAGGATAAAGTCAGTGGCTTTTGCCGCATCAATCAGTAACTGGTGGACCTGTCGCCATGGGGTGTCGTAACCAATACTGACCGTGGTATGCAGTATAAGTCCGGAATCCCCTGCAAGAGTAGTATAATTGACAACCTCCGAGGAAGAGATCTTGCTGTTCGGGATAGTGATGATTTCGTTTTTGATCGTACGGATCTTTGTCACAGCGAGTGTTTTTTCGACCACATCGCCAATGTCGTTGCCGATTTTTATCCTGTCGCCCAACTGGAACGCCCTGGTAAAAGTAAGCGTAAATCCTGCTATCAGGTTTCCCAGGACGCTGGCAGAGGTTATCGAAAAAAGGAGGCCGACCAGTACTGAAACTCCCTGGAACACTTTTGAATCAGAACCCGGCAGGTATGGATATATCAGAATTACTGTAAACACCCAGATCAGGAACCTGATGATATTGAAAACAGGCAGTGCCCATTCAGGGTAAAAACCCTTGAGCCTGAACTCCCCTTTTTCAATTTCCGTCTTTAAAAACCTGAACAGCCTGATGACTAAAACCGTGATGTAAACGATGACGATGATTGTAAGGAAGTTTGGGATAAAAAACCAGATTGCATTGAGGAAATTTTTTACCGGCTGGAGGATGAAACCCAGGAATATCAGTGAATACACTTTGGTCCAGGGTAAGAGGTAACTGGTAAGCCACAGGGCTGTGAAGAACAGAAGGATGATAAATGCATACCTCGTGATCACGTTAAGGAAATGCAGGATCTGGATCTGCCGTTTCAGGGGGAACACCTGGTAATCCCGGATCTTTAGTTTTGTCAGCAACCCTGTTTTTGCAGCAACAATTTTCCTGTCAAAATAATTATGCAGTTTATTGACCAGGAAGATGAACAGTATGAGTAAAACCAATACAATACCCGAGAAGATAACGCTTTTGACTATCCCGGCCTCGGAGTTTTGCTGAATCCGGTTTTTCAATGCTTCCGCAATCAGCTTATGCCTTTCAAATGCGATGATGTCGGCCGGTTTGTTTTCTGCTTTTGCATCTCCCGCGGTTATTGAAGTAACAACCTGGTCCCTGTATTCCACGTTAATATCGCCATCAGCATGTATAATTTTAAGTGAATCCGGGGCAAAAAACGGATCCTCTGCCAGCTTTTTAATGATAGCTGAGATTGTTTCAGCCCTGTTTTCGGCAGGATACGGCCCGATATTGGTTTTAATATAAAACAATGCCACTCCAAAGGGATCAACAGGATATCCCCTGGCCTCAGCAGGGATTGAATCATGTTCCGCTGTTTTATTTTGGGCAATTACACGGTACGACAATACTGCCAGGGTAATAAAGAGCATGGCAATAAGCTTTAGATGGATTCCCCTTATGTTTTTCATAAACATGGCTGATCAATGACTCCACGAATGTATAAAAATTTTATCATGGCACAATTTTACATAATAGCAGGGTGAAATTTTACCTACTTTTGTGCCCCTGTCATTTTATTTGGATTAAATACAGATAGACGATGGTCATCATGAAATTTGGCGGCACTTCCGTAGGGTCGGCTGAAAGGATAAAAGCAGTTGCCAGGCTTACCGCTTCATATAAAGAACCCAAGATGGTCGTGCTCTCGGCAATGTCGGGGACAACGAACAGCCTTCTTGAGATCGCTGACTCCCTGGCAAAAAGGGATACCGATGCAGCCCATGACAGTATAAACCAGCTTGAGAATAAGTATCATCTTGTTGCTGATGAACTTTTTAAGGACGGGGAGTACAGGGAAATGAGCCACGACCTCTTACGGGAACATTTCAGTTATATACGTTCATTTAGCCTGGATCTTTTCACTGTAAATGAAATAAAATGCCTGGTCGCCCAGGGGGAACTTCTTTCGACTGCCCTGTTTGAATTGTATTGCCGCGAAAGCGGCATGGCATCAGTGCTTTTGCCCGCATTGAATTTCATGCGCATCGACAGGGAGCAGGAACCCGATCATTTTTATATAAAAGAAAACCTCGGGCGGGAACTGGAAAAATATCCCGGGAAGTCGTTTTTTATAACCCAGGGCTTCATATGCCGGAACGCTTTTGGGGAGATCGACAACCTGAAGCGCGGGGGCAGTGATTATTCAGCAGCCCTTATCGGGGTAGCAATGAATGCTTCTGCCATCCAGATCTGGACTGATATCGACGGGTTCCACGATAATGATCCCAGGTTTGTAAAAGACACCCATGCCATTGCCGAACTCTCATTTGATGAAGCCGCAGAGCTGGCTTATTTCGGCGCCAAGATCCTTCATCCTTCCACCATCCTGCCCGCTAAAGTTGCAGGGATCCCGGTGATTATCAAAAACACTTTGGATCCTGAGGCTGCGGGAACTACTATCACCGGTAAAGCCTCTGGAAAGGGCATCAAAGCTATTGCTGCAAAAGACGGGATTACGGCGATACGGGTAAAATCAGGGAGGATGTTGCTTGCCTACGGGTTCATGCGCAAAGTGTTTGAGATTTTCGAGATTTACAGGACACCCATCGATATGATCACAACTTCAGAGATCAGTGTTTCCCTTACGATTGACGATACCAGCCGGCTTTCCCGTATAATAGATGACCTGGAGCATTATGGAACCGTTGAAGCCGATCATGACCATACCATTATTTCGGCCGTGGGAGAAGGGATAGCCGAAGGCAGCGGGGCGGCGCAATCGGTTTTTAACGCCCTCTGCGGGATCCCCGTAAGAATGATCTCATACGGGGGCAGCCAGCATAATATTTCCATACTGATACCCTCATCCTTCAAGAGCCAGGCCTTGAACGCACTCAGCATACATCTCTTTAACAAATGAAATCCGCCAGCATGTTCAAACCGGGTATCATAGAAAAAATCAGGCAGGTCCGCACTCCGTTTTACTACTACGATATGGAAGTGCTGAATGCCACAATCCAGCGCTGCACCATGGAAGCAGTCCGTTATGGTTATCATCTGCACTATGCCCTGAAAGCCAACTCCAACCCGGGGATCCTGAAGATCATCAGCAGTGCCGGTTTCGGGGCCGATTGCGTAAGCGGGAATGAAGTGAAAGCAGCGCTTGAATATGGTTTCCAGGCAAACAGGATAGTGTTTGCAGGTGTCGGCAAAACAGATGATGAACTGCAGCTGGCTTTGCATCACGGTATCCAAAGCATAAACGTGGAATCCATACAGGAAATGGAAGTGATCAATAACCTGGCTTCCGGCATGGGTGTCAAAGCCCGGGTTTCGCTCCGCATCATTCCCAATGTGGATGCCCATACCCACAGGTACATCACAACCGGTCTTGAAGAAAATAAATTCGGCATCCTTCCCTGGCAGTTTGACACTGTGCTTGAGAAACTCGGTTCCCTTGACAGTCTTGAACTTCAGGGGCTGCATTTCCATATTGGTTCACAGATCACCGACCTGGCTGTGTTTAAAAGCCTTTGCGAGCGTGTAAATGAGATCAATGCCTGGTTTATGGAACAGGGGTATCTTACGGATATCATTAATGTCGGGGGCGGACTGGGGGTTGATTACAGCCAGCCGGATAAATGCAGCATCCCTGATTTTGCATCATATTTCGGAATTTTTCACGATCTGATCGAATTACAGGGCCGGCAGCAGCTTCATTTTGAACCCGGCCGTGCCATAGTGGCCCAATGCGGCAGCCTGATCACAAGGGTGCTCTTTGTAAAAGAAGGAGTGAACACCCGTTTTGCTATTGTCGACGCAGGCATGAACGACCTGCTAAGACCTGCGCTCTACCAGAGTTACCATAAGATAGAGAACCTGACCTCCACAGGTGAAAAACGGAAATATGACGTCGTTGGTCCGGTTTGCGAGTCTTCCGATTGTTTTGGGAAAGCAGTTATTTTGCCCGAAACCAGGAGGGGCGACCTCATCGCAATCCGTTCGGCCGGTGCATACGGGCAAACCATGGCTTCCCGTTACAATCTCAGGGACCTGGCGGGAGAAATTTATTCCGATGAACTTTGATTACTGGCAAAGGGATACAGGATGCGGGATGCGGGTTGCATGTTACCTGATATCCCGTGTCGCGTATCCTGCATCTTGCATCCCAAATCCTATTTCCCGAACCTGTAGGCAATATACAGGCCGGCTCCTGCTGTGGCCAGGTTAAAATTAAAATGGTTGTTTGTAACAGTATATTCCGTCGGCTCTTTATATTTTGTGATGTCCTTAACATATGAGACAGTCGGATTGATCTCGGCTCCAAATACCAGGTGGTCTTTTAAAATATAGTTCAACCCGAAAATAAACGAAATTCCGGGATAGAGGGCTGTTTCTGTATTTTCATTACTGGTTGTTCCATTCAAGGTCTGGGTATAATGGATATATTGATAACTTAATCCTGCTTCCGCACCCAGCAAGAGCGAGAATGTGCTGAACAAGGGAACCTTGCTGTCAAATCCAATACGAAAACCCGCCCCATATCCGGTTTGCTTTAATTTTGAACTGTCACTGTTTCGTTGGCTGGAAGAATTTGACGAAAATAGGTTCATGGAAAGCAGGCTGACCCTTAACATGGTCTTTTCACCGCCGTATTTATACCTCAATCCAAAATTGTTGAGGTTGGAGAAAATGATACCGAATTCATGGTATCTCAGGGATGGTGTTTCCTGTGCAATGACCTGGCTGGTCAGGCATCCTGACAGCGCGATAAGGATAAGCAGTTTTTTCATATGATTTGTGTTTGGGTTTTTCTTTTGGGATTGTTCATTGTTCCTCATCTGTCATACAATGGAAAAACCGGCATATCCAATACCTTTAGTTTCCATCTTGGCCCTATCTTCATCCTCTCCCTTGACAAGGAAAGGCTGATAATGCCAACCCCCAGGAAAGGAAGCGTAAGATAGGCCATATCGGGCGTGAAAACCTGCTCGTTATTCACGAGGTGGTTGATCGTTATTACACCAAAAGTAACCCCGGCAAAAATCATGCAGTAAATTCCGACTTTTCGCGGGAACTTATAACTTTTATACACAAATTTGACATTTTCATAAGGAATAGTGATGGGGATATAAGTTTGCAGGGTGAGATTCTTTTCGCCTATATCCCAGAGATGCCCTACAAGAAAAGTGTCGGGTTTGATTGTCCTGACCTGGAATTTATCCTCCACCTTGAAGAAGAATTTCCTTCTGGACCCAACTTTCTCAAGAAGCAGGGTTTTCTGCGGCAGTGCTTCGGCTATGAACAAGAAGATGAAGCTCCAGAAGACCAGGACTTTCAGAAAACAGATCATTAACGGTACCTTAAAAGGCATCCTATTGTCCGAATTTAATGCTTACCCCAAGATTTATAATAGACAAGGTCCCTATGCCGAATTCGCCGCAGAAAGCCCCTCCCCTTCCAACCCTGAAACCGAGAAGGGTAAGCTGGGCTGCCGGTGCCAGTTCCTGCTTGCTGCTGGAGCCGGTACCTCCTGAACCTGACTCGCTGTAATAATCCATTGCCACACCTATTGCAATACCCGAGTACATGGCGAATGTAGGCTTGTTAAGGTATTGGAATTTGATCCTCGCGAGGGCCTGTAAATAATTATAATTCTTGGTGCTGTTCGAATTAATGTTATACTTTGCAGAGATAGGCGTATATGCGATCTGGAATCCAACGCCTATTATTTTGTTCATGGACCGGGTATAACCCAGAATGAATGTGCCGATACCGGTATAAGACCAGTTAGTGCCAGAATTCATGTTTATGTAATAATACAGGGAGCCCATCCCGTAAGTGACATAAACCTCATTAAGAAGGTCTTTCTGATGAGGTTTCTCCTTTATTGCAGCCTGTTCCGTCTGGGCGAACAGCATACCGCTGAAGAGGAACAGGATCACTAAAGTGAATAATGCTTTTTTCATGGCTTTATTTTTTAGGAATTATAATGCATTGTTGTATCAGGCTGTATCACAAATTTACATGAAAAATGTTTAAATTTGATCGGGGATTTGAAATATAATTATTCAAAATGGGAGATTTTAGCAGAAGGAAGGGGATTTATTCAGGCTTGCTGCCGATGCCCGTAAGAACTTGTATGGTGGTCATGCTGCTGTCATTCATCCCCGGGTTGGCATCGGCCCAGGTCCCATTGAAAGTGATGACTTTCAATATCCGTTTTAACAACCCCTCCGACAGTATATATAACTGGGACCACAGGAAGAATATGGTCACAGGAATATTTCATAAACACAGCCCCGATATTGCAGGCCTTCAGGAGGCGCTGTATTCACAGCTGGGTGACCTGGAGGACTCCCTGAAAACCTATACATGGTTCGGAGCCGGAAGGGATGACGGTCAGAAAGCAGGTGAATTTGCCCCCATTTTATATAAAACATCGAGGTTTATAAAGATCGATGGCGCCTGGTTCTGGCTTTCAAAGACCCCCGACATACCCGGATCCAGGTCATGGCATGCTGCCTGTACAAGGATTGTAACCTGGTTAATGCTCAGGGACAGGCAAAGCGGGCAGCTGTTTTTCTTCTTTAACACCCATTTCGACCATGCCAGCGAAGAAGCGAGGAGAGAGAGCGCAAAACTGCTCAGGAAAAAAATTGATGAAATAACATCGGGAAGAACGGTTATTGTTAGCGGGGATTTTAACTCCACCTCCTCCGACCAGGCATACAAACTGCTAACCGATAAATCCTCCCCCGGCTTCCTCACAGATACCAGGGCTTCACTTCCCGATACAGTCAAAGAACCCGCTTATTCCTTCATAGGTTTTCCGTATCAACCCGAAGAAGGGAATCTCATCGATTTCATATTCACACGGAATGCGCCCTTATGGAAAGTTGGCAGTTACCATATCATTACCGATAACCGGGATGGATTATACCCATCAGACCATCTGCCGGTTGCTGTTGAATTTTTAGTGGGAAAATTAAAATAAACATTATTCAACTCACTTGTAGAAATTTGGTGCCTGTTTCTCTATCTTTGCCCTTCGCAATATCCTTATTCCATGAAAAAAGCTTTTAAAATTTCCGGCATCTGCCTGGGGGCTATCTTACTGCTCCTTGTGATCATGTTTTTTCTTCCTTTTATCTTCCAGGATAAATTCGCCAGCATAATTAAAACCACGGCGAATAAAACCCTTAAAACCGAAGTAAATTTTTCGGCCATGGATGTTTCATTCTTTACTTTCTTCCCAAATCTCACTATCACGCTTACCGATTTCTCCCTGAAATCGTCAGCCCCGTTTAACAGCGACACCCTTATCAGGGCAAAGGATATCTCGTTCGGGGTGAACCTCTGGAGCGTTTTCAAAGGTCCGCTGAAAATCACAAGGGTTTATATTGTTAAAGGGAAGGTCGTGCTGCAGTACAATGAAAAAGGGGCTTCAAATTTCGACGTCTATGCTTCCGCCACCGATACTGTTAAGAAAAAAGAGCCAACGCCATCCGGCGAAGCCGAAATTAAAATAGAATCCATTGCATTTATAAAAACCGATTTCATTTATTCGGATGCTTCAATTCCCCTGAAAATAACTGCCCGTGGGATCAATTACAGGGGGAAAAGCAAAATCAGCAAGGATATCCTGAAACTCGCGTCAAATGTACAGATCGAATCACTCGACCTGGAATACGATCATGTGACTTACCTGAAAGACAAACCTGTCAAGGCAAAGCTGGTTACATCCATCAACATCAATTCGCTCGACATGAAGTTCGAGAAGAACGACCTCACCATTAAGAACATCCCATTCGAGTTCAGGGGAGAATTCGGTTTCAAAAAAGAAGGGTATGAACTTTTCCTTTCCCTGTTCTCGGGGTATAACGATGAATATATAAGCGGTTCACTGCGGATGATCAGCACCAAAAAGCTATGGATAGCCGCAAAAGCCGATGTTAATATGAACCTGAGGAACTGGGGGCTGGGATTTGGCATGAAGGGCGTTGAATTAAAAGGCATCTATTCACTGAAGTTTGATGCCCAGGGCGACTATTTCACCGGCAGGGATCCGAAAGGCAGAAGTCATGATACGGTCATCCTGAGCATCCCGAACTTCAACCTGGTTTCAACCCTTAAAGACGGATTTATCAGGTACAAAGAATATCCCCAGGCCCTGAGCGGCATCACCGCTAAATTAACCGCTTCCTGCAAGGACCATGATTACCGCTCGGTCAAAGTGAGCCTTGATGACCTTAAAGCCGGGTTCCTGAAAAATAAGATCGAAGGATATTTCAGGCTGAACGGCCTGAAGGACCTGCCTGTTGAAGGGAGTATCAAAACCAGTGTGAACCTCGCTGAAATGAGGCAGCTTATTCCCATCGACAGTCTCGACTTCGGAGGGGTTATCGATCTCAGTCTCGATATAAAAGGAAAGTATGCCCCCGGGAAAAAGCTTTTCCCCATGACCATACTCAACGTAAAACTCAGCGACGGGGATATCCAGACGAAATACTACCCCCACCCTGTCGACAGGATCAACATGCTGCTCATTGTTACCAATACCTCCGGGAAACTGTCCGACACCAGGGTCTTACTGGATCCGTTTTCATTCAGGTTTGAGGGGAAGCCCTTTGAAGTCAGGGCTACCCTGAGCAACCCCGATAACATCAGCTATGACATCATTTCTAAAGGCTCTGTTGACCTGTCGAGGGTATACAAAGTATTTGCGCGCAAAGGGATGGACCTCGGCGGATATATAGAAACCGACCTGAAACTCAAAGGCAGCCAGGGCGATGCCATGGCAGGCCGTATCGACAAACTGTCCAATTCGGGACGACTTACGCTGCGTAATATCGCTTTTACATCGGAATACCTGCCCAAACCTTTCATGATTAAATCGGGCGTTTTCCGTTTCGACCAGGACAAAGTATGGTTTGAAAAATTCGATGGCCGTTACGGGGCTTCGGATATCATGATGGATGGGCATCTGAGCAATGTTATTAATTATGTGCTTTCCGATAAACAAAAACTGAAGGGCAGTTTTAATTTCAATTCCGATTATCTGCTGGTGGATGAGTTTATCCCCGGAGCGGGAAGCGGGAAGCGGGAAGCAGGGAGCAGGGAACCGGAGAAGGGATCACCAGTAACCAGTCCCCAGTCACCGGCCAAGGCTCAAGGCACAGGCGTGATAATTATCCCTGAGAACCTGGAGATCGGATTGAAAGCCAACCTTAAAAAGGTGGGTTACGCCAAACTCGAGATCCATGATCTCAGCGCTGCCGTGGAAGTCAAAAAGGGCATGCTGCTCCTCAAGGACATGAAGTTTGACCTGATAGGCTGCAAGGTAGCCATGGATGCAACTTACGGAAGCATCAGCCCGACCAGGGCCTTTTTCGATTTTCATATCTCGGCCAATGATTTCGATATCAAGCGGGCTTATAACGAAGTTGAGATGTTCAGGAACCTTTCCACATCAGCAGGTAAATGCGAAGGCATTGTTTCCCTCGATTACAACCTCAAAGGGGAACTGGATGCAGGAATGAACCCGGTGTATCCCTCACTTTCAGGAGGAGGCTTGCTCAGCCTGAAAAAGATCAAGGTGTTGGGGTTGAAGCTGTTTACCGATATGAGCAAGAACCTGCAGAAGGAAAAGATCAAAGATCCCAATCTTTCAAAAGTCGACCTTAAGACAACCATAAAAAACAATGTGATCTCCCTGGAAAAAACAAAAATGAAGATCTCCGGGTTCAGGCTCAGGATCGCCGGGGAATCAAATTTCAACGGAAGTCTCAGTGCAAAAGCCAGGCTGGGGCTCCCCCCCCTGGGTATCATCGGGATCAACATGAGGGTTCTGGGGACCATGGATAATCTCAGGTTCAAATACGGGAAAGGAAGCGGGGACGAGGATGTTGACGAGACCCAGTACAGCGATGAGATCCCGAAAGACATCCTGAATAAGATCAAGAGTGCCAAGGAAGAGGATCTCAAAGATGAGCCACAGTAATTAAAAGGCTTTCGATCGACAGATAAGGAAGAGGACCTCAAAGACGAGCCCCGGTAAAAAACGGCTTTCGAAAGGCAGATCACGCCAAAGGCAAAGAACGGTATAGATTCTACTCTTCTTTCGGCCTGGATGCCCTGTACAGAAGTATGTAAAACCAGACGTTATAAAGCATCAGGAAAAAAAACAGGTTCGCAGTCATCACCATAAGGAATCCCCAGCCATATATGAACAGCAGACAAAAGAGCAAGATGGCCGAATGGGCATACATAGAATAAACAAAGGATCTTGTCCTCAGGGCCCAGATCTTTTCAGTTTCGTTCTTAAACCTCGAAAAGGCCAGAAAAAACAAACCCAGCAGCAGGGTGGTGCCGCAGATCTCCTCGCTGATGTTGTTTGTGATCACACGGAATTCGGAAGTCTGCAGATAGGATGCATAAACAACAAAGACTTTAGCTTCGAGGAATTCGGGCTTGATCCCATATCCGAACCTGATGACTGTGAATACCAGCCCTGCAATTGTAAGTATAATGCCGATGTACCTGAAATATCGTGGAAGCAATATTTTTGAATTATCCATAGGGTAGGGATTATTGAATTTTAACCGGCAGCAAAAGTACCTAAAAATTTGACTTTCACCTCTATTTCTCTTATATTTACAGGGTAAATGCCCCTGCCATGAAAGCCAGATTCCTGATCCGGAGAAACGCCCTCCTTTTCCCGGCAGCCATGATCCTGCTGACCACCGGTATAGTTTGCCATACCAACGGGAAAGTATTCGCCCAGTCCTCAAAATACAAATTTGAAGAAACTATAAACCTCGTGAACCTGGTCAATGACGCGGCGGCGGAAGTTAACCGTAAAGGCGAAAATGCATTTCATGAATTCATGAACAACGGCAGCCGTTGGAGGAGCGGTGAGACTTATGTCTTTGTTTGCGGGCTCAAAGGGGATATTTTCGTTCATGAAGACCCGGCCCTGGTCGGGAAGAACGAATATGAGCTCAGGGATGTAAACGGCAAACCGATAGTGCAGTGGTTTATAAGGAAAGCCCTGGGCGTGGGGCAATGCGGCTGGACCCATTACGAATGGGTGAAACCCGGTAAAACCAGCCCTTCCTGGAAATCGACCTATATTAAGCTCGCCAAATCGCCATCCGGCACCATTTACGCTGTCGGGTCCGGGTTGTATAATATGCACATGGAAAAAGAATTTGCAATAGATGCAGTGAATGACGCCATGAGCCTGATCAGAACCATGGGAAAGGACGCCTTTCGCATACTCCGGGATACTGCATCTGAATTTGTTTACAAAGATACTTATGTGTTTGTGCTCGATTCCCTTTACAATACCCTCGTAAACCCTGCCGACCCCGCTCTCGAGGGGAAAAACCAGAAAGACATGAAAGATCCCTCGGGTAAGCTTTTCATCCAGGATATAGTGAGAACCGCATTGGAAAACGGGCAGGGATGGGTCGATTACCTTTGGCCAAAACCCGGTACAACAAAAGCAGTGCGCAAAGCTTCCTATGTCAAGAAAATGATCGTAAGGGGGGAGGTCTTTATCGTTGGCACCGGGGTATACCTTGACTAGACTGTTAACAACCTATAGGTTCCTGATTTTCCTTTGCCTTACAGGCCGGGTCTTTGGTTGAAAAATTCTTTGCAATCCCTGAAAAAACTTGCTTTTTCAGCTTGTTTTATTATATTTGTTAAGACTTCCATTGTTAAGCCATATAATATGGGAATAAATCAGGCTATAAAAGAAAAGCTTCTGAGTATTAATGAAACCCTGCCTGGAATTATTCTGGAGGATCATTTTAAACTCCGGCCCGATATGGCCAGAGCTTATACTGAACATCAAAAAAAGAAATTCAAAAGCGACATTTCCTGGATCATCTCTTTCCTTGCAGAAGCTGTCTGGGCCGGACAAGCTGCTTTATTCGAGGAGTTTATTTCCTGGCTTAAAACCTTCCTTGATTCTGAAAAAGTACCAATGGAAGATTTAAAGGAAAGCCTTGAGCTGCTTAAAATCAGGATCAATGAAGCATGCAGTGATGATGAAAACCACTTGATAAACCCCTTAATGGAATCGGCCGTCAGCATGGTTTTATCAGAAGGAAATAAAATTTCATTGCCTGCATCGGATAATCATCTGACCCCTGTTGCCGGTAAATACATGGATTACTTATTACATGGCAAACGTAATGATGCTTTATCACTGATCATCAGTGAGTTTGAGGCAGGGACAACCGTCAGGGAGATTTATCTTGATGTGTTTCAACCGGTTCAGTATGAAATCGGCCGGCTCTGGCAAACCAATAAAATAAGCGTAGCCCAGGAACACTTTTGTACAGGGGCCACCCAGCTGGTCATGTCACAATTATATCCGTATTTATTTACAGGGGAAAAGAAGGACCGGAAGATGGTAACTACTTGTGTGTCGGGTGAATTACACGAGATAGGCGCCAGGATGGTTACTGATTTTTTCGAAATGGAAGGATGGGATACATATTATCTCGGGGCGAACATGCCTGTTGATGGAGTGATCAGGTTTCTTTGTGAGATCAAGCCCCAGTTGCTGGCCATATCGGCAACCATGACATTCCATGTAAGCTCTGTCGAAGAAATGATAAGAAATATCAGATCGGCCCCGGGAATTCCATCAGAATTAAAGATCCTGGTCGGGGGCTACCCGTTTAAAGTGGCAGAAAGGCTTTGGGAACAAGTCGGAGCCGACGGATGTGCCCTGGATGCCCTGGAAGCTGTGAGCCTGGCCGAAAAATTAATAGCAGCCTGAACAAATGGAAAAAATCGGGAAGCACTTTTCATTGCGCTGCAACCTGGATGGCCGTGTCATTCAGATACTGCAGGACGATGATAAGGTTCTGTCACCTTCTCTTGAAGGAAGTATGCTCTTCTCGACCGTGGTCACCGGGGACCTGGATAAAATGCTTAATTTCTTCCTCGAATTAAAACTTAAAGGCACAGCTATCGGCTGGGAGATCAATGTTTCCACCCGCAAGGGGCCCGAGACATACTCGTTTTTCGGAGGAGTCTTTGATGACAGTATTGGTATTGCAGCTGCCACAACTAAAAATGGAGCACAGTTGCTTTTTACTGAATTAACAAGGATCAATAACGAACAAACAAACCTTATCCGGTCCATTTCGAAAGAGAATGCCAGGCTTCTGAATAACTCCGGGGAGGAAACGGGAGTTTCATTTTATGAGGAGCTGAGCCGGCTCAACAATGAACTGGTCAACATGCAACGTGAGCTGGCTAAGAAGAACAGGGATCTGGCCAGGCTGAGCAAGCTTAAAGACCAGTTCCTTGGTATTGCTGCCCATGACCTCCGGAGCCCGATTGGAGTAATCCTCGGTTATTCCGAACTCCTGCTCGACCAGGATATTAAAACCAACCCTTCTGATCAGGCGGATCTTCTTCAACGTATTCACAAGACCGGACATTTCATGTTGGGCCTTGTCAATGATCTTCTCGATATTGCTAATATAGAATCGGGGAAACTGGAACTAAACCTTTCGGAACAGGATCTCACCGAGGTTATAGGTGAAACAATCAGGATGAATGAAATGTTTGCCCGGGCAAAGTCCATAAAGGTTAAATTTGAAAACCCGGGCAAGAGGTTGAAGATCTATATTGACAGGCCCAAGATAGAACAGGTTCTTACGAATTTACTTACGAATTCCATAAAGTATTCTTTCCCTAAATCGAAGATCACGATCAGTATTGAATCCTCCCCGCAAAAGGTCAGAGTTTCAGTAAATGACCAGGGCCAGGGAATAAAGGAAGAAGAACTGGGGAAGTTATTCAAACCATTCCAGAAAACCTCTACCCGATCTACCAATGGGGAAAAGAGCACAGGCCTGGGTTTGTTGATCGTAAAAAAAATAGTGGAGGCCCACAAGGGCGAAATCGGGGTAACCAGCAAGTTTGGCGTTGGATCGGAATTTTTCTTCACCCTGCCATTGAAACCGCCTGAGCCGTCGGCCTTAGATGCTGTTTGAAATCCTGCCTGGTAATCCACTGAAAGAATTTCACAAAATAAAAAGCCTTGCATTCCAATGACCTGCAAGGCTTTTTATTTCAATGGGTGACCCCGAAAGGACTCGAACCTTCAACCAACAGAACCGGAATCTGCCATTCTATCCAATTGAACTACGGGGCCGGAATGACGGCAAAGGTAAGAAAAATCGTGATCCGGTTCACAACTCATGCCTGATGCCTCGTGACTCTTGGCTCATCACTCATCACGCATGGCTCTTGGCTGATGCCTCATGGCTCATCACTCATTCGAACTTCGAACGTATCGCCTCAATCTCTTTAGCCAGGACGGTTTTCAGTTCATCTGTTTTCTTATGGGCCGATGCTATCTGATCGTCAATTTTTTTCCCGGAATCAACAACCTTCTGCCCCAGTTCATGGATCTTCGAAGCTGCCAGGGTCTGCACATCTTCAAGCTTCTTCAGGAACTCCCTGTTTCCTTCTTCACTATCTTTTTTTATCCTGGCAAGTCCGTCCCTGATCTGCTGTTCAAGAGTATTGGATCTTTCATTTAAAAGTGTTTGCAGGTTCCTGTCAACATGGGCCAGGTTATCACTGAATGCAACAAGCCGGTCATCGGTTTCCTGCCTGAGGGCCGACATTTCGCTTTCCGATTTATCAAGAACCGCTTTGAGTTCCGCGATCCGTCTTTCACGTTCTTCCCTCTGGGCTTTCATTTTCTCCAGGACTTCATCCATGTTTTTACTGTGGGTCCCCCTGTGGGTAAACCACCTGATTGCTATCAGGATGATCAATAAGAGGATTATCAATCCGAAAGCAAGGCTTCTCAACATTAACGCATGTTCGATCTCTTCGATGCCTTCCTCCATTTTCAGCAACCTGGCCGAATAAGTTTTCACTGTATCCTGGTTTGCTTTCGTAAGTGAGTCGTGTTTGGCCATGTCGAGATGTTCCTTAAGCTCAGCCTCATTCATCTTAACAAAGGATTTCTGAACATTGTTCAGCTGGCTTTTCAGCCGGGCATTCTCATTTTCTATTTTTGTGATCTTCTGGCGGACCAGGTTGAGGTCCTGTGCATCCTTTGAAGTTTGGGCAAACATGCATAATGGAATTATCAGCGCAATAATCCCTGAAAGAATTGTTTTCATCTTATGTTGGTATTTAGTTTCCTGATTTTCAAAGATATAAAAATTAACAGCATATGTCAAGGAAATACCGGTTTATTTGAACGGGGGTAAGGAAGAAACCGTTATTGTAATTCATTTGCCCGCCGGTGATTATCGCTATAGCCTTATGGTATTGAAGGTGTGATGATTAAAGATGAAGATATTGCCGTATGCTATCTTTTTGCTAATTTTGAGGTCCCTGCTCCAAATGAGAATTGGAGCTGTGGTAAAAGCAAAACCATAAATATCAAGCATATGTCAGAGAAAATCTTCGATAAAGTAAAACCCGGTGTTGCAACAGGCGATGCCGTGAAGGAAATATTCCGTATTGCCAAAGCCAACAAATTTGCCATTCCTGCTGTAAACGTTATCGGGACAGATTCCGTCAATGCTGTTCTTGAAGCGGCAAAGACAGTGAATTCCCCTATTATCATACAGTTTTCAAACGGGGGCGGGGTGTTTTTTGCCGGCAAGGGGCTGAAGAACGAAAATGAATCAGTTGCCATTCGTGGCAGTATCTCGGGGGCACAGCATATCCATACCGTGGCCGAAATGTATGGCATTCCCGTTATCATCCATACCGACCATGCTGCAAAAAAGCTCCTGCCTTGGATCGACGGCCTGCTCGATGCAGGTGAAAAATATTACAAAGTGCATGGCAAACCTCTTTTCAGCTCGCATATGCTTGACCTTTCGGAAGAGCCACTGCATGAGAACATCGACATCTGCAAACGCTACCTTGAAAGGATGAGCAGGATGGGGATGACCCTTGAGATCGAACTTGGCGTGACCGGGGGCGAAGAAGACGGGGTTGACAATACCAGTATTGACAGCTCACGTTTATATACCCAGCCTGAACATGTTGCTTATGCCTACGAACAATTGAAAAGCATCAGCGAAAACTTTACCATTGCCGCTTCATTCGGGAATGTGCACGGTGTATACAAACCGGGCAATGTAAAGCTCGAGCCTGTGATCCTTCATAACTCCCAGGTTTATATACAGGAAAAATTCAATACCGGGCCAAATCCGGTGAACTTTGTGTTCCATGGCGGATCAGGCTCTGAACCTGAGAAGATCGCTGAAGCTATCGGCTACGGTGTTGTCAAAATGAATATCGACACCGATACCCAGTGGGCTTTCTGGGAAGGTGTGCTTAAATTCTACAAAAAGAATGAAGGCTACCTTCAGGGCCAGATTGGTAATCCGGAAGGGGAAGACAAGCCGAACAAGAAATTTTACGATCCGAGGGTATGGCTGCGCAGCGGCCAGGCGTCGATGGTGGAACGCTTAAAAGTTGCGTTCAAGGACCTCAACTGTATTGACAGGAACTAAAGGGATTTACGAATTACGATTTACGATTGATATTGAATTCGTAATTCGTAAATATTAAAAACCCAGTCCTGTATACACATCCTTTGAGTGAACACTCAGCACAGGTATTGGAGACTGGTTAACAATTTGCTGGGCATAAGGGCCTAACCAGAGCGTGGAAGCTGAGGATTCCTGCTCCGTCATTATCGAGATCAGGTTTGCATCCATCTTTTTGCCGTACCTGATTATAGATTCAGGAACATTTTCGGTTTCTTCGGATGCAGTAATATACTTCACTCCCTCCTTGATAAAGAACCGTTCCACCTGTGATGCATAAAGGTCGACATTTTGCCTTACTGCCTTTGTCTTTGTGCTGTATATCTTTAAAATATCAACTTCGGCATCATGTGCTTTGGCGAGCATGGCGGTGAAGGATGCTTTCTGCCTTGTTTCCTGGGTGGAATCTATGGACAAAACTATTTTTTTCAGGGGCCTGCTGATACTGACCCCTCCCCTGATTGTGATAACCGGGCAGGTACAGGCCGAAACAATGCGGTTTGCATTGCTCCCTATCCAGAATTTCTCGAAACCCGATGCGCCGTGGGTCCCGCAAACCACCATAAACGCTTTACTCGTCCTGGCCTCCTCGGCAATCTCGGTATACACTTTCCCGGTCCTGATTTTATAAGTGATCTTGCTCCCGGTAAGTTCCGGCTGATACTTTTCAATCAGTTGGTCAAACTCCTTTTCAACCTTTTTCGATTCGTCTTTGGTTATTTCACCGAATTTATCGGTTTGACCGGCGGCTTTACTTACCCATACGAGGAGCATTTCACTCCTTGAATTCTGGGAAATTGACAAGGCATGTAAAAATGCATTCAGAGAACAATCTGAAAAATCAATAGCTACGACAATCCTGTGCATAAGTTCCGGTTTTAAAGTTCGACTTGGGGTATATTGATCAGGTCTGATATGATAAAGGCATTCGGAAAATCTGCATTAATCTCTGTAAGATACCTTATAGCGTCAAGTTTGCTTCTGAAATCACCGATCTTAACTTTATAATTCGGGGATTTAAATACCAGGTATGCTTTAACTTCAGGGTGTTTTGCTAGAAATTCGTCCATAGCCGATTGAGCTTTGGTTTTGGAATTATTCCCGGAATCGGAAAAAATCTGTATCCTGTATCCTTCCTGGTTATTGCCTGCTTCATATATTTTTACCTGCTTCTGAATAAGTTCGTCGAGCAGTTTATCCTGGTAGATCGTCACTGCCCCGCTGTCGTTACGCACCTCCTGGGCAAATCCGCTACGCCATCCGGCAGAAATAAAAAGAATCAGAAGTATAACGATTTGTCGGCTCATATTATTTCAGGCAAAAATGTTCCTGTGGATGCACACTGAGTATCGGGATCGATGACTGGTTGATCATTTGTTGAGCCTGGGCCCCAAGCAGGATGTTGACAGGGGTTTCCTGTTCGGTCATAATGGCAATGAGATCGGCTTTTACATTCACGGCATACTGTAAAAGGGCCTTGGTAACATCATTCGACACCATGCTGTCCTGAACGCAATGGATGTCGTTTCCCTGAAAATAGGCTACAGACATCTGCAGGTATTTCTCTGCAATCCTCTGGATAGAATTCAGGTGACTGGAATGGGTTGCCACAACGTGCACTTCCGATTTGAACAGTTTGGCCAGGCGTGCAACAAACGGCAGCTTTTGTATGGTCTCTGAAGAGCCGTCAACAGGCACAACGATCCGTTCCATAGTTTTCTTGATCTCAAAATCATGCCTTACCGTTATGACTGGGCTTGATGCATAAGTAACGATACGGAATGCGTTACTGCCGATCCAGAACTCCTCAAAGCCGCTTACGCCGTGTGTTCCCGTGATCACAAGCAAAGCGCCGAGACTCTTGGCCAGGGTGTCGACTTCATGAAAGACTTTGCCTTTCCTGAGTTTGAACTCCATTTTCAAACCCTTGTTCATTTTTTTCCCGAATTGCAGGATGATCTCATCGAAGCGTTTTTTGGCTTCATTACGGTTTTGATAGGAAGTATCGGGGTAAAGAGATTCGTTTGAACTGATTTTGTCAACCCAGACCAGGGTGATGTCACACTTCAGTTTATTTGCAAGCGGGGTTGCATACTCAATCGCGTGAATTGAGGAGGTGGAGAAGTCAACCGCTACAACAATTGGCTGCATACAAGCGGAGTTAGGGATTAATAAGGTAAAAGTAATAAAAATATTCCTGAATTGACAGCGGTGTTTTTTTTACTTTTGTGTGGATGAACGAAAATCTTGACCCCAGCTCACGCGATCTGAGCCCTATCGAGAAGGAGATCGAAGCGGTTTTGCGCCCTTCGGGTTTTTTCGAATTTTCAGGGCAGGAATCTATTGTTGAAAACCTGAAGATTTTTGTTCAGGCTGCAAAGCAGAGAAACGAATCACTGGATCATGTTTTGCTTCATGGCCCTCCGGGATTGGGGAAGACAACCCTTGCATATATTATAGCCAATGAGCTGGGTGTCAATATAAAAGTAACTTCAGGCCCTGTCATTGACAAGCCGGGTGACCTTGCAGGGCTTTTAACCAACCTGGAAGAGCATGACGTGCTGTTCATCGATGAGATCCATCGTTTGTCGCATGTCGTTGAAGAATACCTGTATTCGGCCATGGAAGATTTCAAGATCGACATATTGATCGAGACCGGTCCGAATGCACGTTCAGTCCAGATCAAGCTCAACCCGTTTACCCTCATAGGCGCTACAACACGTTCCGGGCTCCTTTCGGCTCCCATGCGTTCACGTTTCGGCATACATTCCCGCCTTTCGTATTACAGGTCGGAGACCCTCGATATCATTGTCAAGCGTTCGGCCGAGATATTAAAAGTTCCCATTGACCAGGCTGCGTCGGTTGAAATAGCAAGGCGAAGCAGGGGCACCCCCCGCATAGCGAACCTTCTTCTCAGGAGGGTCCGTGACTTTGCGCAGATCAAAGGCGACGGGAAGATAGGCCTCGAAATAAGCCAGTATGCGCTTAAAGCGCTCAATGTTGACAAGCATGGGCTCGATGAGATGGATAATAAGATCCTTTCGACTATTATTGACAAGTTCAGGGGTGGCCCTGTAGGGCTTACTACCATAGCGACAGCTGTTTCGGAAGATTCAGGCACAATTGAAGAAGTGTATGAGCCTTTCCTGATCCAGGAAGGTTATATCATGAGAACACCCCGAGGGAGGGAAGCAACGGAGCTGGCGTACAAGCACATTGGGAAGATAAGGGGCGTGGAACCGGGGTCGCTGTTTTAGATGTTATGGATTGATGAATCAGAAGCGATGCATTTCACACAAGCCGCCTTGGGTGTAGCGCAGCAAACCCCAGCGGCGGTGTGAAGATGCGAGCGATTTACTGAGACCTTATGATGAAAGAACAAATCCGCAAGAAGGCCCTGGAACTTGGATTCGACGCCTGCGGCTTTGCGCCGGCAGCTCCAATCGATAACCTGAAAGAATTTTACGAAGGGTTCCTTGGCGAGCACCGCCAGGCTACATTGGGGTACCTCGAACGGTATGCAGAACAGCGGCTGGATGTTTCCCTGCTGCTCAAGGGAGTGAAAACCGTGATCGCGGTCCTCATGAACTATAATCCCCCCCAGCTTATTCCCGAAGAAGACAATTATATTATTTCCAGGTATGCCTACGGGAAACGATATCCGCCCTATATAAAACCAAAACTCAGCCAGCTTGCAGGCTTCGTTGATTCGATAGGCGGGACGGGGAATACAAGCAGGGTCTTCGTTGATTCCGGACCGGTGCTTGAAAAGGCCTGGGCCCAGAGGTGCGGTACAGGCTGGCAGGGGAAACATACCATTCTCATAAATCCCGCCATGGGTTCTTTCTTTTTTATCGGTATTATATTTTCCACTCTTGAGATCGAACCCGACAGGCCTGAAACAGACCATTGCGGAAACTGCAACAAATGCATGGAGGCCTGCCCTACCGGGGCTATCGACAGGCCTTACCAGCTCAACATCCGCAGGTGCATATCCTACTGCACCCTGGTGAAAGATGCTGAAATGCCCGATGATGTGCGGTCAAAACTGGGCAAAAGGATCTTCGGATGCGATATCTGCCAGGATGTATGCCCGTTCAACCGTTTTGCCAAACCCACAACCGAGGCTCATTTCCATCCTTCAGAAGCCCTGGAAAAGATGAGGCGGAACGACTGGTTGAACCTTACGGAAGAAAAGTTTAAAGAACTTTTTAGCGGGTCATCCATTGGGGAAAAAGGATACGGATGGCTGATGAGGAATGTGAGGAATGCCAGCGGTTCCCTATCCTAGGTCCCCCAGCGATAGCTGTCGACCTCCAGTCCGGCAAGCGTCAACGCCCTGTCAACCACTGTCATGACAACTTCATTGATAGTAGCCGGCTTTGAGTAAAAGGATGGCGAAGCCGGGCAGATGGTGGCGCCAGCTTCGGCAAGGAGTTTCATATTGTTCAGGTGGATGAGGTTGTACGGGGCCTCGCGCGGAACGAGGACCAGTTTTCGTTTTTCTTTTAAAATAACATCCGCGGCCCGGGTCATGAGGTCGTCGGATACTCCTGAAGCAATGCGGCCGAGGGTTCCCATGGAGCAGGGACAGATGATCATGGCTGTGTAAGCTGCGGAACCCGAGGCCATGGGTGCGAAGAAATCATTGGGGTTATAAATAGTGAACGGCAGGGATGCAAGTTCAATCGGCCCGAGCTCATACTCCCATACCTTCCTTGCGTTGTTTGAAAACACCACCGAAACATCTTTCAGCTGCCCGCTCAGCCCGACCAGTTTTTCGAGAAGAAGCTTCCCGTATATTGAACCGGAAGCCCCTGTTATACCTATGATCAGTTTGTTGTTCAAACTCAGGCCCTTTTGTTAAGGTTAATATTCAAACTTTTTGAAATCCCAGGAGAGGGTCAAAGATAATACATTATTATACTGTCCGGTCTCAAAAAGGATATGCCTGTAACCCGGGGGCTCAGGATTTGCCGGTACGCGTATTGAGAGCAGGGAGTAATTGAACCTGAACCCGGCTTTGAGATGGTGTGAAAGATAGCAACTGAAGCCGAGGATGCCGCTTAGAGTAATGGGCCGCAACGCAACCGTATTCGTCACGGGCAGGCCGTCATACTCTTCCAGTGACCCCAGTAGAACATCTATAGCAGGCCCCGCTTCTGCCTGGAAACGTCTAGCGAAAGTATACTGGTACAAGAAAGGTATTTCAAGGTAATGTATCCTCAGCAGGTATGAATGGTCCCCTGCCCCGCTGTCGGGATTGGAAGCCCTCCGGCTGCCTTTCTGAAAATATTCCATCTCCATCTGGAATGAAGAATGTGGGGAGACCCTGAGGTAAACATAGGCTCCTGCCTGGTACCCGAACTTATGATACCCTTCGTAGGTATCTCCGTCAACCTGGCTTACATTTCCCCCGGCCAGTATGCCCCCGTTGAACTTCTGGGAATATCCCATCAACGGTAATATGAAAAGCATTAACAGTAAGGTTCTTTGCATGATCGTTGCGGTTTACCCCGATGTAACGCTAATTTCTTAAATTTGTTGGATCAATGGGTATTCCTTTATGGAAAACAAAGATACCATTATTCTGCTGGTGGATGACGAAGCCGATATCCTCGAATTCCTGGGGTATAACCTTGAAAAAGAGGGGTTCAGGATACTGAAGGCAAGAAACGGGCAGAAAGCGATCGAACAGGCTTCTGAACATAAGCCCCACCTGATCATCCTGGATATCATGATGCCGGGGCTTGACGGTATTGAAACCTGCAACCAGCTACGCAAGATGCCCGGGATGCAGGATTCGCTGATAGTTTTTCTGACCGCCCGGGGGGAGGATTATTCCCAGATTGCAGGTTTCGAAGCCGGGGCCGACGATTACATTACCAAACCCATCAAGCCGAAAGTCCTCGTCAGCCGTATACAGGCATTGCTGCGCAGATTCAGGCATGTTCCCGAGGTCTCGGGAAAGATCGTAACAAAGGAATTTACAGTAGACCAGGAGAAATACAGGGTGATGAAGAACGATGAGGAGATCATCCTGGCCCGGAAAGAATTTGAGATACTTCAGCTTCTCGTTTCCAAACCAAATAAGGTATTTACACGTGAAGACATCTTCACCCGCTTATGGGGGGAGAATGTGATCGTGGGCGACCGTACCATTGATGTACATATCAGGAGGATACGCGAAAAAGTGGGAACCGACCGTATCAAAACCATTAAAGGGGTCGGTTATAAATATGATGAGGAATGAAATTCCATGACCCCCGTGTTGTTGTTCTGTTGAATGCTTCGGCCGTAACCGCCGGGTATATTGTATTGTTCTTTATCTCAACCTGCATCCTGCACCCTGAATCGCTTCTTGGATTTGCGATGTATTGCATGCTTTTCGTAAGCGGCGGATTGCTTTTTGCAGGGACCTATTTTTTCTTCCGGTATACTGTCGATAAATTTATCTATTCCAGGATCCGCCTGATCTATAAGTCGATTTACAGTATAAAGACCCAGAAATCAAACCGCCAGGGGATCCGTTCAAACGGGAATATACTTGACAATGTTGAACAGGAGGTGGCGCATTGGGGAGAGGAAAAACAAAAGGAAATCGAACGTCTGAAGCAGCTTGAGGAATACCGCAAGGATTTTATCGGCAATGTTTCGCATGAGCTGAAAACCCCTTTGTTCAATGTACAGGGGTATGTTTCCACTTTACTGGAAGGCGGATTGGATGATCCCAGTATTAATAAGGAGTACCTGAGGCGAACGGAAGTCAGCGTGGAAAGGCTGATTAAAATCGTTGAAGATCTTGGGGAGATCGCCCAGCTTGAGTCGGGGCAGATGTACCTGAATAAATTGCGTCTTGATATAGTGGCCCTCGTTGCGGAAGTAGTTGAGATGCTTGAGATGAAGGCACATGATAAAGAAGTACAGCTTATCATAAACAGGCCGGATAAGCCTGTTTGGGTTCATGCCGACCGTGACAGGATCCGCCAGGTCCTCACCAACATCATCGACAATTCCATTCGTTACAGCCCCGGTCAGAACGGCCGCACCAAGATCAGCTTCTTTGATATGGATGAGAACATCCTTGTTGAAATCACCGATAACGGCATTGGCATCGACCAGGACGACCTTCCCAGGGTGTTTGAACGCTTTTACCGCACTTCACGGGGCCGTGAAGCCTCCAATAAAGGTAAAGGCCTGGGCCTGGCAATCGTCAAACATATCATCGAAGCCCACCAGCAAACAATCAATGTGAGAAGCACGGTCGGCGTAGGAACAACGTTCGGGTTTACTTTACGGAAAGCTTAGCACCCTGCCTCATGACCGGATCAGGGATCACGGTCTTATTTTTCCCTTTCGGTTGAATACAGTACCAGTTGCCTGAGCGATTCCCGGTATTCATTCCCGGGAAACCCTTCGAGGATATCGAGGGCCCTGCCCCGGTATTCAAGCATCTTTTCATGGGCATAATTCAGTCCGCCGGCCGATTCCACTTTCGCAATCAGATCAGCAACACGTTTGGGATCATTATGATGATTTTTTACGGTGCTGATGATATGGCGTTTTTCGCCCCTCCCCGATTGTTTCAGAAGGTAGATCAGGGGCAAAGTCATCTTCTGCTCCCTGATATCGGCAGCGCCCGGCTTGCCTGTGGCATTATGTTTTTCGTAATCAAAAAGATCATCCCTGATCTGGAAAGCAGTGCCGGCCAGTTCGCCAAACTGCCACATCTTCTGCTGGGTATCGCGGTCATTGGTGGTAGTCGCAGCCCCGGTAGCGCAACAGGAGGCAATAAGCGAAGCCGTCTTCTTACGGATGATTTCAAAATAAACTTCTTCCTCTATATCCAGCCTGCGTGCCTTTTCGATCTGTAAAAGCTCGCCTTCGCTCATTTCCCTGACGGCATCAGAAACGATTTTAAGCAGGCGGAATTCATCTTTCTCCAAAGAAACAAGCAGCCCCTTCGATAAAAGGTAATCCCCGACAAGCACGGCGATCTTATTTTTCCATAAGGCATTGATTGAAAAGAAGCCCCGCCTCAGGTTGGAGTCATCCACCACATCGTCGTGCACCAGGGTGGCGGTATGGAGCAGTTCTATCATGGAAGCGGCGGTATAGGTGCTTTCATTGATGGGCCCGTGCAGCCCGGCCGAGAGGAAGACAAACATAGGCCTCATCTGTTTGCCTTTGCGTTTGAGAATATACCGGGTTACGGTATCGAGCAGGGGGACCGGGCTTTTCATGGAAGCCATAAAGCTTTTCTCGAAGCTTTCAATATGCTCCCTGATGGGTCGTTTTATATCAGACAGGGTTGCCAAATTCACTTTAGTTCAGGCAATAAAAATAATCATTTTCCACTTGAAGTAGGTAAGTCCGGGGAAATTGCGGAATTTTGCAGCACTGAACCACTTGCTATGTCTTTCCTGTTCCATGATGTTATTTTCGGCCCTGTACGCAGCCGCCGCCTGGGTCTTTCGCTTGGGATCAACCTGCTTCCCCTGCACCGTAAATTCTGTTCGTTCAATTGCATTTATTGTGAGTGCGGATGGACCCCTGCCCCGGCCCGGGAAGGTATGGAACTGCCCTCACGCGCCATCGTAGCCTCCTTCCTGGAGGAAAAACTTAAACAGCTCGCAAAGGAAAATCACCTGCCCGATGCAATTACCTATGCAGGCAACGGGGAACCTACGCTGCATCCTGAATTCAGCGGGATAGTCGACGATACAACGAGGCTGAGGAACCGGTATTCCCCTGATTCAAAAGTATGCGTCCTGAGCAATGCAAGCCGTATCCATGACCCTGCCGTATTTGAAGCCCTGATGAAACTTGATAATAATATCCTTAAGCTCGACGCCGGAACCGAAACAACTTTCAGGATACTGAACAATCCCGTTGAATCTTTTGATTTTGCCCGGATGATCAGCGACCTCGCAAAATTCAATGGGAACCTGGTTATCCAGAGCATGTTCCTGAAAGGGGTTTATAATGGCATGATGGTTGACAATACTACCGCCGGAGAAGTGGGGGAATGGATAAAACACCTTAAGGCCATCCGCCCGAAAGCAGTCATGATATATTCCATTGCAAGGGCAACCCCCGCACATGACCTGGAGAAGATCGGGAGGGAAGAACTGGAGAAGATCGCTGTTCTGGTGAAAAAAGAAGGTTTGGAAGTGAAAGTATATGATTAAAATCAAAGTTAAGCGAGCATTTCACACAAGCCGCCTTGGGTGTAGCGAAGCAAACCCCAGCGGCGGTGTGAAGATGTGAGTTTAACCAAATTTCACTGTATATGCTTTATTATCCCCCAAAAATATGGCTTGCTTTCGGTGAAACCCTCAAGGGGAATAAAGAGATCCTTGAATGGCTGCTGAAGAACGGCTACCCCGAACTTGCCGCGTTTTCAAGCGCTGTAAGGGGGAGCGAAGAAGCCACCGACTGGCTCCTGAAAAACGGGTTCCCCCACCTTGCGGCCCTCGACCAGGCCATTGATGAGGATGACAAAGCCTATGCATGGCTGCATAAGAACAAACATGATTTCCTCATAGTGTTTGCCGAAGCCTGTCATGCCAAACCTTCGGCAATACATTGGTTCCGGCAAAACCACATGGAAGCCATCCTTGTTATCGCTTTAAAAATAAAGGAACTCAGGGATAATACCACCTACGATTATCACAAGATGCACTTTTGAGAAGTGACTGGTGAATGGTGAATAGTGAATAGTGACTGGTCACTGTTAACCAGACACTGTTCACTCCCGTGATTATCCGCACTTAGAATACCCGCAGCTCTTGCATACAAGGCAACCTTCCTGGTATACAAGTCCGTCGGTGTCGCTGCACTTCGGACAGGCACCGGCAACGGCATGGGTGCCGTCGGGGATGAATTTCTTAAGGGCCCTTTCCACACCGTTCTTCCAGGTATTTATGGAATCCACTTCGAAATGAAGTTTGGAGATGATATTGACCACAAAAGGAAGCGGCATACCGTGGCGCAGGATGCCGGATATCAGTTTGGCGTAATTCCAGTACTCCTTGTTGAATGAACGGGAAAGAGCTTCAATGGTGATCTTGTAGCCCTGCCTGTCTTCGAACTGGAAATCGTACCTTGAGGTCATCCCGTCGGGACGGGTCTTGACGATCCATCCTTTCTGCACCCACTGGGGGATCCAGAAGTCCTCGGCATGGCCGGTAAACACCTCGTATGGACGGCCGTTATACAATCCCACCACGGCAATCCACTTTTCATATTCATTCTGAAAACGTACGATATCGGCTTCCAGGCGTTCGGGCCGGTGAGGCGCTTTGGTTTCCTGGAAATCGGTTATTTCTTCTTTCTTTTCCTTGGTTTCATTGTTTACCAGGACTCCCGAACGGGATCCGTCACGGTACACGGTCATGCCCTTGCATCCGGCTTTCCATGCGGTCTCGTATATGCTCCCGATCATTTCCTCCTTGGTATCGGTAGGGACATTCACGGTTACGCTGATGGAATGATCGACCCATTTCTGTACCGAACCCTGCATCTTGACCTTGGCAACCCAGTCCACATCATTGGCGGTGGCGCGGAAAAAAGGCGATTTCCTGATCATTTCCTTCAGGTCCTTCTCCTCCATGCGTGAAACTTCGTCAACATTGTAACCGTTGATCTCCAGCCAGGTAACGAATTTATGATGGAATACATTGTATTCTTCCCAGGTATCCCCTACCTCATCCTTAAACGTGATCTTCACGTTTTTGTCGTTCGGGTTGACCTTGCGGCGGCGTTTGTAAGAAACGGCAAACACCGGTTCCAGGCCCGAAGTGGTCTGGGTAAGTATACTCACCGAACCGGTGGGTGCGATGGTAAGCATGGCTACATTGCGGCGGCCGTATTCAGTCATATCCTCGTAAACATCGGGAGCCGATTCTTTAAGCCTTAGGATGAACGGGTTGTTTCGTTCACGATCGGTATCGTAAATAGGGAAAGGCCCGCGTTCCCTGGCCAGGGTAACCGATGAGCGGTAGGTTTCAATCGCAAGCAACTGGTGCACCTCTACCGAGAAATCGGTGGCTTCGTCGGAGCCGTAACGGGTTCCGAGTGCAGCCAGCATATCGCCTTCGGCCGTGATGCCGAAACCGGTCCTGCGTCCCTGTATTGCTTTCTTCTTGATATTAAGCCACATGGTACGTTCCCTTGCCTTGATATCCTCAGCTTCGGGGTCGGCGTCAATTTTATCGAGAATGCGGTCAACCTTTTCAAGTTCCAGGTCGATAATGTCGTCCATCATCCTCTGAGCCTTGTGAACATGGTTGATGAAAAGTTCAGAATTAAAGCTGGCATCAGTGGTGAAGGGCTTGTCAACATAATTATACAAATTGATGGCAAGCAAACGGCAGCTGTCGTAAGTACAAAGCGGGATCTCACCACAGGGGTTGGTGCTTACGGTCTTAAAGCCAAGGTCGGCATAACAGTCGGGAATGGATTCACGGATAATGGTATCCCAGAATAATATCCCCGGCTCTGCCGATTTCCATGCATTATGCACGATCTTGCTCCACAGGTCGGTAGCACGGATCTTGCGCACAACCCTGGGGTTCTTCGATTCTACGGGGAACTGCTGGATGAACTCACCGTCTTCGATCACGGCTTTCATGAAATCGTCGGTGATCTTTACCGAAATATTTGCTCCTGTGACTTTCCCGGCTTCCAGCTTGGCATCAATAAAATGCTCGGCATCGGGATGCTTGATGGAAATACTGAGCATCAGGGCGCCCCTCCTTCCTTCCTGGGCTACTTCCCGGGTGGAATTGGAATAACGCTCCATGAAAGGCACAATACCGGTTGAAGTAAGGGCGGAGTTTTTCACTATTGAATTCTTTGGGCGGATGTGTGACAGGTCATGCCCCACGCCTCCCCTGCGCTTCATCAGCTGAACCTGCTCCTCATCTACTTTCATGATACCGCCGTAGCTGTCGCTGTCTCCTTCATTCCCTATCACGAAACAATTTGAAAGGGACCCGATCTGGAAATTATTCCCGATCCCTGCCATTGGGCTCCCCTGGGGTATGATATACCTGAAATCCCTGATGAGATCGAAAATCTCTTCCTCACCCACGGGATTGGGATATTTTTTTTCTATCCTTGCAATCTCACGTGCAATACGCCAGTGCATGTCATCCGGGGTAAGCTCCAAAAGCTGACTGTCGGAATTTTTTAACGCATATTTGTTGACCCAGACATTCGCTGCAAGGCTGTCCCCGTGAAAATACACAGTTGATTTTTCTATGGCCTCGCTATGAGAATATTTTCTAGGATGGTCTGACTTTTTCACCTCCGACTCCTCCTTTTTCTTTTCCTCTGTTTTATTTTTCATCTCCAAATCATCAGCTGAAACTTTAGGTCGAATGCGTTTTGCCAATACCTCGGTATAGTGCGAAGATTTCTGATCCTGCTCTGATTTGATGATGGGGGTGATTTCCATGCTCAAACAGGTTTAAATGTTTATACTATTTTTGATAATAAATTGTGCCTCTGGAAGATAACCTCTTAACGTGGGCGTTTTTTCGAAGAGGCAATATACAACGAAGTACGAGGGTGAGCCAATATAGTTATTAACAGAAAAAGAGCTAATGATGTTAAATGATTGAAAGCAACCCAATTAGCATTTAATAATTCGTAATAACTTGATTTACTGATTATTGCGACGCCATATCAATTTTTTCCCAAAACCCAGGCGATTATCTGTCATTTTCATGATTTCGGGTTCAAGTCCCCACAAATGGAGTTTGGCGAGCCGCGCGACCGGGAAAGCCCTCAGGTATGCCTTCTTCCCTGTTTTCAAGTCATTCCCGGCAAGCTCCCTCATAAAACCGGCAAATTGCAAGCCCCTGATCTTCCCTGTCATTCTTGTTTCCAGAGCTATAGCGCCTGAGGCGTAATAATTGCCTGATTTCACCACATCGGCTATGTGTTTCGTATCATGATCAGATGTAAAGACGAACAGGTTAAGGTCTTCAAGGTACACATAATAGCAGGTGGCGCACCAGGGCTTGTTTTCGCGGCTCACTGCAAGTGTAAAGATGTGGTGTTCGCCAATAAAGTCCAGTACCCTGTTTTCTATCGCTTGTTTCATCAGAAGTCGAGGCTAA
>Ga0194054_10000039_pt1 | contig 61579 bp, 58 predicted proteins | sample SepL2210m_MetaG_FD_163628 | JGI IMG/M metagenome (GOLD analysis project Ga0194054, IMG submission 163628) | Anoxic zone freshwater microbial communities from boreal shield lake in IISD Experimental Lakes Area, Ontario, Canada - Sep2016-L227-10m | ecosystem: Environmental > Aquatic > Freshwater... | reverse complement strand
GCTTTTCTTCGGCGCGGCTTGACGCGCCGTGCTGTCGGCCTGTCAAGCCAGGCCTTGTGAAAGCGGCGTCAAGCCGCCGCACTCCAAATTTCCGTCGTCAGATTGAGCCAAAATGGCCAGAAATCCTACAATTTAGCTGCGTCTGCCCTGGGACGCGCAGTCCCTTGCGTGCCGTTATTTTGTCAAAACAATCGACTGTGACTGTATACAGCAAGACGCATTATTTACACAAACCGCATACAAACGAATGCACATACTTATTGATGATGGCAGTATTTTTAGTAGAATCACAGAATATTGGTCACGGGATCCGAAATATTGGCTATGGCACGAATTATGCTATATTTAAACCGATAAGTATTTGCTCGTGCATATTTTCACAGTGGAGCATCTTTTAATGATCTTAATGGCTCGATTTCGACATCACATGACCGCAGCAGAAAGAGGCTTCACCCTCATCGAGTTGCTTGTAGTCATCGCCATTATTGGCGTATTGGCCGGGCTGTTAACGCCTGCCCTGCAAGCCTCACGTGAAAAGGCACGGCAAACCAACTGCAAAAACAACCTGCATCAGCTTAGCGTAGGGCTGATTATGTACAAAGACGACTACAAAGATCTGCCGAACTGGCTGTCCGATCTCTATCCGAAGTACATTTCGAGCAAAGAAGTCTACGTATGCAAGTCGGACTTTTCAAAGGGAACAGATGAGTATGCCTGTAAACCAAGAGAACTCGTGGATGAATCCGGCGATGAAGCAAACTATAAAAAAGTCAGTGACAATAACGATGATTCAACGCTTAACAGGACCAATGGCATTCTCGCATGTAGTTACATGTACGAATTTAATGGTGCTCCCTGCGACGCATGGGATTGGAGCGGGTATGTGAACAACACCTCAAATCTCACTTCAAGTGCGACCTGGAAAGAAGTCAAAAAATGCCAACTGGCATACGGAGACGGACCGAGCGGGAATCAACCCTACTCTGAGACCATGTTCCCTATGATACGATGCTTCCACCACTGGAAAGAACGTAAAGTTGAATCAACAGATCCCGATAACCCCCACCAAAGTCTGACCCTGAATGTATCGTATGCGGGTAATGTTTACGAGGGACCCCTAATGTGGGAATACACAAAATAAAGGAAAGAAGATCACATGATCCCAAAAACAACGCTATTCCTGACTGTTTTTTTACTTGTGGGAGGGCTCTCGGGCTGCGTGACCACCTCTGAACCGGGGACAACCGGCGCAACGACTGTGGCGTCGCCCCAATTGGCAAAGGCCGAGGGTTTGCTCCTGAAAGGCGACTACACTGGCGCAATGCTGGAGTGTGTTGATCTGGCGCAAAATGACCCGGACCTGGCGGGACTTGAGTCGTTACAACAGCGAATCATGGCCAAACTCGAGGAGCAACGTGCCGCCCGTGCCACCGCACGCGCCGCCGTCACAGCCAAACGCATGGATACGGATGTCACCCGCCAGAAGGAACTCCCGGATACCTATGGTTTACGCAAAACCGTCAACGGTAAGTCCACTCCGCTCCGTACGCCGAATAACGCCATGCAAAAGTCGCTCAGCAAGAAAGTCACGGTCCACCTTGATAACGTTGATCTGACCAACTTCATCCTGACCCTTGGTGCGTCCGAGAAAATCAATATTGTTGCCGACAGCCTGACCAGTACCAAGACATTGACCATTCATGCGGATCAAGTTCCCCTCTCCGAGATCCTGGACTACGTCGCCCGTAACCTTGGTGTCTCCTTCTTCATCGGCGAAAATATCATCTGGGCCACGCCGCAGGACCAAAGCCAGAAGGGAATCCCCATGGAAACCCGCATGTACCATCTCCGCAAGGGCATCGACGGCCAACTGGATACCAGCACCGATGCACCAATCGAGGAACCGAAGGAAGACAACACGCCCATCGTGCAGGCCATCAAACGATTTGTGCCCCAGGCGGAAGGGGCGGATTTGCTCTATGACAAGAAATCCCATGCGCTCATTGTCAAGAATACGGTCGAGAATCTGAACAAGGTCGAAGACATCATCGAGACGATGGATGTCTGCCCGCCACAAATTCTGATTGAAGCCCGCTTCATCAGTACGGGAGTCACCGACCTGCGCGAGCTGGGTATCGACTGGGTGCTCAACAGCCCCCTGGCAGTCACTAAAAGAGAAGGCAATAATAAAACCCAGATCAACATGGGGGCTACTTCAGGATTCACACCTCCAGTCAACGCCGCCCAAGGTTTGAATATGACCTATGAAGGACTTCTGACGGATCCCATGTTCAAGGCCGTCATCCACGCCCTCGAGAAGACCGGTAAAGCCCGCACGCTCTCCGTACCCAAGGTCACCACGATCAACAACCGGAGCGCTCGCATCCGGGTAGGCGATGATTTTCGATATTATGATGAATACGACATCCAATCTGTTCCCAGTCAGGTCACGGGTAACTCCGGGAATACAGTCTACACATCACAACTGGTTCCCGTCGGTTCTCCAAAACTTGAAGAACTTGGCATTGAACTCAAGGTTCGCCCCAGCGTTGGCGCCGACCTGAGCAGTATCACCCTTCAGCTTCTTCCCGAGATCAGCGAGTTTGTCCGCTACGAAACCTACGAGGTTGGTGCGGGCGGGAGCAGCGGACAAAACAACACCACGGCCACCAATGGGACGTCGACCGTGAAGCTGCCTATCTTCCGCCGCAGCAAAATCGAAACTGAAGTGATCGTGCAGAGTGGTGAAACCGTGGTCATGGGCGGACTCATCACCTCCACCGAGAGCAAGCATAAAGACAAGATTCCCTTCCTCTCATCCATCCCCTTGATTGGTCTGCTCTTCCAAAATGACCTCACCGACAATGATCAGAAGAATCTGCTGATCTTCGTGACGGCCACGATCATCTCGGAACGCGGTGAGAATCTGGTCCCTCTGACACCCTCCCCGGCGGGAGCCCCTCTGACCGCTAAGGCGAACGGCGTCAACTAAAGGAAACGCTTGTGGCCAGGAAAAATCAGATACTCGGACTTGATATCGGACGCCATACCGCCAAGGCGGTGTCGGTTGCCGCCAAGGGTAGTAGTGTGGAGGTTTTACGCGTGGAAACGCTGCGACTGCCCCCCGGCGGTCTCGACCGCAAAGCCATCCTTGCCCGTTGGATCAAGGAACATGATCTCACCGGCACCCGATGCGTGATCAGTCTTCCCGGCCAGCAGGCGATGTTCCAACCCTTGTTCCTGGTCCCCGGCGATCCACGCACCATCGAGCAGGTGGCCGCCATGGAAATCCTGAAATTGCGCGATATCGCTTCCGAAACCATGTCTTACAGTGTGGACTCTTTCGGTGGGAGCCAGGGCGAAAGACGGGTGCTCATGGCTATGGCCCGCCCGATCCTGATCGAAGAATCCATGTCATGGATCCGGGATCTCGGATTGGAAATTCTGGACATTCTTCCCGCGCCCGTCGCCCTGTTCAATGCGCTTGCCCCCGCCCATACCCATAGCACGGAACCCACTCTTTTCGCACACATCGGCAGTTCCACCACGGAAATCGCCATCGGCGGTCCGGAGGGATTAATGTTCGCACGGGCTTTCGCCGTCGGGGGGACCCCCTTTACCGAAGCCCTGGCCAAGGTCAAGCAGTTGCAGATCCCTCAGGCCGAAAACCTGAAGGCCACCGGGGCGTGCCTATTTGACGATTCCGATCCTGCGGTCAACACTGCCATAAAGCGCGTGGCTGATTTATGGCTCTCGGAATTCCAGTCCTGCCTGACGATTTTCAACAGCCTGTTCGCCAAACCCGCAGACCGCCCCAAGCGCGTGGTGCTGTCCGGCGGCGGCGCCTTGTTGGCCGGTTTCTCCCGTTATGTGGCCTTGAAAACGGGACTGGAAGTCACCACGGACATCCGTCTTCCGGCGGAGGGTAAATGTGAACCCGCCGCCGTCTGGGCAATCGCTATCGGCCTGGCCTGTGCGGGCGCGCAACCGCGAAAATGCGAGATTAGTTTTCTGCCGAAAGCCATCCGTGACGAACAGATGTTCCGCCGGGAGAAACCCTTCTGGATCGCCGCTGGTGTAGCCGCCTCCCTTATCCTCATCACAAGCCTTATCGGCGGATATTACGACTTTAAACGCATGGAAAAGCACTTGAACACCCAACGCGCCAGTCTGGAACGCAGGCGGGAATTGGTCGCACAGATCGAATCGACCCAAACCCATGGCAACTTGATCAGGGAAATGGCCGCCCCTGTGGACAATCTGCTCCACGTCGGACCCACCGTCCGCAAGGTCTTATCCCTCGTGGCGGCCGCCAAACATCCAAACGATTGGATTACCCTGGTCTGCGACGGGGAGTCTTATCAATCGAAGAGTCCTTCATCCGCATTGTTCACCCCCCCTGAACTTAACGGCCTTAATCGCCCCCACCGCCTGACGGCGGCCGTATCAGAATCCGTTACAAACAAGCCTTCCAGCCTGGAACATGTCATTATCGAGGGGTTCACCCCGAATCTTGACTTCGCCAGCGTTCAAAAGTTGATCGACAGTCTGGAGACGGATGAATTGATTGCGACCGCCGACCTGTTAAGCGACGATAAATTAGTGCAACCGGAAACGGTTGACGGCAAGGGGTCCGACCGGCGTATCAAGCGGTTCGTCATTGATCTGAAAGTGAGAACCCCGTGAACCTCGGCATCCAAAGTAAAGTCTCCGAGCGGAAACAAGTGGTGATGATCATTCTGGCCGTGTGCGCCATCCTGTTCATCCTCTGGTACTTCCTGCTGTTACCCATGAACCGGGAACGGTCACGGATGGAGGCGGATATCGACACCATGGCTACGGAACTGGCTCAGAAAAACTACCTGCTGGGTGAGGACGCCCTTCAACGCAAATTTGCCATGGAGATGAGTCGCTGTATAAATCTCGAAAAGGAATGGCAGGATACGGTGGCCCAGTTGGGTGCACTGGAGCTGAACGATGACTCCTCCACGTCGGGCGTGGCAGTAGCTCATATCGACTTCAAAGTGAAGCTTTTCACCGTGCGCCACCGTCTGCTTCAAAAATCCCAGACTCTGGGCATCAGCCTCCCCAAAGATTTGGGATTGGATGAAACCATCGTCAGCGACGAGGACGCCTTCCAGCGGATGCTGCAACTGAGAGTCGTGGAGAAACTGGTGGATCTCACACTGGATCTCAAGATCAAGACGGTTCGTGCCCTGCGTCCGCTCCCGCCCATTGCCCGCCGGGGTGGTGCCAACCAGACTGAATATTTCCGGGAATACCCGCTCGAGTTGGATCTGTATGGCACCCAGGACAACCTATACGAATTACTGGATGTGGTGACTGAACCCGGGCATGTGTTTGTCCTGCGCGGTCTCCGCGTGGAACCTACAGGAAGATCTCGATCCGACTTGCTTAACATCAAGGCCGTGATGAGCGCACTGGTTTTCCTCAAGGCCCCCGGAGACCTCGCGAGTAAACCAATTAAGGCCAAGAACGACCGCCCTCGTCGGCCCATGGGACATTAATGCAATGGATAATTTCTGGAAATGGTTGAAACAGGCAAACGCACGGGCAGTCTTTTTCTGTCTGCTGGCGGCCCTGATGGCTGTGACCGCATGGTGGGGCTGGAAACTCATGACACCCATCGGGATGGCTCCCTCCCCTGTTACCGGAACCACCAATGAACTGACGACGCCCGGGTTGGGCATTCTAGCCTACCTTCACGCCCAACAGATTGAGGGAACCAACCGTGCCGCCAATCTCTTCACTCCAGCTGAGGGGTTTAGTCAAACCCAACCATCACCGCCAAAAAAGGATAACCTAGAGCTCTCCAATTCTCCGTCAAAACCCTCTATTCAACCCACACCGGCACACCCCAAGGAAAACATCACCCTGACCTACCGCGGCCTATATATGCGTAGAGATGGCGTCCCTATGGCGCTGATATTCGATTCCAAAAGCAAGAAGACATCATTCTACCCTGCGGGCACCAATCTTTTTGGAATGATCCTTACCTCCATCAAAGAAGAATCCTTGGGCGTTGACCGTCCCGATCAGGCATCCGTCACGTTGAAACGCGGAATTCCTCAATCCTTCCTGGAGATTCGCCATGCTGACTGATTACCCGTCCGCCCCTGCCGAAAAGCGTTTATTCACTGACCACTTGATGCTTGAGCTGGGCCAAACCCTGGTTGAACATGGACGGATCACTCGAGAACAGATCGATGAGATAAACGTACGGTGCGCCCTGACTGGTGATCGACTCGATTCCCTTCTCATCAAAGATCGCTTCGTACCGGAGTCGGTAGTCCTGGATACCCTTTCCTCCCTGACCCACATCCCCCACAGGCCCGTCGCAGATTTCCGGATCACCCACGAGGAAGTCAGCCGGCTCCCCCCAAAGGTGGCTCTCAACTACCACGTCATCCCGCTCGAAGTCAAAGGCAGTGTCATCACCCTCGGTATCAGTCATGTTCCATCCCTCGCCATCAGCGACAACCTGCGTATGATGCTCAACCTTGCGGTGGACTGGGTGCTTTGCGCCGAAATGGAGGTGTCCCGCACCCTGCAGCACTTCTATGGACTGGGTGCAGAGACCGTGGACAGCATCTCTGATACCGCTCTAGGGACAGAAGAAAATGTTCGCGAAACAAATGTCACCAAAGGCACGGATGCGGCAGACGCTGGCATGATCCGGTTCGTAAACCAGATCATCTCTGAGGCCATCCGGCGCAATGCCACGGATATTCATCTTGAGCCCTTTGAAACCCATCTCCGCTTGCGTTACCGTATCGACGGGATCCTGCAAGATATTCCCCTCCCGAAAGGAATCCAGAAATTCAGAAAAGCCGTAGCATCCTGTGTCAAGATCATGGCAGAACTCGATATCGCCGAACACCGCAAGCCACATGACGGCCGCATCAAGGTTCGTTCCGGCGACGAGGAATTCGATCTGCGCGTCTCCATCCTCCCTACCCGTTTCGGGGAGACCGTCAACATGCGAATTCTGAATCGCAAATCGATGTTCATTGACCTCCAGCACCTCGGCCTCGGCGAAGCTCAACGTCCGGCGATTGAAGCCCTTTCGTCCTTGCCTCACGGGGTCATTCTGATTACCGGACCGACCGGTAGTGGTAAAACCACCACGCTCTACGCCACCCTTTCACGGATGAACACCCCGGCAGTAAAAATCATCACCGTTGAAGATCCGATTGAATATCAGATGGAAGGGATCAACCAGATTCAGGTCCACGCTAAAATCGGCCTCACCTTCGCCAGCATTCTGCGATCCATCCTGAGGCATGACCCGGATATAGTTCTGATCGGCGAAATCCGTGACGCGGAAACAGCTGATATTGCGGTGAGGGCCTCCCTCACCGGCCACTTGGTCTTCAGTACCCTTCACACAAACGATGCCCCCAGCGCGATTACACGTCTGTCAGATATGGGCGTAGAACCTTACCTGGTGTCATCCTGCCTGGAGGGGGTCATTGCCCAACGCCTTGTGCGCCGTATCTGTGCTTCCTGCAAGGAAACGATCATACCGGACGAAAGCGTGCTTGAGGAAATCCGCCAGACCATGCCCGGTGCCCTGGAAGGCGCCGTGTTCTGTAAAGGGCGAGGTTGCCCAGAGTGCAGTTTTACTGGCTATCGCGGACGATTGGCCATTTTTGAGGTCATGGTGCTTAATGATGCCTTACGGTCCATGATCGTCAAACAACGGCCTTCTAATGAAATCCGGCACCAGGCCGAGGCCGACGGATTTATCACGCTGCGCAAGGATGCTTGGAAATGCATGCTCCGGGGCGACACCAGCATCGAGGAAGTCATGCGCGTAACACGCCGAGCCGAGTTGCACCGGGACTGAGTGAGTAAACGCCACCATCAACCAACGTTTCTTGATTAATCGATGGGACGCGACACAAGCCCAAGCCAGTAGGCCGATGATCACGAGGCTGATCCAGGCCGGAACGAAAATGCCAAGCCCAATGTCCTCCAAAAGTATCGTCCGGATACCACACCGGAATTCACGGACTAATGGCCGTTCTTTGCCGCAAGAAGTGGATGCCGATCCACAATACGGGAAGAATACCCCAGTAGAGCATCATAAATCCCGGATATTGCCACCAGTTTATCCCATAGTAATACCAATCTGAAACAGGGTAGAACATGAGCGTATGCCACCGCCCCGAATCGTGAGAGAAGCTGTCCATCAGGATGTGGAGTGGCCACGAAAGGGCTGGGACAAAAAGCGGGCGGGCGAGCCAATAAATCACGCACAGTACGAGACTGGCGGTCAACAGACTATGAGTGCTGTGATATAAAATGAAAACGTAAGGAGGCAGGCTATGAAAAGATATCGGTTCTCCTCTGATCAGCATTTGGATAAAAGTCGCGCCGATTGAGGTTAAGTCCGGCAGCGTGCCAAATAGGACCGCCACCCAGACCGTCCAATCTTGCACATAGGTGCCGCGTGGCACACTCATATTCTGGCGACTACCAGCCAACCCGGTGCAACTGAAAAACGTCGCTCCATATAACGCATGTGCCAGAATATCCACGCTCAGCAACCTCTTTGTGTTGATCTCTGCATGCGAAAGAGACTACCTTGCCAGCTATGGAACGGCAATACACTATTGTCTCAAATCAAAAAAAGGAGGGCCAGAATGCCGCTCTCGAACAATGACACTCTTAAACGACTCCGTTACAACCTGAATCTGAACGATAATAAGCTTGTTGAAATCTTCCGGCTCAGCCAATTCCCCCTCGAAAGAGACGTGATTCAAAACATGCTCAAAAAAAATGGAGAGGAAGGGTTTATCGATTGTTCTGACGCGATCCTCTCGGCTTTCCTCGACGGTTTCATTATCAAACGCAGAGGGCGGCGAGATCATCCCCCCACTCCTCCTCCCCGGTTCGATCCGGAATTCATCCTGAGCAACAACGATATCCTAAAAAAACTGCGTATCGCCCTTGAGTTAAAGGAAGACGATGTGATTGCCATTATGAAAAAGGCGGGTGCCGACATCACTCGCTCCGAACTCGGAGCGTTGTTCAGACAGAAAGACAGCAAAAACTTTAAACCATGCGGTGACCAGTTCCTGCGAAACTTCATAACAGGTTTGAAAGACGTCTATAACAAACAGGCTGGTGCTCAAGATACTCAAACCGATGCTATTATTCAGGGAATTTGCTCTTGAACTTCGATCCAACGTGTTCATAATTACGCTAACTTAAAAAGGAGATTAACCATGTTCAAGAATCTTATGATGGGTACGATGGTTATGGGAATGGCGTTAGCGGCGACTTCGGTAATGGCTGGCGCAGGAAAAACGTATCAAGTGACAGGCCCGGTGATGCAGTTGACCGACACCAAAATTGTGGTGGAAAAAGGCAAGGAGCAATGGGAAATAGCCCGTACTGCAGACACGAAAGTTGGTGGTGACCTTAAGGTTGGTGCTAAAGTGACAATTGAGTACACGATGACGGCTACCGACGTGAAGGTGAAAGCCGATAAACCAGCGGCCCCGGCAGCCAAATAAAGAGGAATCTGTCACTTACCTCCCGCAGATGACCTGTCTTGAACCTCAAACGAGGCTTCACAGACAGGTCGAGAAATAATGATTGCCCGGGGTGGGACTCGAACCCACACACCCTTGCGGATAAGGGATTTTAAGTCCCTTGCGTCTGCCATTTCGCCACCCGGGCGGATTGCGGCTTGTATATGTATCAAAGTTTTCACAATACACAAGACTGCACTGTTACAAGAACTCGGTCCCCATCCCCGGCCCCAAATCATAATTGTAATCGTAATCATATTCTCCGCCCCTCGGCGATCAGGATAAATTGCGAAAATCCACGCAGAGATTAAGATTAAGATTAAGATTAAGATTAAGATTACGATTATGATGAGGATTTGATAGCTTATGCGTCAGATTGACACTGCGACAGATTAGACCATGAAAGCTGGATTCTTAGAAAAACTTATTTCACGACTCGATCGCCTCGACCCTGAAAGCGTTCAGACGCATTTCCTGCGTTTAGCCAAGGAAAAAGGGCTATTGGAAACGATTTTTCAGTCCATTCAGGAAGGGGTTGTGGTTCTTGATGGAAAAGGAACCATCACTTACACCAACCGGGCGGCAGGCGAATTAATCGGGTTTAATCATGTGACAGCCATTGGTAAGCCCATGAGCAAGTTCCTCAGAGAAATCGACTGGAATCGGATATTAAATCTGGATACAGGGGAATGGACCAAATTGAGCAGCCACCAAATCGAAGTCCGCTACCCTGAAACTCGCGTTCTCAATTTCTACGTCGTGCCCCTCTCCGCTGTGGAGAATACCGAAAAGGGCGCCGTCATCATCCTACGGGATGTGACACGTGACCGCGCGCAGGAAGCCTCGTTAGTGGAATCAGAACGTCTGAATGCGGTACGCCTGCTCGCCGCCGGGGTCGCCCATGAGATTGGCAATCCCCTGAATGCCCTGAATATCCACCTCCAACTGCTCGACCGTGAACTCAAAAAAAGTAATCATAACAACCGTCCGGATCTCCTTGAATTAGTTGAGGTGGCCCGCACCGAAGTCACCCGTTTAGATCTGATCATCACCCAGTTTCTGAAAGCGATCCGGCCTTCAAAGCCAAACCTTGTGAAAAACCAGGTGGCGATCATCGTTAAAGATACCCTGACCCTTCTGAAGCAGGAAATCGAAAACCGCGGGGCTCATGTCGAACTGGAATTCCCCTCCGATCTGCCAGCCATTCGATTAGACAAGGATCAGATCAAGCAAGCATTCTTCAATATCATTAAAAACGCCCTGCAGGCTATGCCGGATGGCGGACTGCTCCGAATTACAGCCGCGGCTTCCGATCGTTTTCTGGCAGTTGCCTTCCGGGACAATGGTTCGGGAATTTCCCCGGAAGACATCAGCCACATTTTCGAACCCTACTACACCACCAAATCGGATGGATCCGGTATTGGGCTAATGATCGTTCAGCGAATCATTCAAGATCATGGTGGCCGTATGGATGTCAACAGCGAACCAGGGGTCGGAACCACCTTCACCATGTTCCTGCCGCTGGATGAACGTCGCGTCCATCTCCTAAAGCCTTACAATAACCGTTCAAAATCGCCGCCCGAGGAGAGCCCATGATTGTGCGTCGCACCGTATTGATTGTTGATGATGATAAAAACACTCGCGAAGGCCTCAAGCGGGCACTTCTGGGACAATACGAGGTCATCATGGCTGACAGCGCCGAAAAAGCGCTATCCATTCTGGATGAGCGCACCGTTGACATTGTCTTAAGCGACATTCGTATGTCGGGCATGGACGGCATGACACTCCTTCAGCGCATCTCGGCCCGAAGCAATCCGCCCATCGTCATCATGCTCACCGCCTACGGCAACGTGGAGACCGCTGTTGAAGCAATCAAGCGGGGGGCTTACGACTTCCTAACCAAACCAGTCAATCTGGACCATCTTGATCTTCTCATTAAACGTGCCCTCCACTCCAGTGAAGTGGAGACCGAAAACCTGAATCTTAGAGCCCAACTCGATAGCCATTTCGGACTTAGCAACATTGTGGGCCAATCCGCGAAGATTCAGGAGGTCTTTGACACCATCAAACAGGCAGCCCCTTCGCAGGCCACCATCCTCATTCAGGGCGAAAGCGGAACCGGCAAAGAATTGGTGGCGCACGCCATTCATCAACTAAGTACCAGATCCAAAGGCCCCTTCATCCCCGTCCATTGTGCTGCGCTCAACCCCACCCTGTTGGAGAGTGAATTGTTCGGGCATGAAAAGGGGGCGTTCACCGGTGCCACGGACCGACGTAGTGGCCGGTTTGAGATGGCCGATGGGGGTACCTTGTTTCTCGACGAAATTTCTGAAATTGATCCTTCCATCCAGGTCAAATTGCTTCGCGTCCTTGAAGAACGTCAGTTTGAGCGTGTTGGGGGACACCAGACTCTCGATGTCGACATACGCCTGATCGCTGCCACAAACGCAGATCTCGGAGCTATGGTAAAGGCCAAAACATTCAGAAATGATCTATTCTTCCGACTGGATGTCGTCTCCATTATCTTGCCGCCACTCCGTGATCGTGCGGAAGATATTCCCCTGCTCTTTACCCACTTTCTCAAGGAATTTAACACCCGGAATAATAAACAAATTGAGGACATCACTCCGGAGGCGGTGGAAATGCTCACAGCTTATTCCTGGCCAGGAAATGTTCGTGAGTTCCGCAATGTCATTGAGCGCATGGTGGTGCTTGCCCGATCAAACCGGCTGAGCGTACGGGATCTCCCCCTGTCCATCAAAAACGCAGTCCATGGCGAAACCACCCGACTGGCGCTTGGAACCACAAACGATTCACAGCGCTCCGAACCTGCCTCCATGGCTGAAGGAGAGCGCATGATGATCTATGCGGCACTCAAGAAAAACGACGGGAATCGCACCCTCGCGGCTGAACAGCTAGGCATCAGCCGCCGCACCCTTCAGCGCAAACTTAAGGAGTATCGGTCTTCGCCCCAGGATTCCTGACCTCGGTATTGATTGAACGGGTAGTGGTCCGCCTGTCACTTCCCGACTTTTTCTTCATACGCGTGATAATCATGGCCGTCCTTAAGGCATTCTCAAACTCCGGATCCACAGGTGAACCCAACTCCAGTGCCTGCTGATAATGTTCCTGGGCACCGGGCACATCGGGCGGGAATATGGTGATCAAAATCTGCGCCATATTATAATGGGCTTCGGCGGATTCAGGCTTTATGGACAGCGTCTTCTCAATGGCGTCACGAGCTTTGCCAACCTCGCCAAGCCCCATATAGGCTGTACCAAGGGTCAGCAGCGCATCCGCATTTTTGGCCCGCCACACATCAAATGGCGCCATTAACTTGACCGCATCACCAAACCGGCCATCCCTGCAATTTGCCACCGCGAGCAGCACAACCAGATCGGTTTCCTCCGGCATCAATTCGGTAGCCTCGATCAACAAGGCAATCGCAGGGACCATTCCATTCGCCTTCATCAAACGGTTCGCTTCGGACTTCACCGCAGACACCACCGCCTTGCAAGGGGAATTTGTTCCGCTCCCTGCACTGGTCTTATTGAGTTTGGCGTCCAACTTCAATATCTTGCGTTGCAGGATTTGCTTGTCTTTCGCCGCGTCATTCAATTCGTCTTTAAGTCTATCCACCTCTGCGGCCATTTGCTTTGAATTTGATTCATCGCCTGTTGTCTTCGCGGAGGCAAGGGCCTCCTTCACACTTTGTAACTCTTTCAACAAGACCTGGAGCCTCACAACGTCATTTGACGATTCTGCTTCCGCCTCCAGATTCTTACCCAGGACTGCTTCCGGCTCCCGCGGCATTTCCAGCGCAGCCAAGGCATTCTCACATTCCGTCATACGCCCACTGATCATGAACGCCTGCCAACCGGGGTAATCAGTCTTAAGTTTCTCGTAGCACTCAAGGGCAGCCCGATAGGACTTCGCGGCCTCGGTGTTCTGATTTTCAGATCTCGCCAGTTCCGCCTCCACAACCGCCACATAGGCCTTCTTAAGCAATGCCACCGCTTGCGGCGTAACATTAGTTACCGTCCCCGCCACCGACCCCTGAAGCGCCCAACTCAACATCATGATCACCATCAAAAACAATTTACCGACATGTTTCATAGTATTCAGCTCCCTTAGCACCCTGACAACTTAGCAACTCAACAACACTTTCATCCATTATTTCACGGCAGGCGGAACCAGGCGATCAAAATGGGCCGGCACCTCGGCTTCAAACGACATACGCTTGCCATTAAAAGGATGGTGAATAGACAGAGACCGGGCATGCAACGCCAACACCCGATGGGGATCGTTTTTATTACCGTACTTTCTGTCCCCCACGATCGGATACCCCTGCTCTGCAAAATGCACCCGGATCTGATTCTTACGTCCTGTCAGCAGAGTCACATCCAACAAACTGAATGTCCGCGCCTCCTGCAGGACCTGATAGGCGGTGTGCGACAACAAGCCTTGCGCCTGATTTTGTGTGGAATAGACCCGGAATGCGGCATTTTCAGTAAGATATGATGTTATCGTCCCCTCTTTTTTGGCCAAAATCCCGTGAACCACTGCAAGGTAGTGTTTTTCAGTCTTGTCCCAATTTGCCTGAAGCGTCCGTTTGGCTTCTTCGGTTCTGGCAAAGACCAGGATCCCGGAGGTTTCCCGATCGAGTCGATGGACAATAAAAACCCGTTCCCGTGATTTCCCACATCCCTTGCGAACATAATCGGTCATCAAGTGATACGCTGTTCGCGTTCGCTCGTCATCCGTAGCAATCGTCAGCAACCCTGCTACTTTATCGACCACCACGATGTCCCTATCTTCATAAAGAATGGTTAGTCCCTTAGGCTGGTGTCGTTTCATTTTACCCCCCGTGAATAGTTTCCCTCATAGCCCGCCACGCGATGATCCTGTCTCAAGGTGCGCCATACCTCACACACTTTGGCCGGCTCATAGCGACGGTTGATAAAGTCGGCCCGAACGTACCGGGCGCCCGCCTTCTGGAGTTCCCTCAGCCGCCCAGCCAAAGAAAAGGGAACCTCATTAATCGCCAGCGTTCGACAGCCATGCTGAATCATCCGGACAGCCTCCCCGCTTCCGGACTCCCATTCGCGCTCTGACGAGCGACAATCAGGGCTCGCCGGACAACGCGCCGCCTGTGCGGCCAAGGCGCAGTTCTCTGAAATAAACAACGGCGTATCTTGATATACAATCACCGTCGCATACTCCCCATACTGTTTCAGCAACAAATGCATATTTTCATTACCGTCTTCAGGAGAGAGCGTGAAGCGACTGGCGCCCATGGCCAGCACCTGTCGCGCGGCCGACCGGTTGGAAACATAAACCGACCAGTCGGTTGTGAGTAGCTCGCCGTCGGCAGAATCGGGCGCGCCTGAACAGGACTTGCCCAGCAGAGGCCAGGCAAACAGCGCGGCAGCCTCCCATCGAGCCCACCCTTCGGCCTTCAACACCTTGATTTTCGCCTCAAGATCAGACCGTTCCCACTCACGCATCAAGACCGGCAATGCCAGCCGGATTCGATTGGCACCCACCCGCTCACGCCACTGCACCAAACCGGCCCGTAGCTCCGGTAGAGGATCACGCTGAATCTCGATCACCACCTCATCCAATCCCTGCCAGTCCGCTTCCTCCAACTCAGAAAGATGCGCGATGCGATCCGACTTGAGCGACCAGCGCAGAGCCGCCCCCTTCGTAGGGGCCTGGACGTTCACAGGCTTTTCAGCGACTTGCACGGTCTGAACAGCCTGCCCTCGGCGAGATGCCACAGATTCAGATAATTGGGAAGCCACCTCACGCCGAAGCCGGTTTAGAACGGAGACAGGAATAAAGAGACTATCGGGGTTGTTGACGGCCAAATCTCCCAATTCAAACTGCGTATTGCCCAATTTGCTAAATGCTGCCTGGACGGCTTTTGTCACCATATCCGCATCACGACTGGTTACAAAAGGCCCCGGCATGGAGGCTTTGGCTGACAACCCGGCACAAGCGGCAAGCGTAGCAATAACCTCGAGTTCATCAGCTGAGGCATTGATCACAACATGCATTGCGATTCTAACACGATGAAGGCCTGGTTTCGGACGGGGAAAGCGGTACTGTTGTTTAACCGTCTGGGATGAGGAGCAATAGAGCGGTGCTCCAGTTTTGATTTCAGGATGCTCCTGCGGCAGGCCCACCTCTACAAAGCAGTTTGCGTGAACTTCAAAAACTTCCTCTAACGGTTTCCACCGCTCGCTAAGCTTTCGCAAATGATCAACCGGAAAACCAAAAGGGCGTCCCCGTCCCGGCACATCAGTTTGGATTCCATCATGCCGCTCAAGGCGCCGCTGTGTTTTGAATTGAACCCACTTGCCTCCACCCCGTTGGATCACTTTCTCCACGATGCCAATCGGCGCCCCCCGGTGGCCAACCACCTCAACATCAGTCACCTCCCGATTACGGGAGGAATTCAAATAAAGCTCTGTCCAGGGACGGCTGAAGATGGTTTTAATCTCCTCCTCAGCGGTCCGTTTCTCGATCACAGTAAGACTGCCCGCTAAAAGCTTCCGGTAATATTGAGTCACCGCCGCAACATAGAGGGCGCTTTTCTTCCGCCCCTCAATTTTAAAACTGAACACACCGGCCTCACGCAACTTCAGCACATCCCCGGTCAACGCCAGATCTTTCATAGAAAAGGGATAGACCTTCGCCTGACCGAAGGTATCCCGACAGGGATAAGCGCAACGCCCCCGATTCCCGCTTCGTCCACGCAACATGGACGAATAAAGACAAAGGCCACTATAGGAGTAACAGAGCGCCCCATGGATAAAAACCTCAACATCCACCCCGCCTTCACGCACAATGTCCGCCATCTCTTTCAGCGTCAACTCCCGTGCCAGTGTAACCCGTTTGAAGCCCAGTTCACGGGCGGCAATTGCGCCGGCAACATTATGGATGACCAGTTGTGTACTGGCATGCAATTCCAACTGGGGGAAATATGTTCGAGCCAATCGGGCAATCCCGAGATCCTGAACAATCACCGCATCCACGCCGGTGGCATCAAGGAACTCCAGGGTTTCAATGGCTTCATCCTGTTCCTGATCCTGAATCAAGGTATTGAAGGCCACAAAAACAGAACGCCGCGGGGAGGTTGAATGAGCAAATCCCACAATTTCACTGAGGTCTTCAGGCGAAAAATTGGCCGCCTCGGCACGGGCAGAAAAACGCTGAAGCCCAAGATACACTGCATCCGCCCCATAATGGAAGGCGGCATAAGCGGCATCCAGATCACCCGCAGGGGCTAACAATTCGGTTTTCATCGCCCCGCAACTCCCCTCACCACCAACCCCGGCGCTTAAGGTAGAAATAGAGCACCCCGGTCGTCAACGCCGTGATCAACCAGACCCATACCCACCCATGAGGGTCGTCAAGGCTGGGCCAATGATTGATATTCATTCCGTAATAACTCGTCAGAACCAGGGCAGGCATACATAGGGTGGCCATCACGGTCAGCACCTTGATCACGTGATTCACCTGCATCTGCTGCAAATTGAGGTGAACCTGCAAGACGCCCGTCAACGAGTCCCGGGCGTTTTCGGCCAAGGAACTGATGCGCACCAGCTGATCCAGCAAGTCACGGTAATAAGGCACCATATGACTCCGAACGATCTTAAACTCTCCGTGAGCCAATCGGGCGATTGTTTCCCGTTGCGGCCAGGCGACCTGGCGCAATCGCTGAACCTCCCCTTTGAGCTTCATGACATCAGCAAGAGTATCCTTGGACTGATTGACCATGATGGATTTCTCCAAATTGGAGATTTCAACAGAAATCTCCTCCAAGGCGGGTGCATAGCCCTCGAGCAGGAAATCGAGAATGGTATAGGTCAGTCGATCAGGGGCACGGGCCACTGCAGGTGCATTTTTAAGCACCCGCTCCATCGTGGCATTTACACACTTAAGAGGAGCGTGGTGATACGTTACTAAAAAGTTTTTCCCGATGAACATATCCAGCTCATTGGACTTAAGCTCACCATTCACATAAGTCACCGCATGGACAACCAGAAAGAGATAGCCATCGTATTCTTCAACCTTGGCCCGGTCACTGGGGGTAAAACAATCCTCAATGGCCAGGGGATGGAATTGAAAAACGCCTTCAAGCACGGTTTTGGCTTCCTCATCAGCGCACTCCCCGATATCCACCCAGAATTGGACACCATCATCCTGCAGAACCACCTTGAGCAGATCCAGGGAGAGATCCTGACTGATCAGCCGTCCCTGGGATTGATTGAACACGAATGACTTAATCATACTTCAGCTTTCGCTTTAGCTTTTCGCCCGCGTTTATCAAAAAACTCAAGTTGAGGATCTTTCACAATATTATACGCCTTGAGAATGCGCAGAATTTGAAGTAGATCGGATTTCTCGTAGTTCCGATTTACCCGCACGGATGACACCAGCTCCAACAACATGGTGCGGAAGGAGATCACGCCATCCACACCCCGTTCCCGTAATCCTGCCAGCGTTTTCGCTTGAAGCTCCTCGGAAACGGGCAGCTCGGGGATGCAAAGAATCACGGCGAGAGGTTCCCCACCCAAACGGGCTGCTCCCGCAAGACGAGCGGAGCGCTCGGCATATCGCAGAATTTCAGGAGCCTGTTCATACGAGCCGGAATAGAATCGTTCAGAATGTCCGCCCCGCACCCCCACCACGGCCCGGTGAATGGTTTTCAAATGGGCACTCGTCCAGATCATCTCAGTGGGAATCACATGCTCAAGGACTTGAGGATGGCTCACCAGCAGGTCGAGTTCTTCTTCGACCCGTTTATTCCTCCCCACAGAAACATACTTACAGGGCTGGTTAACCAGAAACCCCAGGTGCTCAAAATATTCCCTGACGATCTGTTCATTTACAGCAGACATTCCAAACCTCCTCGAGGAGGGGATCCTCGACCTCACAGCCCACCACTGCCGCACCTAATTTTTGTGACAAGACAAAACGCGGACGGTTTTTCAAGGTCTTCTTATCGGACAACATGGCGTCCCGCAGAGTCGGCCAAGCCATGATGGCATCCTTCTCAAGACGGGTCGGCAACCCGAGCGCCTGGAGTAATTTCGAAACACGAACGGCATCGGCACTGGGAAACCCTTCCACTCTGGAGGAAAGATGAGCGGCATAATGCATCCCCATCGCCACGGCCTCACCGTGCAACCAGCGGCCATACCCGCCAACCTTCTCGAGAGCATGTCCAAGCGTATGTCCAAAGTTGAGGATGGCGCGCGGCCCGATCTCCCGTTCATCCATGGCCACCACCTCCGCCTTAATTTCGCAACACCGCGCAATGACTGACTCCAATAACCCCGGATCACGCCTCAGCAATTCATTGGTATTTTTTTCCAACAGATGGAAAAAGGACGCATCCCAAATCACGCCATACTTAACAACTTCTGCCAGCCCGGACACATATTCACGTTGCGGGAGCGTTTTGAGCAGATCCAAATCGGCATCCACCTCAATGGGTTGATAGAAGGCGCCCACCAAATTTTTGCCTTGCGTCAGGTTCACACCGGTCTTCCCTCCCACCGAACTGTCAACCAGGGCCAGCAGAGAGGTGGGAATTTGCACAAACCGCACGCCCCTCAGATAAGTTGCCGCCACAAACCCGGCCAGGTCGCCAACCATACCACCACCTAGCGCGATGATGATGGAATTCCGGTCCAGCCCGGCTGAAGCCGCCTGCTCATACAAAAATTCAACCCACTTCAGGGATTTCGTTTCCTCCCCGGCAGGCACAACCGCGCGCACACAAGCTATCCCCTTGGATTCCAGCTGCTTACGGACAGACTCACCATGCATGGCCTCTACATTGGTGTCAGAAACGACCAGTGCACGGGCAGTCGATTTATCGCCTATGACAGAAGCAAAAGACAACCCCCTGCCGATATGGATGGGATAGGAACGTTCCGCCAGTTTAACATGAATTGTTGTTGCCATTAGTAGTCCTCCAGCCCTCCGCGTGCGGCGGAGACAGGCAGGCAATCTACATCACCCAAAGGCCTGAGTCAACACGAGCGGCACCTCAGCGGCAGACAAACAATTACACCACGGGCAAATCAACATGGAACTTGGTTCCCTGGCCAACTTCGCTCTCGAACCCCAACACCCCGCCGTGATCCTTGATGATCCCGTGGCTTATGGACAGGCCCAGTCCGGTCCCCTTCTCACGCGGTTTGGTGGTGAAAAACGGATCGATAATACGATCACGCACGGATTCAGGAATCCCCGCGCCATGGTCCTCAACCGTTAGCCGCACCCACGAACGCGGCACAGGGCCCTCCACCTTTATCGTTCCGCATTCGACAGCACTGAGTTCCCTCGCCGTGATGAGGACCTTTTTATTTTCATCATACTCGGGATACTTCTCATTCAGTGCGTCACGCGCGTTGGTCAGCAGATTCATAATCACTTGCTGAATCTGCTGGCTACGGCATTCGATCTTGGGCAAATCCTCGGGGACCTTCACCTCCAATGTAATCTGATCATGCCGTAGAACCGTTCGAATCAGCGACAAAGTCCCATCAACAATATCTACCAGACGTGCCGGTTGGTGCGTCTGTTTATCGAATCCGGAAAAGGACAGCAGATTCTTCACAATCGTGGTCACACGTTCTGACGCCTTGATGATTCCCTCCGCAAATTCAGCCGCGGAACTTCCGGCATCCACCGTCTCAAGAATCATCTGGGCGTAGCCTTTAATGCCCATGATGGGATTGTTGATCTCATGTGCCACCCCACTGGCGAGGGTACCAATGGATTCCAATTTCTGCGCCTGGATGAGTTGAGCCTGCAGCGCATCACGCGATTCCTCCGCGCGCTTGCGCTCGGTGATGTCCCGCACAACCTCAATCGCCCCGCATCGACGACCGTTCCGATCAAACAAAGGTGACGCCACGCCCCAGAGATGGGCCCCCTCCCCGTCTCGCAAATGCGGCAGGAAAAACTCGGCATAAATCATATCACCCTTCCGCTGGACATATTTATAAGTGGACTCCAGTTCCATCGAGGGCCGATCCAGGAGATCAATCAACGTCGGGTGCCGTTCGCCATGAAACGGTTCGGCATACACGTAATCCCCCTTACCCAGTAACGCCCCTTTCTTCACGCCAGTCATCACTTCGCAGGCATGGTTCCAGGCAATGACCTTTTTGTCCTGATCCACCACAAAGGTAGCGTCGGGTAAAAACTCGATTACATCCACAAGGCGTTGTTCGACCGCCTGCATCGCAACTTTTCCCCGTTCACGGGCCCAGACTTCTACTCGCAACAAGGCAGACAACAGTACGGCCGTGACAACAACAAAGGCCAATCCCTTGAAAGTGGACCAGTACAAGATCGCCGCGGGATCGGTGAAAATGGCGGACAGGAAACGGTCGGACAAAATGATCCACAACCCGGCAAATAAGACATAGGGAAGGACTACCCGAAAGATCATTTGTCTCATCGCTTGTTTCATTGTTAAATGAATCGCAGTTCCATAATGAGTAGTCAATTTCAATCTCGCCATAGAAACCATGGATCCGGCAGAAGCACTTCGCAATTTCCTTGCATAACTCGTTCTCTTTGTGTCAAATGCGCCCGTTTCATTCGTCAAAAAGGAAGTTATTTTATGCGTTGGACACAGTCTTTGATACCGACCCTGCGGGATGCCCCTCAGGATGCTGAAATTCCGAGCCACAAACTTATGATGAGGGCGGGTTTGATTATGAAACTCGGCGGCGGGCTCTATACCTTTCTTCCTCTAGGCCTGAAGGCACTTCGAAACGTGGAGCGGATTGTCCGCGAAGAAATGGATCGCGCCGGTGCTTTGGAAGTGCTCATGCCAGCGCTTCAGCCCCGTGAGATCTGGGAAACCTCCGGTCGCTATGAAGTTCTCCGCGACGCCATGTTTAAGATCAAAGACCGGCAACAACGCGACATGGTGTTGGGCCCGACCCATGAGGAGGTTATCACCGATCTCGCCGCCCGGCAGATCAACTCCTATCGCCAACTCCCCAAAACGTTCTATCAGGTTCAGACGAAATTCCGGGACGAGATCCGTCCCCGCTTCGGCCTGATGCGCGCCAAGGAATTCATCATGAAGGACGCTTATAGCTTCGACGCGAGCTGGGAAGCTGCGGATATCAGCTATCAGGCCATGTATGACGCCTACGTCCGCATCTTCAGTCGTTGCGGACTTCGCACCAAGGTGGTGGAGGCCGATACCGGCGCCATCGGCGGGGATTTCTCCCACGAATTCATGGTGCTTGCCGACTCGGGTGAAGACGGCATCGTCGAATGCGAAGCCTGCTCCTATGCGGCAAATCTGGAACGTGCGGAGCGGAAAATGCCGGCCGTAAAAACGTCCACCACCGACCAATCCCCGTCCGTTGTGGCAACCCCGGGCATGCGCACGATTGAGGAGGTCTCGACCTTCCTTAAAATTAAACCTTGGGATCTGATCAAAACGTTGATCTATATCGCTGATGGCCAGCCCATTGCGGTACTGGTTGCCGGCAACCGTGAACTTAACGAACATAAGCTCACGCGTATTCTCAAGCTCACCAATCTCCAATTGGCCGACGACGAGACGATCGCCAAAGTCACCGGCGCTCCGGTGGGCTATGCTGGTCCTGTGGGACTCAAAATCCCCATTTATGCCGATGTCGAACTTCAAACGCCTCGCGTGGCAGCCACCGGTGCTAATATTGCCGACAGCCATCTCATCAATGTCCTGGTCGATCGTGACTTCACGGTAACCGCTTTCCACGATCTTGTCATCGCCAAGGAGGGTGACAAGTGTCCCCGCTGCGGCACCCGCATGAGGGGAAAACGCGGCATTGAGGTCGGGCATGTATTTAAATTAGGCACCAAATACAGCAAACTCTTCAATGCTGGCTTTCTGGATGCCGAAGGGAATCATCAGATCAGTGTCATGGGCTGCTACGGCATCGGCGTCACCCGCACCTTGCAAGCCATCATTGAACAGAGCTACGACGCCGATGGCATCATCTGGCCCATGTCCGTGGCCCCCTATAAAGTCTGCGTGGTGGTTCCCAATACCGGCCATGCGGAAAGCATGCGAGTTGCAGAAGAACTCATCAAAACACTGGAATCAAAAGGCATCGAGGTCTTGTTTGATGACCGGGACGAACGTCCGGGCGTCAAGTTCAAGGATGCCGACTTGATTGGACTGCCCATCCGGGCCGTCATCAGCGAACGTTCATTGACAGAGGGGAAAGTGGAAGTGAAACGCCGGACCGATAAAGAGAAACAAATGATCCCTGTTAGTGAAACCGTATCTTTCATAGAAAAAGCCATTCAAGGAGAACTCAAATGACAAAGCGCGAACTCGTCGTACGTATTGCCGGTGAAGTCGGCATCCCTCAACAACAGGTTTTTTCAGTAATCCAGAAAACCTTAGACTACATTACCGAAAGCTTGGCCAAAGGCGAAAATATTGAATTCCGTGATTTCGGGGTCTTTGAGATCAAAGTCCGAAAGCCACGCATCGGCCGTAATCCGAATAAACCGGAAAACACGGTTATCATTCCAGAGCGCCGGGTGGTTAAGTTCAAGCCGGGCAAACAGATGAAAGCCGTCGTTTTAAAGCAGTAATACCATGGCGGATCCCATAAGTTTTGCCCCTCCCCGCGGCATGCGGGACTTTTATCCCGAAGACATGGCGGTTCGTTGTGCCATCTTCGAGGCTTGGACCACCGCCGCGCGACGGTTCGGATTTGATCAATACGACGCTTGCGTTGTGGAAAGTCTGGAACTTCTCAAACGTAAAGGTGGCGAGGAAATCCAGGATCAGATTTACTGGTTCAAGGACAAGAGCGACCGGGAACTGGCCCTCCGCGCTGAGATGACCCCCACCCTCTCCCGGATGATTGTCGCCAAACAAAACGAACTGGCCTTTCCGATCAAGTGGTTTACTATCGCCCAGTGCTTCCGGTATGAGCGCATGACCCGTGGCCGCAAGCGTGAGCATTATCAGTGGAACATGGATGTCGTCGGCGAGCCCTCCGTGGTGGCCGAGGCAGAAGTCGTGATGGCCGCCATCGAAGCCTTAAAGCTGCTCGGACTCGACAACAACGATGTCTGTGTTCACGTCAATAGTCGAGCCTTGCTGTCGGACATTCTCGCCAATTCCGGTATTCCCCGTGAACATCACTCCGCCCTCTTCCTCGCGCTGGACAAACGGGGCAAAATACCTGACGAAGAGATCGCCAAACTCCTGCGTGAAAACGGACTTTCAGAAGGCAGCATTGAGGCAGCCTTCCGCGTCCTCGGACTCAATACCCTCGAAAGCGTCATTGCAGCACTGGGCGAACGAACCCCCGCACTGGAACATTTTCTGAGCTTTTTCGATATCATGAAGCTCTACGGTGCAAGCGACATGGTGAAGTTTGATATCTCCGTCATCCGCGGTCTTAGCTATTACACGGGAATTGTATTTGAAGGCTTTGATACGGGGAAGAGTCTTCGAGCCATCTTCGGGGGAGGACGTTACGACAATCTCCTGGGTGATTTAGGAGGGAAACCCATGACGGCGGTTGGCCTCGGCTTCGGCGATGTCGTCATTGCCGAATTACTGGCCGATAAAGGGAAAGCCCCCCACTCTGGTGCCGGAAAAGATCTGGCCCTGTCCTACATGGAAGAGGCCCAGCGTGATACCGCGATCCAAATTGCCCGCTCCTTGAGAGCAGGTGGCACCAATGTGGATGTTTCGCTACATGCCGAGAAGCCCAAGCACTTTTTCAGTCGTACCGGCAAGGTCGGCTTCCGACGCGGTATTTTTATCGGACCGGATGATATCACCAAAGGTACTGTCAGGATCAAAACCCTGACGGACCGCACTGAAGCAGAAGTGACCATTGCAAGCCTGGTGAAATCATGAAAGTGATTCCCATCAGTGTCGGCACTTTTCAGGTCAACTGCTATCTGGCAGTTTCAAAAAGCAATCAGGCACTCGTCATCGACCCCGGTGACGACGCAGGAATCATCGCGGTCACCGTGCGGCAGAATAAACTCACGGTGGCGGGTTATCTGATTACCCATGGGCACATGGATCATGTCTCGGGACTGGCTGAAATGACCCGGACATTCCCCGCCCCTGTTTCAATTCATCCGCTGGATGAATCCTGGGCGTTCAGCCATCTGAATCAGGCACTTCCCTACTACGACAGCCCCGAGCGCCCGACAAAAATTGAACGGCTCCTAGCTGACGGACAGCATTACGAGGATGCAGAACTTCGCTATGAAATCATCGCTACCCCGGGTCACTCTCCCGGCGGAGTCTGTTTTTATTTTCCGGATGAGAAAGTCATATTCACAGGCGACACCCTCTTCCTGGGCACCATCGGACGCACGGATCTGGATGGGAGTGATGAAAAACTGATGAAGAAATCCCTGGCCCGCCTGGCAAAACTGCCTGATGACACAGCGGTCTATCCCGGCCATGGTCCTGAAACCACCATCGGCCGGGAGAAACGCACCAATCCGTTCATGAAGTTTTAGATGGCCTGCTCAGTCTTCTTTACGCCGCACAAATACGATAATGGCCCTACACCGTCGCTCGAATTCGCCGCGGAACACAATCAGCAGGGAAAGTAACGCGACCACAAGAAGTGCGTAGGCCTCAGGCTCAGGAACCCCCGTTATCTGGGCAGAGAACGAGTCGAGACCGTAGTGTTGGGCCGGGGGAAGATCGCACCCGGCATAGGTACGTCCTATGTAGACACCGATCCAGTCAACTGCCGTTAGATCACTCATGAAATCGGCCTCATCCGCACCGGGCCCGCCTGTCCACCCGGCGGCATAATCAAAACTCACAGAGTAACTGGTCCAGACGGAAACTGTAGGCGGACTCAACGCCAGAGACCAGACACGTGATGTCGACGCAAAGTATAGGGCAAGACTATCCGGGGCATAGTCCTGCGCTCGAAATTCAAAAGTGAGCAACTGAATGCCCGCGGCTACATAATCACCGGTGAACCCGGCGGCAGCCCCGGGAGCGGTTCGTATGATATCGTCCTGGTTCGGTAATGGAACGGTCACCTCCGCGAACGAGATAGTGAGGTAATCGGAATTATTAACGAGTATGGCACCGTCCGGCATCGTATTGACCCAACCGCTCACATTGCCCGTCTGATCCCACCCCTCAAACACGATGGGACTCGCACATAACTCGTAAGCATTCAGGACAGCGATTGCTGCCATGGCGGCGACCAACCGTGGCATAAGTCTTAGCATCACCCTTGTTCGCTTTCTTTTCACATTGAATCCTTCACTTACCACGCCGCGTTATCAACCGTAACGCGATAGAAATAGGGGCCGGAACCAGTGGCCCCGGAATCCCAATAGTAATTCCGGGGTACGCTGGCCTGGATACCCGATTGCTGCGATACCCAGGCATTCGCTAAGTTCGTACCACGCCATATCGTGTAGACACGGTCTGGCGCCGAATCCCAGACAACATCAAATCCCTGATTATGAATTGGATTCTCCAACATCCTTAACGCCAGAACATCAGCTTTATCGAACGGATCGGTACCAGCAATAACCTCCGCTGCATTACTGGCCCGGTCGCCGTCCGTATCAGCCGTACCCCAGTCAGCCCCCTCCACAGCGAAATCGACGGCCATGTAAAGCTGGGCCGTAGTACTGCCACCACGATCCACGGCGAGACCTACCGAAATAATATTCAAGCTGTCGCTTTGAAAAAGCGCTTCCGTCTTCCAGTGCCCAATCGTCCAACCTTCCAAGTAGTCAACCTCCACGATGTACTGCCTCCAGATCCCTACGGTCGGCAAGGGTAACGTCCGGATCCACTGCCTCCCGCTCTGACAATTCAGACGGAGTTGAAGATTGCCGGGAACGCAGTCGAGAGCCAGAAATGAGAACACAACATAAGAGACCGGACTGCGCCCATCTGGAGCTGCCGCTGGCGAATTTGTGACACCCACCACCGCCACGGACTCGGGCATGGGCGCGCCATACTGCGGATTGAACGAAATAGAGATAACGCCGGACTGATTGATCGAGACTGATCCAGCGAATGCGGTTGCGCCAAACATAACCCCCGCCGCCAGCAGAGCCATTGCTCGTGTGTAATGGACGCTCATGGTGCCGGTGCCTCCAGGGGAGTCCAGAAAAACCCGTTAGTTCCCCGATGCCTGTAAAAGTACCCTTTCCCGGTTTCAAGCGAGAACTCGGCGAACTGGTTCTGAGCGCTGTCCCACCACCGGCCATCGTAGTTCGTATCACCGATACTGATGAGCCAGTACTGATTCCAGCGGGTACCGCTCCAAGCCCACAGTTCATCACCATCAGCCATCCCGTAGGCTCCCGACTTGCCGCCCTTCGCGCCGGCCGCCAGAAAACCAAGTTGATCGGGCGGGGTGGCGGCGCCCAGATTGTGATGATACCCCGGTGAGCCCAAAGGCCAACTGAACAGTGTCCAGCCATTCGTCAGAAAGATCGGCGGTGCGTTGGTATACGAGCGGCCAATCCAAACGGTCATGACCGAAGTGGCCGTAGGCGAACAACGTTTGATCCAGAAGGATTCTGCCGGATTGATAATCACGTTCGCATTCGTATCCGCCCCTACGTCCCACCAATTAGTACTTCCGTCCGGCAAGATCACCAGGAGGCATTCCTTCCATGTGCCATCCAAATTCGGTATGTAAACCCTATCGGAACAATCGGAAAAATCCAGCGCGGCATCCAACCCCACCGCCAGTTGTCTGCCAAGTTCCCCGTTCAGATTGTTCTCCGGCGGCACCAGATCCACGGGCACACCCAGGAGACTCCACGTACATGCAAGCAGCGTATTTGGGACGATCATCGCAAAGTCCGGGTTGACCGTATTCGTATAGCTGTTCGTGCCGTAGGACGCTGTAATCCGGTAGAAGCGCTGCGTTGCCGTCGCGACGACCCTCAGATCCGTCCACACCTGGACGCCTGACTCGTTATTGGTGAACGTGGCCAAGGTAGTCCGGACAGCAGCGGAGGCTTCCGCCCCGAGGATTCGATAAGTCCGGTTGCTACCTAAATATACATACACTGCGACGTCATTTGTACCGCTCCGCCGAACGTCCATAATTCGCAGGTAAGAAGTCGCGTCGTTCGGTGCCGTACCGCTCACGTATTCGTCCCGGTTATTGACTTCGTCACCGTCCGGGTCAGTGGTTGCATCAGTTGCGTCGTTGCGGTTCAGTCCATACTGAACCTCCCACCAGTCTGGCATTCCGTCGTGGTCAGTATCTGTATCCACATCAATCACACTGATGCTCTGGCCGTTGAATACAAGATCCCTGCCCGCCAAGGCTCGACCTTCCACTGTACAACTTGTATCCAATGTAATGTCTACAGCAGCCATCAGGGTTCCCTTGAACTCGGAGAACGTTCCTATTGTTACCGAAGAGCCCACCTGCCAATAAACATTTCTGGCAAGCGCACCATTGGTCAGGATAACCCGGCTGTTTCCCGCCCCTGCTGCCGTGATCAACGTGGAACCCATCTGGAAGATCCAAACAGCATTCGGATCGCCACCCGCATCAAGAGTGAGATCACCTGTTATCTGAAGAGAGCTTGCGGACCAATAGAGACCAGGAGTGAGTGTTTCCCCTCCGATATTCCCCGCCTTCGTGATTCGATCTGCAAAGCGGCCTGCAGCATCATTGTAGGCTGTTGTCATATCAACCCTGGCTGTGCTTAATAGCCCAGGATTGGCAACCGAACCCGGCGGTCCAGTGCCATCAACCGTATAGATTATTCCGTTGACTTGATTTGTCAGCAAACCAGTGATGCTTGCCCCTGTACCAGGACACAGTCCGACATTCCCATCAATGATCCCGCCACCTGTTGAGCTGATTGCACGATCGGCTAGCATCGAAAAACTGGTAACCGACCCCAAAACAACTGGCGCAGAACCGGCCGCCTCGAGCGTCCCGATCGGAACCAAGCTCGCAACCGCAAGCACAAGGTACATGAATAACTGTTCAGGCATCTTCACTCCAAATGCCTGTAAGACGTATGTATACGATGATTTAATGCGATTATTGTAGTTACCCAGAGCACACAAATCGATGGGGTCTAACCCTACTCTGTCACTCGATTAAGAAAAGACTTTTCGTCCCTTTGATCACAGGATAGATTGACCCGATGAAACAAGTCACGTTAGCACCATTGATCCCCAGTCAAAATCTGCCATCCACAGCTCTTCCGCCTGACTGGCATGCCCAAAGCGGAGAGGACTCTTTAAACGCACTGACCAGTAAGTCACAAGGGTTAAGCGCATCCGATGCCGCAAAACGCCTTGAGCAATATGGACCCAACGTGCTGGCTCAAGCCAAAGTGGATGGCCCACTGACGCTGATCTGGCGCCAGATCAATAATCCCATTTCCTGGCTGCTGATCGGCGCCGGCATCATCGCTGTGTTGCTGCGAAAATATACCGATTCCGGGGTCGTCTTTGGCGCGGTTGTCATTAACGCGATCATTGGTTTTATTCAGGAATATCGCGCAGGAAAAGCCATCGCCGCCCTCTCGGCCATGGTCCCGGAAAATACCACGGTGTGGCGTGATGAAAGACTGAATACCTTGCCGGCCTCTGGCCTGGTGCCGGGCGATGTAGTTCAACTGACGGGAGGTGACCGTGTTCCCGCCGATATGCGCCTCTTGCAGGTCAAAAACCTGCGCGTCGACGAGTCGGCCCTTACCGGCGAATCCGTACCCACCCTCAAAAATCAGAACCCTGTCACAAAAGCGTCCGTCTTGGGAGATCGTTTTTGCATGACCTACGGCGGCACCGTGGTCACTCAAGGTACCGCCACCGGTGTGGTGGTGGCCACAGGGAATCAAACCGAACTTGGCCGTATCAACGCCTTGCTCAACCAAACGACTCAGTTGGAAACCCCGTTAACCAGACAACTGGCCCAAGTCACCAAATGGATCACCATCGCCGTAGTGGGCCTATCCCTGATCATACTTGGCTATGGCGTGTTCGTGAAACATGCAAAGTTCGATGAAGCCCTGCTGACGGCCATCACCCTTGCGGTCGCCGCGATCCCGGAAGGCCTGCCCGCCATCATTACCATTGCCCTGGCGATCGGGGTACGCCGCATGGCAGCCCGACAAGCCGTTGTCCGGCATTTGCCTGCCGTGGAAACCCTCGGTTCCACGAGTGTCATCTGTTCTGACAAAACCGGCACACTGACCCGAAACGAAATGACGGTTCAGGCCCTGTGGTGCGAAAGGAAGGAATATCGCCTCTCGGGAATCGGCTATATCCCAAACGGTTCGTTGGAGTGTAATGGCCAAACTATCACTGAACTACCCGCCACCTTGCGCGAACTCCTACTATCCGGCGTATTATGTAACGATTCCGACTTGCGGCAGGAAGATGAACAATGGACCATCACCGGAGATCCCACCGAAGCGGCTCTGGTCGTGGCAGGACAAAAACTGGACTTGCTGGCCAATGATCTGCGCCAGCACCATCCCCGACTGGATGTCCTCCCCTTTGAGTCCGACACCAAGTACATGGCCACACTCAACCGGGGTAACGGCATTGACGCCGTCTACCTCAAAGGGGCACCGGAAATGGTGGTTGAACGCTGTGGACTCTCCGCCGCCGAAACCCAAGAAATCAAGGCCGCAAATCAAGCGCTGGCCGAACAAGGCATGCGGGTGCTGGCCTTTGCCAGACGATCCCCTTCCCCGGGTATGACCCAACTGACCCCGGAATGGGCCGAATCAGGCTTTTCCCTCCTAGGACTGATGGGCATGATTGATCCACCCCGCCAGGAAGCCATCAACGCCATTGCTGTCTGCCACCGGGCGGGAATTACTGTCAAAATGATCACCGGCGACCATCATATCACCGCCACCGCTATCGGTCGTGAACTGGGAATCTTGAAGCCCGGTGATCAGGCGATGCGTGGTGTGGATCTTGACGCCCTGTCGGATGAGGAACTAATAGCCACCGCCCGACGCTGCCATGTCTTTGCACGCGTGGCTCCCGAGCATAAAATCAAACTGGTCCAGGCCTTACAAGCCGACGGCAACGTGGTGGCCATGACCGGTGACGGCGTGAATGACGCCCCCGCTCTGAAGCGTTCCGATATCGGCATCGCCATGGGCATCACGGGAACTGCGGTCGCCAAAGATGCCTCCAAGGTGGTACTGGCCGATGATAATTTTGCCTCAATTGCCGCTGCGGTGGAAGAAGGGCGGCGGGTTTATGACAACCTGATCAAAGCGCTTGCATTCATTCTGCCCACCAATCTAAGTCTCGCACTGACCTTGGCCAGCGCGATGTTCTTTTTTCCGGCGGTCATGGTGGCGCAACTGGGAACCGAATTACTCCTTCCCATGGCACCCAGTCAAATTCTGTGGATTAACCTGGTTGCCAGCATTGCGCTCTCCGCCCCGATCGCCTTTGAAGTTCTGGAGCCCTCTGCCATGCGTCGCAAACCCCGCCCGAAAGACACCCCGGTATTCTCCACCTTCATCATCATGAGAACAGCCATCGTTGCAATTGTGATGGCGTCCGGAACCTGCGGCCTCTTTCTTTGGGATTATATGCGACGCGTTGGAGGGCTTGATGGGGTAATTGATGCCACACTTCACACACAGGCATTGGCAGAAGCCCAGACCATGGCCGTCACCACCATCACTCTGTTTCAGATTTTTTATCTGCTCCATTGCCGCAGCATGAGGGATAGTCTCTCTAGCATGGGCTGGTTCAGCAATCCCACCATCTGGATTGGAATCGGGGGGCTGCTTTTATTGCAGGTCGCCTTCACCTATCTCCCCTTCATGAATACCCTGTTCCATAGCACCAGCCTGGATCTCAGGGCTTGGATTCTTGCCACCCTCGTTGCCGCTGTGATCCTGCCCATTATCAGCCTGGAGAAATGGATTCTTAACCGGCTTGCAAGAAATCGATAGACGGTGTATTTTCGAGCAGCATTTACTTGAGCTCCGGTTGAATCGGAATAACGGAAAAAGGGTTTACAATGGAACGTTTATTTGGAACTGATGGCATCCGCGGCCAGGCTAACCGCTACCCAGTGACTCCAGAAGTTGCGATGCAAATCGGCAAGGCCCTCGGTCATACTCTGGGCGCCTCCGGTCATGGCTCCTGCAAGGCTGTCATTGGCAAAGACACCCGACTTTCCGGCTACATGCTCGAAACCGCCCTCACCAGCGGCCTGGTGGCCATGGGCGTGGACGTCATGCTCGTGGGCCCAGTCCCCACCCCAGCCGTCGCCCACCTCACCCGTTCAATGGCTGCAGACGTCGGCATCATGCTCACGGCTTCACACAACCCATTTGACGACAATGGGATCAAAATATTCGGCAACGACGGCTTTAAGATATCCGACACCATTGAGGCCGACATCACCAATCACATTGCCTCCGGTGAATTGAGTTGTGAACATATCCGCAGTGACCAGATGGGCAAGGCGTACCGCATTGAAGATGCACGCGGGCGTTACATCGAGTTTGCCAAAAGCACGATCAAAAGTGAAAATTTCGAGGGCCTTAAAATCGTTGTCGATTGCGCCAACGGGGCCGCTTATCACATTGCCCCATTGATCCTGAAGGAACTGGGCGCCAAAGTGACCAAAACCTTTGTGGAGCCGGATGGCTACAATATTAACAACCTTTGCGGTGCCACACACCCCGAAGTCGTTGCCAAAACCGTTCTCAGCACCCAATCAGATATCGGCATCGCCTTTGACGGGGATGCAGACCGTGTGATTTTCTGCGATGCTCAGGGAACTGTCGTGGATGGCGACCGGATTCTGGCCATGTGCGCCCTCGATTTCAAAGCTCGCGGGGTGCTGAAAAACAATACACTGGTTACCACCACCATGAGTAACATGGGCCTGCATGAGGCCATGAAAAATGCAGGCATTCAGTTGGACATCACCGACGTGGGGGACCGACTCGTCATCGACCGCATGCGGATAACAGGTGCCAATGTCGGCGGCGAGAAAAGCGGGCATGTCATTCTGATGGATTATGCCACCACCGGTGACGGCATTATTACCGCGCTCCAGATACTCCGTCTGATGCGGCGTCAGGGAGCCACCCTCGCCCAATTGGCAGAATGCATGCAGGAATACCCCCAGCAACTGGTGAGCATCAAGGTCAAGCAGCGCAAACCGATTGAAGCGATCCCGGATTTGGTCGAAGCCATGGAGGCCTGCACCAGCGATCTGGGAGTGGATGGTCGACTGATCGTGCGTTATTCCGGCACGGAACCCAAACTTCGTATTTTGATTGAAGCGCGCCAGGCCGATCAGGTCTCGCGCTGGATTGAAGTGCTGAGCGCAGTCGTGCGAAAGGAACTGGTCACATGAGAGCTATTCTCCTAGATGCCGAAAGTCCTGAAACCTGTTACCCACTGACCTCGACCCGCACCTTGGCAGCCTGCCGCGTGGGTAACCGCCCCTTGGGGGAACTTCAGCAGGAAACCCTTAGGGATGCCGGTTACGGCAGCATGAACGACTCGGATGATCGCACGCTCTTCATACGGGGAGATGTGTGGCTCTCCCGCGATCTCCTCGCCGCACTCCTGGAAGCCGAAGGCACGGTGGCGGTTCGCAATACTCGAGGCATTATCCTCGCTTGGACAGGCGAATCGGCCAACGCGGTTTTGAAAGCGCCCTCCATTCCCACTGATGAAAACACATTTTTGATCGCCTACCCGTGGGATATCCTGCGAATCAATGAACTGGTTCTGAGCCATATCGCAGAGTATCGCCTCAGCGGCGAAGCGGTCCCTTCCGGCCCCATCACAACCGCTCTCACGCTGAACAATGGCGCACGGGTCTCTCCTGGCGTGCATAATGACGGGACGCTTCTGCTGGGCGAAGGGTCGCGGCTCCTGCCGGGTGTTTATATTGAGGGCACAGTGATCATTGGTAAAAATTGCAAGATCGGCCCGAATTGTTATATCCGGGGGAACACAAGCATCGGGGACAACTGCCACGTCGGACAAGCGGTGGAAGTAAAAAACTCCATCATCATGGATCGGTCCAGCATGGGTCACCTGAGTTATTGCGGGGATTCCATCATCGCCGAAGCAGTGAATTTCGGGGCCGGCACGATCACCTCCAATTTCAGGCATGATGGGCTCACCCATAAGTCCATCATTGAGGGCCGCCTGGTGGATACCAAGCGGAGAAAATTCGGTTGCGTCATGGGCGATCGAGTCCACACCGGTATTCACACCAGCATTTACCCGGGCCGGAAATTGTGGCCGGATATTTGCACTTTACCTGGTGCCGTCGTCAGTAAAGATGTCGTAAAATAAACATAATAACGTCAGTAACACGTTACGAGGTATTCATGTGCGGAATTGTTGGCTATGTTGGTAATAAGGGCGCAATCGATGTTTTGATCAATGGTCTGAAACGACTTGAATATCGCGGCTACGATTCGGCGGGCATCGCGTTGATTGCAGACCATACGCTCCACGTCCGCAAAGACAAAGGTAAAGTCGTGAATGTCGAAAAGGCAGTTCATGCCCAGTGGGATGAAACGTTCCTCAAATCGGCACACACCGGCATTGCCCACACCCGTTGGGCCACCCATGGCAGCCCGACGGCAGAAAATGCCCATCCTCATACCGACCAAACCGGCCGTCTGGCCCTGGTTCACAATGGCATTATCGAAAATTATCTTGCCCTGCGTAATCAGTTGGCGGCCAAGGGGCATACCTTTAAATCGCAAACCGATACCGAAGTGCTGATTCACCTGATCGGCGAATTATACCAGGGAAATCTATTTGAAGCCGTATGCGCAGCGCTTAAGCATGTTGAAGGCACCTACGGAATTGCCGTGGTTTCATCAGACACCCCCGACCAGATTGTAGTGGCCCGCAAAGGCAGTCCCCTCGTCATCGGGGTGGGTGATGGCGAGACCATTGTCGCCAGCGATGTCGCCGCCATCATCGCCTATACGCGCCAGGTCATCTACCTTGACGACAATGATGTAGCCATCATCCGGGCCTCGGGTGCTGAAATCCGGAACATAAATAATGTGCCGGTCTCACGCGAAATCGCGAAAATTGATTGGGATGCAGGCACCGCGGAGAAGAGCGGCTACGAGCATTTCATGCTCAAGGAAATCAATGAGCAACCGGACTCCATCAGAAACACAATTCGCGGTCGTCTGGATGATTCGATGGCGACGGCCATTTTATCGGGCCTGGCGCTCACGCCACGGGAACTCTCAAGTATTGAACGGGTGGTGATTTTAGGCTGCGGAACCTCGCTGAACGCGGGAATGGTCGGCAAATATTACTTTGAAGAATTAGCGGATCTCCCCACTGACGTCGAACAAGCCGCCGAATACCGCTACCGCAATCCCATCATCCGCCCGCATGACCTGGTCATCGCCATCAGCCAGTCCGGAGAGACCGCCGATACACTGGCAGCGGTGCGCGAAGCAAAACAAAAAGGAGCACTGGTTGTGGGCCTCTGTAACGTGGTGGGCTCCACCATTGCCCGCGAGACCGGACGGGGCGTCTACCTGCATGCCGGGCCGGAAATCAGCGTCGCCTCCACCAAGGCGTTCACCTGCCAGTTGACGGTGCTGCTGATGTTGGCACTTAAGATCGGGCGTTGTCGCCGACTGTCGCGCCAACAGGGCTTGGAAATCTGTGAGGAAATCCACCAGATCCCTGAATTGATCAAGGATGTTCTGACAAGAAACAATGAAATAATCGCTGCGGCTGAAAGCTATGCCCAGGTTAAGGATTTCTTCTTTCTGGGACGCGGCTGTCTTTATCCTGTCGCCATGGAAGGCGCCCTGAAGCTCAAGGAAATCAGCTACATCCACGCCGAGGGATATCATGCCGCCGAACTCAAGCATGGCCCTATCGCGCTGCTCGACGAGTCAGTTCCCGTAATAGCCATGTTGAACGATATTGCCGGCAGGGAGAAGATGAGCAGCAATGTTCAGGAATGCCGGGCACGCCACGCACCGGTCATTGGAATTGTCACAGATGGCAGCTCCGATTCCGCCCCTGTCGACGCCATCATTCATGTCCCGAAATGTTCACACCTGACCGCACCCATTGTTACGGTTGTGGCCCTCCAGTTATTCGCGTACCACATGGCAAGAATACGGAACTGCCCCATTGATCAGCCTCGTAATCTGGCCAAAAGTGTAACCGTCGAGTAATTTTAGACACAACAACTCCACATTATCAATTCTTCGCACTGAATATTGCTGCGCACTCTTGCCAGCCTCGGGCCTCTAGTCGAGGAAAGCTTATGTCAGGTTCGGCGTGGCGAGAGTATTCGCTGGCAGCTGACTGACCGCCCTTCCGGCAAGACACGAACTCTCTACGTGCCCGCAGAGCGGGTGGAGAAGGTTCGCCAATGGACAGCCAACTGGATGCAAGCCAAGGAAATGCTTCAGGCTCTATCGAACCTGGCACGGGAAGAGCTAAGAAGAAAAAATGCGTCTCCCCGCACCCGCGCCGGACTATCAAACCCTCCCTGCAAAACTGATTTCCTTGGTTAATCAGCGGTTTCCGTTTCTGAATGCGATGTTCGACAGCCTTCCCGACCAGCGCGATTCCGGGAACTGTCTCTACACGGCCGCCAACTATCACTTGCTCATGCAACTTGCCCATTTCCTTTGGCAGGTTCTCTGCAAAGGATGGCTCAGGCGGGTGATGCCTGCCGTAAACTTACTGACACGTCCTTGTGCGATTTGCTCGCCGCAGCTCTGATGATCTGCCCGCCCCCGGCTACCACTCTGCCAGCTTTTCAGCTCCGATTCGCGGATGGAGAAATTGTTGCGGCATGTGTGCTCCAGCCCGGACAAGCCATAGCCAAACCCGCATTTACGTAGGCAGGGCGTTTCGGCTCGTCCTTATCATCCGCCGCTCAGAGCTTCATGGATCCTCTTGTCCAAAATGGAGCGAAGTTGAGTTAATGTGGAGTTGTTGCCTGATTCCCGCTAATCTTGCCATCCGTCATCAATCTGATATAATGACCCGCTTTATGAATACACCCAGTCAATTTGATTTCTGGTATGCCATCAACAACACCCGTGTTGTCGTGGCTCCAGTTCAGCGTTTAGAAACGTTTGGTGCTACCATAATTCACTACCATCTGGTTAGTGAAGTGATGGACTTCGTCGATAAAATCAGAGTCAGAGAGGGGCGTATCGTGGCCCAACGGCCTCAGATCATCACCCCAACCTCCATTACCGGGAACATGCTCGAAGGTTTTGGTTCCGAGGCGGAGCGTTATCTGGATTGGATCAGAGAGCATTCACAAGAGTTCCGGATGTTGCAATACGGCTTTTTGATCCGGAAAGAGGAAATCAACGACGAAATCATCACGGATACTTTTGATGCGGTCCTGGATCGTGTCGCTACCGCTGTACGTCAAAAAGACGAACCCCTCTCCGCCGTGGTAGCAGGGGTTGACTCACCGTGGGAGGTATCGCTCCTGAAAATGATGTTTGAGGTGAGCAACAATTCATTCCAGGCCAATGTCAAGGAGATGGAAAGCCATCGGATGTTTAGCCCCAATGCCGGCATCCGCTTTGAGATTGAAACTGATTTCCAACTGGCAAACCGCCAACCGGCCCGCATCAATGCGCTTGGAACTAAGTTGCAAAAGCATGGGCTTTTTTCGGAGTATGAAGATCGTTTTTTTGCGCTCATCAAGGCCAAACAGGCACGGAAGTAATTAAAGAGGTAAATACCATGGGCATGACAATAACAGAGAAAATTCTGGCGCGTGCCGCAGGCAAACGCGTCATCGGCCCCGGCGATAATGTCTGGGTCGAAGTGGATATATTGCTTACCCACGACGTTTGCGGACCGGGCACCATTGGCGTGTTTCAGCGTGAATTCGGAGCCACCGCGAAAGTCTGGGACAAATCAAAAGTAGTCATTATCCCCGACCATTACATCTTTACCGCTGATCAAAAAGCGCATCGGAATGTGGATACACTGCGAACCTTTGTCAATGAACAGTCGATACCCTACTTTTATGATCCGAGCACGGCGAGATACAAAGGGGTCTGTCACGTGGCACTTCCGGAAGAGGGCCATGTTCGGCCCGGCGAAGTGATCTTTGGCACGGATTCGCATACCTGTACGCATGGGGCGTTAGGCGCATTTGCCACCGGCATTGGCAATACGGATGCCGGCTTCATCATGGGCGCGGGTAAGCTCCTGATCAAAGTGCCGAAATCCATGCGTTTTCAAGTTAATGGCACCGTCCCGCCCTATATCATGGGCAAAGATATCATCCTAAAGATTATCGGGGATATCGGCTTCGATGGCGCCAGCTATTGCGCCATGGAATTCACCGGGGATGCCATCCGGCAACTGTCTGTCGAAGAACGGATGACGATCTGTAACATGGCCATTGAGGCCGGCGCTAAAAACGGAATCATTGAGCCAGACGAGAAAACATTTGAATATGTTCGCGCCCGCACAAATAAGTCGTTTGAGGCCGTCTACAGCGACCCGGCTGCAAGCTATGACAGCGACCGTACCTACGATACCTCCACCATGGAGCCTTGCGTGGCCGAACCTCATGTCCCAAGCAATTACGCGCTCGCCCGTGAGCGAACTCACGTCAAACTGGATCGGGCCTATATTGGCTCCTGCACGGGCGGGAAGATCACCGACTTTTTGGCGGCGGCACGCATCCTCAAAGGTCAGCAAGTCACAATCCCGACATTTCTGGTGCCGGCGACGGTCGAGGTGGCGGAAGCACTGATCAAACTGCAAATTGACGGAGTTTCGCTCGTGGAGATTTTTGCAGCGGCGGGATGCGGGGATATTGCCCCGCCCTCTTGTGCGGCATGCCTGGGTGGCCCGGCAGACACCTACGGGCGAACCGCAGGAAAAGAAGTGGTGATCAGTACCACCAACCGGAATTTCCCCGGACGGATGGGCTCAAAACTGTCCCAGATTTATCTGGCCTCGCCATTAACCGTGGCGGCTTCAGCCATTCGAGGGCGTATCACCGATCCAAGAGAATTCATGTAAGCACAGGAATCAAAATGAAAGTAATTCGAGGTACAGTTTACGTATTAGGCGATGATATTGATACGGATCAAATCATCCCCGCTGAATTTCTCAATCTTGTCCCCACGATCCCTGAGGAATACGCGAAGCTCGGATCGTATGCATTATGCGGACTACCCGCAAGTTATCCTCCTTTTGTAAAGCCGGGAGCCATGAAGGCCGAATACCCGGTCATCATTGCCGGACGCAATTTTGGATGCGGTTCCTCCCGAGAACACGCACCCGTATGCCTTGGGGCGGCAGGGGTCAAGGCCGTGGTGGCCGAATCTTATGCACGGATCTTTTTCCGTAATGCGATTGCCACAGGCGAGTTGTATCCCTTTGAGTCCTCTCTCCGTCTCTGCGATCTTTTTAAGACGGGGGATGAGATGGAAATCCAGGTAGAAAATTCAAAGCTCATCCATGTGCCATCAGGGAAAAGCTACTCGCTAAAGGATCTGGGCGCTGTGGCGCCCGTAGTTGAAGCGGGCGGAATTTTCCCCTACGCTCGAAAAGCGGGAATCATCAAATAATTTATGCCGTGCCACATCATAGCTTTGGCGAACCAGAAAGGTGGCGTGGGCAAAACCACCACGGCCATCAATCTGGCCGCCTGCCTCGCAGAACGACGGCAGCGCGTGCTTTTGATTGATCTTGACCCGCAGGCCAACAGCACCAGCGGACTCGGGCTGCAACCCAGCCCAGGATGCAGCGTATACGAAGCGCTTCTCGGGCATGGCAAATTAGCAGATAAAGTTCAACCTACGGCAATGGAGCACCTCTTCCTCATCCCTTCCGAGGTGGACCTTGCTGGAGCCGAAGTAGATATCGCCAGACTGGACCGCTATCTCCACCGGTTTAAAGAAGCGCTTGATCCCTTGCTGGCCACAACTACTTTTGATGTGGTGCTGGTGGATTGTCCTCCGTCTCTCGGAATTCTAACCATGAACGCCCTGACCGCGGTCCAATCCGTAATTATTCCGCTTCAGTGCGAATATTATGCTTTGGAGGGGCTTAGCGTCATCACCCGTCTCATCAGCCAGATCCGGGATTCAGGAGCCAATCCGACTTTGGACATTGAGGGAATCGTTCTGACCATGTATGACGGCCGCACGAATCTCGCACAGCAGGTAGTTGAGGAAGTCCGGAAACATTTTGGCGACAAGGTGTACCACGCGGCCATTCCCCGCAACATCCGGATCAGTGAAGCCCCCAGCCACGGAAAGCCCATTATTCTATATGATGAAAAATCAAGCGGCGCCGAAGCTTACCGGGCATTGGCAAAAGAATTTTTGAAACAAAAAAAAGAAGAAGCTATATCCGTGACGTTGCCTGAGCCAGTGCCTTCTTCCCCTGCATCCGCTCCGCCGTCTCCGCCCGTAGACGCTTCAACTTGCCCGCCAGGCTGATTTTTTTGACGGGAGACATCCGGTCCACCAACAGCACTCCAGCCAGGTGATCCAACTCGTGTTGAACGGCACGGGCCAACAGTCCACGACAATGCAAGTTGCGAACCACGCCCTTCCAATCCACAAACGTCACGTCGACCTCAGCGGCACGCTGTACGCCGGTGTGAATGCCCGGAAAACTCAGGCACCCCTCATCGCGACGTTCCAGTTCGCCGCCACGATCCATAATCTTGGGGTTGAACATCACCAGAGGCATTTCGACCTCTGGATTCAATCGCCCCCCCCCCTCTTCTTCTACATCCAGTTCAACGGGGATATCCACCACACAAACCGAAACGGCCCGGCCAACCTGCTGAGCGGCAAGCCCGACCCCTTCGGCCATATGCATGGTCTCCATCATGCCGTCCACCAGCCGCTTATACTCAACTGTCACACGGGCAATGGGTTCGGCTACAACTCTCAGAATGGGATCGCCGAAGGTGACAATTTCAAAACTCATATCCGTTTTCTTTCATCCAGTCAGAAAGATGAATCTTGGTTTGCTCCAAAAGTTCATCATCCGTGATCGCCGTTGTACGCCCGGCATCATACTGGGTCATCATCCATTCATAGATTTTCTGCACGCCGGGATCACTCTTGGTGACATGCGTCTTGGCCTTCCGGAAATATTTTTTCGTCCAGAGCGCGATTCCTGCTAGGCCGCTGACATCCGATACCGCGAGTTCAACAGGCCGATTCAAAAGTTTCTCGGTATTGAAAACGTTATAAATTTCCTCATTCTTCAGCAGTCCATCGGCATGGATGCCGGCACGGGTCACATTAAAGCTTTTACCCACCAACGGTTGATTCACCGGAAGCTGAACCTTGAGTTCATGTTCAAAATATTCCGCAATTTCTGTAATAACCGTGGTATCTACCTTGCAGTCATTTCCGCGCAACTGCAGATAATTAATGACCATACCCTCCACAGGTGGATTCCCGGTCCGTTCTCCAATGCCAAGAAGGGTGCCATTGGCAGCAGAACAGCCATAGAGCCATGCTGTGACCGCATTGGCGCTCACCATATAGAGATCGTTATGGCCATGCCACTCAAGCCATTCACTCGGGAACCCGGCATAATATTGCAGGCCATAAATCAAGCCCGGCACCGAGCGTGGCATGGCTGCCCCAGGATACGGGACGCCCAGGCCCATGGTGTCACAGATGCGGATCTTAATGACCTTCTTGGATTCCTCCGCCAATTTCATTAATTCTGAAGCGAACGGAACGACAAACCCATAATAATCAGCACGAGTGGCGTCCTCGAAATGACAACGGGGAGTAATGCCAACGTCCAAAGCCTCCTGGACAACCTTCAAGTACTCCTTCATCGCCTCACGCCGATTCATCTTAAGCTTGAGGTAGATGTGATAGTCCGAACAGGAGGTTAAAATCCCAGTTTCCTTGAGACCCATTTTCTTAGCCAGTTCAAGATCCTTGCGCCGGGCTCGCACCCACCCCGTCACTTCTGGAAAATTGTAGCCGAGTGCCTGAATCTCTTCGACGGCCTGCTGATCTTTTTTGGTGTAGAGGAAAAATTCAGTTTGCCGGATCAAGCCTTTGGGGCCGCCCAGGCGGTGCATCATTTTATAGATATCAACCACCTGTTTGACGGTATAAGGGGGCATCGCCTGCTGTCCATCACGAAACGTTGTATCTGTGACCCAAATATCCTTGGGCATCCGCATCGGCACTAAACGGTGATTGAAGCCAATCCGCGGCACCTCATCATACGGAAAAGTATGTCGAAACAGCTCTGGCTCCTTCGGATTCTCAAGATGTACCGTGTACGAATCTGAATCGAAAGTATTATATCCCGGGTTGTATTTCAGTTCAAACATAGCGCCACCTCAATCCTTGCTAATCTCCCTCATTCACGATCATCATGTTCTGAATTTCGACGCATAGTAGAGGAATTAAATCCGAATTTCAACAGACTTAACGGAAAATACGTCACATTGGCAATTTCCTGTTAATTCGGCCAGGAGGGCAACTCGCGCGCAAAACAATCATGCCAGGCTTCAATTGCCGCTTTCAAGGCAACTGCCCGATGTGAAATAGTGTTTTTAATTCCTGCAGGAAGTTCAGCAAAAGTTTTTTCGTACCCATTGGGAGCAAACAAGGGGTCATACCCAAACCCACCCGTACCATGAATGGCGGTCAAAAGTGTCCCCTCGCAAGCGCCTGAGACAGTGCGGGTAATCCCCTGGGGGTCAGATAAGGCAATAACGCAACGGAACCGGGCCCGCCGATCAGATACGCCAGCCATTGCCCCGATTATTTTCACGTTGTTTGCATGGTCATCAGCAGGCTCGCCAGCGTACCGTGCAGAATAAACGCCAGGAGCTCCGTGCAAGGCATCGACCTCCAACCCTGAGTCATCCGCCAGTGTCCACATGCCGCTAAAATGAGCCAATACCACTGCTTTTTTAATGGCATTAGCTTCAAAGGTATCGCCATCCTCAACCACCTGGGGACAGCCAATCAGTTGCTTCAAACTCAGAAAGACCAGGTGTGGTGCCGCCAGGATGGCGGAAATCTCGGTAAATTTATGACGATTGCCGGTGGCGATAAGTAAATTCATGGGAGTTATGTTCGCGCTTGTTACGCTGCGCGCAAAGCGTGGTGCTCGGGGTGGGACTTGAACCCACACGACCTTGCGGTCATCAGCCCCTCAAACTGATGTGTCTGCCATTTCACCACCCGAGCAAGAGCGGAAGAATCTAGCGGCATTTTTTTGCCGACGCAAGCATTACTTGCATTTCCTGATTATTTTTTATCACCAGGACTAACGGCCACCGGCTTCTCGAAATCCATAATTCGAGCTTCCGCGGCATCAAATACTACGATCAGTTTACTCTGAGCCAACCGGGCCAGCACTTGTGAATCCTTATCGAAATCCCACTCCCAGGTAACCCGCCGGGTGTCACTTATCAAGGAGTTGCTATTACGAATTTCGCCGGGAAATATCATGCGAGTAACCACTCGAAATCCATTAAAAAACGGGGTGAGTTTATTAAGACTCTCCTGAGTGAACACACTTGCCGCCTCCGGCGTATTTCCGACTGGGGGAAGAGTGATGATCAATTTGCATGTTTTATCGTCCAGCCGCTTTAAAGACACTCCACAATCATTGAAAAATGATTGCTTGAAAAGAGATTCCAAAGTCAGGAACTTGAGAGTGAAATCAACATATTTCCACCCGCCCTGTTCACGCAGCTTCAGCGCTTCAACAGTGATTCCCTCTTTCGCCATGGCCGCAAATTTAGCCTTTAGCAACGCCTCGTCATAAAGGTATGGAATGTCCAACGACTGAGGCACAGCATTCGTTTTCCCGGCAGCGAGATCCAGGGATCTGGATAACTCCCGGGCTAAGTCCGCCTGTTTTATGATGTAGGAGGGCATGCCATATACGGCACGTAAAGTGCCAGCGCCCTCTCGGTCAATAATAACCGTCGCATCAATTTTAACACATCCAGAACCAGACAAAAGAACACTTGCCGCCAGAGCCAAACAAAACAAAATCGAGCGGAAGCAAGTTTTCATGGGCGCACACTCCGGATGGGTGAATTGGTTGTCGGAAAGCGAAAAATGGTTTCACCCGGTTTGGCCATTCCCTGCTCGCGCGCACTTCGTTCAACAAACTCAGGGTCACTCCGAAACCGTTTTTGATTCTGCTCAAACTGCCGGATGCGAGCCTCCATGGCAGCATTTCCCTGCTCCAGCGTTTCTTTGCGATTTTGCAAAGTTTGGTAATTATGGGTTTTGGGCAGAAAAATACACACAATGGCAACCACCCCGGAGGCAATTACCACCATCCACGCCAATCGATATACCAATACCCAGAAATTCATATCCGTCCGTTAAAAAACGGGTTCATCGGCGGACGTTTACCGTCCACCGATGAATACCCTGATTTATTTGATGACGTCTATCAGCCTCAGATCACGCCGCCATAAATCGCGTACTGCCCCAACATCTCTTCAATACGAAGCAGTTGGTTATATTTGCAAACGCGATCCGTGCGACACAGTGAACCGGTCTTAATCTGCCCGGCATTAGTGGCCACCGCGATATCCGCGATCGTCGCATCTTCGGTCTCACCGGAACGATGACTGATCACCGCCGTGTAACCGGCCTGAGTGGCCATACGGATGGCATCCAGGGTCTCGGTAAGGGTCCCAATCTGGTTCACTTTGACCAGAATGGAATTAGCAATACCCAGATCAATCCCCTTCTTCAGGAACTTGGTGTTGGTCACAAACAGATCGTCGCCGACCAGTTGAATCTTGTCGCCAAGTCTGTCGCTCAGCTTCTTCCAGCCCTCCCAGTCATTCTCGGACATCCCGTCTTCGATGCTGATGATAGGATACTTTTCGCAAAGCTTGGCATAGAACTCAACCATTTCGTCGGCCGTATGAACGGAGCCATCACTCTTCTTGAAGATGTAACGCTTCTTGGTGGCATCATAGAATTCGCTGGCCGCAACATCCAGAGCTAGGAAGATATCCTTGCCCGGTTTGTATCCGGCCTTTTTGATTGCCTCAATGATCACATCCAACGCGTGGGTATTGCTGGTCAATTTCGGTGCGAAACCACCTTCATCACCCACAGCTGTGCTCAATTTCAAGCCCTTCAACACGCTCTTCAACGCATGAAAGACTTCCGCACCCATCCGCAGGGCTTCGGCGAAAGACTTGGCACCCTTGGGCATAATCATGAACTCTTGAATGTCGATCGGAGCATCGGAATGCGCGCCACCATTCATGATATTCATCATGGGGACCGGGGTCACCTTGGCATTGGCGCCACCAATATATCTGAACAGGGGCAGACCGCAATATTCTGCCGCCGCTTTGGCATTGGCCAACGAAATGGCCAGAATGGCATTCGCGCCCAACTTACCCTTCGTCTCGGTCCCATCCAGCTCAATCATCATGTTGTCAATCCCAACCTGATCGCGGCAATCCCACCCGATCAATTTGGGCGCAATCTTGACATTCACGTTGGCAACCGCTTTACGGACCCCTTTTCCAAGATAACGCTTGGCATCCCCATCGCGCAACTCCACAGCCTCATGCTCGCCGGTAGAGGCACCCGAGGGAACCGCTGCACGACCCACAATACCGCCCTCAAGGGTAATATCCACCTCGACAGTCGGATTACCACGGGAATCAAGAATCTCGCGCGCCACAATACTTTCAATCAATGACATAACTTTAGATACTCCTTACTTGCTGTTCAGTCGCCAACCGGCGACAAATGGAAAACGGTTAAAGAATACGGGAACCCTCCTTTGCTTTCAAGCAGAGAGTGCTGGACAGCACCGGAGGGTGCCCTATAGAATAAAAAGTTCAGGAGGACATCTTAATGAAAATACTTGTTACAGGCGGTGCCGGTTTTATCGGAAGCAATTTCATCCATTATCTCCTTGCCTCACATCCCGAGGATGAGGTCGTCAATTTTGACGCGCTAACCTATGCAGGGAATGTCGAGAATCTGAGCGACATCGCTGAAAATCCCCGCCATACCTTTATCCATGGGGATATCACCTCCATCCGGGACGTGAACAAGGCCTTCAGAAATCACAAAATTGATGTCGTGGTAAATTTCGCAGCCGAAAGCCATGTAGACCGTAGCCTGCACATGGGTCCCCGTGCCTTCATCAAAACAAACATTATGGGCACTCAGGTTCTGCTTGATGCCGCCAGAAAATTCAAAATCCAGCGCTACCTCCAAGTTTCCACAGATGAGGTTTACGGAAGTCTTGGCCCGACAGGCGCCTTCACCGAAATGACTCCGATCCAACCCAATAACCCCTATTCCGCCACCAAGGCAGGTGCCGATTTCATGGTTCGGGCCGCCCAGCACTCTCACGGTCTGGATACGGTCATTACCCGTTGTTCAAATAATTTCGGGCCTTATCAGTTCCCTGAAAAACTCATTCCATTGATGATCGCGAACGCGCTTGCCGATAAGCCGCTCCCGGTTTATGGCGATGGAATGCATGTCCGTGATTGGATTTATGTCATGGACCACTGTTCCGGCATCGATACCGTCCTCCGTAAGGGAAAATCTGGCGAAGTCTATAACCTGGGCGGTAACTACGATGTGCCGAATATTCAGATCGTTAAGGGCATCCTGAGTATCCTCGGCAAGCCGGAAAGCCTCATCACCTACGTCAAAGACCGACCAGGTCATGACCGGCGCTATGCCATGGACAACACCCGTGCCAAAACCGAGTTGGGATGGGAGCCTGCTTATCAATTCCAGGACGCCCTTAAAACCACGGTCCATTGGTACGTGAAAAATCAAGTCTGGTGGGAACGCATTCGTAGCGGCGAGTACTTGAAAGCCTTTGATAAGATGTACAACTGGCGCGACGAACAGTGCCACTAATATTCCAGGGGCTTGACCATGTACGAAAAAACGATCTCGATTACGCCGGTCTTCACTGGGCGTCTTCTCAAAGTGGAAACCCAGCAGGTGGAACTTGAACCCGGTGTACGTGCTTACCGGGAGATTATTCGACATCCCGGCGCCATTGCGGCCGTAGCACGAATTCCCGACGGCCGATTTGTCTTTGTCCGTCAATTTCGTAAGCCCATTGACCGTGAACTACTAGAGATCATTGCCGGGCGCAAAGAAGCCAACGAAAGTCCCGAGGCCTGCGCGGCTCGTGAAATCAAGGAAGAAACCGGCTATGATGTGGTCGCGCTACACTCATTGGGAATTATCTATCCCACCCCCGGTTACCTTGATGAGCTTATTCACCTTTTCTTCGCCGAACTCTCCGCATCCGCGTCCCTTCAAAACGGAGATCATGATGAACGCATCACGGTGGAATATCTGACTGCCGAAGAATTTGAATCGTTGCTTACCGGGGGCATGATTGAAGATTCCAAAACGCTTGCTGCCTGGCTTTTGTTCACCCGCCAACAGCAACGTCTCGCAGGCGCATCCAGCTGAACTATTTCTTGATGGCTTCGATGGTCGCGATGTCCAGTTCGGCTATGGTCTTGTAGATCCCGATTTGAGTTTCCAGCTTGATATCGCCGTTGGGCAACTTTTGCTCGAGAATGCCAGTCATCACATCCCCATTACGCAAGGTAATTCGGGTGTCGGCATTGAACACTCGTTTAAGGACTTCCTTCAAAGTAACGGATTTCCCCTTTTCAATGGTGACCCGGCGTTCAACCGTTCCGTAACCTTTCAGGCGAAGGGACACAACGTGATCTCCGACCGCAACATCCTGACTGAACCGGGCAACCGGATTGTCCTGGCCCAGCATCACCATGCCTTGCTCGCTCCCGTCCACGAATACCTTGACGCCGTCCGGTTTCGCCATCACTTCAATGATGCCCATATTCCGTTCCAGTCGCAATTCTTCAACTTTTTTCTCGCCTTGCTGAAAGTCAATGGTTCGCGTTTCCGGTGCAAATCCATCCAACTCCGCTCGGATAACATGGCTTCCGGCGTCCATGGCATCCAACGTCAACGGCGTCTGACCACATAATTTTTCATCAATATATAATTTAGCCCCAGTAGGTATGGAAATTACAGACAACACCCCCGGAACGGGCTTCAGGGTGATGTCCAAACTTTCCGCCTGATTGGCCAGAAGTTTAATTTTGGAACGATATACCACATAATCTGGCAATGAAATATTTAGTTCGTTTTCCCCTGCGGGTAAACGATCAATGGTACAAGGGGTAACCCCTTTTGACAATCCATTGACCTTAACCGAGGCTCCTGATGGCTCAGTCTTTACTGTCAGCACGGCCGAATCCGAAGTGAGCGATACGGATACCAATTGAGGGGATCGGTTCTCAATTTCAAACTCCACATCTCGACTGAGATAACCCAGGGATGACGCCTTGATACGGTACTTTCCAAAAGGCAGGTCGGTGAGGAGAAGCGGTGTCTTCCCCCGATGAGCCCCGTTAATCTCAATATCAGCACCCACTGGTGTGGAGCGGAGCAACACAAGGCCGGTAGGCTTTTCAAGTTTGATGTCCACCACGGATTTCCCTTCCGCCGACACCGTTACCGTTCGCTGAACCGGGAGATATCCATCTTTGTCGACCGCTATGAGATGTGCCCCCGCGGGAAGCCCGGAGACAGATGAGGGAGATGCCCCCCGCTCAATACCATCGCAAAAAACTGTGGCTTGATCAGGACTTGTGGAGACCGCAATTTTCGCCCCCTCGGTCTGAGCAAAACAAGCGAGAGTAATGAACCCTACCAGCGTAACCATCACTAATCTTGTTATCAGATTTGCCATACTATTTTTCCGTTGTCAGGTGACGTTCCACTTCCACCAGATTTTTACTGGCGTTACGATTACGTTCATCAGAACGGTCGGGAATCATTTCGCAAATAACCTTCAATTGCCGGTCAGCTTCCTTCCACTCCCGCAACTTGACCGAGCGCTCCGCCAGAAACCACAAATCTTCAAAGCGCCGCTGTAGTTCCCGGGTGCAATCCGCCTTGGCACTGGTGGCTTCCGCATAAAAAGCGGGCTTGGGTTGAATGGTTTCAAGATACCACTCGCACTCTTTGTAAGCCTGGATGGCATTGTATAAGTTCTCGTTCCGCACTTCGCGTTCGTCCCACATTTTCTTCCCCTGCAACAACGCCAATTTAGCCTTCTCGACTAACGTAGCGGGATCCACCGCCAAGGCGGCGAGACCCAGTTCATTTTTTCCAAATGCCTCAATCATGGCACGGGTGGTTGCGAAAATTTCAGGTTCATCCTGATTTAAAACCTTGATCCGCCGGGTCACCGCCCCAATGGTCACAGAGAGGGTGCTCAGGTTATAAAGCCCGGGCTCAAGTCCGATCAGTTCTTCCCGCAAATCCAAAACCCCTGTTGCCTCAATAGAACGTGCAAGATCCCGCTGGAGTTCCGGCGCCACTTTTTTGTCACGCCGCACATGTCGATCGTTCTGCAGATCGTCGACCTGAACACGCAGTAAATCCTTCTTTAATTCAAGTGAATATCTAAAGACATTCGACACAGACCCCTCCACCCGCTCAAACATCAACTCAAGGATCGGTAAGTCAGCCTGGGGCTGAATCACCACTGGCCGGGGTGGTTCAAAAAAAGACATCACCGGGAGGTTTTTAAACATCCCGATGGCCAGCACGAGAACCACCATAAAAGCAAGGAGCCACAGCAGATTTCGGCGCATCGCATTCGCCGAGGTAGAGCCCGGCGCCTGACGCCTTTTAAGAAGTCCGAGATCCACTGAAGCCTCGGGACTTTCAGGGGATTCAGCAGCATTTTCGCTCTTTTCCGGCATGGCTACACGGGTTCCGTCATGTATGACCCGGATACGGGTATCCCCTGCCAGAATCTCATCCTGGATATGAAGCTGCTGCTCCTGTACCAATTTTCCGTTTACCATCGTCCCATTGGCGCTACCCAGATCGGAAACCCAGAGGCCACTCTCCTCCTGGATAAAAAACCGGCACTGAAACCGGGACATGGCCTCATCCGGAATGGAGATATCATTGCGGGATGAACGCCCGATCCGAACGCCATCGCGGGGGACATGAATCTCACGGCCCTTACTTGGTCCATCTGTAATTAGTAAATGTATGACTGTTTCCATGACGTTTATTGAAAAATTAAACTACGCTCACCCACTGCGAGTGTCAACACACACTACATCTGCCGGAAAATCTGAAGCACAATCGGCCCCAACAACACCAGAAATACCGCCGGAAAAATAAAGGCAACCAGCGGGAATAACATTTTCACGGGCGCCTCATTTGCCATTTTTTCTGCCCGCTCGAACCGCCGTTGCCGTATCTGATCAGATTGAATCCGCAGAATGGAGGCAATCCCCACGCCCAATTCATCTGCCTGAATCAACGAATTCAACACCGAACGCAAATCCGACTGATCCACCCGCTCCGATAGGTCACGGAGGGCATTACGCCGCGTCTTGCCAAGCTGGATCTCGCGCAAAACCCGTAGCAGTTCCTCCTCAAGGGCGTCGACTTTCCCCTTGGAGACAATCCGCTGCATGGCACTCATAAAATCCAGACCGGCCTCGACTGAAAGGGTCAATAGATCCATCACAAAGGGTAGTGATTTCTGAATTCTGCGCTGCCGGTCAGCCAGAACAGCTCGCAACCAGAGTGCCGGATACGCATAGAATCCCAGAAGAATCATCATGATGAATGCGATTCCATGGCTCTGGAGCGCATATCCAACCCGGCCGGGAACAAGCGCTATCAACGCTAAAAGCATGGCCGATAGCAATACGCCCAGGATACCGGGCAGCAGGAGCTTCATGGTAAGAAATTCCTCAGAAGTCAGCATACCGCCAAACCCTGCCGCCACCAGTTTCCGGGTCACCATAACATTCGTTTTTTCAAATGACGGACGGCGGAACACTGGTACCAGATTTGGGGCCAGCGGAAACAGGAGCCGGAAGACAAACGGAATACGCCGTTCCTGACGGCGCCCATCGGCCAGCGTCACATAGGTCACTTGCCGCAACACCTCGGCACATTGCCAGGTGGATAATCCGGCAAAGATCGCCCAGATCAAACTCAATCCATATTCCAAGATAGTTGACATAATCAGATATCGATATTGATTATTTTGCGGATCAACAGCGCGCCCAGCACTTCCAAAATGACCACCACCACAAGAGTGACCACCCCGAAACTTGAGTGCAGGAATGCCAGCATCATTGTTGGATCCAGAAAAAACATGGCCGAGCCCAGCAATACCGGCATCGCACCGACAATGACGCCCTGTAAACGCCCCTGCGCGGTCAGAGTTCTGATACGGAGTTCGATTCTTAGACGTTCACGGATAGTGTGCGCGATTTTCTCAAATACCTCCGTCAAATTGCCCCCCGTTTGGCGCGCTGTTTCAAATGCGGAAATCATCAGCGCCAGATCCTCGCTACCGACCCGCTTTTGCAAACTCGCCAAGGCCTCTTCCATCCGCATACCAACACGCATCTGATGAAGATACATACCAAATTCCTGAGAAATCGGATTCTGCCCTTCCCGCACCACCAATTCAATTGCCTGCTGAACACTGAATCCGGCCTTCAGTGCATTGCTCATATTGACCAGACTATCCACAAGTTGAAGATTAAAGCGCTGAAGTCTACGGTGCTTCAATACCACCAGAACACGTTTTGGGATAGTCCACCCCAATGCTGCCAGGCACCCACCCGCCACCAGCCCGACAATAAATGACGGCCCGTCAACACCTCCAAACAGCAAAAATCCAAGCAGAAAACAAACCGCTGCAGAGACGGCGGCCAACTCCAGAATCCGCCGGGGCGGAATGAACAAAAACATATCCTCCATCTGGCGTGATGCATTCTCGGAATAAGCCGCGGCGTACTCAGCCGCGGCCGAGTGGAAGGAATCGAGTATAAAGTAGGTGAGTCCGGCAAGACAAAGCAGGTATAAGCCTGGAACCAGCCATAATATTAAAATCGAATCCATTCACTACCCTTTCGAAACTAGCCATTCCTATGGGGATTAAATATGGCCAGATCTACCATCACCCCGCGGGCCTTAAGATCGTCCAGAAAAGTGGGAATAGCACCCGTGGGTACGATTCGTCCAAGGACCTTACCTTCGGCACCGAGCCCTGTCTGTTCAAACACAAAGATATCCTGCATCGTGGTCCGTTCACCCTCGCTCCCGACGACCTCCGTCACATTGACCACCTTCCGCGATCCATCACTCATGCGCGATTCATGAACAATCAGATCTACCGCAGAGGTAATCTGTTCCCGAATGGCGCGGATAGGCAGATCCATCCCTGACATCAAGACCAGTGTCTCCATACGTGAAATCACGTCCCGCGGGGTATTGGCATGAATCGTCGTCAAGGACCCATCGTGCCCGGTGTTCATTGCCTGTAACATGTCCAATGCTTCACCGCCCCGGCATTCCCCGACCACAATTCGATCCGGACGCATACGCAACGCATTCCTTACAAGGTCACGAATCGTTACTGCCCCTTTCCCTTCGATATTGGGCGGCCTCGACTCCAGTGATACCACATGAGTCTGCTTCAGTTGAAGTTCCGCCGCATCCTCAATCGTCAGAATGCGCTCATGGGCAGGTAGAAAACTACTCAGAACATTTAACAGGGTCGTTTTCCCAGAACCGGTTCCGCCCGCAACGATAATGTTCTTACGGGCCTCAATGCAGGCTTTTAAAAAGTCCCTTACTTCAGACGTCCACGTTCCATACCGGATCAGATCATCGTCCGTCATGGGAATCTTGGAAAACTTCCGGATGGTGAGGCAAGGCCCAATCAGCGAAAGAGGGTGAATGATGGCATTAACCCGGGAGCCATCCCGCAATCGGGCATCCACATAGGGCTGGCTTTCATCAATACGCCGGCCCAGGGGGGCAACAATACGCTCGATAACCGCCAAGACAGACTTTTCATCGAGAAACGTGCGATCCGTAAGCTCTATGCGTCCACGCCGTTCCACGTATATATGGTGAGGACCATTCACCATGATTTCGGTCACATCAGGATCCGCCAGAAGATCTTCAATCGCTCCCAACCCGACCGCTTCATCGTAAACCTCTTTGATCAATGATGAGGCAGAAATATCCGCGGGTAAACGCTGCGCCACGTCCTTGACAATCCCTTCAACCGTCGCCAGGACACGCCGATTGAGATCCCCCTCGTTGATGTGGGTGGCGGTAAGACGCTTGATGTCCATCCGCTCCAGAAGTTCTTTGTGGATTTGTTGTTTCACGGCCTGGCGCCTGGCGACCAGTTGTTCGTCACGTTCTTCACCGGGTACACCAGGAGCCGGAACGCTCGCCACCGGCGTCACGGCAGGAGTAGGAACGGTCGATACGGGTGGCGGGGTTAACGCTGGTGCTTCAACCCGTATGGGGACCGGTCGCGAAGAAAAAAACTTCAGCTTGAACACCCCCACCTGTAATACCTGCCCATCCATCACTTCCGCACGACCATGGACTACAGCCCCATCAATCAACGTATCCCCGAAAGTCAGATCTTCAACCCAGCAGGCCCCATCACGGAGGCTGACGATCATATGCCGTCCCGATACCCCTGTTCCATTGAGTGCGATTTTATTTTCTTCATCCGACCCGATCGAATAGAACCCTGGGGAAAGCTCAATGAGCTTTTTAGTTCCATCAGGTTTTTGAATTTCAAGATACATTGAGATGTTTCCCGTCCGATGACCGGCCATTCACTTACTGGCCACTTTTATGCCGGATAATCTGCTGACGATAGGTGTTCAAAACGGGCATTTCCTCTTCGAGCATGCTGAAATTGATTTCGGGAAGGTTCTTCTCGTAGCTGACATCCTCGGGATTGCGCAGAGACAGCGTCAAGTGGCCTCTCATATTCTCAACAAACACCAGCAACTCGGCTTCACGCGGGGTAACCTCCACCGTAACCGAGCTATAGCCGGCACTTGCGCGTGTTCGATCCCCCAACTCCGATTTCCCCAGCGTCTGGCCTGTCGCCAGCACCGACACATCCTGCAGGACCGTCAAGGTAACCCATTCTGTTTTTTCGGGATCTTTGCGGGAGGGCAGTGTAAAGGAGCCCATCACATCCACACGGTCGTTTGGCTGAACCAGGCCGCTCACCCCGGCCGCTCCACTGATCGAAATGGATATAGCTCGCATCCCCTTGGAAATCACGGGCGCCAACCCGGAGCCCGGACGGAATGGCACGTCAACATAGGACCACATCAGTGTTTCCTCTTTATCCATGCTGTATTTGAGTTTTTTTCCAAAGATACGATCCTGATCCGCTACCAGAACAGTGTTCTTTGTCACATCGCGCCCGGCAATACTTTTGGACAATAAATCCTTCTTGATCAAGACAGTGCCTGCGGGCAGATCTCGCCCTGCGGCAATGACTTCAACCCGTTTTTCACTGGAAATCAGCTGTGCCCGCTCTTTATCCAGGTCTGCCATCCGTTTATGGAAATAACTTTGCGTCATTCCGAACGCCAACAAGCCCACCACCACCGATATTATCAACACCATGCGTTGCTTCATGCGTTTCTTCTCCTGTCCCTCAATTGACGGCACCCTGCTTATGTAACAGGGTTATACCTGTTTCGCCATTGGATTCTTGAATGGCAACCAAAACCACACAAATATCAGCCCCTTTGACATAGAACAGGAAGCCGCCGCCCTCACCCGCTCCCATCAACTTCGACCAACCTGTCCGTTCCATGGACTGTTCATAAAATCGGATCGCTTCTTCTTTTCCCATCCGGTAGGCAAGCCGTTCGAATGTTGTCCGGGTGTCCGCACTTCTCATCGTGCCAAGCACAACCCCATCCGATGGAACTGGCACATCCGCCAGACGATGCCGGGCTTGTGAAGCCTCTTTCTCCGCAAGTGCCTGAGCCACGGTAACCAATAAAACCGGCTTTTCTTCGCCAGTACTCAGTGCCACCACGCGAAGCGTCGGATCATGGTGAACCTTCAAGACCGCCTTAAGTGAAGTCAGCCCATTTTCACAGGCCACCACACTAACATCGGCCTTTTCCCCGTTGATTTCCATCAGGGTTTTATAAATGAGTTTGCCGAATGAGGAGGGATTGAACAGATCGATGCTCCCGGTAGAAAATACACGGGCGTGAAGGAGAGAAGCGAATAAACATCCCCCGGCAATAATCAAAAGCCATAGCAGGTTCCGCCGCATATTCAGTAGATCCCTTTTGTCCAAGTCATCCAGGCCTTGCCCTGAAGTTCAACCGAATCACTCTGATAGAGCAGTTCACGAACAACAGGCATAAGCTCAACACTCGCCGTAGCTTCCCCCTCCACCAATCCAAAAAGATCTTGAGGAAACGGGCTCTTGGCAAGGACAGAGACAGGATTATCCAAACGCCGCAGATTAAGTTCGGCGGGATGAGCATAGCTGGCGATGCCGATCTGCAATAGGGCTGAATCACCCGCCGTCGTACTGTCATCACGGGAAAAGGGAATCCCATCATTCCCCGTCGTACAAGCTGCAATGAATTTGGGCCCGGAAAAGGACGAGGCCTCCTGCATGGCCTTCTGGCCAGCTTCCCTGCGGGCGGTCATCATAAGTTGCGAATGACTCACTCCCATCGAACAAATTTGGATCGTCCCGGCAACTAGCACGAGAATCACCACCAGCGCCACCACAAGTTCTACAATGGCTTGTCCTGCTCTACTTTCTGGCCCATTATTCATTAATGACCCCTCCTGCTGCCACCACCGTGATGTGTCCCACCATAGGTGTTACAGGAGTCACTGTTATCTTTCAACCAGTCGATTCCCGTCTGCCGGAATATCGCATTTTCCCACACCACCAGCTGCATACAATACCAGCAGCCAGGAAAAGTTTCGCCTGCCGCCATATACCCTGGGTGATAAGCTCCGGAAGCATCCTTATAGCCCGGTAGATGCCGTTCAATATGATCACGCCAGTCGAGATTAAAAGCCCCTCCAGCAGGGGCCGACGAGGCATCAATGGGAATCAAACGCACATCATGAAAAGCAGGAAGTACAAGCCCGTACTCATTGGGACGTATCTCCTTTCCGTTGGCCATCAAATAACCAAAAGGTTTCGCAGCTGCCGACCAGGTAATCTGATTCGTTCCCGCATGGGGCGTCAACCGTGGCGAACTGGCTAGCACCCGTGTTACGGCATCTGCGCCCGCATAATCATATTGCGATTTTACAGGCCCCGTAGCTGGAAATTGGTTCTCGCCCGATGGTGAGATGGCATCCCACGTTCCCCACACGTCGGGGTCATAGCAATACCATTGAGAAACCATCCGGTTAATGTTCGTATCAATAGTCCCATCGGATAAATTTCGCTCTACACGCACCTCATTCATTTTGGCTACCACACGATCACCGGTAACCATCGCCTGGAGCCTTAAGCCCAGACCAAAATACTCCGAGTTGATTGGATTCGGGTTAAGAATGATTTCGGGCAACGGAGACCAGGATTGATAGCTTTGATAACTATTCAACAGGTCGTTGGCGTTGTAGAAAAACCAGCACCAGTCAGCCCCGGCCACAGCATCATAAAACTCAGGCATGAGTAACATATGGCCACCGCTGTAATCTGAATACAACCGGGCATTGTCCGGCCCCACCGCGACGCCACCGTCTGCGACCGACTGAATCATCGTTGAGTATTCTGCCCAGGCATTGGAATAAGGCTCCGCGAAAACCATCTGGCCGTCCCCACCCAAATCACTGTATTGAAGGACCTCGACCGCATGCTCCCGAAGCCGGTCGGCAAATCGCTCATTGTTGAATATCCCGTTATTTTTTGCCGCCTGCTGAGCGGCCACAAGGCCTATCATAGGCCCGACATAACATAATCGAGCCTGCAGATCATTGATTGCCGCCACCTCATTTGTCTCACCCCGGGTCAGGGCCACCGCCTGCATGACATTGAGATCACCGATCAAATTTAGGGAAATCGCCTGCCAGCGCGCCCCTGCCAGCGCGGCAGAATCTCCGGCATTCTGACTGATATTCTTGATGTAGATGACTTTATGAAGATCGAAATTCCATAAGGCGAATGCGGCAAGAATAATCACAATCATGACAATGAAAATCATTGCCTGCCCTGAGCGCGACTCACGCGATCTATTCAGAGATATCACCATCCAGCGTCATCCAAATAAAGAGTGTAATGTTCATCCAGATAGGTTTCACCGTTCAGTTTCACAGAGTCTGACGTGGAGAAGGCTTTTGCGAAAGGATTATTGGTCAGGGAGATCTCTTGTCCTACAGCATATCGGAATGTCCCATCCCCCATGGATGCCGCTGACCCATATTGAATATTGTCCCAATTGGCATAATCCAATATGGCATGTAACTGCCCCTGATACTCCGCCCCGAGATACAAAGGGATCCGGGCAGATTCAATGGCATTTTCCGCAGCAGGCCCACCCTGGTAAGAGGGATTGGTCATACGCCCGGCGTTGGCAATCACCCCAACCCGAACAGTCTTGTCCACCATGAACCTGTTAAACCCCACCGTAATGGCGCGCGCCCCCCGTCCGGACGCGTAATCTAGCACCTCCTGGGCGGCAAACAGTTGGGAAATCTGAAACACTCCGAAGAAGATCAGGCAGACAATGGCAATAACCAAGCAGGACTCAATAAGAGCCTGCCCGCGCTTATGGCGCCACCCTACCCGCCTCCTAGGGAGTGCGTTCACATGAGACCTCCATCGAAAGGTCTATTTTAAACCTTTAAGATAATCGGCAGACTTGGTCGAAGAGTCTTTTTCAGTTCCACCCAATGCCGACACGGCCCCACCCATTTTTTCCCGTATTGTGTCTCCGAAAATACCAAAAATGACGATAGCCGCCAAAGCGATGACCGCTACAATGATGATGTACTCAACCATTCCCTGACCACTTTTGCTGTTTTTCTTCATTGCACTCTCCTACGGATATTCAGACCCAATCAGATTTAACACCCTCGACCCAAACTCTTTAAAAGTTCCCAGAAAAAGATAAAGAATCGTCAAACAGGCAAGTAATGTTCCCGTAATCACAACATACTCCACCATCGCCTGACCAGACCGGAACCTGAATGCACGGCTCAATCTCACTGGCCATATGGAATGTCTCATTACCATGTAAAACAATAATAGAACGTCATTAATTGTAAGTAAACACACGATTTCACGCCCTCCCCCCACGCCTCCGGATTACTACGCCGCCAAATCGGTGCGGTCAATCATCCTTAGGCGAGGATTTGGGGGACAGTTGAGCGTTCAGAGCAACCGCCCCTGGCCTTCACTAGGCTTAACCCCGAAGCGCCGATAGCAGAGATCTGTCGCCACACGGCCTTGAGGCGTGCGCTTTAGGAACCCTTCCTGAATCAGAAACGGCTCATAAACTTCCTCAATGGTATCGGCTTCTTCCCCAACGGATACGGCCAGCGAGCTCAACCCGACGGGGCCACCGGAAAACCGGTGCATGATGGTCTCCAGAATTCGTTTATCCATCTCATCAAGGCCATCTTCATCGATATCCAACATGGTCAAAGCTGCGGCCGCAACCACCTCGGTGATTTTACCATCAGCTTTCACCTGGGCAAAATCACGCACCCGCCGCAGTAGATTATTACAAATACGCGGAGTTCCCCGGGACCGACGCGCAATTTCACGTGCTCCACCGTCATCCACGTCCACATCAAGAATTAGCGCAGAGCGCTTGACGATATGTTCCAGATCCGACGCCTTGTAGTAATCCAACCGGATCGGCAATCCGAACCGTGCGCGAAACGGGGCGGTCAACAGCCCACTCCGCGTGGTCGCCCCGATCAGGGTGAATTGCTGGAGATTCAGCCGCACTGACCGAGCATTCGCGCCCTGATCAATCATGATATCAATAACGAAATCTTCCATAGCCGAATAGAGATACTCTTCCACTGAGCGTTGCATCCGGTGAATTTCGTCGATGAACAATACATCGCCACGTTCCAACCCTGTCAGTAGACCGGCAAGATCTCCAGGCTTATCAATCACCGGACCGGAGGTGGACTTGACATTCACACCCATTTCCGCCGCGAGAATGTAGGCCAAAGTTGTCTTCCCCAACCCCGGGGGCCCCGATAAGAGGATATGCTCCATCACATCGCCACGTTTTTTCGCTGCCTGGGTAAACAACTCAAGTCGCTCACCGGCTTTCGGCTGGCCAACAAAATCCTTGAAACGAGTCGGCCTTAACCGTACGTCCAGGTCTTTATCCGGCTTATTCAATCCATCAGATATCAATCGCTCTGACATAATAACCGCCTTCAATCCTTATCACACCACGCACCATCAAAATGGTTATCGCCGATTCCACCTCGGACAACCCCACCCCTAGAGTCGCACATAGATCGGTTGTTGTCACGGGATGCCGTTGAATCAGGCTTAAGGTACGTTCGGCCAACTCGTCAGCTGTCATGGCAGGCGACGCAGCAGACGCGTTCGCCACCACGACGCCAATCACTTCAGCGACCGGTCTAAACAGGCGGGCCAATTCATCCATCCGGGAACTCGCAACGGGTTTCACGGTGCTGTCCTGAGCGGGCCGTACTGCCGTATTGAGATGAATTCGATCCGGCTTGATTTGTTCTGCCAAATCAGCAATGCGCAGCATTTGCGCCGTCTCATCATTTACACCGGGGACAACAAAAACTTCCAGCCAATACTCTCTGGAAAACTCCCGGCGAAAGGCTTTCAAACCATCCAGAAACACATCAAACTTTAACGAGGCATGGGGATGATGAACCGCCTCAAATGAAGTCTGATCCCACGCACTGAGGGTCGCCTTCACAACTTCGGCTTTGGTTGCCGCCGATCTCGCGTCGGGCTGTGAAAACAGAGATCCATTGCTCAGCAGGATACGACGTAACTTGCAACGCGTTCCGATGGCATCAATGATTTCACCAAAGCGGGAATGCAGGGTAGGCTCCCCTCCCCCTGCCAAGGTCACACAGTCGGCCTGTCCGTCATGGGCCATCCAATCGTCAAACTCCGCCAAAACCCCTTCCACCGGCACATATTCCCGACGCACGATGGTTTTATCAGTAGTCTTCCCGACCTGACAATACGGGCAATCGTAGGTGCACACCTTCAACGGAACAAGATCAACACCAAGAGAACGGCCCAGTCGCCGTGAGCGTACTGGGCCGAACAGAAAACGATATCCACCAGTCATCATGCAGGGGAAATCGCCTCAACCGGGCATTCGCCTGCGCAGAGGCCACAATCCACGCACTTGTCGGCATCAATCACGAACTGCTTGGGGCCTTCCGCAATCGCTTCCTGAGGGCACACCGGGGCGCAACTGCCACACTTTGTGCATTTGTCTGATATAACATACGACATGGGTCTTCTCCTATTTAGTGTTACAAAACGGCGAAAATATTATAAAAAACTTCAATACCTGTCAACCCGCATGCCGCATCCCTACAACTCCACATTAACTCAACTTCGCTCCATTTTGGGACAAGAGAACCCATGAAACGTCGATTGGCCTACCGCCAGAGCCTGAAAGCCATCGGCCTCAAGGTATGGGACGAGGATCATGCGACATTGATCTGTTTTCATTAAGGAACAATAAAACCCGCATATTTCCTAGGAAATACGCGTGTTTTTCTGGTTAAAAATGGTCGGGCCGAGGGGATTTGAACCCCTGACCTTTTGCACCCCAAGCAAACGCGCTACCAGTCTGCGCTACGGCCCGATAAATGAAACAGTTGGGGAAGTTATCAGCTACCCTTTTGGCCGTCAAGAAACGAATCAAATAACTTTTCCCAATGGGCATCATCTACCCCATCATCTTCAATCACAGCCTTCTCGCGAAGTTGATCAACAAACTTGGTCAGGGCTTTCCCTTTCCGCTCATGATGCAGGAGTTCCTGGATACTCGCCTTCGCCTCTTCAAACGATAGCGGTTCGCCCAGCTCTTTGTCCTGCAACTCAAGGATATGAAAACCCAGCGGGGTCGCTACCACATCACTGATCTCACCCAGTTCCATATCGTCAAATATCGCCTGATTTAGTTCCGGAACAATAGTCCCGCGGACCAGCATCCCGAGACTCCCGCCGGACTCCTTCCCGCTAGGACATTCGGAATGCACGGCAGCAAGCTCCGCAAAGTCATCCCCTTCAAGGATCTTCTGCTTCAGCCCCATCAGCTTGGAGCGGGTCGTTGCTCGATCCGCCTCGCTTTCAGAATCGGGACGGATCAGGATATGACGGACTTGAGCCTGGTCGGGCGCCACATAACGCTCTGCATGTTCTTCATAATATTTTCGTAGTTCAGACTCCTCACACTCCGGGACGCCTGATGTCACTCTTGCCACCAAAGAGTCCAGTTGTTTTCCCACACGAATACTCGCCTGGAATTGCTCCAGGGAGAGCCCCTGCTGGGCGAGTAACTCCTTCAATTTCGGCACGCCCCCAACTTTCGCAGCCATTCCGGCCATGGCGACATCGACTTCGGATTCCGGGATCTCAATCTTGCGACGCTTGACCTCTTCAATGAGCAACTGTGTGCCAACGGCATGTTCACGCGCCCGCTTCAGCAACTCTTCCGTATGGCGCCCGAGTTCCTCACGAGGCATGTGCTGACTATAAAAATCCATCAGCCGTTTTAATTCTGCCAAAACTGCTTTTTCGGAAATGGTCTGTCCATTTACTCTAATTTTCATGGTTTTTCCTCTCTCTAAAATCGCGGTGCCACCGACACAGCGGGATGAACATAAATTGGAGACAAAGCCTCCCCTTCAAGGCCTGCAACAACTCTTTGCGCCACGACCCTGGCCACCATCTCCGCTCTTGGAATACGAGCCTCCTCGACCATCACAACCCCGGCAGGGCAGATGGCCTTTAAGGACGCCTGAATCCGCTCCCAATCGGAACTAACCCAAACAGAGCCGCTCTTTTTCAAATACTCCGGAATTTGATC